>Ga0066903_100005174_pt1 | contig 11254 bp, 8 predicted proteins | sample PanSoiMetaGPlot1_FD_67491 | JGI IMG/M metagenome (GOLD analysis project Ga0066903, IMG submission 67491) | Tropical forest soil microbial communities from Panama analyzed to predict greenhouse gas emissions - Panama Soil - Plot 1 (version 2) | ecosystem: Environmental > Terrestrial > Soil >...
ATATGCGTGGATCTCAAGCGACGAGACCACGCCATGTTTGTAGGTGTCAGCGGCGCCGTTGAGTGCCGCGAGTAACAGGTCCGGAATCGGGCTATGGGCGGGGACTCGTTGATCCGATCTTCCGGCCGTGATGAACTCCCGCGCCGGCTTCTCCATGAGCTGTGCGACCATATCCGATGTCAGCGGCCGCGGAGCATCGAATCCCGCGCGATTGGTGAAGATCGTTCCGGCAAAGCAGCTATCGAATATGAACAGGATGGACTTTGCGGGCGCGCGTTCCAGGGGCGCACGGATTTCTGCCATGGAGATCGCGTTGAGGCGAGCGGCATCATAGGCTCGCGCGGTGCCGTCGATCCTCGGCGTATCTATGCCCGTGATGTAACCGACATTCTCGTTGCGTTGGATTTCTGTGTAGCCGTGGCCGGCATAGTAAATAAGCAAGCGAGCGTTACGATCATTGCCGTAGGTCCGCACAAAATCATTGATCTTGTTAAAAAGCGGTACAGCCTCAAGGTCCTGCACCACTTCCACACGGTCGAAATGCGTGCTGAGGCCATTTTCCAGTTGCTTGAGCTGCAAGGGCACATCGCCCAATTGCGCCCAGCCGGCATCCTTGTAATGAGAATTGCCGATGAGAAGGGCACGGCCGTGACGCAGCGGATCATCCGGCGTTTGCGCGGCGACACGGTGCGGCGATAACGCGGCTGCGAGGACAACAGCAACGAACAGCCACGACCGCATGGTCATTTCACCTTCAGTGCGAGCTTGAGAACATCAAGGGAAAACTGATCGCGTGTATAGCGGGTCGTCTTGCCGTCGGCTTCGATCACGAACACTGCGTCCGCCGGAATCCTCGGACTGCTGGATATGCTCGGCGGTTGCGAACGCGTGTCGATGACGACGCCTCCGTAATAGACCTGACGGAGCATCTCCCTGACCATCTGCGCCAACTCGGTCACGGCGATTGCGCCGACGATGATCAGCATGATGGGTGCTGCCCGCGTGTCGGGAGAGCGCCGCGCCAGTTCCTTCGCATCCTCGGATTGATCCAGCTCAATTTTCAGATTGCCCTGTGCGATCGGCGGTATGACCGCGCGCACACTTTCGTCGGCGCGGATGCGGATCGTCACAGTATCGCCTTGTTGACCAACGGCGCGTCGTGACAAAACTGCGACAGCTAGCGCAACTATGGCAATGTGAAGCCTTCGACGTGTCAGCATAAGGTCCCCCGGCCCAAACAGATATGTCATCCACAAGCAAAAGATTATCGCTCAACTTATCGATGTGAGCAACCGGCGCTCCGCCTCTGGTAGCGCGGCGTCTCGTGAGCGCACAACTCCATATCCCATTTCACGAAATCCGCTTCAGAGCGCGTTCCGATGAGGGCTCACGTCGGTGTAAGGGGAGTCTCGTTAGTGTTAAAATTACAACACTTCACAATTTCATGCTGATCGCCACAGTTTCGTCCACGGATCGGCCACGATTGATTGTAGCAAACCCGCCAGCGGCTAGTGGCAATGGAATGTTTGGGGGAAGCATGTGTCCATTCTGTCGTGGAACTATGAAGCTCATCCGCGTTGGCGGGCATCCGATGCTTAGCACTTACCAGTGCCTCGACTGCCAGGAGGTTACAACATCCGAGGATGGGGCAAGGATCGACTCATACTTTGAGTGGCTGATGTCCAGGACGAAATCAAAACGAATCGCTGCGTTCTAGTAGGGCACGGTGGAGGCCGAGGGGCCCCGACCTCGTGGGGAATAGGGATTGGGATGAGGTCGGGGCCGTGCTCGGTCGCAGCGCGCAGCGATTGGAGTGCCTTTCGGTTAAGTTGAGTTGTTTCTCTGAAGTCATGTCCAAGACGACTTGTCGTCCCGAAGGTTGATTCGGGGCGACGTTTTTGTTTCTGAATATGCGGCATTAAAATCGCGGACACTGCAGGATTGGCAAAGGCGTGCGCTTCTCGCGTGCCCGCGCGGGAAGGCCCAATGTGGGTGCACGGAGCCTGTCATCGGGCCGGCCCATCGATCTACTACCCTCTTGTACCTCGAATGATCTTCAGCCGCTCGCGGGGCAACAACGCCCTCGGCAAATCCGGTGGTTCCGGCGGCGGAATATCAGGCAGAAAGGCGCCACATCTTTGTGAACCGCGCGGTTCAATGCGGTAGCGGCACGATGCGGAGAGTGTTTCCAACACGTCCTGTGTGTCTGCCTCAGCCCCAAACCTCTCAGCCAACACTGCAAGCCTGTAACGCCCAATGCGCGGGCACTCCCGGCAAGCGAATCGAACCATGACGAAGGGGTAGTCCTTGAGCCTCATTATGCTATGAGAACATATCACGAACTAAATATGCAATGCCGAACCCGTTACCGCGTTTGCACCGGAAATTCGTCCGCACCTGCGGTTGCCGGCGCTAACCTATTACCACGATCGGGACCGCGCGCACGCTGAAGCTTTTTCGTCAGGAATTGCGTTAGGGATAGTGTGCGTAAATAGGCTGGTTCCGGCTGTTGCCGGCGTGACGAATCTGCTTCACCGTCTATTGCTCTCAAACTGGTTCATTCCAGCAACAACGACGGGTCGGCTGATAACAGGAGGCGACAATGTTTAGACTGAATCCGTCCATCAGTGGGCTGAGCATTTTTTTGGCATTAGCGCTCGGGTTGTGGGAATATTATTTCTTCTATTTCGGAGGAAACCGGGAAGCCGTGCTCGGGTGGTTTACGCCGGACCGGTTAGGCTTCAATTTAGCTTGGCTGGCTGTCATCTATATTTCATTCCAACTCCTCTCGATCCCGTTTGCGCTGCGCGCGTCCAGAGAAAAATTCATCGGCGTGATAGATGGGATGGCGTCCGTGGTGCCGTTGGGGGTCACACTCATTGTGATATTCGGAAGGCCGGAGTTGCTCGGCACACCGCAGCGGTGGGAGGCGGCATTTCTGCTGCTGCTCATCGCCGCGGTTGATCTGTTTGGCGGATACACGTTCAATCTCGCTCTAAGCCGAAGGATGATGGACGTGTCAGGGGCGACAAGTTCCTGAAGGCGCCACTCCACATCCTGATGAGATCGCTCGGCAATTGCGCGAGTGCCATTTAATTCGCGTCGAAGTGTCAGAATTGCAGCACTCTGCAGCATTCATGTTCATGGCACTTTCCGTTGACAGCGGCACGTTTTAATCACGTAAGTGGCGCGGGTGTGGCCCCAACCTCGGATGGAAGCCGGGGGCAAGGTTGGGGCCATGCCCGCGCTGGAGACGCGAGCAATTGTTGGCTGCCTCTCCTTGTGCCGCGCGTATATCTATGAAGCTTATTGCGGCCGGCAGCAGCGGAGCACCAAAGTGGCCCGACCCGTTGGGGCCATCAAAAGTACTCACTGTCCAGACCTCGCCGCCGACGACCACAACCCCGCCGAACTGTTGCTGCCTTGCGGATAGGGGCTGGGACTTTCGACCGGCGTCCAGCCGTGATTGCCGTTCCGCTGGGTCTCATTCAGGGCAAGTGCATAAGCGGCTCGCCCATCCGGATTGTAGAACCTTCCCTGATATTGTCGCACAGCCACAAATCCTGGTGAGCGAAAATGATAATAGTCGATCCGTGCTCGAACCATCCCATTTCTTCGCCCTTTTTGAGAGGGGCATCGCATGTCATGACGTTAGGGCCACGGTGATTAAGATTGAGTAGGACGTCGATGAAATGCAGCCGAATGCCGGCGACAAGTACCGCTGCGACCGGGACCAAGGTAAGAGGATGACCTGTGGCAGCGAGCGTTGTTTTCACAAGAACGCGTTCGTTCTTGCAAAACAATCTTTCGATGCGCCGCAGAGCGATGGGATTGACGTTCCAGGTATCGCCGGAGATGTAAGTCACCCGGTCGACTTCACAGTCATGCGGCGCGTGAAACCGGTGATACATGCTCGACTTCAGTCGCAGCGTCACGTAGCAGGCGTTCCGATGTAGATCGACCATCTCGCGATCGCACATGAGATCGTCGAGCGCGTAGGGAAAGCCCTTGATTTGATAGAGCTTGGTATCGGCCACCGCGCCGAACGCGCCGACAATCCCGTCGCATGGGCTTACGAGAATCTTCGGATCGCGCTCGATTGGCCTTGCACCGTCCTTAAGCTCGCGGACAAAACAATCGTGCATGCTTCGGAAATGAGAGTTTTTCGCTTCGCTCAGATCCAAATCGGAAAAGCAGCGCCACAATCCGATGGACACATCCCGAATCAATGGCTGTTCTATCTTGCTGAACCAGCCGACGAATTGTGTCGCCAATCGGCGAGGAATACGATTGGTCAGCAGAAAATTGATATCTTCCTGCTCGAGCAGTCGCGCGATATGGGACCGCAGTGTCATAATGCCGTAAACTCTTGCCGTTAGGTCGGGGCTCGATGGAAATGGGCGCTACCGGGCCGGCATTCTATGGCGTTGGCGCCGTCGCCATCGCGGCTTTGCTGTTGGGGTTGCGGCGCCGCCTGCAATTGTCCAGAGCAAAATACAGTTCGCTCGACGGCCACGCACGAATCGCGCGGCGGGTAGCGTCTCTGGTTCCGTTCTACGAATACGACGAAAGGCGCTTCTTCTGCTCCGACAACGCGCCGGCGAACATCGTCATGCTCCGCCGGGCCGGTTTCACCCGACTTGCGACCCTCTATGCAACGCGGTTTCGCGAAACTAATCGGCATACGGCGGAGGTGGTCAACGCTATCTCCGACCTTCAGTTCACGCGAAACTATCAGGTGCCTTTCCCCTACAGCGGCTTGGTGCGCCAGCATCTCAATGTCGGAGCCTTCGTCGAGTCTTCCGACGGCGTGATGGTCACAGATCTTGACGGAAATCGGTTCTACGATCTCACCGGGTCCTACGGCGTCAATCTCCTGGGCAACGACTGCTACAAGGGCACGATGGAGCGTGGTCTCGCACGCGGTCGCAAACTCGGCCCGGTACTCGGCCCGTATCACCCGGTGATCGCGGACAACGTCAAGCGCCTGACCCGAATCTCCGGGCTTGATGAAGTTTCGTTCCACATGTCCGGCACCGAGGCCGTGATGCAGGCGGTGCGACTCGCACGCTATCACACCCGGTGCTCGCACCTGGTACGCTTCTGCGGGGCTTATCACGGCTGGTGGGGCGATGTGCAACCGGGCATCGGAAATCCGCTGCCGGCGCGGGAAACCTTCACGCTTAAGGACGTTTCGGAGGACTCGCTCCGACTGCTCCGCAGGCGTCGCAATATTGCCTGCGTCCTTGTCAATCCGCTGCAAGCACTGCATCCGAATGGAGCCGCGCCGGCCGACTCGTCTCTGATAGGCAGCAGAACACAGGCCCGATTCGACAAAAAGACCTATGCTGACTGGCTCAAGCGACTGCGGCAAGTCTGCACCGAGCGAAACATCGTCTTGATCTTCGACGAGGTATTTGTCGGCTTTCGCCTCGCTCCTGGCGGGGCGCAGGAATATTTCGGTGTCCGGGCCGACCTCGTTACCTATGGAAAAACTGTCGGTGGAGGGTTTCCGATTGGGGTCCTCTGCGGCCGCAAGGACTTGATGAGGCGGTTTCGCGACGACCGGCCGGCCGACATCTGCTTCGCCCGTGGAACATTCAATTCGCATCCCATCGTAATGGGCGCGATGAACGAGTTCCTGCAACTTCTCGATACCTCTGAGGTCCGCGAACTTTACCACGATCTTGACGGACGATGGAACGAGCGGGCGGATCGGTTGAACAAGGGCCTGCGGGACGAAGGTCTTCCTGTGCAGGTGGCCAACATGTCCTCGATTTGGACCGTCTGTTACACGAGGCCGTCTCGTTACAATTGGATGTTGCAGTACTACCTGCGTGCCGAAGGTCTGGCGCTGAGCTGGATTGGCACCGGCCGCCTGATCTTCAGCCTCAACTACTCTGAAAGCGACTTCGAGGCGGTCGCGGACCGGTTCGCCACCGCCGCTCGGGCAATGGAGCAGGACGGGTGGTGGTGGTATAATCCTTCGACCACGGATTGGTCGATCAAGCGCGCGATCATCAAAGAGATGATCGCGCATCGTCTCTCCAAATTGCGGGGCTATTCCAGGCTGACGCCTGGAAACTAACATGCCCTCGGAGCCTCTTCGGCATCCTCCTCGTATGCCTCAATACCCACCCCGTGATCGATCAACTCGCCGCGGAGCAGGAAGAGCGGCGCCCGATGGTAGAGCTTAATGTCGTGGAACGGATCCGTCAGGATTTTGGTCGCCCAGACCAGCCCGGTCTGAAAGTCCCTGACGAAGCAAAGCTGCACCGTGCGGAACAGCAATCCACCGACGCCCACCGTGAGCCAGATTTGCGCGACGTGCCGCACGAACTCGGCATAGCCGGTGTGGGGCGAGAATATGCCGAAATAAGTCGCATCGAAAAAAAGCGGAAGCGGTGATACCGCCCAGACTGCCATCAGCACGACCTTGCGGCGCAGATTGTAGCCGACCTTGATCTTTTCCTTGTATTCGTGGCTGGCCTGATTGACGACGTCGTAGTCTCTCGGCTCGAAGAAAAAGTGTCCGATCTGCCGGCTGGTCATCGCTAAGAGCCAACCGATAAGGGCCGCCATGGCCGGGTCTTTGAATACCATCATGTAGGCAGACAAGAAGCTGAGCGCGCTGACGAGGTGGAGAGATTGATTGATCCGGCTGTGGTGATAGTACCGGTGATCGTCCCAACGCTGCACCTTCAGAGCTTCGAGGAAGTCGTTCATGTTGTCTTCCCATCCTGCGTAAAACCTGACATGACTATGGCGATTCGATTAAAGCGATATGACAAACGCAACCGCTATAACAAAAAAAGAAGCCGCCGCGGAGCCGCGGCATTCGAGGCTGTTGGCAAAGTGCATTGAACTAGACGGCGGCGCGAATGAACGGCTGGTCCGCCCGCTTTGCCGATGATTTGTCGCGCTTGGCAAACCGGATGAGCGCGAAGTGTCCGAACGGTGGCATGGCGCGCCGCTCGGCCAACTGCATGCGATCAGTGCGGTCGGCCCAGCTCGCATAACGCTGCCATGAAAACTCAGTACGCCAGCCGAGCTGCCGCGCTGCCGGGGCAAACCATTTCTCCAGCGCGCGCCGCACTCCGGCCTCCGCCCCGACGCGGCTGACCAGAACGATTTCGCCCCCGGGTTTGAGCACGCGCGCGAATTCGTCGAGGGTTGCCTCCGGATTTGGCACGGTTGTGATGACGTATTGTGCGACGACCACATCGAACGATTGGTCAGGAAAGGCGAGATGCTCGGCATCCATGACCCAGAGACCTTCGACCTGGGTCAAATTGAGTGCCGTTACGCGCTCCCGAGCCTTTAGCAGCATCGGCTCAGAAATATCGACGCCACAAACACGATTGGCGTTGGAATAGTATGGCAACGATATTCCAGTGCCGACGCCGACCTCAAGAATGCGACCTCCGATCCGTTCGGCGGCGTCGGTCGCCGCCTGGCGACCCCGCTCAAATACCGCTCCGAACACCAGATCGTAAACCGGTGCCCATCGGGCATAGGCCCGTGTAACAGTTTCTTTGTCGATGTTCGGACGCACCGATTGGGTCATGAATCGCTCCTTCCGCGCCAACTCCCCTACTACAGCGGTTCCCGGTCATATGAACTACCCGCCATTTCTCCCAGGTCGTGGCCGGGCTTGTCCCGGCCACGATGCGCTCGCTCCGTGCTCTAACGCTCGGCGTCGCCGGGACAAGCCCGGCGACGCCAGCGGGATGTGATTCGAAACGATCGGAATCCGGTGTAGGTTGGCAGTCTCGTCCCTCTCGCTCAGCTACCAAGTTCCGTTGATGGCTGATAAATTGCTTGGTGCTCGATACGCTGGGCAATCTGCCGCTGCCCCGGTAACGCCAGTCGCAATTCCGGATAGGTCGGCAGTGGTTTGAAAGCCGTCCGGCGACAGGAAATCGATGTTGACCCCGAAGCTCCTGGCGCTCTTCGCCAGCGACGTCAGAATTCTGGCCACACCGTTGACTCGCGGATGCCAAGCATCCGTCGCAATTAAAACCCGCATCGCGTCCTTCTGTGACCCAAACCAGCGTTCCGATCATCGAATCGCGGGGTCCGAGATTGCCCAGTTCATATCTCAACCTTATGACAGCGGCTGGGGACTTAAGGCGGGTAGCTTTTGAGACTTCATGCATGTCAGGGTGCTCCGGCTTTCGGAGGCGGGCAGCGAGCTTTGCGGCATAAAGCGATTGCGTTTAGAACGCGACCTTGTCGCCGCCTTTCAGCGAAAGGATATCCCGTGCCTCGTCGGGGCTTGCAATTTGCAGCCCCAGCCCTTCGATAATCTGGCGCGCCTTGTGGACCTGCTGGGCGTTGGATTCGGCAAGCTTGCCGGGGCCGATCCACAGCGAATCCTCCAGGCCCACCCGCACATTGCCGCCCATTGCAGCCGCCATGGCGGCAATCGGCATCTGGTTGCGTCCTGCACCGAGCACAGACCATCGGTAGTTCTCGCGCCCGAGCAATCGATCGGCGGTGCGGCGCATGTGCATCACATCTTCCGGATGGGTCCCGATCCCGCCCAGGATGCCGAACACCGACTGTACAAACAAAGGCGGCTTGACGAGGCCGCGCTCGAGAAAATGTGCCAGGTTGTAGAGGTGACTGATGTCGTAGCATTCGAATTCGAACCTGGTGTCGTTGTTCTGGCAGGTCTTCAGGACGAATTCGATGTCGCGGAAGGTGTTGCGGAAGATCAGGTCGCGGGTTCCTTCGAGATAAGGCTGCTCCCAGTCGAACTTGAACGTCTTGTAGCGGCTGAGCATTGGGAACAGAGCGAAATTCATCGAGCCCATGTTGAGGCTCGCAACCTCTGGCTTGAACACCTCGGCAGGTTTTACCCGCTCCTCGACGCGCATGGTGGGCGAGCCGCCCGAAGTCAGATTGATGACCGCGTTACAGCGCTGCTTGATGATGGGCAGAAACGGCGCGAATGCTTCCGGCCGCTGGTCCGGCTTCCCGGTCTGCGGATCGCGGGCATGCAGGTGCACGATCGCGGCGCCGGCCTCCGCGGCGCCGACGGCGGCTTCGGCGATCTCCTGCGGGGTGATTGGCAGGTAGGGCGACATTGTCGGGGTGTGAATCGCGCCGGTGACGGCGCAGGTGATGATGACCTTGCTGGATGTCGCCATGGTGAGTTTTTCCCTTGGACGAATTTCCGGTTGCATCCGGATGGCAGGAATTCCGCCGGCGCGATCCCGGCGGGCTGCGTCGGCGAAATTTTTTGTGCGGCTAACCGCTTCGAGTCTCGCAGGAAAATGCGCCATGCCAGGCAGCGGGTCAACATTTTCAAAAAAACTTTGAACCTGGCGGCACCCTCTCAACACCAATGCATGTCGAGGCAAACATTCCCAAACCCGACACACAAAGGAGTTCACCATATCCGGTCGATGCTGCGCCCCCCATCCACCCTGCATCGATCTGATAGGCCCGCCCGAGCATCCCCTGCTCGGGCGGGCACATTTTTGCCTGCCGCTTGATTATGGCTGTCCATCCACACTTTTCGACCAACGTAAAGCCTAAGACGTCAAAGGCGTGGATGCCGGCGACGCGGGTATGACGAATCATGGTTGAGTAGACCGGCCCGATCGCGCAGTGTAACGCCGCTTTTCTGGCTTGCATGGATGCACTGTGGCAATTGCGAGCCTTATGGCTTTGGTCGGAGTTTGATGATGAAAAAAGGGTTGCGGTCGCGGCTCGCCCAATACGGTGACGAGGAATTTGCCCTGTTCTTGCGCCGCGGGTTCCTCAAGGGAGCAGGTTTCACCGACGAAGCGCTCGACCGTCCCATCGTCGGCATTCTGTCGACCGCGTCGGATTTCAATCCCTGTCATGCTACCGCCGGCCGGCTAGCCGACGCGACAGCGCGGGGCGTGCGGCTTGCCGGCGCGCTGCCTTTCGTATTCCCAACCGTATCGCTGCACGAGGCCTTCTCGTTTCCAACCTCCATGTTGCTGCGCAATCTGATGGCCATGGATGTCGAGGAAATGGTGCGCGCGCTGCCCCTCGACTCCGTGGTACTGATCGGTGGCTGCGACAAGACCATCCCGGCCGAGCTGATGGGCGCCATCAGCGCCGACATGCCGGCGATCGTGTTGCCGGTCGGGTCGATGTTGGCGGGTCGCCATGAAGGCACCCGGCTCGGCGCCTGCACGGATTGCCGGCGGCTATGGGCTGCGTTCCGGGCCGGCAAGCTCGCGGGGGCCGATCTCGATCGCGCTCATGACCAACTGATGCCGACCTCCGGCACCTGCATGGTGATGGGCACGGCTTCCACCATGGCGTGCCTGGCCGAGACCCTTGGATTTACGCTCCCGGGCGCGGCAACTCCGCCTGCGGTCTCGTCCGACCGCATCCGCATCGCGGAAGCGACCGGCAAGCGTGCCGCCGAGATGGCGGTATCGGGCGGACCGACGCCGCGCCAGATCATCAGCCCTGCAGGGCTGCGCAATGCGTCCGTGATTCTGCAGGCGACCAGCGGTTCCACCAACGCCATCGTGCATCTTGCGGCGATTGCAGGCCGCGCCGGCCTTCCCTACGACCTTGCGGAGCTCGATGCGGTCGGCCGCGACACGCCGGTGCTGCTCAATTTGAAACCGGCGGGCAATTTCTTCATGGAGGATTTCCACGCGGGTGGCAGCCTGCCGGCACTGTGGCGACGGCTGAGGGATCGCCTCGACCTCTCCGCCCCGACGGTAAATGGTGAAACCATCGGCGATATCGTGGCGCGCTGGCCGGCCTGGACGGACAGTGAGGTGGTGCGTCCGCTCGATCGCGCGATCTGCCCGAGCGAAGCGATCGCTATTCTCACCGGCAATCTGGCGCCCGATGGCGCCGCCATCAAGCTCGCCGCCGCGACGCCAAAACTGTGCACTCACCAAGGACCGGCCCTGGTGTTCGAATCCCTGCAGGAACTCGCCGAGCGCATCGACGATCCCGACCTGCCGGTGACGCCGGACCACATCATGGTGCTGCGAAACGCCGGGCCGATCGGAGCGCCCGGAATGCCAGAGGCGGGTGCGCTGCCGATCCCCAAGAAGCTCGGCCAAAAGGGCGTCACCGACATGGTGCGGATTTCCGACGCCCGCATGAGCGGCACCGCGTTCGGTACCGTGGTGCTGCATGTGGCGCCCGAAGCTTCTGCCGGTGGCCCGCTGGCGCTGGTACGCGACGGCGACATCATCGCGCTCGATGCCGGCAAGCGACGCATCGATCTTGCGGTGGACGAGGC
>Ga0066903_100005175_pt1 | contig 11254 bp, 6 predicted proteins | sample PanSoiMetaGPlot1_FD_67491 | JGI IMG/M metagenome (GOLD analysis project Ga0066903, IMG submission 67491) | Tropical forest soil microbial communities from Panama analyzed to predict greenhouse gas emissions - Panama Soil - Plot 1 (version 2) | ecosystem: Environmental > Terrestrial > Soil >...
CTGCTGCTGCTGTTGCTGGGCGGCGCGCTGGTTCATGGACCGGCCACGGATGATCAGGTAGGTCAGTACCCCGATCAGCGGCAGGAATATGACGAAGATCGTCCACCCTGCCTTCCCCCAGCCGGACATGTCCCTGCTGCGATAGACATCCGTCAGGATCACGAACAGGAGCCAGAACCACACGACGAACGCGAAGATCTCGAACATCGTCCAGAACACATCCAGCACCGGGTAGCCCGTCGATGCTGCTAGCGGCATAGTCGTCTCCCTTGTCGTACCGGGCCGCGACGTCGGCGACCCGGGGACTGTATTTACCCACGCCGCGCGCCGCAGGGCTTCACCCTCTCCGGGTGATTAGGCCCGGAGACAGAGCACTGTGCGCAGCACGTCTGTGAGGGCGGCGGGCGACGCGCCTGCGCCATCGATGGCCCGCCAGCCGACGAAGCCGTCGGGCCGCACCAGCGCAGCGCCCGACGCGGAGATCCCGTATGCGCTGAGGAACTTCTCCTCGGTGTCGCGCAGCTCGTCGCCTCCGACGTGCCAGGCGTCCAGGCCGGCACCCAGCTGACGAGCGGCGTCGAATGCCGCCGCGCACCAGGCGGCGCCGGAGGTGCCGGCGAGCAGGACGAAGTTCTTGCCAAACAGGTCCAGGGTGGACAGCAGCGTGCCAGCGCGGCCGAGCACGACGTGCGGGGCGCGGGAGCCGGGGCGACCACCCGACTCGGCTGGGTGCTCGTGCAGAAGGGAGCCGTCATCCGGGCCGGGAATTATCGCGGGCGAGTTGTAGCAGTAACCGATCTCCATCGAGAAATCGTCGACGAGCGGCTGCACATCCTCTGAGCCCAGGTACGGTGCGACCCGCGTGACGTACCGGGTATAGGCCTGCTCGACGGTCAGGTCCCCGACGGCCCGCCGCTCGGTGTCATACGTCTCCAGCAGCGCCGGGCCGGCGGTCCCGGCGAGCACCAGGGCCAGCTTCCAGGCTAGGTTGTGGGCGTCCTGGATGCCGGTGTTCCCGCCGTATCCTCCGTTGGGCGGGACAACGTGCGCGGCATCGCCTGCCAGGAACACCCGCCCCTGCTGATAACGGTCGGCGCCCTCCGCGACCGCTTGCCAGGTCGCGATGTGATCGATGACGACCGGTATGCCAGGCACGCCGATCGCAGCACGCAACAACTCCAGCGCTCGGTGCTCTGTTATCCCCTCGGCAACGTTCGCCCATGGCGCGTCCGGGTAAGCCGCGACGATCTCGGGACGGGCGATGTCACCGATGAGGTTGACCGCGAGGAAGCCGGCGTTCCCGCTCCGGTTGAGCCTGAAGAAGCCGCGGAGAAGCGGGTTGGTGACATAGTGAACGCCCTGGTTGCGATCCCGCAGCAACGGCTCAAGATCAACCTCGGACCGGAAGTAGATCGTGATGCTGTTCGACAGCATGCCGGGTCCGTGCATGCCGATCCGGAGGCGCTCGCGGACCGGGCTGCGGTTCCCGTCCGCCGCGATCGCGTACTTGGCCCGTATCGTGCTCCGGGTCCCGTCACTGGTGTCCGTCACGACCGCCGTGACACCATCATCGTCCTGAACGAGCTCGGTGCACTCGGTGCCGTAACACAGCCGGGCGCCTAGCTCCTCCGCCCTCGCCCGCAGGATTGGCTCCAGCCGGTCCTGGTCGATGAACAGCCGGACTGTCGGGCTGAACTCCGCCACGCCGGTGTTGAGGTCAGGAAAGTAGTTGGCGATCTCGCGGCCGGCCAGGGACTCGACGTTGTTGATCCCGCCATTGGCGTCGTACTGCTCTTCGCCCTTGCGGCGGACGACGTCCTCGAGCCCGACCGAGCGGAGTAGCTCGAGGGTGCGCAGCTGGAGATGACCAGAGCGCGCGCGGATCGCCGTGCCGGCGTGCCGTTCGACGGCCAGCGCGTCGACCCCATGCCAGCGCAGGAACAGCGCCGCTGACAGGCCGACGAGGCTGCCGCCGACGATCAGCACGGGTACCTCTTGCTCCGGCCTGGTCGCAGCGGACATCTCCAGCGCTCCCTTCGTCGGTGCGTGCCGGCCAATATCCGGCAATCGGATGGTATGCACGGCAGGCCCCGTCCAGGCCCGGCAGTCGAGAAATTGCCTCGGCCTCTTTAACTAATCAATCTTAGTGTTAGAATCGGCGTGTGAGCGTGCCGCAGAACGCTGACCTGGCGTCGCTGAGCAGCCTGGACGACCCGGTGCGACGTCGGCTGTATGCAGCCGTTTCCACCCGGTCGGAGCCATTGGGCCGGGACGAGGCAGCCGCCGCCGCCGGGATCGGCCGGGGACTGGCTGCCTATCACCTGGACAAGCTGGTGGAAGCCGGACTGCTGACGGCGACCTATCAGCGGCCGGAAGGACGGAGTGGGCCCGGTGCGGGCCGTCCGGCCAAGCTCTACTCCAGGTCAGACCGCGAGTTCGCGGTCATAGTGCCGCCGCGGGAATACGAGCTCGCTGCCCGGCTGCTGGTCCGCGCCGTCGAATCCGACCCCACCGGCCGCAGCCGCGCGGCACTGCACGCTGCCGCCCATCAGCTAGGCCGGGAACTCGGCAGCCAGGCCGAGCCAGCGCAGCCGAGCCGCCCTGACACCCTTGTCCCTGCGCTGGGCGAGCTGGAGACCGTGCTCGCCGGGCACGGCTACGAGCCGGAACGCTGCGGCCATGACGTCACGCGGCTCCGCAACTGCCCGTTCCACCAGCTGGCTCGGCAGCATAGGGACACTGTCTGTGCCATGAACCTGGCGCTGATCGAGGGCATGACAGCGGGCATGAAGGCGAGCACGCTACGCGCGGCGCTCGATCCGCAGCCCGGCTACTGCTGCGTGACCATCAGCGCAGGCCGGCCATGACCGGCTCATGGCCGCACAACAAGAGAACGGACAACCTGTGACTCACATCAACGGACACGCGGTTAGCCAGCTGCCCGCGCTCAGGCCAGCCGAATTGCCGCTTCGCGACAGCGACAGCGCAGCGGATCTGGCCGAGCAGATCACGGGCGACGCCACCGGGGTCGATCTGCAGGCAGCGCAGCGCGCTGCGGCAGCCTTCCTGGGGGCACTGGGGCTCGACCTGGATTCCGAAGAACTGCGGGATACTCCCGCCCGGATGACGCAGGCATACGCCGAGCTGTTCCGCGCGCACCCGCCGCGGCTCACCACGTTCCCGAACGATGAGGGCTACGACGAGCTCGTGCTGGCCAGGGCAATCCCGTTCCGGACGGTGTGCGAGCACCATCTGCTGCCGTTTTCCGGTGTCGCGCACGTGGCATACCTGCCGGGTGCGCGCCTTCTGGGTCTGTCCAAGCTGGCCAGGCTGGTCGAATTTCACGCGGCCAGGCCTCAGACCCAAGAGCGGCTGACCAGGCAGCTTGCCGACTACCTCGCCACGGAGCTCAGCGCGCGCTGGGCCGGGGTCATGCTGGAAGCCGAACACACGTGCATGACGCTGCGCGGCGTGCGCGCCCAGGGCGCGAAGACCGTCACCACGGCCCTGGCCGGACCGCTCCGCACTGACCGACAGCGCCGGGCCGAGTTTCTGGACCTGGCCGGCGCTCCGAGCTAAACCAACCCAGACCTGCATCACGGGCAGGAGGAATTCGCGATGGCCGACCGACTAGCGGAACTCACCAACAGAGGCGTCTCGATCTGGCTGGATGACCTGAGCCGGGAACGGCTCGCCACCGGCAGCCTGGCCAGCCTCGCCGAACATGACCACGTCGTCGGGGTGACCACAAACCCGACGATATTTGCCAAGGCAATCGCGGACAGCGACGCCTACGCGGCGCAGCTGCGCGAGCTCGCGGCCCGCGGCATCGGGGCCGGCGAGGCGCTCCGTCTGCTGACCGCCTACGACGTGCGCTGGGCCTGCGACGTGCTCCGCCCGGTTTACGACCGCACGCACGGCGGCGACGGCCGGGTGTCGATCGAGGTCGACCCGCGGCTCGCCAGGGATACCGAGGCGACGATCGCCGAGGCGCGGGCCCTCTGGTGGCTGGTCGACCGGCCGAATCTCTACATCAAGATCCCGGCGGCTCGCCAGGGGCTGCCAGCCATCGCCGCGTGCCTGGCCGAGGGGATCAGCATCAATGTGACGCTGATCTTCTCGCTGGCCCGCTACGACTCGGTCATCGACGCGTTCTTCAAGGGCATGGAGCAAGCCGGCCGGGCCGGGCACGATCTGTCCGCAATGGCCTCGGTTGCCTCGTTCTTCGTCTCGCGGGTCGATAGCGAGGTCGATTCGCGGCTGGACAAGATAGGCACTCCAGCGGCCGCCGCCCTGCGGGGCCAAGCGGCGATCGCCAACGCCAGACTGGCCTACCAGCACTACGAGCGGGCATTCTCCTCGCCGCGGTGGGCTGCACTGCAGACCGCCGGCGCCCGGCCGCAGCGCCCGCTGTGGGCGTCGACCTCGGTCAAGGACCCGGCCTACCCCGACACCCGATACGTGGTCGACCTGGTGGCACCCGGCGTGGTCAACACGATGCCCGAGTCCACGTTGCGCGCGATCGCCGACCACGGTCAGGTGCCCGCCGACTCGATTCGCGATCACTACGACGAAGCCCAGGCGGTCCTGGACCAGCTGGCTGCGGTCAGCGTCGAGTATGACGACGTCACCGCGAGCCTCGAAGCCAAGGCGATAGACATATTCGATTCCAGCTGGCAGACGGCCGGCGAGCAAGTGGCTGATGCGCTGCGTCAGCAGCAAACCCAGCAGCCGACCCGGCGGGAGGACGCAGAATGAATCAGAACGGCGCATACGTCATCGTGGGTGCCAGCCTCGCCGGGGCCAAGGCCGCGGAGGCGCTGCGCGCTGAGGGATTCGACGGCCCGGTGATCCTCATCGGGGATGAGACCGAACGACCGTACGAGCGGCCTCCGCTGTCGAAGGGCTACCTGCTCGGCAGCGCCGACCGCGATTCGATCTACGTTCACTCGCCGGAGTGGTACGAAGCGCACGACGTGGACTTGCGGCTCGGCACCACCGTCACAGGCATCGACCCGGCGGCACATGACGTCACGCTCGCCGACGGCAGCCGGGTCAGTTATGCCAAGCTGCTGCTGACGACCGGCTCCTCACCACGCCACCTACCCGTGCCCGGCGGCGACCTGCCCGGCGTGCACTATCTGCGGCGAGCTGGTGACAGCGATCAGCTCAAGGCCACGTTCCAGGCTGCATCGCGAGTCGCCGTCATCGGGGCAGGCTGGATCGGACTGGAGACGACGGCCGCGGCGCGATCCGCCGGTGTCGAAGTCACGGTGCTGGAGGCGGCTGATCTGCCGCTGCTCCGCGTCCTTGGCCCCGAGGTCGCACAGGTCTTCGCCGACTTGCACAGCGAGCACGGCGTCGATTTGCGGTTCGGCGTTAAGGTCGCCGAGATCAGCGCGTCGGCCGGCCGGGCCAGCGGCGTGCTGCTGGCCGACGGGACTCACGTGGCGGCTGAGGCGGTCATCGTCGGAGTCGGCATCACGCCGAACGTCCAGCTTGCCGAGGCGGCGGGTCTGCAGGTCAGCAACGGGATCGTCGTGGACGCGCAGCTGCGCTCGTCGAACCCGGACATCTTCGCCGCAGGGGATGTCGCCAGCGCGTTCCATCCGCTGCTCGGCACACACATCCGGGTCGAGCACTGGGCCAACGCGCTGAATCAGCCTCAGACAGCTGCGCGGGCGATGCTCGGCCAGGACGTCGCCTACGACCGGGTGCCCTATTTCTTCACCGACCAGTACGACCTCGGCATGGAGTACTCCGGCTACGTCGAGCCCGGCGGCTACGACCAGGTTGTCTTCCGCGGCGACGTGGGCCAGCGGGAGTTCATCGCGTTCTGGCTGCGCAGCGGTCGCGTCCTCGCCGGGATGAACGTCAATATCTGGGATGTCAACGATGCACTCCAGGAGCTAGTCCGCGCCGCGCGGCCCGCCGACGTCAGCAGGCTCGCGAACCCGGATGTGCCACTGCAGGAAGTCCTCGAGAGCTAAGGCTGGCATACAGAAAAGACAGCGCGGGAAAGAAGCGCACAAGGATTGCGAATGCACGGACACGAGTACGCCGCCGGACCAGCGGGGAGGTTACGTGGCCAAGCCGCTCGGACGGCGTGGCGGCACGCCTGTGGCGCATCGCGCCACGCCTGAGGAGCACAGCAAGGCCGCGCAAGCCAGCCGGCAGGGTGACCTGCTGGCTCCGCTGCTGCCGACCGGCGAGCCGGTCGAGCAGTTGCTGCGGAAGGCGCAGTTCTTCGTGCCGGGCGGCAAGCCGAGCGCGGATTTCCGCGAGGTGCACCGCAAGGGCGGCCGGGCCGCCGAGGAGTTCTACCGCGAGCGGTGGCGGCACGACAAGGTGGTGCGGTCCACCCACGGGGTGAACTGCACCGGATCATGCTCGTGGAAGGTGTACGTCAAGGACGGGATCATCACCTGGGAAACCCAGCAAACCGATTACCCGTCCACCGGCCCGGACTCGCCCGAGTACGAGCCCCGCGGCTGCCCCCGCGGTGCGTCGTTCTCCTGGTACACCTACTCCCCCTCGCGGGTGCGCTATCCGTACGTGCGCGGCGAGTTGCTCGAGATGTGGCGAGAAGCACGGCTGCGGCTGGGCGACCCGGTGGCAGCCTGGGCGGAGATCACCGCCGACCCGGAACGCTCGGAGCGTTACCGAAGTGCCCGCGGCAAAGGCGGCTTCGTGCGTTCCACGTGGCCTGAGGTCGCCGAGCTGATCGCTGCCGCGCATGTGCACACCATCTCGGCCTACGGTCCGGACCGGGTCGTGGGTTTCTCGCCGATCCCGGCGATGTCGCAGGTCTCCTACGCAGCCGGGACTCGATTCCTGTCGTTGATCGGCGGCACGATTCTGTCGTTCTACGACTGGTACGCGGACCTGCCGCCCGCCTCGCCGCAGGTATTCGGCGACCAGACCGACGTGCCAGAGTCCGGCGACTGGTGGAACTCCGCCTATCTCATCATCTGGGGCACCAACCTGCCGATCACCCGCACGCCGGATGCGCATTTCATGACCGAGGCACGTTACCGGGGCCAGAAGGTGGTCGTGGTCTCCCCCGATTACTCCGACCACACCAAGTTCGCGGATGACTGGCTGCCGGCCGCGCCCGGCACCGACGGGGCGCTGGCCATGGCCATGGGTCACGTGATCCTCACCGAGTTCTTCCGCGACCGGCAGGTTGCGTACTTCGCGGAGTACGTGAAGAGCTACACCGACGCGCCATTCCTGGTAACGCTGCGCGAGCGCGGCGACGCGTACGTGCCGGACAGGTTCCTCACAGCGGCCGACCTCGGGGACACCGCCGCAGGAGCCGCGCACCAGACCGTGCTGCTGGACGCCGCCACCGGCCAGCCGGTGATGCCGAACGGCACGCTGGGCTCCCGCTACTCCGACGGTGGCCTGGGCCGGTGGAACCTTGACCTCGGTGGTGTCGACCCGGTGCTGACCCTGCACGGCCGGCACACGGACGCGGTCGGAGTGGATCTGCCCCGGTTTGACGTCGGCGAGACCGAGGGTGGCACCTCAGTACGCCGAGGTGTGCCGGCGATCCGGGTGGCGGGCCGCCTGGTAACGACCGTGTTCGACTTGCTGATGGCGCAGTACGCGGTAAGCCGCGAGGGCCTGCCCGGCCAGTGGCCGGCGGGCTATGACGACGCCAGCACGCCGGGCACTCCGGCGTGGCAGGAGCCGATCACCAGCGTGCCCGCGGCTGCCGCGGCCAGGGTTGCCCGCGAGTTCGCCCGAAACGCCGAGCTGTCTCGCGGCCGGTCGATGATCGCGATGGGCGCGGGCACCAACCACTGGTATCACTCCGACGAGATCTACCGGACGTTCCTCACGCTGATCATGCTGTGCGGCTGCCAGGGGGTGAACGGCGGCGGCTGGGCACACTACGTCGGCCAGGAGAAGGTCCGGCCGCTGGCCGGCTGGCAGCAGGTGGCGTTCGCGCAGGACTGGCAGCGGCCGCCCCGCCAGATGACCGGCACCTCGTTCTTTTACCTGCACACCGGTCAGTGGCGGTACGAGGCGTTCGGCCCAGCCGAGCTGGCCAGCCCGCTCGGCCGCGGGCTGTTCGCCGGGAAGACGTTTGCCGACTGCCTGGCGCAGGCCGCGCGGCTGGGCTGGACGCCCAGCCATCCTGCCCTGGGCCGCAACCCGCTCGACTTGTGCGACGAAGCAAGGTCAGCGGGCCTGCCGCCCGCCGACTATGTGGCCCGAGAGCTGACCACCGGCCGGCTGAAGTTCGTCGCGCAGGACCCGGATGACCCGGCGAACTGGCCCCGCGTGCTGACCGTCTGGCGAGCCAACCTGCTCGGCTCGTCCGGCAAGGGCATGGAGTACTTCATGCGGCACATGCTTGGCACCCACGACGCCGTCCGGGCCGAAGAGTCGCCGACGCAACTGCGCCCGGCCGAGGTCACCTGGCGCGAGCCCGCGCCGCGCGGCAAGCTCGACCTGCTGACGGCGATCGACTTCCGCATGACCAGCACCTGCACGTTCGCCGACGTGGTGCTGCCCGCCGCAACGTGGTACGAGAAGCACGACATCTCGACCACCGACATGCATCCGTTCGTGCATTCTTTCAACCCGGCGATCGCCCCGCCGTGGCAGACCCGCACCGACTTCGAGGCATTCACCGCGATCGCCCGCGAATTCTCCCGGCTGGCCGCCACCCACCTGGGCACACGCACCGATCTGGTGGTGGCACCGCTCCTGCACGACACCCCGGACGAGCTCGCCCAACCCGGTGGCGTGGTGCGCGACTGGAGCGCGGGCGAGTGCGACCCGGTGCCCGGCGTCACCATGCCGCGGCTGGTCGTCGTCGAGCGGGACTACCCCGCGGTGGCCGAGAAGATGGCCGCGCTCGGCCCGCTCACCGACACCCTGGGCACGTCGGTCAAGGGGGTCACGTGGGTGCCGGCCGCGGCCGTCGACTATCTGCGCCGCGCGAACGGCAAGGTCCGCGGCGGTGTCGCCGATGGCCGACCGTCGCTGGCCAGGGACGTACACCTAGCCGAGGCGATCCTCGCGCTGTCCGGCGCCACCAACGGCCAGGTCGCCGTGCAGGCATGGCAGGAACTCGAGAAGCGCACCGGCGTTCAGCTGGCCGATCTGGCCGAGGAACGCGCCGGCGAGCGGATCTCCTTCTCTGACACCCAGGTTCAGCCCCGCTCGGTGATTGCCTCGCCGGAGTGGTCCGGCAGCGAGACCGGCGGCCGCCGGTACTCGCCGTTCACCGTGAACGTCGAGCGGCGCAAGCCGTGGCACACCTTGACCGGGCGCATGCAGTTCTTCCTCGACCACGACTGGATGCACGAGTATGGCGAGACGCTGCCCGGCTACCGGCCGCCGCTGGACTACCGCCGGCACTTTGAAGGGGACCTCGCGGACGCGAATCCGAGCCTGGCCGAGGTGACCGTCCGGTACCTCACCCCGCACTCGAAGTGGTCGATCCACTCCGAGTACGCCGACAACCTCCACATGCTCCGGCTCTTCCGCGGCGGGCCGGTGATCTGGCTGAGCCCCGCGGACGCCGCCGCGATCGGGGTCAGCGACAACGACTGGATCGAGGCATGGAACCGGAACGGGGTGGTCACCTGCCGAGCGGTCGTGTCCCACCGGATGCCCAAGGGCACCGTGTTCATGTACCACGCCAAGGATCGCCACCTCATGACGCCGAAGTCGGAGATCTCCGGCTGGCACGGCGGGTCGGACAACTCGCTCACCCGGGTCGTGATCAAGCCGACGCACCTGATCGGCGGGTACGGCCAGTTCACGTACGCGTTCAACTACTACGGCCCGACCGGTAACCAGCGCGACGAGATCGCTGTCATCCGCCGCCGGTCGCAGGAGGTCGAGTTCTGATGACACGACCGCGACCGCTGACCACCCCGTTCCCTTCTCGTTCTGGGGTGCCGGCATGCGGGTGATGGCGCAGATGGCGATGGTGATGAACCTCGACAAATGCATCGGCTGCCATACCTGCTCGGTGACCTGCAAGCAGGTGTGGACCAACCGGCCGGGCACCGAGTACGTGTACTTCAACAACGTCGAGACCAAGCCCGGCACCGGCTACCCGCGGCGGTACGAGGACCAGGACCAGTGGCACGGCGGCTGGCAACTGGACCGCAAGGGTCGGCTGCAGCTCAAGGCCGGCGGACGCCTGCGGAAGCTGCTGTCCATCTTCTACAACCCCGACCTGCCGACGATCGACGACTACGGCGACCCGTGGACCTACGACTACCAGACACTGATCGACGCCCCGGCGGGCACGCTGACACCTAGTGCTCACTCGATCTCCGCGCTGACCGGCAAGGACATGAGGCTGCGGTGGGGCAGCAACTGGGACGATGACCTGGCCGGCGGCCCGGCCCACGCAGCGGACGACCCCGACCTCGCCGGCCTGAGCGAGCAAGTGCGCCTGGCGTTCGAGCAGGTATTCATGTTCTACCTGCCGCGGATCTGCGAGCACTGCCTCAACCCGTCGTGCGTCGCGTCCTGCCCTTCCGGGGCCATGTACAAGCGCGAAGAGGACGGCATCGTGCTGGTCGACCAGGACCGCTGCCGGGGCTGGCGGTTCTGCGTGTCCGGCTGCCCGTACAAGAAGGTCTATTTCAACCACCGAACTGGCAAGGCCGAGAAGTGCACGCTGTGCTTCCCTCGTATAGAGTCCGGCCAGCCCACCATCTGCTCCGAGACGTGCGTCGGCAGGCTCCGGTACCTCGGGTTGGTGCTCTACGACGCCGACAAGGTGCTGGCCGCAGCGGCCACGCCCGATCAGCGGGACCTCTATGACGCCCAGCTGTCGGTGTTTCTCGACCCCGACGACCCGGCTGTCGTTGCCGAAGCGGCGCGGCAGGGCATCCCTGCAGACTGGCTGGACGCGGCCCGCCGATCCCCCACCTACGCGCTGATCGCCCGGCACCGGGTGGCGTTGCCGCTGCATCCGGAATACCGCACGCTCCCGATGGTCTGGTACATCCCGCCGCTGTCCCCGGTTGCCGACACCGTGAGCGCCGCAGGGTACGACGCTGCCGACCCGGATCAGGTGTTCGCCGCCATCGAGGCTTTGCGCGTGCCAGCTGAGTACTTGGCGAACCTGTTCACCGCGGGCGATCCCGAGCCGGTGCGGCGGGTGCTGCGGACGCTCGCCGCCGTCCGCACCCTGATGCGCGCCGGGCAGCTCGGGCTCGAGGTGCCCGAGGGGCTAGCCGCTTCGGCCGGCGCGAGCGAGGCCGGCCTGGCG
>Ga0066903_100005176_pt1 | contig 11252 bp, 6 predicted proteins | sample PanSoiMetaGPlot1_FD_67491 | JGI IMG/M metagenome (GOLD analysis project Ga0066903, IMG submission 67491) | Tropical forest soil microbial communities from Panama analyzed to predict greenhouse gas emissions - Panama Soil - Plot 1 (version 2) | ecosystem: Environmental > Terrestrial > Soil >...
TGAGACCGAAGAGCCGGCGGAAGGTGCGCGGATCGTTCGTGCCGTGGAGATTGCTGAGTGTGGCGAGGATCACCGGCGAGAACGAGGCGGGAAGAAACAACAGCAGCTGCCGCCAGCGCTCCGCGGCATTGAAGACGCCGAGAGAGGCGTAGCCGTCGGGCTGCGCGACGAGCACCAGGTTGGCAAACCACATCGCCGCCGTCGTGCAGATGGCGCCCGCCACGCTCAGAAGGCTGAAGCGACCCATCATCATGAACTCGCTCCACGCAGCTTGGCGGTCCCGCAGAGGGCCCGCCGTGGAGAGAAGGGGCCGCAGAGCGACGTGGTTGGTGAGCACCGCGGTCGCTTCAGTGAAGACCAGACCGATCGCGCCGCCCAGAACGCCTCCGAGCTCGATGCCGGCGACCAGGAAGACGCACAAGCAGAGGCCGCGGATGCCATTCAGGACGGCGAGGGCACGAAAGGCGCCCAGGCCGATGAGGGCGCCGATCTGGACGCCGTTGATCGCTCCGAAGAGGACCAGGCCGGTTGCCACCTGTAGCGCCGGCGTCAGGTGGGGAGCGTTCAGCACGCGCGACGCGATGAGACCCGAGAAAACGAGCAGCCCCAGCGTCATCAGCGTGCCGGAGATCAGGGCGATGGTCGCTGCGAGAGTGAAGCAGCGGCCTGCCTTTGCCGGGTCGACCGAACGAAACTGCGCGATGAACTTGGTCGCCGCCAAGCCGAGTCCGGCACCGGCGACGATGCCGAACAGGCCTTGCGTGCTTTGAATCATGCCGACTTCGCCGAAGCCGACCGTGCCGAGGAGCCGTGCCGCCAACACCGACGACACCAGCGTGAAGCTGCGCGAGACGACGGCGCCGACGAGCGCCCAGAATGCACCGACCGCGAAGTGCCGCGCCACCGAATGGCTCGGTCCGGCGGAGACGACCAGCTCGCTCTTTGTGGCGACAATCACACCCGGACGTCCTCTCGTGGTCGCCGCGGTGTCCGGAGATCGGTCGGGGGAATCATCCCAGCAAGTGCTCCACCGCGTCACAGACGGTGTCCAGCTGATCCAGCGTCATGTGCGAGTACAGGGGAAGCGCCAGCGCCTCTCTGCTGGCCGCCACCGTCCGCTCCATCCGATCACTGCGGCGGCACGCGACCCGCTGAAACAGCGTCTGCTCGTGCAATGGCGGATAGAAGTATCTCTTCGTCTGGATGCCCTGCGCTTTCAGGTTGGCGCGGACGTCGTCGCGGCTCATGCGGGCGCGATCGCCGATGAACAGGACGAAATAGTTCCCGCTGCTCATGCGGTCGTCGGGCGGTGTCTGGGCGCGGCAGCCGGGGAGTTCACCGAGCCGTGAGGTGTATCGCTCGATCAGCACCCGACGCGCCTTCACCAACTCGTCCAGGCGCTGCAGGGACAGCAGACCCACCGCGGCGTGCATCTCGCTCATGCGGGCGGAAAGGCCGAGATAGACCATGTCCTCGCCGTCGGCCGGGTCCTTGCCGTAGTCGCGCATCGATCGGAGCCGCGCCGCCAGGTTCGGATCGCCGGTGCAGATCACCCCGCCTTCGACCGCAGTGACGACCTTGGTGGGACTCAGCGAAAACACCTCACACGCCCCGAAGGCGCCGGCCTTGCGGCCGCGGTATTCCGCCCCGAGACCCTGGGCGCTGTCGAAGTACACGGGAAGCCCATGACGAGCCCCGACCTCGAGCAGCGCGTCGACGTCCGGCGGGAGCCCGTAGACGTAGACAGGACAGATGGCCGCGGTTCGCGGCGACAGGTTCCGCTCGATGTCAACGGGATCGAGCGTGAGTGACTCTGGTGCGCAATCGCAGAAGACCGGAACGAGACCATTCCACACGAGCGCTTGCGCTGTCGCCGCAAACGTGAACGACGGCACGATGACCTCGGCCCCCGCCGGCAGATCCAGCGCCCGGATCGCCAGCATGAGTCCGGCAGTGCACGAGGATATCGCCACGGCTTCGGCCGCGCCGGTTCGCCGGCAGACCTCCTGCTCGAACGCACGGACGACGGCCCCGGTCGTGACCATTCCGTCCTCCCAGCCCGGGCGAACGAGTTCTTCGAACTCGCGGAAGGTCGGGAGCGTCGGGCGGATGATCGGCATCACTTGCATCGTTGCTCCTCCTTGATCGATCTGGTCCGGCGACCCGCGCGAGGCTCGGCGGTGTCCTCCGGAAGAGTTGTCCCGGAATTGGTCGCGCCGCGTGTGGATGCCCCGGCGCGACGCCTTCACGGCGAAGACTTGAGCGGATTGGCGACCGTCGCGACTTCCTCTGACGGCCAGCCGAAGCGATTCTCTTCGGGAAGCTATTCCCTTCGGAGAAGCCGACGTGCTGGCTGAGCCATCCTGAGCCTCCTCATGATCACGGCCGAAAGAGCACCGCGAAGGCGACTGCCGCGCGGGGGGCCATCGTCCGGGCCGTTCAAGCGGCGCCCCGGGCAGTGCCGGGCCGCGGGATCGTCCGCGCTGGGACCCCCACCGGCGGGATCCGCCGATCGGCGACACCCGCGGACTCACACTCGAATGACTGGCGGAAGGTGGGAACGAGCGTGCCGAGCAGTTGCAGGACAGCCTTGGAGTCGCCGCGCTCGGCTCGACCTTCGAGCATGAGCAGTGCCTCTTCGAGGGTCGCGTAGTCCGGAGTCTGGGCTGCTCGAACACGATGAATACCGGCCACGCTGGACGCTTCGATGGCCTCGTCCGACGCCACCAGCTCCTCGGAGAGCTTCTCGCCCGGCCGCAGACCGATGTAGGTGATCGGAATCTCGACGTCCGGGGTGAAGCCGGACAGCCGGATGAGATTTCGGGCCATGTCTGCGACCTTGATCTGGGCACCCATGTCGAGCACGTATCCCGCACCGTTCTCGCCGAAGGCCGCCGCCTGCAGTACGAGCTGGACCGCCTCGGGGATGAGCATGAAGTACCGGCGAACCTCGGGATCGGTGATGGTGACCGGTCCGCCGCTCTTGATCTGGTCAAGAAATAGTGGAATGACGCTGCCGTTGCTGCCGATGACGTTGCCGAACCGCACCACGACGAGGCAGGTCGGCGCTCGCTCTGCGAGCGCCATCGTGAGTAGCTCGGCCGCGCGCTTGGTGGCCCCCATGACGCTCGACGGGTTGACAGCCTTGTCGCTCGAGATCAACACGAAGCGCTCGACTCCGTGACGGATCGCCGCCTGGCTGACGATTCGCGTCCCCTTGATGTTGTTCTTGATCGCCTCGCACGGATTGAGCTCCATCAGAGGCACGTGCTTGTGGGCGGCGGCGTGGAAAATCACGTGGGGGCGATGCTCCCGCAGGACGTCGTCGACACGCCCTTCGTCGGTGGCGTCGGCAATCACCGGATAGAGGTCGACGCTGCCCTTGCCGGGGGCCAGTGAACGCTCCACAGCCCACAGGGCGTTCTCGTAGCGCTCGAACAGGACGAGACAGCTCGGCTCCAGCGCCAGCACCTGCTTGCACAGCTCGGATCCGATGGACCCGCCGGCCCCGGTGATCAGGATCCGGTTCCCTTTGATCAGCTGCCTCGCCGCTGCCACATCGAGCCCCACCGGCGCCCGACCGAGCAAATCTTCCACGCGCAAGTCCTGCACCTGGCTCAGCGTCACGCGTCCGTCGATGATGTCCCGGAGCCGGGGCACCGTCTTGATCGGGACCGTGGACGGCTCCAGCTCTTTGACGATCGCGCGAAGCGTCTCCGATGCCGCACGCGGCATCGCCACCAGCACCTCGCCTGGCTTCGCCTCCACGACGATCCGCGCGAGGTCGCGACCGGTCCCGAGGACGGGTACGCCATGGATGCGACGTCCGACCTTCGTTGGATCGTCATCCACGAATCCGATAGGGAGCCGTTCCCGGTCGCCACCATTCAGCATCTCGCTGAGGATCATCTCCCCGGCGTCGCCCGCTCCGTAGATCAGCACGCGCCGTGTCCGGGTGCTCGCTTGCTGCTCTCGCCACAGCCGCCAGGCGACACGGAGCCCCGCCAGGAGGACCACGAGGAGCACGCAGTCGATGAAGAAAACCGATCGCGGATAGGCGGGCCGGTACAGCCCGCCTCGGATCAGGACATAGAACAGCGCGCTGCTGGAAAACGCCCCGATCACCATCGAGCGAAGATCGCGCACCCCCACGTATCGCCACATGCCGTCGTAGAGATGCAGCGGAACGAAGGTCAGCAAGCGAATCACGAGGAGCCACGGGATCGTCTGGGCCCACATGTCCCAATACGGCTTCGGGATGTCGCCATCGAAGCGGAGCCAGAACGCCAGGTAATTGGAGACGACGACCAGGACGGCATGGGCGGCGACGATGAACGGTCGCGTGCTCACCTATGCACCGTGGCCGTTGTCGTCGTTGGGGAAGCGGTACGGCGGCCGGCCCGCGGCGCGGACGTCCGCGTGATTGAGGACTACCCCGAGGACGCGAGAGCGAGCGGAGGTGAGCATCCGGACGGCATCCTGAGCGGCATCCCGGCTCGCGCGACCATGGCGAAGCACGAGGATCACGCCTTCCACCTGTCGGGCCAGTACCCGCACATCGCTCACCCCGATGTCCCTCACGCCGAACATGGGCGGAGCGTCGATCACGATGTGGGCAAATCGCTCCCTGAGCGTTGCCAGGACGTCGGCGAATCGTTGTGAGGCGAGGAGTTCGACGGGATTGAAGGGGACCCCGCCGGCCGGCAGCACGTACAGGCCGGGGATTCGCTGCTCGATTCCCGCCTGGAGATTCTGGCGCCGCCAGGCCGGTGTGATGACACCCTCGAGCTCGGCGCCACCGGTGAGCAACTCTGACAGCCCGGGCCGCCCCGGGATGCCCAGGAGCGTGTGAAGGCTCGGATGCCGCATGTTGGCGTCGATCACGAGCACGTCACCCGCCCGAAGCTGGGCGAAGCTGATCGCGCAGTTTGTCGAGACCGACGTGGCGCCGTCGTCGTGATGCAGTGACGTCACCATCACCGTCTTCGGCGGCCGCCCCTGCGCCGAGAACTCGACGCTGGTTCGAACGTTGCGAAATGCCTCCGCCAGCGGCGAGTTGCTCGCCTCGTGGGCGACAAGCGCGAAATGCCCGCGCTCATCGGTTTCGTCCGGCGGCACCTCGCGTGCCCGACGTGCCTCGACGGTGTGGCGCGCCGGCACCAGACCCAGCATGGGCACCTGCAGGATTGCCTCGACCTCGTGAGCGTCCCGAATGCTTGTGTCCAGATGCTCCAGGAACAAGGCGAGCGCGACGCCGGCGAATGCCCCGACCATGCAGCCCAGCAGGAGCTTCAACGCCTTCCCTGGGCCCGCCGATTTCAGCGGAATCTCCGCGTGGTCCACGATCGAAATATTCGAGGTGTTGAGCGAGCCCGCGATCTGCGTTTCCTTGAGGCGAGCCGAGAGGGCCGTGTACACCTCGCGGCTCGTCTCGGCCTCCCGGCGTAGCAGGTTGTACTGGCCCATGCGGCCTTCGAGCTTGGACGCGAGGCTCCGCTGCTCGTCAACCAGCTTCTGGAGCTGGGTCTCGTTCTGGAGAGCGGCATGGTATTCGGCGCGGATCCCGCCGATGATCTTCTGCGTCTCTTCCCGAAGCTGGGCGCGGACCTCGGCGATGTTCTCGGCCAGTCGCTGCATCCGGGGATAATCGGACTTGAAGATCTGACCGAGCTCTCGATACTTGCGCTCCAACGCGGCCGCCTCCTCCTTGAGCTTGGCGATGAGCGGGTTTTGCAGCACGGCGGGGATCGCGCTCGTCTCTCCATCGCTGCGCGCCTGCTTGAGCGCGCTCTCCTTCGCGATGCGCTCCGCCCGCGCCTTGAGCAGAGAGTCGGACAGGATCCCCAGCTGCTGGTTGATCAGGGCCTGGGGCTCGCGGAGTCGGTCGGCGCCGACGAACTGGATGTCGTTCTGCTTGAGGAAGTCGGCGAGCTGCGCCTCGGTGACTTCCAGCTTCCGCCGCGCTTCCTCCTGTTGCTTGGAGAGGAAGGAGGTCGCGGATCGGGAGGCCTCGGTCTTCTGACCCTGATGCTGGCTGATGAACTCGTCCACGAGCGTGTTGGCGACGGCCGCCGAGAGCGCCGGCTGGTGACTCCAGAACGACACCTTGATGAGGCGCGCGTTGCGGAGTACATCGACCTGCAGCCGGTCGAGAACGGCGGTCGTCAGCTCACCGCGCCCGCCGTGGATCTCCTGAAAGTCGGGATGATGTTCGAGGCCCAAAAGGCCGATGACCCGGTTGGCGAGCGTGCGACTCTGGAGCAACCGCTGGAAGGTCTGGAGCTGAGTTTGAGGGAGCTCGCCGTCCTCTCGGACGACCTGGTCGAACTTGAGCACCCGCGGCTCTTCGCGGTCCACTCGAAGGAGCGCGGTGGCCGAGAACACGGGTCGGGCGAAGAGACCCCATGCGAGTGCTGCCAGCACGCAGAGCAGGAACACGGAGAGAACCGCGCGGCGATGACGGACGATCGCCCGCCAGTATGCCGCTCGCGATGGCTCCGCACCGGGCGATACTGGGCGATCATGTTTCACATCGAGCGAGACCGTCCGTGTCGCTCCATCTCGGACCGCTGGCCAGGCGGAGTTCGCTGGAATGCTCAAAATCCTTTCGCCACTCCCAGGGCGCCCTTGAAGAAGTCGAGGAACCCGAAGAAGACCGCTTTGCCTCCGTGGATGCCGACAATGACGACGTCGTTCTTGCGAAGCTCGGGAGAGGGTTTGCCTTCCTCGACGGCATTGAGATCGATCTTCGTCACCTCCACCTCACCGGACGGCGCCCGCCGATAGAGGCGCACATCGGTCCAGTCCGCGACGTTCTTCACGCCGCCCGCGGCCAGGAGGCCCTGCTGCAGAGTCGTCTTGCCCTTGAGTACGACCGATCCAGGGCGCTCGACGGAGCCGCCAACGTAGAACGATCCCGCCCGCGGCACATGAATCACGTCACCGGGTCTCAGCGGAATGTTCAGCTCATCGCGACCGTCGGCGAGCTCCTGGAGGTCGATCGGCACCATGACCTCTTCGTTGGCTTGCGCATCACCGGAAGGAGGAGACGCGGCGCCGGGTGGGGCGGCCGCGGGCGCGGCCGCGCCGTTCGCGCTGGCCGGGGATGCGCCGATCTGATTCAGAGTTCCAGCGGGAACACGGCGGATGACGTACACGATGTGATCCGCGTCGTCCGCCAAACCCTCCGCGCTCGCCACCGCGTCGGCCAGTCGAAGCTGCCGGTTCAAGGTAATGACGCCGCCGTGACGGACGGCGCCCATGACCGTGACCCGCTGGCTGTTGTACTCGTGGACGAAGACGGCAACCTGGGGGTTGTGCACGAACTTCTGCTGGAGTCGCGTGCGGACCTCGTCCTCCAGCTCGGTCGCGGTGCGGCCGGCCGCGTGGATCTGCCCGATGAGTGGAATCGAGATCACTCCTCGAGCGGGGATGCGCAATCGGAGCTTCGATAGCTCCTCGACCTCGAACACCGATATCTCGATCAGGTCTCCAGGCCCTACCGGGAGGTCACCGTCGGTGGCGGGCGGGCTCACCTTCTCCAGGAGACGGAGATTCAAGGCGGCCGCGGTCGGCGCTGATGCTCCCCCCGATCGCCGGTCGGGCGCGGGCGCTGCCGCCGAGGAGCTTGGCGCGACGGTCGTTGCGGACACCGGCACGGCATCGGATCGCTCCGAGGCGCGAGAGGAGTCGCCTCCGGGCGCCGACGTTGCACACGCCGCGAGCGCGGCCGCGGCCGAGAGCACCAGGAACGTTCGTGGTACCAAGCGGTCAACGGGTTCGAGCGGTGACAATCGCATGAGCGTTTCTGGCGGCGAAGATGCGAGCTACGCCGCCTCGACGAAGGTGCAGTCGACTTCGACCGCCACGCTTCGGTGCAGCAGGTCGATCGAGATCACGAACAAGCCCTTGGTGAGGTTGGCGCGAATCAAGAAACCCTCGACGCCGGCCAGAGGGCCGCGCGCCATCCGGACCCGCTGGCCTTCGGCCAGGAAAGGATGCGGCAGAACGGGCAGGTTGGTGCGAAGCGCTTGCTGGATTGCCGCGACGTCCGAATCAGGTACCACGGCGAGCCGATCCCACCGCGCTCCGAGGATGGTGACGAGCCCGTTGGTCCTGCCGATCTCGATGTAGGTCACCTTGTCCATGGCGTGTCGGAGAAACAGATAACCGGGAAACATCGGCGCGGGCGCGAGGTGGCGACGGCCGGCCCGACGAGACCACACGCCGACCTTCGGGAGGAAAACTTCGAAGCCTTTCTCCAGTAATGCGTCGTGCAGGATCTGTTCGCAATTGCTGCGGGTCCAGAGCGCGTGCCAGTTCGCTCGAGCAGGTTGTTGATCGGGGATCGAGACAATCGTTTTTGGCAAGGCTTCGCCCCCTTCGGTTCCCGCGAGCCTCGCGCCGGAGCGGGCTGCACGACTCCGATGGCAACCACGATCGTTTTTTTCACAAGACTTGAGCCAATCGCAGTGACCGAGACAGCTGCTATTCAGCTCGTTGCTCGATCGATCGTCCGAATAGCTCGTGACGTCTCGCACGCGAACTGTACGGTGCGCGGCGCCGTGAGTTGATCGGCGTGAAGGTGGATTTTTGTACATCGAAAGACGTAGCTGCGGGACTCGGGTGTCTTCCTGCTGGACCAAGGTCAGTGGCGCCCTCGTCCTTGTGGACCATAGACAGGAATCGAGCTTGCCGTACTGTCTTTCCATCGTGTTCTTCCCCGTGAAAGCCCGTAGTCAGAGAATTTCCGCGCGTCACGACAGTCGACGAGTCGAGGTTGCACATGCCAACGGCCGGACATTCCTTCGGTGAGGGCAGCTCGTACATGCGGATCTTCGTAGCGAACACGGACACCTAACGAAGCGACCTGATCTGGATCTGACAACGGTTCCGCGACCCCAGCAGCAGACATGCAAGACAACTGTGCAAAGTAGACCGTCGATCCCGATCCCTGTGCGCGACGCGGGGGCGTGAGATGCAGTCTCATCGGCGACGTCGTGACCTGCCGATAGGCCCGACCGATCACTTCCGCTCTCGGAATTGGCGTGTCGCTCACTTGATCGCCACCTCGCGGCTGGTCTTGGCGATCTTGTCCCTGCTGATCGTCTGGCTCGATGCCAAGAAACTGGGATCCGACGCGGGGTTGCTCCAGGCCATCCTCGCCGCCTATGCGGTCTACTCGCTGATCACGCTCGAGGTCCTGCTGCGGATTCGTGCTCCGCTGCCCTATCCGACTGCCCGGCATGTGATCGACGTGCTCGTGGTCGCATCCGTCGTGTACGGTAGCGCGGGACCGAGCGGCCCCCTGTTCCCGGTGTTTGGCTTCCTGCTCATCGCCGCGATCCTGGGCGGGCAGTCTCGAGGACCGCTGTGGACGGCCGGTGGCGCGTTGCTGGTCTTCGGAGCGACGACGCTGCACGTGGTCCTCTGGCGTCCGCAACGCTTCGAGCTCGACGAGATCATCCGGACGGTGTCAGTGATCGTGATGGCCACGCTGCTCGTCGAGTTCGGTTCGCACGAGGAAGGCGCGCGCCGGAATCTGCAGCGGCTTGTCGCGAGGCCAGACGTATCGAGCGCCGGCCTGGCCGAATTCGCCAGCCGGCTTTCCCGATGGACAGCCAGCGTGATGGGTGGACCCCGGACGCTGATCGCGTGGACGGAACGCGACGCGCCCGTCCTGTGGCTGGCCGTCTGGGACGGGGACGAGGCATGGCTCACTCGAGAAGTCTCCGGGGTCTTGGAGCCGCTCGTGGTACCCGTCCTGAAGGACGCGAACTTTCTTAGCGGACGGGCACGAAGGCCGGAGCCGGTGCTGCACACAGCGGAAGGCGGGTTTTCACGCTGGCGCGGAACGCCGCTGCATCCGGTCGTCGCGCAGCGCTTCGCGGTGGACGCAGTGCTTTCTGTGCGGTTCGAGACCATGCTGGCGTCCGGGCGCCTCTTCGTGTTCGACAAGCCGAGGATGAGCACGGACGACCTCGTTCTCGGCGAGATCGTCGCGCGACAGCTGGCCCACTGCTTCGCCGAGTACTACATGATGCGGCGCCTCGCAGAGGACGCGGTTCGAGAAGAGCGCGTGCGCGTCAGCCGGGACCTTCACGACGGAGCCCTGAACGCCCTCGCCGGCGTGCGGCTCGAGCTGGAGAACCTGCTCCGCATGCCGGAATTCAAGCCGTGGGCTTCTCAGCGACGCCTGCATGAGGTCCTGGCCTCGCTGGGAGCCGAGCATCGGGCTCTTCGTTCGGTGGTCGAGCGCCTCCGGACAGACGACGTAAAGAGGGACGAACCGGCAGGGTTGACGTTGCGCCTCGAGCAGCTCGTGGAGCGGGTTCAGAGACAAGGGGGCATCAAGGTGGAGTGGAAGGCTACTGATGTGGACACGCTGGCCAGCAGCCAGGCCGACGAGCTCTATTTCTTGCTCCAGGAGGCGGTGATGAATGCGGTCCGTCATTCCGCGGCCTCAATGGTGCGGCTCGAGGCGGAGCGGCGGAACGGCCAAGTGACAGCGGTAGTCTCCGACAACGGCCGGGGCTTCCCGTTCCAGGGACGCTACGGCCTCGATCGCTTGATCTCGTCCCGCCTGGGACCGACCACTCTCAAGGAACGCGTGGCGGCGCTGGGCGGCACTCTCGTTGTCGATTCGAGCGCGGAGGGAACTCAGGTGAGAATCTCGCTCAAGACCCTCGCGCCGGGAGCATGACGTGCCGATCACAGTGGTGCTGGCCGACGATCACCCACTGATGCTTCGCGCACTCCAGGGCCTGCTGTCGAGCGAGGTCGACTTCCAGGTGGTGGCCCAGTGCGTAAATGGAGACGAGGCGCTGCACAGTATCCGGACCTACCAGCCCGAGCTGGCCCTGGTCGACCTCTCCATGCCCCAACGTGATGGGCTCTCGGTGCTCCGCGAGGTGAACCGGGAGAAGCTCCGTACGCGCATCGTGCTCCTGGCTGCCTCGATCGACGAACATCAGATGGTGGAGGCCCGCCGGCTCGGCGTGAGCGGCGTCGTATTGAAGGAGATGGCGCCAAGCCTCCTGCTGCAGTGCCTGCGGAAAGTCTACTCCGGAGAATTGTGGACCGAGCGCCGCGCGGCCGCGCGAGCGCTCGACATGCTGCTTCAGCGGGAAGCGGGCGTGCGAGAGATGGGATCGGTCCTGACGACTCGGGAGGTCGAGATTGCCCGTCTCGTCGCGTGCGGCTTGCGTAACCGGCGCATCGCCCAGCGGTTGTTCGTCAGCGAGGCCACCGTG
>Ga0066903_100005177_pt1 | contig 11251 bp, 9 predicted proteins | sample PanSoiMetaGPlot1_FD_67491 | JGI IMG/M metagenome (GOLD analysis project Ga0066903, IMG submission 67491) | Tropical forest soil microbial communities from Panama analyzed to predict greenhouse gas emissions - Panama Soil - Plot 1 (version 2) | ecosystem: Environmental > Terrestrial > Soil >...
TATCACGGTCCGGCTGAAGCCGGACACTACCGATACGAGAGGTAGGTGCGCCACCGATACGGGAGGTGGGCGCGCCACCGATACGGGAGGTGGGCGCGCCACCGATACGGGAGGTGGGCGCGCCACCGATACGGGCGATAGGCGCGCCATCGTCTTTTCCGGTAGTGTCCGGCTTCAGCCGGACCTCCGAGCGGGTTGTCGTCAACAGCGTCAGCGCCGCTTCGAGGACGTCCAGCGTGCCGATGAGATGCGATGCGGCGTCGTGCGCCTCGGCGAGCGACGAGGCCGTCGCCCGCACGCGCTCCTCGTGCCTGGCACGCGTCTCACCCCGGTGGGCGAACGCGAGGTCGGTGAAGAACGCGCGCGCGTGGTCCCGGAGACGGTCAAGCGTCTGCTCCAGGTCGTTCTTCGCAGCGGGATCGCCGGCAGGGACGAGCCGCTCGACATCGCGCGCGAGCTCATCGACGCGGTAGTTGCTGACGCTGAGACCGAAGTACTGCGTCGCGACGTCTTCGAGCTGGTGCGCTTCGTCCAGGATCGCGCGGCTGCACGCCGGGATCACCTCGCCGAACTTGTTCTGGCGGACGGCGGCGTCGGCGCAAAGCAGGTGATGGTTGACGATCACGACGTCGGCTGCGGCGGCGTTCTGGCGCATGCGCGTCACGAAGCATTCGTCGTAGCGCGGGCACTCGGCGCCGAGGCACGTCTCCGCGGTCGCCGACACGTCGTTCCAGAAGCCGACGTCCTCGGGCAGATCCTGCAGCTCGGCGCGGTCGCCGGTCTCGGTGTGCTTCGCCCAGAGCCGGATCATCGGCAAGAACACATCGAACGAGGCGGGACCCGCGCCGTCGGCCAGCTGATCGAGCTTGTGCAGGCACAGATAGTTCGCGCGCCCTTTCATGTAGGCGGCGGTGAAGGGAATGCCGAGCGCATCGCGTAGCGCCGGAATGTCCTTGAAGTAGATCTGCTCCTGCAGGTTCTTCGTGCCTGTGGAGATGAGCACGCGCTCGCGGTTCAGAATCGCCGGTACGAGGTACGCGAGCGTCTTGCCCGTCCCCGTGCCGGCCTCGGCGAGCAACACGCCGCCCCGCTCGAACACGCGCGCGACCGCCGCCGCCATCTCGACCTGGCCGCCGCGCGGCTCGAAGTCAGCCATGGCGCGGGCCAGCGGGCCGTCGGGCGCGAACGCCGCCTCGACTACTCCGGATAAAGCGGGAACATCCGGCACAGGGCTTCGACTTCCATGCGCACCATGCCGAGGGCGCGATCGTCGTCCGGCGCCTTCAGCGCGCGCCCGATCAGTTCGGCAATGCGATCCATCTCGGGCTCGCGCATGCCGCGCGTCGTGACGGCGGGCGTGCCGACGCGGATGCCGCTCGCGACCATCGGCGGATTCTTGTCGAACGGGATGGCGTTCTTGTTGACCGTGATCCCGGCCTTTCCAAGCGCCGCTTCCGCGACCTTGCCCGTGATGCCCTTCGAGAAGACGTCGACGAGCATCAGGTGATTGTCGGTGCCGCCGCTGACCAGCCGAAAACCGGAACCGGTGAGCCCCTCCGCGAGCCGCTTCGCGTTCGCGACGATTTGCATCTGGTAGGATTTGAACGCCGGCTCCGACGCTTCCTGAAGGCAGACGGCCTTGGCCGCAATGATGTGCATCAGCGGTCCGCCCTGCACACCCGGGAAGACCGTTCGATCGAGATCCTTCGCGTACTGCTCGCGGCATAGCACCATGCCGCCGCGCGGCCCGCGCAGCGTCTTGTGCGTCGTCGTCGTCACGAAATCGGAGTGGGGAATCGGGGTCGGATGGACGCCGGTGGCGACGAGGCCGGCGATGTGCGCCATGTCGGTGACGACGGGCGCGCCCGCGCGATCGGCGGCCGCGCGGATGCGCGCGAAGTCGATCACGCGCGGATACGCGCTGGCGCCGACCATGATCATCTTCGGTTTGTGCTCGACGGCCAGTCGCTCGAGCTCGTCGTAGTCGAGGCGCTCGTCGGACTCGCGGACGCCGTACGGCACGATCGTGTAGAGCTTGCCCGAGAAATTGAGCGGATGGCCATGGGTGAGGTGGCCGCCGTGCGCCAGGTTCATACCGAGTACCGTGTCGCCCGGCTTGAGGAGCGTCAGATACACCGACATGTTCGCCTGCGCGCCGGAGTGGGGCTGCACGTTCGCGTGATCGGCGCCGAACAGCGCCTTCGCGCGCGCGATGGCGGCTCGCTCTGCGACGTCGACGAACTCGCACCCGCCGTAGTACCGCTTCCCCGGGTAGCCTTCGGCGTACTTGTTCGTCATCACCGATCCGGCGGCCTCGAGCACGGCGCGGCTGACGAAGTTCTCCGACGCAATCAGTTCCAGTCCGGTGTTCTGGCGATGCAGCTCGTCGCGAATCGCGTTCGCGATCTCGGCGTCGGTTTCCGCGAGCGTCCGCCACAGCGGAATCTTCGTTTCAATGGTCACGAACGCTTCTCCTGCTCGCTGATCTGATCGAGCCGCCGCTGATGGCGTCCGCCCTCGTATTCCGTCTTCAGCCACAGCTCCAGGATTTCGTCCGCGAGGCCGTGCGCGACGATGCGTCCGCCCATCGAGAGGACGTTGGCGTTGTTGTGCGCGCGCGACAGCCTCGCCGTAAACAGATCGTTGCAGAGCGCGGCGCGGATGCCGCGGACCTTGTTCGCGGCAATCTGCTCGCCCTGTCCGCTGCCGCCGAGCACGATGCCGCGATCTGCGCGGCCTTCCACGACGGCGCGGCCGACGGCGAAACAGATCGGCGGGTAGTCGACCGTTTCCTCGGTGTAGGTGCCGAGGTCTTCCACGATGTGGCCGAGACGCGCCAGCGTGTGCTTCAGGTGCTCCTTCAGCAGAAGCCCCGCGTGATCCGATCCGATCGCGACTCGCACAGCGCGCAATTGTACTGTACGCTTTCAGCTTTCAGCTGTCAGCTTTCAGCAGCGCTGGGTCCGAGAGCTGATAGCTGACAGCTGAGAGCCGTATGTTTCCCGTCGTCGTCATCAGCGCGCGCGGAGAAGAACGCCTGCGCAGCGGCCACCCGTGGATTTATCGCGCCGACGTCGCCGACGCGCGCGCGGGCGCTGGCGACATCGTGCAGGTCCGCAACGTGCGCGGGCGCGCGCTCGGCTCGGCGCTCTTCAGCGATCGATCGCAGATCACGCTGCGGATGCTGTCGTACGGCGACGTGCTGGCTGACGAGGCCCTCCTGCGGCGTCGGATCGAGGCCGCGGTGGCGTTCCGCGAGACGCTGGCGATCGACGCCACTGCGTATCGGCTGGTGCACGGCGAAGGCGACCTGCTGCCGTCGCTCGTCGTCGATCGATACGGCGACTACCTCGTCGTGCAAGCGCTGTCGCAGGGGACCGATCGCCTGCTGCCCTCGGTCGTGGCGGCGCTGACCGATCGGCTGCACCCGCGCGGCATCCTAGCTCGCAACGATCCGCGCACTCGATCACTCGAAGGGCTCGAACAACGCGTCGAGGTGCTCGCGGGCGACGTCCCTGACGTAGTGACGGTGACCGAGGCGGGAGTGGAGTACGACGTCGATCTGCGCCGCGGCCAGAAGACCGGTCTCTTTCTCGATCAGCGCGAGAATCGCATTGCGGCCGCCGCGTACGTGCGCGGGCGGCTGCTCGACTGCTTCACCTACAACGGCGGGTTCGCGCTCGTGCTGGGCCGGCGGGCGCAGGAGACGATCGCGTTCGACCTGTCCGAGGACGCGATCGGGCGCGTCCGGCGGAACGCGACGCGGAATCACATCGCCGTCGACGCGCGCGTCGGCAACGTCTTTGACGAGCTGCGCGGCCTCGAGCGCCTGGGCGAGCGGTTCGACACGATCGTCCTCGATCCGCCGGCGTTCGCGAAGAACAAAGCCGCCCTCGCCAACGCGCGGGCTGGCTACAAGGAAATCAACCTGCGGGCGCTGAAGCTGTTGAATCCGGGCGGCACGCTCGTCACGTGCAGCTGCTCGTACAACGTGAACGAGGCGGCGTTTGCCGAGATCGTGTACGAAGCCAGCGTCGACGCACAGGCGCATGTGACTGTCGTCGAAAAGCGGATGCAGGGGCGCGACCATCCGGTGCTGCTCGGCGTGCCGGAGACGTACTACCTGAAATGCTTCATCCTGAGAAGAATCGTATGACGAGCGTGTCGCCCGTACGGGAGATGAAAGCCGCGAAGCGCCGGCTCGAGCGCATTCGGCGCCCGGCAGGAAAGTTCCATCCTTCCCGCTACTTTCGCAGCGCACGCGATCTGGGCTTCTACAACGTCGGAACGGAGGCCATGCGCGCGCTCGCGCGGTCGATTTACCTGGCGCACCGGGTGGACTGGACGATCGACGATGCCACGACGTTCGCGAACGCGGCGATTCGTGACCGTTATCTGGAGGTCAAGTCGCTCGGCATCGACGTGCTGGCTCGCTATCGTCGCGATTTCGCGCCGCGGCTGCTGCCGGTGTGGAAGCGCTGGCTGTCCGATAACTACGCCGCGAACTGGGCGACGACGGACGGGATCTGCTGTTACCTGATCGGACCGCTCCTTCTCAAACATCCTGGGCTGACTGAGCGTCTGCGGGCCTGGGCGCGCGACCGGAACATGTGGGTGCGCCGCGCCGCGATCGTCAGCCTGATTCCGCGCGTGCGCTTCGGTGAGTCGCTGGATCTCGCCTACGAGATCGCCAGGCGCCTGCACGGCGACCGCGAGGATCTGATTCAGAAGGCCGTCGGATGGACGCTGCGCGAGGCCGGCAAGCGAGACATGGCGCGGCTCGAGCGCTACCTCCGCGTGAACGGTCCGTCGATTCCGCGGACGACGGTGCGCTACGCGATCGAGCGGTTTGTGCCGGCGAAGCGCCGGGCCCTGCTGGAGGCGACACGTGGCCGTTAAAAAAGACAAGAGCGCCGATCGCTTCAAGCATCGGACGCGGCTGCAGAAGATCGGCGCGAAGCCCGACTGGCGCGCGTCGGCGATCGCGGTCGGCGATCCCGCGTTTCTCGCGCAGCTGCGCGGCGCGGTCGCGGAGCTGGCCGTCGGACGCGTGCTCGATCAGAGCGACGCGATCTTCTTCGGCGCCGTCGACGCGAAGGAACTCGTGCGTCTCGCGACGCTGAAACGATCGCTCAAGCCGAACGGCGCGCTGTGGGTGATCCGTCCGAAGGGGCGCCCCGAGATCTCGGAGCGGGCAGTCATGGACGCGGGCAAAGCCGCCGGCCTGGTCGACGTCAAGGTGATCAGCTTCTCGCCGACGCACACGGGCGAGAAGTTCGTTATTCCGCTCCGCGCGCGTTGACGAGCTACGGCTCCGCGATGGGCACGGTCGCAACCGGCTCGCCGGACAAATAGCGCTCCCGTTCGGCCACGCAGTAGAGGCGGACGCGTCCCGCGCCTTGATACTCAAGCGACGGCGGCCAGTCGATCCGCCCGAGCACGTTGGTCTCCGCGAACTGACGCCGGAACAGCGGCTCCTCCCAGTCCTCGAGCAGAATGTACGGGAGGTACCCTCTGGACCGGAGAAGCGCGACGGTCGCGTCGAGCCGGTCCGGTGGAATGAAGTCCCAGCGGACGGTCAGGCGCCCGCCGTGCCAGCGGACGCTCCCGCTTTCAATCATTGACAGCACGACCGCACTCGGCGGCAGCGTGTCCCCAAGATGGCGCCCGACGGTCGCATAGCGCTGTTCCGCGCGTCCGACGGTGAAGATGCCGAGACGCGCGCCGACGATCGCGTACGAGGTCGCGAGATACACGCAGACCGCCAACGTCAGCGCGCCGCGCACCGCGACAGGCAACGCCGCGATCGCGCGCAGCAGCGCAATAGCTACGAGCACGAACAAGAGCGGCAGCGACGGCAGCAGAAATCGCGCGAACGGCCACTGGTCGAACACGAGATAGAAGGCGTACGACAGCCCGAGCGCGAAGCAGAAGATCCACATCCAGAGCACGATGCGGTTCAGCCGCGCCAGCGGAGCGATCACGGCCAGCAGCAGGAGCGGCGTGTGCAATTGGATCATCCAGCGCGTGTAATGCGCGAGGTTCGGCATGAGATGGTCGCGGTCGAAAAACTGATCGAGCGGTCCATAGCCGGAAGTGAACGGCGATCCGTAGAGCGCCGCGTTGAAGGCTCCCACCACCGCGCAGCCCGCTGCGGCGGTGGCCGTGAAGAGAAGGACGCGCGTGCGGCGCGGCCGGGACGAAGCGATGACCGGCAGCAGCACAAGGGCGAGGGGCGCGAGGTTCGGACGCGTCAGCACCGCCACGGCCACCGACATCCCCGCGCCGAACGCGCTCCATTCGCCTGGCACGAGCGACATCGCCCAAGCCGTTGTCCACCATGCCGTCGCCGGAATGTCACTCATCGGCTCGAACGTCTGGAACATGAACAGCGGGCTGAACGCGACCAGCAGCGCAGCGACAAGCCCCGTGCGGCCGTCGGCGACGCGCAGACCGATCAGGTACGTCATCCAGACCGCAAGCCCGCCCAGCAGCGGCACGACGGAGTAGACGGCCTGCCGACCGGCAAGACGCTGCGCGAGGGACATGGTTAGCGGCAGGCCAGGCGGATAGGTCGGTACCAGCGCGTGGCGCATCGTCATCGAGGCGTCGCCAGCCCGCGCCATCGCATAGCCGAGGGGCGCCACCGCGCCGCCGATGTCCCTGGCGAGCGGCGCGAGCGGATCCGGAGCGATCAACCGCCCGTCCGTCCACAGTTGCGCCTGCGAGACGTAGCCAAACGCATCGGCGCCGCCCGCCGCGCGAATGCCGAAAAGGCCAGCCGTGATGATCGACGCACACGCCAACGCGCAGGCCGCGTGCGCCGAGAACCGAGGAATGAGATCCCATGATGTGGTGGCCGCGCCACGATCGTGCAGCCACAGCGCCACAGCCGTACAGACCGCGGCGTAGCGAACAGGTTTGGCGATTTCCCACGACGAAAAAACGAAGCCGTGGATGTCGAAGTAAATGCCGCCGGTTGCGAGGTCCCAGACGACGACTGCGAGGTTGGCGGCCGCGCAGCAGAGCAGGAGGTGCTGCAGTCTCTTCGACACGTCATCAGAGGTAATGGGTCAGTTTGACCCACTACCCCGTGAAAGCACCAGGCGGTGCAATCGTGATGCCGCGTGCTATAGTCGCTGTTTGAAACCGCCAGGGGTATCCGCCTTCGCGCTGAGCGCGCGTCGGCGAGATTGAGAGCAGACCCTTGGAACCTGGTCACGCCGCAGTCCGCCGCCGCGCCGAAGGCGCTCTGGCGGGACGAAGGCGGACGAAGGGAGAGCGGAATGTCAGCGTTCACCGAAGCGTTTCCCAACTCCACCAAGACATTCGTCGATGGTCCTCAGGGCGTGCGCGTGCCGATGCGGGAAATCGCGCTCGAGAAGGGTGCGTCGTCCATCCGCGTCTACGATGCGAGCGGCCCGCAGGACCACGACGCCACGATCGGCCTGCCGAAACTCCGGCAGCCGTGGGTGCGCCCGCGCAGAGGCCAACCGTGCGTGACGCAGCTGCACTTCGCGCGAAAAGGCGAGATCACCCCGGAGATGGAGTTCATCGCGATCCGCGAAGGGCTGCCGGCCGAGTTCGTCCGAGACGAAGTGGCGCGCGGCCGCGCGATCGTCCCCGCGAACATCAACCACCTCGAGCTGGAGCCGATGATCATCGGCCGCAACTTTCTGGTGAAGATCAACGCCAACATCGGCAACTCCGCGGTCTCCTCGTCGATCGAGGAAGAGGTCGAAAAGCTGCGATGGGCGACGCTCTGGGGCGCCGACACGGTAATGGATCTGTCGACAGGGAAGAACATTCACGAGACGCGCGAGTGGATCATCAGAAACTCCGCCGTGCCGATCGGCACGGTGCCGATCTATCAGGCGCTCGAGAAGGTCGGGGGACGGCCTGAAGATCTCACATGGGAGATCTACCGAGACACGCTCATCGAGCAATGCGAGCAGGGCGTCGACTACTTCACTGTCCATGCCGGCGTGCTGCTGCGGTACATCCCGATGACCGCGCGCCGCGTCACCGGCATCGTTTCGCGCGGCGGATCGATCATGGCGAAGTGGTGCCTCGCGCATCACCAGGAGAACTTCACCTACACGCGCTTCCGCGAGATCTGCGAGATCATGGCCGCGTACGACGTCAGCTTCTCGCTCGGCGACGGCCTCCGGCCCGGATCGATTGCCGACGCGAACGACGAGGCGCAGTTCGCCGAGCTGAAGACGCAGGGTGAGCTGAATCGCATCGCGTGGGAGTACGACGTCCAGGTGATGAACGAAGGGCCAGGCCACATTCCCATGCATCTCATCAAGGAGAACATGGAGAAGCAGCTCGAATGGTGCGAGGGGGCGCCGTTCTATACGCTCGGTCCGCTGACGACCGACATCGCGCCCGGCTACGATCACATCACGTCAGCCATCGGCGCCGCGATGATCGGCTGGTACGGCACGGCGATGCTCTGCTATGTGACACCGAAGGAGCACCTCGGCCTGCCGAATCGCGACGACGTCAAGGCGGGCGTGATCGCGTACAAGATTGCCGCGCACGCGGCCGACTTGGCGAAGGGCCATCCGCGCGCGCGCGAGTGGGACGACGCGCTGTCGAAGGCGCGGTTCGAGTTCCGCTGGGAGGATCAGTTCAATCTGGCGCTCGATCCGGTCACCGCCCGCGCGTACCACGACGAGACGCTGCCGGCCGACGGCGCGAAGGTCGCACACTTCTGCTCGATGTGCGGGCCGAAGTTCTGCTCGATGGAGCTCACGCAGCAGGTGCGCGAGTACGCCGACGCCGGGATGAAAGAGATGGCGCTCGAGTTCCGCAAGAAGGGCGAGATCTACATAGAAACGTGAGGTTGAGGATTTGAGGATGTATCTGAGGATCCGAAATCTTCAGATTACATCCTCAAATTCTTAAGTCCTCAAATCCTCAAAATCCTCAAATCTCACGGTCTCCCGACGACAGGGACGATCTGGATGATCGTCGGGAAGCGTTCGGGCTGGCCGCCTGGCTTCGGGTTCGGGTAGCCCGGTGAGATGTCCGACTGAAAGTCCTTGATCGTCACGCCGGGCGGAAACGCCATCCGATCTTCGTCGTACTTTCCGACGTCGAACTCGTGCGTCGCCGGTACCTCGAACACCAGCTCGCCCTTCTGCTTCAGAACCGTCCGGTAGTACGCCACCAGATCGACAAACGTCGCGGCTGATCCGAAAATGTAATACCGCTGGCCGCGGCCCGCGTCGTACGACGCGATGAACTGCGCGCCCGGAAAGATCGGCACACCCAGGTTGGCCTCCGTCGGCGCAACCTGTGCCGCGGCGGCCGGTGCGGACGGCGGCGGAGCTGGCGCAGGCGCGGCGGGCGGCGGCGTCGGACGAGGCGGGGCGGGCTGACCCGGCCGCGGGAACGGTTGCGGCGTCTGGGCGGACACAGGCGGGACAAGGACACAGAGGCATGAACACAGGACGCAGAGGCCGACACCAATCTCGCTTTTTGTCCTCGGTTGAGACCTCCGTGTCCTCGTCACGATCATGCCGACGATTATAACGCTCCGCGATTTCTGCCGCGCCGAGCGCGATTGGATGCTCGACACCATCGAAGCGCTCGTGCGCTTCGAGTCGCCGAGCACCGACAAGGCGGCGGTCGATCGGTGCGGCGTCGAGCTGGGCGGCCGTCTGGTCCGCATCGGCGGGCGGGTGACGAAGCTCGCGTGTCCGGATCGTGGTGATCACCTTCGCGCCGAGTTCGCGCGAGGTCCGGCTAAAGCCGGCCACTACAGGGAAAAACAGATCCTGCTTCTCGGTCACTTCGACACGGTCTGGCCCGTCGGCCAGCTCGAGCGGATGCCGCTCGCGCGCTCGAACGGCCGTCTGCACGGCCCGGGCGTCTTTGACATGAAGGCCGGCATTGCGATCGGGATGCTGGCCGCGCGTGCGCTCCTCGAGACGGATGCTGCGCTCTCCACCCGGATCGTCATGCTCTGGACCACGGACGAGGAGATCGGCAGTGCGACGTCCCGCTCGGCCGTCGAAGACGAAGCGCGGCGAAGCGACGCCGTGCTCGTGCTCGAGCCCTCGCTGCCTGGAGGCGCCGTGAAAACGGAGCGGAAGGGCTGCGGTAGTTATGCGCTGACCGTGAAGGGCCTGTCGGCGCACGCCGGCATCGAGCCGCAGAAAGGCGCGAGCGCCCTTCACGAGCTGGCCCATCACATCCTGCGGATCAACGGGCTGCAGGATCTCGCGCGCGGCATCTCGGTCAACGTCACGCAGGCATCGGGCGGCACGCGATCGAACGTCATCCCGGACGAAGCGCGCGCCGTGGTCGACGTCCGCGTGCCGACGAAGGAAGCGGCCGAAGAGGTCGAGCGCGCGCTCAGGAGCCTGCAGCCCGTCGATGCGAGAACGACGCTGCGTGTCGAAGGCGGATTCGAGCGGCCGCCTCTGGAACGCACCGCCCAGGTCGAGCGTCTGTACAAGCAGGCGCGGGACATCGCTCGTGTGCTCGATTACGACCTCGAGGAAGGGAGCACCGGCGGCGGGTCGGACGGGAATTTCACGGCCGCCGTCGGGATTCCGACGCTCGACGGCCTCGGCGCCGTCGGGGACGGCGCGCACGCCCTCCATGAGCACGTGGACATCGCGTCGCTGCCTGATCGGGCCGCGCTCGTGGCAGCCCTGATTGCCTCGCTATAAGCTGTTAAGCTGAGGGTTGCCAGTTGCTCGTTGAAAGTTGATATGTCCAACACCATCAAGACCGCGCTGCTCCTCGGCACGCTCAGCGCCCTGTTCCTGTTTCTCGGCGACGCACTCGGCGGTGCGCAGGGGATGCTCGTCGGTTTCTTCTTTGCCCTCGTCACCAACTTCGCGTCGTACTGGTTCTCGGACGCGATCGTCCTGCGGATGTACAACGCGCAGGAAGTCGGGCCCGGCAATCGCCTCTACGAAACGGTGCGGCGGCTCGCCGACCGTGCGGGCCTGCCGATGCCGCGCTGCTACATCATCCCCGAGATGTCGCCGAACGCATTCGCGACGGGCAGAAACCCGCAGCACGCGGCGGTCGCCGCCACCGAGGGCATCCTCCGAATCCTGACCGACGACGAGCTGGAGGGCGTGCTGGCTCACGAGCTCGCGCACGTGAAGCACCGCGACATCCTCATCAGCTCGGTGGCGGCGACGCTTGCGGCGGCCATCATGATCGTGGCGCGCTTCGCGATGTTCTTCGGCGGCAGCCGCGACGATCGCGAAGGCGGCAACCC
>Ga0066903_100005178_pt1 | contig 11249 bp, 9 predicted proteins | sample PanSoiMetaGPlot1_FD_67491 | JGI IMG/M metagenome (GOLD analysis project Ga0066903, IMG submission 67491) | Tropical forest soil microbial communities from Panama analyzed to predict greenhouse gas emissions - Panama Soil - Plot 1 (version 2) | ecosystem: Environmental > Terrestrial > Soil >...
GAGCATGCGGATGCGGTGGTCCAGGACACGCGCTTCTACCGCGCGCCGTACGTGGGAGCACACGGCTGGGTCAGCATGCGCGTCGAGGAGATTCGCGACTGGGACGAGGTCCGCGCGCTGCTGCTGGAGAGCTACCGGCTCATCGCGCCGAAGACGCTCTGGGCGATCGTGCAGGGGAAGGCGCCGGCAAAGGCGCGGGAGAGGCCGGTCGCCCGCTCGGGACCGAGGAAGACCCGGAAGTCCGCGGCGAAGCGGAAGCGCAGCTCCACCGGACGCTGAGCAGTCGGGCGGCACGACATCGACACGCTTCTTGGTCGAAGACGCTTGGTCTCGCCCCTCAGGCGATCTCGTGCAGCCGCATGCTGTTGATCTTCCCCGGCTGCCCGACGGGCGCGCCGTAGACGATCACCACCCGGTCGCCGCGGTGGACGAGCCCGCGGCTGAGCAGCTCCTCCTCCACGCGGCGGACCATCTCCTCCGTCCGGTCGACCGGCTCGAGCACCCGCGGCACCACGCCCCAGAGGAGCGACAGCTTTCGCCGCACTTCCTGATTGGGCGAGAAGGCGATGATCGGCACCGGCGGCCGATAGTGGCTGAGCAGGCGGGCGGTGTGGCCGGAGAGCGTGAACGCGGCAATGACCACCGCCCCCGCGACGCGCGCCGCCTCGCAGGCCACCCCGGCGATCACGTCCGGAAAGGAGGCGGGGAAGGTGACCCCGCCGATGCGCGCCGGCACCTTGCCGTGGGTCCGGGCCGCGCTCTCGGCGGCGAGGATGATCCGCTCCATCATCTGCACCGATTCGACCGGGTAGGAGCCCGACGCCGACTCGCCCGAGAGCATCAACGCATCTGCCCCGTCGTACACCGCGTTTGCCACGTCCGAGGCCTCGGCCCGCGTCGGCCGCGGATGCTCGATCATCGAGTTGAGCATCTGGGTGGCGACGATGACCGGAAGGCCGCGCAGGTTCGCCCGACGGATGATGTCCTTCTGGATCGCCGGGACCTCCTCCGGTGGCAGCTCCACCCCGAGGTCGCCGCGAGCCACCATCACCCCGTCGGTCTTCTCGAGAATGGCATCCAGCCGGGCGATGGCCTCCGGCTTCTCCAGCTTGGCGATGATCGGCGCCTGGCGGCCCGCCTCGGCCATCGCCGCTCGCGCCTGCTCGAGGTCGCTCGGCTGACGGACGAAGGAGAGCCCGATGTAGTCCACCCCGGCCTTGATCGCGAAGACCAAGTCCTCGCGGTCCTTGCGAGTCAGGGCCTCGGCGCGGAGAGCGACGCCGGGAAGGTTGATGCCCTTGTTGTTCTTCAGCGTGCCGCCGAGCACCACCTCGGTGCGAACCAGCGTCTTCTTGTCGGTCTCGAGCACCCGCAGCTCGAGCAGGCCGTCGTCGAGGAGGACCCGGTCGCCGGGGTTCACGTCAGCAGCGAGGAATGGGTAGGTGGTGGAGACCAGCTCCTGGGTGCCGGGGACCGACTCGTCCGTCGTGATCGAGAACTCGGCCCCGGGAACGAGCTCCACCTTCCCCTCCGTCAGCTTGCCGGTGCGGATCTTCGGACCCTGCAGGTCGGCGAGGACGCCGACTGCCTTGCGCACCTTCAGGGACGCGGTGCGGAGCATCGAGAGCGTCTGGGCGTGCTGCGGGTGAGTTCCGTGGCTGAAGTTCACTCGGGCCACGTCCATCCCCGCGTTCAGCATGTCCTCGAGGACCCCGGGCTTCAGTGACGCGGGTCCGAGGGTGCAGACGATCTTCGCGCGTCTCATGGTCGGCTCAGCGCTGGAGGAGCGCTCGGAGGTTCTCCCGTTCCCAGGCGATCGACGCCTCGTAAAGGGGAAAGGCCCGCTCGCGGTCGCGGAACGCCCGCGGGTGATGAACGCGGCGGCCCGGGCCGTTCGAGCTGGGGAACAGCTGATGCAACATCTCGTGGAAGACGATGAACTCGAGGAAGAAGCGCGGGACCGCCGGGTGGTCCAGCGCTGGATGGATGCGGATCTCCCGGGTCTGATGGTCGTACACCCCCAGGCGGATCGATTTCCGCCGCCGGCGACCCGGTGCCCGTCCCCAGCCGATGGTTGCCCGGACTCCACCCTGGAAGAAGCGTTCGTTGAGGCCGTCGCGGATCTCCTCGAGGTGGAAGAAGCGGCCCTCGGGGGAGAAGCGCTCGTCGGAATCGTCGCGTTCCTGACGGATGCGCGGCTGCTCCCGCTTGATGAACTCGTCCAGCACCCGACCGGCCTGAGACCTGCCACGCCCGGCATAGTCCGCCACTGCCTGCACCACCGGGCCAGGCGCGTCGAGGAACATGTGGTGCAGCCGGAGCCGGAGCGCCGCCGGTGCACGGCGGAAGCTGATCATCGTGCTCCGGTTGTCGGTGACCGAGAGGCGCACCGGCATGCCGAGATCGCGGGCGAGGTGCTGGGCCAGCGAAGCGGCCTTGTGGACCGCGACCTCCCGGGTGGGAACACCCGCCCGGCTGCGCGGCTGGGGATCGAAGAGCAGAAGCTGACGAGGTGACGAATCGCTCACGGTGCTGGTGAGACCACTCTACCGCAGCCTCGGCCCGTGCGAGCGAGTGGGCCGCTCGAGATCCACCGCACCGTCGACGGAGACCGGGGCGCGCGACTTGACGAATTCGATCGATTCCGGGTGGGCCTCCACCTCGGCCCGCAAGCGAACGATCAGCGACGTCAAGCCCTGGACATCGAGCCCGAAGCTGCGGAGGAGCCCGCCCCTGCTCCGTGCTTCCTCCACCGCGAGGCAACGCGGCTCACCACTCCGGGCGGCGAGCTCGAGAGTGCCCGAGCGCTCGACGGCGAGGGTCCAGCCATGGGTCGCCGGCTCGAAGGGATAGAGGAGACAGGCAGTGGGGCGAACGGCGGTATCGAGCGAGCACCCGTCCGGCCCGAGGAAGACACAGGCTCCGCGGTCCGAGCGGAGGCCCCAGCGGACCACCGTCCGCCGGAAGTAGCCGCGGTATCCGGGCCGTCGTGCCTCGTAGGCGAGGACCTCCTCGGCCGAGAGTGGCTCGTTCTCGACGAAGCGCTCGCGCGCCCAGCCGGTGCTCGACTGGATGCGCCGCACGTCGCTGGCGGTCAGCGTCGCGAGCCGCTCCCCTGGCCCGGGTTGGCAGCACGAGCGCCCGAGTGACTCGGCGCAACGTGCGCACGGTGAGCGGTCCTTGCCAGCAGCCATGAGCGGAGCGAGGTTAGCGCCGTGCGTTCGCAGGTGACACTTCGGACGGCGTTCACCGTCTGCTTCGCGGTCGTGGCCACCGCCGGTCTGGTGCTCTTCGTGCTGGAGACCCGGCTGGCGCTGACGCTCACCGTGGCGGCGATGATGGTCGCCATCGCGTTGGACCACGTCGTGCGGCGGATGGAAGCCCGGGGAATGCGCCGGGGGTGGGCCATCGCGCTCACGACGCTCGCGGTGGTGCTGCTCTTGGTCGGCTTCCTGCTGATCGTGATTCCGACGGCGATCCACCAGCTGAAAGAGCTCATCTCCTCCGTCCCGCGCATCCTCGCCGATCTCCGCCAGTCGCCCCGGTTCCAGTCGCTGAACGCCCGGTTCGGGCTCGAGGAACGATTGAAGGATGCTCTTTCGGGAGCCTTCGGCCTGGCACAGACGGCGGTGAACCCGGTGCTGGCTGCGGTCACCTCGGCGCTGAGCGCCGTCGCGGGCTTCGCGACCGTGCTGGCCCTCACCGTCTTCATGATGGTCTTCGGTGGGGATCTGGTGCGGCGCCTGCTCTCCCTGGTGCCGGCGCACGACCGCCCGCGGTGGGAGGGGGTGCTCGCCAAGTCTTACCGCGCGGTGGGCGGGTACCTGGGTGGGGTGCTCTTCATCTGCTCGATCAACGCGACCCTGACCACCACCTTCCTGGCGGTGACCCGGACCCCCTACTTCCTGCCTCTGGGGCTCCTGAGCGGTCTCTCCAGCCTGGTGCCGTATGCCGGGCCGATCGTCGCCGGGGCGACCATCACCCTGGTGGTGCTGATCACCGGCGGGGCGATCAAGGCGCTCGTGACCCTCGGCTACTTCCTCCTCTACGGGCAGCTAGAGGGGAACATTCTCGCTCCCTTCATCTTCCGGCGGACGGTGCATCTCGATCCGCTGGTCACGCTCCTCGGTGTCCTCTTCCTCGCCGAGCTGCTGGGGATCGCCGGGGCGGTGATCGCCGTGCCGGCGGTGGCGCTTGCGCAGATCGTCCTCCGCGAGCTCCTCGAATCACGCCGCGAGCGCCTCGCCACGCAGGCCGCCTCGCCGGAGGCCCGTTCCCCCGGGGAGGGTCGGGAGGTTCCACCGCCGCGGCCCAAGGCACTCGGTGAGCGGCCCTAGCTGCCTGACTCCTCGCGCGAACGGAGCAGCCGCTCCAGCCGGGCACGCTCCACGCGGACCGCGAGCACCTTCTCGCCGGTGTAGGTGACCTGTCCCGGCGCACCGCCTTTCACCCGCTTCACCAGCCGGGCGCGGGTCCATGCCACCTCGCCGCGCGGCTCGCCGGCGAGCTTCGAGAAGTGCAGCGCCAGGTGTGCGGCGTCGAGGAGCACTTCCTGCTTCACCGCCTCGCCCCGTGTCAGCGGGATCACCACGTGCGCGCCGGCAATGCCACGGGCGTGCATCCAGAGGTGATGCGGACGGGCCACCTGGAACGTGAGGGCCGCGTTGTCCTCGCCGGCCCGGCCGACCCACAGCGGCTGTCCATTCCCGGCGTGGAAGACGCGGTACGGCCGGTGGGCGGGCGTCGCACGCTTGCGAGCCGGACTTCGCGGTGGCGGTCCTGCCGGGGCCGTCAGCTCGTCGGCGGTGCTGGCCTCGGCCTCGGCGAGCGCACGCTCGGCAGCGGCGATGTCCCGATCGAGCGAGGCCAGGCGCTCGCGGGCCAGGGCGCTGCCCCGCAGAAGGCGCCGGTACTGGTGGAAGTGCCGTTCGACCTGCGCTCGCGCGGTGAGGGAGGGCTCGAGCGGAACCTCCACCTCGCGCGGGCCGTCGGCGGTCCACTCGGTCAGCCGCATCGACTTGGCGCCGCGCTCAATCCGCTCGAGCGAGCGGGAGAGCAGCTCGCCCCAGCGGCGGTGTTCCTCGGCGGCGGCGTCGCGTCCTGCCTCCGCCTCCACCTTGGCCCGGGTCCGCCGGAGCCTCTGGAGCGCGGTCCGGAGGGGCTGGACCCGCGCGCGCTGCAGCGCCGCGCGCCGGGCAACGGATTCGCGGGCTGCGACCAGCGCCTCGACGGCGCGTCCGGCGTCGAGCCCTCTCGCCTCCCGGAGGCGCGAGGGAGGTCCCTCGTCGGTCTCGCTCGCAGGGCTGGAAGGGGGCCGGGCCGGGCCCTGGGAGGCGGCGAGGGGAACGTCGGCGTCACCGAGGAGCAGGAGGACTCCCGGCGAACCCAGGTCGGCGACGATCGAACGGCTCGAGCCACCCTTCTCGAAGCTCAGCCGGACCTGTGCCGGACCGGTGCTGCGGATCGCCGACAGTCGGCGACCGGTCAGCTCCTTGCGAGCCCGGAGCAACCACGGCGACGGACCGGTGTCCTGGGAAGAGAGCGTTCTCGCATCGATGACCGAGAGCCTTCCCAGCCCCGACTCGACGCTCAGCAGCAGTCGCACCGTTCTTCCCGGCTGCCGCAGGTCGAGCTCCAGCCGCTCCGGCCAGGGGGCGCGCACCTTCTGCACCACCGCGCCGGACAGCTCGGGCTCGAGCGCGCGCGCCACCTCTCGCAGCTCGCTCGGTCTCAGCGACTCGTGGGGCACCCTCGAAAAGCGAAACGGCCCGGCGATTCGCCGAGCCGTCCGTTTCTCCCGGAGGAGATTGACCGCTACCGACGGCGCTTGGCCGTCTTCCGCTTCGCCTTCCGCGCTGCCGGCCTTCGCTTCGCGGTCTTCCTCTTTTTCTTCGCGGCCATCAGTCCGTCCCTCCGGGGTGTGTGCATCACTCGGGCCGAGTGAGTGAAACGAATGGTAGTGACGTGAGAGCCTCCATGTCAACGAATCGACCTGCTTGTCCGACGCACGCGCAACGCATGCACGCTGTTAGGGTCGGTGTTTCTCGCTGGCGATGAACGCTCCTCCTCCTCGCTTCCCCTCCGATTTCGTGTTCGGCGTCGCGACCGCCGCGTACCAGGTCGAGGGCTACATCGAGAACGACTGGAGCGAGTGGGAACGCGCAGGACGGATGAAGCACGTCGCCGGCGCAGGCGTGGACCACTGGAACCGCTGGAGTGAGGACTACCAGCTGGCGCGCGGTCTCGGGTCGACCGCATTCCGGATGAGCCTCGAGTGGGCGCGGATCGAGCCGCAGCGCGGGCGCTTCGACGACGACGCGCTCGACGGCTACCGCCGCCGCCTGGTGGCGATGGCTGCAGCCGGACTGCGGCCGGTGGTGACGCTTCACCACTTCACGCACCCGGCGTGGTTCCACCGGGAGACACCTTGGCACCGTCCGGAGAGCGTGGACGCTTTCCGGCGCTACGCACGCGCGTGCGCCGAGGTGCTTCGCGGGCTGGATCCGGTGGTGCTCACCTTCAACGAGCCGATGGTGCTGCTCCTCGGCGGCTACGTGCAGGGAGTCATTCCCCCCGGCATCGCCGACGCGCGGCAGGCCATGTCGGCGCTGGGCAACGTCGGCCGGGCGCACGTCGCCGCGCGAGAAGAGCTGCTGACCCACGCCGGCAAGTTCCCCATCGGCACCAGCCAGAACATGCTGGCCTTCAGCGCCGACCGGGCGTGGAACCCGATGGACCACGCGCTGGTCCGCCTCGCCGACCAGGCCTACAACCACGCCTTTCTCGAAGCGCTGGTCACCGGTGAGCTGCGGATGTTCATGCCCGGGCTCTTCACCACCCGGCAGCGAATCGACGGCGCGCGCGACAGCCTCGACTTCGTGGGGGTCAACTACTACACGCGCGCCCACCTCCGGTTCGTCGCGCGCCCGCCGTACCTCGAGTTCCACTACCGCGATCCGCGCCACCGAGGCCTCACCGACATCGGCTGGGAGCTCTACCCCGAGGGCTTGATTGAGGTGCTGCTCTCCACCCGGCGGTATGGCCTCCCGGTGTGGGTGACCGAGAACGGGATCGACGACCGGATGGGACACCGGCGGAGCGAGTTCCTCTGGAAGCACTGGGCTTCGGTGCTCCAGGCGCGGGCGGCCGGGGCCGACGTCCGCGGCTACCTCTACTGGTCGCTGCTCGACAACTTCGAGTGGCTCGAGGGATGGGGCCCGCGCTTCGGGCTCTACCACGTGGACTTCGCCACCCTGGAACGCCGGGCCACTGCGGCGTGCGATTACTTCCGCGCCACCGCGCTCGGGCGAGAGCTCCGGCCTCCCCAGGAGGTTGCCCCGGCGCTGCAGGCACCCGAGCCGGTCGCCGCCATCGGCTAAGCCTCGGGCTGAGCGTTCAAGTGTTGGCCCGGTGCCAGCGAGCATCCTGCGACAGCCCGCCGTATCCGTAGGCGTCCCCGGTCGCCTCGTGCACGTGGATGTAGGACTCGGGGTGCAGCGTTCCGAGCAGCCCCTCCAGCCCACGGAAGACCTCGCGGAGGTAGGCAGCCTTCTCCTCCTTCACGTTGGTTCCAAGCGTCACGCGCACCTCAAGGAAGAAGGTGGCCTTTCGGTGCTCGGCCACCGACTTCTCGGCGATGAACCAGCTGTCCGCCGGGACCTGCTCCAGTGCGACGGCGGTGAGATCGGCCTTCTTTCCGAGCAGCCGGGCGGTGGTCTCGGTGAGGAAGGCGGCGAGCGGCTGGCGCAGGTCGCGCTCGATGGGGGTGGAATACCGCAGATGAATGAAGGGCATGACGTTCGCTCCCGTGTGGTCTCTCTGTCAGCGAGGGCTGGCGCAACCACGGCCCTTCTCGTAGCGTCGCAGGTCGCTGAAGAAAATCTGGAACTTCTTGACTGACAGTCGAGCGTTCCTCAACTTGAGCCTGCGGTGTCCACCCTCGATCTCGACCTCCTCCGAACGCTCTCCGCGGTTCAGGAGACCGGCAGCCTCGCTCGCGCCTCGCGCCGGGTGGGCCGGACCCTCTCGGCGGTGAGCCTGCAGCTGAAGCGGCTGGAGTCCCAGTGTGGCCTCCCCCTGTTCCGGAGGGTCGGGCGGCGACTGGAGCTCAATGCCGAGGGTGAGCGGGTACTGGCCGTCGGCCGCCGGATGCTCGCCCTGAACGACCAGCTCCTCGAGGGACTGCGCGAGGACGCGCCCGGGGCGACCATCCGCCTCGGGCTCCCGCAGGACGTCGCCGAACGCTGGCTCCCGCCCGCGCTCGCTCGCTTCACCAGGGCGCATCCGCGGGTGCAGATGGAGGTGCGGGTCGAGCGCAACGTCGTTCTCCGGGACCTGCTCTCCCGGGCGCTGCTGGACCTCGCCGTCACCTTCGATCCGGAGCCGGGCCGCCCGGACCCGGAGGAGATCCAGCACCCGGTCCGCTGGCTGGCGTCCCGGGACTTCCGCTGGAACCCGGGCACGCCGCTCCCGCTGGTCCTCTTCGAGCCGCCCTGCACGTTCCGGCGGCTGGCGCTCGACGCGCTCGACCGGGCGGCGATTCCGTGGCGGGTCGCCTTCACCAGCCCGAGCCTCTCCGGCCTGTGGGCTGCAGCGGCGGCCGGGCTCGGGGTCACGGCGCGAACCGAGCTCGGAACCCCGCCCCGCGTGGTGCGCTGCCTCGATCGGCGCCTCCCGACACTCCCCTCCCTGGCATTCCGGGTGGAGGGTGCGAGCGAGCCTGCGCCGGGACCCCTCGGCGACCTCCGGAATGTCCTGGTCGACGTGTTGCGGGAAGCGCAGGGGGACGCCCGTGGAGCGGCGCAGGGGCGCCGCGCGTCCGGGCTCAGCCGAGGGCGGCGCGGTAGTCCACGTCCTGCTCCCCAGACGGACCCGGGTCGGACTCGGCCTGCTGGAAGAAGCGCCGGACGGTGAGCTCCACCTGCTCGGGCTGCACCAGCTGGTTGACCTCCGCCCGGAAAGAAGCCGCGCCGCGCAGCCCGTGTGCGTACCAGGCCAGGTGCTTGCGAAAGCTCCGGACCGCCGCCAGCGGTTCCCCGACGAAGCGCACGTGAGCCCGGAAGTGATCGAGCACCACGTGGCAGCGCTCGTCGGCGTCGGGCGCAGGGCCTCCCTCGAGCTGGCGGAAGATCCACGGATTGCCCAGTGCGCCGCGGCCGATCATCACCAGGTCGCAGCCGGTGGACTCGCGCATCCGCGCCGCATCGGCCGGCGTCTTCACGTCGCCATTCCCGATCAGCGTCATCGAGCGAACGTGTCGCCGGAGATCGGCGATCACCGACCAGTCCGCGTCGCCCGCGTACCCCTGGGCCCTGGTGCGCGGATGCACCGCGAGGCCGACGCATCCGGCGTCCTCCAGCGCTGCCGCCATCTCTAGATAGTTGCGGTGCTGGGCGTCCCAACCGCTGCGGATCTTCGCCGTGACCGGGAGTCCGGTGGCGTCGCGGATGGCCCGGATGATCGACGCGGCCCGTCCCGGGTCACAGAGCAGCGCCGACCCGGCGCCGTTCTTGGTCACCTTCTTCACCGGGCAGCCCATGTTCACGTCGATGATCTGAGCGCCCCACTCCTTGCCAACCAGCGCCGCCTGCGCCATCACCTCCGGCTCGCCGCCGAAGATCTGCAGCGAGTACGGCCGCTCCACGTCGGTGTCGTGGCGGAGGTAGCGCACCGTCCGGGCGTTGGCGCGCATCAGTCCCTGGGCGCTCACCAGCTCGGTCGGGCAGAGCGCCGCCCCCATCCGGAAGGCGAGCACGCGGAAGGGCTGCTCGCTCACCCCGGCCATCGGGGCGAGCACCCAGGGATTCGGCAGGGCGTAGGGGCCGAGACGCAGCATCGGGGCGACTCGGGCCATTAGCACGGACCCTTCCTTCGCGCAGGATCCCCTCCGAGGTGTTAGGGGAGGGCCCGTGCTGCGCTTCCGCCTCGGCCCTATCACGGTCATGGTCCACCCGACGCACTTCCTGCTCGGGCTGATGTTCGGTCTGACCTCGGTCGGGGAGGCCGGCCAGGACCCCTCGGCCAAAGTGATCCTGGTCGTCACCTGGATCGTCGTGGTGTTCGTCTCGGCGCTGGTGCATGAGCTCGGGCATGCGGTCGCCTTCCGGGCGTTCGGATACCCGTCCACCATCCAGCTGATCCTCTTTGGCGGCTTGACCACGCCCGCGACCGACGTTCCCCTGAGCTGGGGGAAGGATCTGGTGTCCACGCTCGCCGGGCCCCTCTTCGGCGGAACGCTCGGCGCGATCTGCTGGTGGCTGAGCGGCGAAACGACCGGGGCGCTCCGGGCCGGGCTCATCCTCGGCGCATGGGCCAACGCCCTCTGGGCGATCTTCAACCTGCTGCCGATCCTGCCCATGGATGGAGGCCGGGTGACCCGCACACTCCTCGCCCGGGCTCTGGGCCGACGCGGAGTGGCCGCGGCGCACGCGGTCGGGATTCTCACCTGCGTGGTGCTCGCCTACGGCCTGCTCCGCCTCGGCGCAGGTGCGTCGTTCACGCTGATCTTCGTCCTGCTGTTCGGGTTCCAGAACTTCCAGGCGCTGCTCTCCGTGTGGCGCTCGGAGCCGGCGGCGGCGCCCCCGCCCCGGCTGCTCGAGGCCGAGGAGCTCTTCCGCTCCGGCCAGCTGGACCGCGCCCGGGAGGAGGCCTCCGGGCTCCTGCAGGAGGACCTGCCGGTCTCGATCCGATCGCGGATCCACCACCTCCTCGGCTGGGTCGCCCTGAAGGAAGGAGAAGGTCGCCGTGCGCTCGACGAGTTCAGCCAAGTGCAGGGGCTGGCGGTCGAGCCGCAGGCGGTCGCCGGTGCCTTCAGCCTCATCGGGGACGACGCGCGGGCCATCCCACTGTGGGAACAGGCAGCCCGCCGGACCCGCGACCCGAACGTCCTGCACGAGTGGGCCGGGGCGCTCATCCGCACTGGGGACGTTCGGGCGGCCTCGGCGCTGCCCGGCGTGGACATGGCCACTGCATTCGAGCGCGCCGAACGGGTCGCCTTCCTCCGGGGGGCCTACTCGGAGGCGGCGCGCTTCGGCGAAGAGTCGCTGGCTCGCCGGCCCTCGGCTTCCCGGGCGTACGACGTCGCCTGCGCCTATGCCCGGGCCGGAGACCTCCGGCGAGCGATGACCCTGCTCCTCCGCGCCCGGGAGCTGGGCTACTCCGACCGAGAAGCCGCAGCGACTGACCCGGACCTCGTCTCCCTGGCAAGCGAGCCTTCCTTCCAGGAGTGGCTGGCCTCGCTCGGGAAATCT
>Ga0066903_100005179_pt1 | contig 11247 bp, 12 predicted proteins | sample PanSoiMetaGPlot1_FD_67491 | JGI IMG/M metagenome (GOLD analysis project Ga0066903, IMG submission 67491) | Tropical forest soil microbial communities from Panama analyzed to predict greenhouse gas emissions - Panama Soil - Plot 1 (version 2) | ecosystem: Environmental > Terrestrial > Soil >...
GGCATGTCGACCACCCCCCGCTCCTCCGCCGCCCTCCGGCTCCTCGTCCCGCTCTACCTCCTGGTGTTCGGCCTCGGCCTGCTGGCCGGCATGGTGGCGCTGATCGTCTACTCGCCCGACGAGTGGTTCGTGGCGGGGATGGCCGGCGTCGGCGGCGTGACGATGCTGGTCACGATGGCGCTGCTCCTGACGGCGGCGAAGAACCGCTGAGGTCCGGCCGGCGCCGCCCCCGCGGGGGCCCGGTGGTACCCTTCCTGGCGTCCGGGGCCCCGTAGCTCAGGGGATAGAGCAGCGGTTTCCTAAACCGCGTGCCGGGAGTTCGAGTCTCTCCGGGGCCACTCAGTTTGACTCTGGCGGGGAATCGAACAAGGCCAGCTCGGCAGCATCGGGCGCCTCGAAAGTGGTTAGCCACCCGACGAGGTCGGCGCGGCGGATCGGGTGGCTTTCCCAGGGTGGCTCCGAGTTTCGGGCCTCGATGCGCCGCCAGAGTTCGTCAGCAGGCACATCGAGGAAGTGCAGTTCGACGCCGACACCGAGGCCACGGGCCGCGGATCGCATCTCGTCACGTTCGATCCGCGCCCAGAGCCCAAAGTCGAGGACGACGCTCAGGCCGAGGCGCAGGATCTCTTGCGCGAGGCGCCAGAGTTCCTGTTCAACCTTCTCCCGGGTCGGCTCGTCCCACGGGGTGGAGCCGAGAGCCCAGAGCCACTCATCCTTCGTGAGGCGCACGGCGCCGCGGTCCCCTGCTAGCTGCCTTGCGAGCGCGGTCTTCCCCGCCCCGGGCAGCCCGCAGGTGAGAATCAGTCGGGCTTCCTGCACGGCTCATCCGGGCCGGCCCAGGTAGAGGTCGGCGATCTCACTGCTCTCCAGGATCGCGCGCCCCGGGCCCGCCAGTCGCACCCGGCCGCTCTCCAGCACCACGCCCTCGGAGGCCAGCGCCAGCCCCGAGCGCGCGTTCTGCTCGACCAGCAGCACCGTCCGGCCCTCGGCGTTGAGCCGCCCGATGGTCTCGAACACCTGCGTCCGCGTCCGCGGGTCGAGCCCCATCGAGGGCTCGTCCAGCAGCAGCAGCCGGGGCTCGAGCATCATCGCGCGAGCGAACTCGACCAGCTTCTGCTGCCCGCCCGACAGCGAGGCCGCCGGCTCCGAGGCGCGCTCCCGGACGATCGGGAACGCATCACGCACGGCGTCCAGCCGGCGCCCGACCAGTGCCCGGTCGCGCAGGCTGTAGCCGCCCAGGCGGACGTTCTCCTCGACGCTCATCGTGGGGAAGAGGCTGCGCTCCTGGGGCACCTGGACGATCCCGAGGTCGAGGATCGCGCGGGGGCTGAGGCCCCGGATCGACGCGCCCTCGAAGCGTACGTCGCCGAGGCGCGGCCGGAGCAGCCCGCTGACCACGCGCAGCACCGTCGACTTGCCGGCGCCGTTGGGGCCGACCACGCACGTGATCGCGCCCGCCGTCGCCCGCAGGTCGAGCTCGCGCAGGATGTCCGATCCGCCGTATCCGGCCGTGACCCCGTCCAACTCCAGGAGCGCCTCGCCCACCCCGCTCAGGCTCCGAGGTACGCGTCGAGCACGGCGGGATCGGCCCGCACCTCCGCCGGCGGGCCGGACGCGATCGGGCGGCCCCGGTCCAGCACGACCACCGGGTCGCACAGGTCCATCACGAAGCCCATGTTGTGCTCGACGATCAGGAACGTGACGCCGCGGCCGTTCAGCTCCCGGATGGCCGCCGCGATCGACTCCAGCAGCCCCGGGTTGACGCCGCCGGCGGGCTCGTCGAGCAGCACCAGGTCGGGCCGCGCCATCATCACCGCGCCCAGCTCCAGCAGCTTGCGCTGGCCGAAGGACAGCCGGCCCGCAAGCTGGCCGGCCAGTGCCGCGAGGCCCAGGAAGTCGAGCATCTCGCGGGCCCGGCGTTCCTCGCCGGCGGTCCGGGCGCCGGCCAGCAGCCCGAGGAGGCCGCGCCGGGGCACCGGCACCAGCAGGTTCTCCAGAGCGGTCAGGCGCGGGAACACGCGCGCGAGCTGGAACGTGCGTCCGATGCCCAGCCGGTGCACGCGATCGGGCGCCAGGCCGATGATGCTGCGCCCGCGGAACGTGACCGCGCCGGCGTCCGGCGCCTGGAAGCCGGTGACCAGGTCGAACAGCGTGGTCTTGCCCGACCCGTTGGGGCCGATCAGGCCGGTGACGGTGCCCTCGGCGACGGCCAGCGAGCAGTCTTCGACGGCGACGACGCCGCCGAATCGCTTGGCGACCGCCCTCAGCTCAAGCAGGGCCATCTGGGTTCCCCCCACCCCGACCCTCCTCCAGGGGGGAGTGAGGGAGACGGTCCACCAGGGACGGGACGATGCCGCGCGGCAGCAGCAGGATCACGACCAGGAACACCGCCGCGTACAGCACCAGGTAGAGGCGCGCGGAGCCGAACGAGTATGCCAGCTCGAGCTGCGCGGGCTCCAGCAGCAGCGCGCCCAGCACCGGCCCGGCGAGCGTGCCGGCGCCGCCCAGGAACGCCATCAGCACCATCGAGATGCCGATCAGGGGATCGATCACGAACTGCGGGTACACGTACGTGACGTAGTAGCCGTACACGCCGCCGATCATCCCGACCAGCGCGGCCGAGACCACGAACGCGGTCATCTTGAACGCCCGGGCGCGCACGCCCAGCGCCGATGCCCGGTCCTCGTCGTCGCGGATCGCGAGCAGCCCCAGGCCCAGCTTGGAGCGGCGGACCCACCACGACACGCCCAGCGCCAGCGCCGCCAGGGCCAGCATCGCGTAGTAGAAGGGCACGTCCACGAAGTCAGGACCCCAGCCCTGCGGGACGGGGTAGCCGAGGCCCTGCGAACCACCGGTGAGGCCGCGCAGGTTGGTGGCCAGGATCTGGAGCATGAACATGAAGGCGATGGTCACGATCACGAACGTCGCCGCCCGCGTGCGCAGGGCGATCCAGCCCACCGGCAGCGCGGCCGCGGCCGTGATGGCGCCGGCCAGGGGCACGAGCAGCAGCGGCCCGTAGCCGCCCGGCACGCCCAGGTGGCCGACCACGAGGCCGAGCGCGTACGCGCCGATTCCGAAGAACCCGGCGTGCCCGAGCGAGATGTACCCCGTGTACCCGCCGATGATGTTCCAGGCCGTCGCCAGCCCCACGTACATCAGCGTCAGCACGCCCACGTTGAGGATGGACGGGTCGACCACGAGCGGGAGCAGCAGCGCGCCGGCGCCCAGCGCCGCCGCCGCGCCGCGGGCCGCGAGCCTCACTCCCTGACCCGCATCCCGTACAGCCCCTGCGGCCGGGCCACCAGCACCAGCGTCAGGAGCGCGAAGAACGTGAACGCCGCCCAGGTCGGCGACCACAGCACGGCCGTCACGTCCTGGACCACCAGCATCAGCACCGCCGCCACGATGGCGCCCCGGAAGCTCCCGAGACCGCCGAGGACGATGATCGTGAGGAGGCGCGAGATCAGGTCGTAATGGCTGCCCGGGTTGAACGCGGTGGTGATGCCGAACACCACACCGCCGGCCGCCGCGGTGGCCATCCCGATGCCGAACGCGATCGCCGAGATCATCGCCACGTCGATCCCGATCAGCTGCGCCGCCGCGCGGTTGAGCATCGTGGCCCGGACCGCGGCGCCGAACGTGGTCCGGGTGAGCAGCAGGCCCAGCCCGGACAGCATGGCGACGCTGAGCAGGAACCCGAATCCGTACACGTAGGCGACGTGGAAGTCACCGACCTGGACGCCGGCGCTCTCGTACCACACGCTGAGCTGCTGGAAGTTGGCGCTGAACGCCAGCCCGAGCACGCCCTCGATGCCCAGCGCCAGCGCGTACGTGACCAGGACCGACAGCGCCTCGCGGTCGGTCCGCAGCGGCCGGATGAAGACCAGCTCGAGCACGACGCCGAGCCCGAACATCACCGGCATGGTGACGACCAGGCCCAGGAACGGATCGATGTGCCACTGCCGGAACAGCACGAAGCTCAGGTACGCGCCGAGCACCACGAGCGCGCCGTGGCCCACGTTGATGATGCGCATGACGCCGAAGATCAGCGTCAGCCCGGACGCCATCAGCGCGTAGACGCCGCCGGTCAGCACCCCGAGCGCGGCGGCCTCGACGGCGAGTCCGCTCACGCCCGGGCGCGCCCACCAGTCGCCTGGATTCGAACTACTGCCAACTGGGCTTCGGATACTCGGGCTTGGCCACGGCCACGGCCGGCGGGTAGACGGGCACCGTCTGCCCGTGCTGCCACTGGACGAGGAACGACTGGCCGTTGGGCTGGCCGGTCGCGTCGAACGCCATGTTGCCCTGGATGGTCGAGAAGGTGCCCGAGTGCATGGCCTGGATCAGCTTGGCGTTGTCCAGGCTGTTGGTGCGCCCAACCGCCTGCTGGACGACCTCGCCCACGCTGTACGCCTCGGCCGCATCGGCGCTGATCGATGCCGCGTCGCCGCCGTACTTGGCCAGGAACCCCTTGACGAACTGATCGTTGGCGGTGGTCTTGGCGTCCGGCCACCAGCCCGCCGGCACCAGCAGGCCCTCGGTGTTGGCGGTGCCGATCTTGTCCGAGAACTGCGCGCCCTGGTCGGGACCGGTGGTCTCGACGAGCGACTTCGGGCTGTAGTGCTGCTGCTCGAACGTCTGGATGAACGCGATCGCGTCCGGCAGTTGGGTGCCCAGCACGACCACGTCGGCGTGCGACTGGGCGACCGCCAGGGCCAGCGGCGTGAAGTCCGTGGTCTCGGCCGGATAGACCTTGTTGGAGACCGTCTGGACGCCGGCCGCCTCCAGCAGCGACCGCGCCCTGTCCACCTGCGGCTGCGTGAACGGGTCGTCCTCGGTGGCGTACGCGGCCGTCTTCGGCCGCTGGTCGGCGGGCAGCGCGAGCAGCCACTTCGCGTAGCTGACCAGGTTGTCCACGACCGGCGCCGGCTGGACGAAGAAGACGTTCTTGAGCCCGCGGTCGAACACGTGCGGCCCCCCGCCGGCCGGCTCGGGGAACGCGTAGCCGTAGCGGGCAGCGATCTCGCTGGCCGGGATGGTCAGGAGGCTGGAGAAGGGCCCGAACGTCAGGTCCACGCGGTCCCGTGTGATCAGGTTCTGGTAGTTGGTCACCACCTGCTGGGTGCTGCTGGCGTCGTTGACGTACTTGAGCTGCACCTTGCGCCCGAGCAGGCCGCCCCGGGCGTTGATGTCGGCCGCCCACAGGTCGTAGCCCTGCTGGAGCGCCTTGCCGTCGCCGGAGAAGTCGCCGTCCAGCGACAGCGACACGCCGATCACCACCGGCTTGCCGGAGCCGGCGCCCGGCGAGCCGCCCGCGTTGGCGCACCCCGTCAGACCGAGCATCAAGATGACCGCGCTGCCGAGCAAGGTCCTGCGCATGTGACCCCACCTCCCACTCCCGGGTGGCGTGAACAAACGATTGACCACAGCGTAGGGTGGACGTCCGGGCATGTCAAACGGTTGTGGCTGGACTGGGCAGCGCCTCCTCCAGGCGTGCGACCGCGATCCGCAGCTCACCCAGCAGGCTGTCCTGACGGACACGATCCATCCGGACCGCGGGGGCCGCGATGTTGATCGCCGCCAGGGCGCGGCCGCCGACGTCCCGCACCGTCATCGCGATGGAGGCCACGCCCTCCTCGCTCTCGCCATGACAGGCCGCGTAGCCGAGCCGTCGCGCCCGTCCGAGCTGTCGCGCGAGGACGGTGAGATCGGTGACCGATCGATCCGTCCTGGCCTCGAGCTCGACGCCCGCCAGCATCCGCTCGACCTGGTTCGGCGTCAGCGCGGCGAGGAGCGCCTTGCCCGCCGCCGTGTAGTGCGCGGGGACTGATGTTCCCATGCGCGCGGCGACCCGGAGCGCGCGCCTGGACTCCACCGCATCCAGGTAGCGCACCATGCGTCCGTCGAGTGCGGACAGGTGCACCGTCTCGTCGGCCGCTGCCGCCAGGTCCTCGATGATCGGCCGGGCCAGCCTGCACAGGTCGGTCACGTCGACCACCGCCCGACCGAGCCTCGCGAGGGCGGGACCCGGGACGTACCGGTAGCGGTCCTCCTGCCGCACCAGGTCGTGGAACACGAGCATGGCCAGCAGGCGATGGGCGGTCGAGGGGGCCACGTCGAGCGCCTCGCTGGCCTCGGAGAGGCTCACGCACGAGCGATTGGCAACGAGCAGCATCAGTCGCAGCGCGCGGTCCACGGAAGCGATGGGGTAGGCGGGGCGAGGACGAGAGATCATCCCGTAATTCTGTATCACAGAACTTCGCGCGGTCTTATTGCAAAAGTTGCGTCTCCCGTCGCAGAATCCGACGCGACCCTCATGTTCGGACCCAAAGGAGAGAGGACGGATGAGCCGATACATGGAGCGCGACCTCCTCGCCCGCCCCGATGAACAGCTCGCCAGGCGCGACTTCCTGAAGCTCGGCGTCACCACGGCGGGCGCTCTCGCCCTGGCCGCCTGCGGTGGCTCGACCGGCGCGCGCTCGAGCGGCCCGACGGGCCCCGACTTCAAGATCGGCGCCATCCTGCCGTCGTCCGGCACCTACGCCGAGCTGGGTGACTCGATCCGCAAGGGGATGCAGCTCTACCTGGAGAAGGTCGCCAGCCAGGCTGGCAACCGCCGGATCGTGATCACCGACGAGGACGAGGCGGCGGGCGACACGACCATCCCGCTGACAAAGGCCCGCAAGCTGGTCGAGCAGGACGGCGTGGACCTGATCGCGGGCATCGTCGCCAGCCCGAACGCTCTGGCGCTCCGCGCCTACGTGGACCAGAACCAGGTGCCGACGCTGATCGCCAACGCCGGCGCCAATGCCCTCAGCCGGGCCCAGAAGTCGCCGTGGGTCTACCGCACCTCGTTCAGCAACTGGCAGCCCAGCCAGCCGATGGGCAGGTACCTCGTCGACAACGGGATCCGGCGTCTCACGCTCGTCTACTCCAACTACGCGGCCGGCCTGGAGACGGCGGCCGCCATCAAGGAGACGTACACCGGACAGATCCTGACCGAGGTCAAGCCCCCGTTCCCGAACACCAGCGGCGACTTCGCGCCGTTCATCACCCAGGTCAACAGCAGCCGGCCGGACGCGATCTACGTCTTCATGTCGGGCCAGGACGCGATCAACTTCCTGAAGCAGGCGAAGACCCAGCTCGACAAGAGCATTCGGGTCACGGGCTCCGGCTTCTTCGTGGAGCAGGATGTGCTCTCGGCCATCGGCGACGCGGCCCCGATCGGCGCCCTCACCGGCCTGCACTGGGCGCTGACGCTCGCCAACAACGAGAACAAGGACTTCACCGACGCCTTCAAGAAGCGGTTCGGCAAGACCGCGGACGTGTTCGCCGTCCAGGGCTACGACACCGCGCGCGTGATCGTGGAGGCGCTCGACGCGGTCAGGGGCAGCACCACCGACAGGGCGGCGTTCATGCGAGCGATCGCGAAGGTCAGCTTCAAGAGCCCGCGCGGCGACTTCAAGTTCGACGAGAACAGCCACAACGTGGTGAACACGATCTACGTGCGGGAGCTCGTCAGCGACTCCAGGCTGGGGGCGACGAACAGGGTGACCAGCTCGATGCCCAACGTCGTCGATCCCGGCAAGTAGGTGGCGCTCGGCCTTCAGCTCACGCTGAGCGGGCTGGCCTTCGGCGGCCTCGTGTTCCTGCTGGCGGTCGGCCTGACCGTGATCCTCGGGCTGATGGACGTGCTCAACCTCGCGCACGGCTCCTTCTACATGCTGGGCGCCTACGCCGGCGTGACGGTGCTCCACATCGTGGGCAGCTTCTGGCTGGCGCTGGCGCTGGCGCCGATCGTGCTCGCCCTGCTCGGGGCCGCGCTCGAGGTCGCCTTCTTCCGCCGCCTCACCGGGCGTGGCCCGTTGATGCAGGTGCTCTTGACGTTCGGCCTGTCGCTGGTCTTCGTCGACCTCGTCCGCTGGCGCTTCGGCCCCCAGAACCAGCCGTTCCCGGCGCCGCCGCAGCTCAGCGGATCGATCGGGATCCTCGACTTCCGGTTTCCCGTCTACGAGGCGTTCGTGATCGCGGTCGCCGCCCTGCTGGGCGCCGCGCTGCTGCTCGGATGGCGCCGCCTGCGGGTCGGCGCCATCCTCCGCGCCGGTGTCGCCGATCGAGAGATGGTCGGCCTCCTCGGCGTCGACCTCGCCAGGGTGTTCACCCTGACGTTCGCCGCCGGCGCCGGCCTGGCGGGCCTGGCGGGCGTCATCGCGGGGCCCTACCTGGCCACCTACCCGGGCATGGACGAGAACGTGCTCATCCTGGCCCTCGCGGTCGTCGTGGTCGGCGGCCTGGGCTCGGTGGCGGGCGCCCTGGTCGGCGCGCTGCTGATCGGCCTCGCAACCAGCGTCGGCCCCTTCCTCCGCCAGGAGATCGCGACCGCGCTGGTCTTCGGAGTCATGGCGCTCGTGCTGCTGGTCCGTCCCCGCGGCCTGTTCGGGCTCCGCGCGTGACCGGGACCGCGGCCGAGGCGTCGCTTCCCGTTCGAGCCGGGCACGTCGCCAGAGGCGGGCTGCTGGCGGCTGTCCTGCTCGCGCTGGCGTCGCTCAGCTTCTGGGCTCCCACGTTCTGGGTGTCCATCGCCATCCAGGCCCTGATCCTCGCGATCTTCGCCATGTCGATCGACCTGCTGCTCGGCTACGCCGGCCTTCCATCCTTCGGCCACGCCGCCTTCTACGGGACCGGGGCGCTCGTCTGCGCCAGGCTCGCGCTGGCGAGCCCGGGCCTCGGCATTCTTCCGCTCGTCGGCATCTCTGTTGCGGGCGCGGCCCTCCTCGCCGTGCCATTCGGAGCGCTTTCCCTGCGCGTGCGAGGCGTGTACTTTCTCATGCTGACGCTGGCCTTCGGCCAGATGCTCTGGAGCGTCGCGTTCCAGGCTCCGCGCGAGTGGCTGGGCGGCAGCGACGGTCTCATCGGCGTCGTCCGCCCCTCACTCGGCCTGCTCCAGCGCTTCGACGAGCAGCTCTGGCTGGCGGTCGGCGTCTCGCCCGGGGTGGCGGCGGTCCGTCACTTCTACAACCTCACCCTCGTGGCGGCCGTCCTGACCTTCGTCGCGCTGTCCCTCCTGGTTCGCTCCCCCTACGGGCGGACGCTGGAGGGCATCCGCGAGAACGAGCACCGCATGCGAGCGCTCGGCTGCCCGACGTTCCGCTACCAGCTCGCCGCGTTCGTGGTCGCCGGCGCGCTGGCCGGCCTCGCCGGCTCCCTGCTCACCCTCTTCAACGGGTTCGCGAACTCCAGCTCGCTCTACTGGACCAACTCGGGCCTGGTCCTGATCGCCGCCATCGTCGGCGGCGTCAGGACGCTGGCCGGCCCCGCGCTCGGCGCCTTCGTCGTCCTGATCGCCCAGGACACGCTGTCCTCCTACTCGGAGCGCTGGCCCCTGCTGCTGGGCGCGATGTTCGTCGGTTTCGTCCTCTTCCTCCCGAACGGACTGCTGAGCGCCGGCCGGGCCCTCCGCGGCCTGACCCGCGCTCGCCCTGTCGAGCTCCGGCGATGAAGGTGGAGGTCCGGCGGCTGACCGTGCGCTACGGGGCCGTCACGGCGGTGCACGATCTCAGCCTGGGGGTGCCGAGCGGCCAGCGGCGTGCGGTGATCGGTCCGAACGGAGCCGGCAAGACGACGCTGTTCAACGCGATAACCGGCGACATCCGGCCCGCGGCGGGCTCGATCGCGCTCGACGGCCACGACGTGTCCCGATTGGGGCCGTGGCGGCGCGCACGCCTGGGGCTTGCGCGCACGTTCCAGCGCTCGACGCTGTTCCCCGGCCTGCCGGTGGCGGAGAACCTGGCCCTGGCGATCAGGCTGCGCGCCCGCCGCTCATGGGTGTTCTGGCCCGGCGGCGAGCGGAGGCTGCGCCAGGAGGTTGCGGAGCGGCTGGCCGCTGCCCGCCTGGATCGCGTCGCCTCCCGCGCCGCGGCCTCCCTCTCGCACGGCGAGCAGCGGGTGCTGGAGATCGAGCTGGCCCTGGCCGCGCGGCCGCGTCTGCTGCTCCTGGACGAGCCGATGGCAGGGCTCTCGGGAGCCGAACGGCAAGCCGCCCTCGAGCAGCTCCGGTCGCTGCCGCCGGACGTGACGCTCGTCGTCGTCGAGCACGACCTCGACGCGGTCTTCGCGATCGCGCAGTGGATATCGGTCCTGGACCGCGGCATGCTGCTGGCGGACGGCACCCCGGAGCAGGTCCGCGCCGACAGCCGCGTGCAGGAGGTCTACCTTGGCAGCCGCGGCTGACCACTCCTCCGCCACGGTGCCCCGCCTCCGCGTGCGGGATCTGACCGCCGGCTACGGCGGGCGCGCGGTGGTGCGCTCCCTGTCGCTCGACGTCGCACCGGGCGAGGTGGTCGCGCTGCTCGGCCGCAACGGCGCCGGCAAGACGACGACGCTGCTGGCCGCCGCCGGCGCACTGCGCCACGCGTCCGGCCGCGTGGAGATCGACGGGAGCGAAGTGTCGGGGCGCCCCACGTTCCAGGTGGCCAGGCGCGGCCTATCCCTCGTGCCGCAGGGCCGGCGCATCTTCCCCACACTCTCCGTTCGCGAGAACCTGACGCTCGGCGGCCGCCGCGGGGACCCGGAGGCGGTCTACGCGCTGTTCCCCGTCCTGCGCGAGCGCGCCCGCCTGCCGGGGACCGCGCTGTCGGGAGGCGAGCAGCAGATGCTGGCCATCGGCCGGGCGCTGATGACCCGGCCTCGCATCCTGCTCATGGACGAGCCTTCCGAGGGCCTGGCGCCCGCGGTCGCCGGCGTCATCGCGGAGCTCGTCGCCCGGCTCGGACGCGAGCAGGGGATCTCGATCCTGATCGCCGAGCAGAACCTGACCCTGGCGCTTGGCGTCGCCGACCGGGCGTACGTGCTGGAGCGCGGGGAGCTGGTTCACGAAGCGGCGGCCGCCGAGCTCGCCGAGGATCGCGCCGCCCAGCGCCGGTTCCTGGGCGTCTGAGCCGTGATCGGCCGATCGTATTTCTGTGTTACAGAAATTTGGACCATCATATTGCAAAAAGCTCGTCTTTCGTCTGACAATGCGACACACGAGACTTCGGTCGCCTCCACGGAGGCGACGGCGAGAGAGCGAGTGACAGAGGAAGGAGCTGATGATCATCCTGGGCAAGCGCGCGAATGCGGCGTCCGGTGAGACCTATCAGGTGACGAACCCGGCCACCGGCGAGGTGGTGGAGGAGGTTCCGAGCGGAGGCGCCGAGGACGTCGACCGCGCGGCGCATGCGGCCCAGAAGGCGCAGCGAGCCTGGGCGA
>Ga0066903_100005180_pt1 | contig 11247 bp, 9 predicted proteins | sample PanSoiMetaGPlot1_FD_67491 | JGI IMG/M metagenome (GOLD analysis project Ga0066903, IMG submission 67491) | Tropical forest soil microbial communities from Panama analyzed to predict greenhouse gas emissions - Panama Soil - Plot 1 (version 2) | ecosystem: Environmental > Terrestrial > Soil >...
TACTCGCGGTACTCGCCCGAACGGATCGGGCCCCACCACCACTCGTTCTCGCGGTACCACTCGACGGTGCGCTCCAGCCCCGCGTCGAAGAGGACCTCCGGCTCCCAGCCGAGGGTCTTGGCCCGCTCCGATGCGAGGGAGTAGCGCCGGTCGTGTCCGAGGCGGTCCTTGACGTACTCGATCAGCGACTCGTCGCGGCCGGCCAGCTCCAGGATCTTCTTGACCACCTCGATGTTGGGCAGCTCCTCGGGCCCGCCGAGGTTGTAGACGGTTCCCGCCTTGCCGAAATCCAGCACCGTGTCGATGCCGGAGCACATGTCCTCGACGAAGATCCAGTTGCGGACCTGCATGCCGTCGCCGTAGACCGGTACCGGATCGCCGGCCAGCGCGTTGAGGACGCAGAGGGGGATCAGCTTCTCGGGATGCTGGCGCGGGCCGTAGTTGTTCGAGCCACGCACGATCAGCGCGTCCGATCCATAGGTGTGGTGATAGGCGCCGACGATCAGGTCGCCGCCCGCCTTCGACGCCGAGTAGGGCGAGGAGGGCTCGATGGGCGACTGCTCGGTGAACGATCCGGACTCGATCGAGCCGTAGACCTCGTCCGTGGAAACCTGGAGGTGGCGGATGCCGGCTCCCCGCGCGGCCTCGAGCAGAACGAACGCGCCGAACACGTCCGTTTCGATGAACTCGCCCGGCGACTCGATCGAGCGGTCGACGTGTGACTCCGCCGCGAAGTTGACGATCGCATCGCAGCCCTCGACGGCCTCGTTGACCCGCTCGATGTCGGCGATATCGCCCTCGACCAGCTCGACCTGGTCCTCGGGCAGCCCCTTGAGGTTCTCGCGCCGGCCCGCGTAGGTCAGCTTGTCGAAGACCCGAACCGCGTCATCGGGGTGCGCCTCGAGGCGCTTGCGGACATAGCTCGAGCCGATGAAGCCGGCACCGCCTGCGACGAGGACCTTCACGCCACGGCCTCCTGCTTCGCCGCCTCGCGCTCGGCCAGGTACTCCGCGAGCCCCTGGCGCCAGTGCGGCAGCCGGATCGGGTTGGGCCGCTCGGTGCCGAGCACCGAGAACGCCGGGCGCGGCGCAGGGCGGGCGAGCATCTCGGTCGTCCCCGACATGACGTGGCACTCTACGCCCGCCTGGTCGAAGATCTCCTGCGCGAACTCGTACCAGGAGCACCTGCCCTCGGCGGCCATGTGGTGAATGCCGTAGTCGTCGCGCTCCATCAGCTCGGCGAGTCCCTCGCCCAGGTGGCGGGTGTAGGTCGGGGAGCCGACCTGGTCCGAGACGACCAGCACCTCCGGGCGCTCGTTGCCGAGGCGGAGCATCGTCTCGACGAAGTTTTTGCCGCCGATGCCGAACAGCCACGAGGCGCGGACGATGAAGTGCCGCGGATTGGAGACCGCGACGGAAGTCTCGCCGGCGAGCTTCGACCGCCCGTAAGCCGAGATCGCGCCCGTGAGGTCGGACTCGAGATAGGGCCGCCGGGAGGAGCCGTCGAAGACGTAGTCGCTCGACGGGTGGACGATCGCGGCGCCGACGGCGGCGGCCCCGGCCGCGAGCTTGGCGGCCCCCTCGTCGTTGACGCGCATCGCTCCGCGCTCGTCGGCCTCGGCGCCGTCCACGTCCGTGTACGCGGCGCAGTTGACGACCACGTCCGGCTCGTGGTGCGACATCGCCCGCTCGATCGACGCCGAGTCGGTGATGTCCAGGGCGTTGTGGGCGAGCCCGACGACGTCGTGGCCGCGCTCGTGCGCCGCGGTCATGAAGTCGCGGCCGAGCATGCCGCCGGCGCCCGTGACAACGACCTTGAGGCTCTCAGGTCGGCGCGGGCTCACGGGATCTTGATCTCCGCGTTGTCGCCGACGATCATGCGCAGCGTCTTCGGCAGGTTTGCGCCGCGGCCGAGGGTGACGTTCTTGCCCAGGAGGCTCGCCTCCATCCGCGCGTCGAGATCCGTGACGCTCGAACCCGAGAGCAGGATCGAATGCTCGACCTCGGCGTGCTCGACCGTCACTCCATCGTCGATCGACGTGTAGGGGCCGATGTAGGCGTCGGTGATCCGCGAGCCGGCGCCGATGATCGCGGGGCCGCGCACCACCGCGCGCTCCAGCTTCGCTCCCGCCTGCACGATCACGCGACCCTCGACCTTCGAGTCGATCAGCTCGCCCTCGACCGAGCGCTCGATGTCCTCGAGTACCAGGCGATTGGCCTCCAGCATGTCGTCGAGCTGGCCCGTGTCCTTCCACCAGCCGGTGACGGTCCGGCTGGCGACGGACTTGCCGTTGTCGATCAGCCACTGGATCGCGTCGGTGATCTCGAGCTCCCCGCGCCCGGACGGCTCGATCGCCTTCGCGGCGTCGAAGATCTGCGGGCCGAACAGGTAAACGCCGACGAGCGCCAGGTCCGTCGGCGGGTCCTTCGGCTTCTCGATGAGACGGACGACCTCCTCGCCGTTCAGCTCGGCGACTCCGTACTGCTCGGGGTCCGGCACGCGCGTCAGCAGGATGAGGGCGTCCGGCTCGGACTCGCGAAAGGCCTCGACCAGGTCCGTGATGCCGTCGCGGAGGAGGTTGTCCCCGAGATACATCACGAACGGGCCGTCCTGCAGGAAGTCCTCGGCCGTCAGCACGGCGTGCGCGAGGCCGAGCGGGGCGTCCTGGCGGATGTAGGTGATCCGGGCGCCGAACTGCGAGCCGTCGCCGGCCGCGGCCTCGATCTCGTCGCCCGTTTCGGGGGCGATGATGATCCCGATCTCCTCGACGCCGGCCTCGACGAGCGCCTCGATCCCGTAGAACAACACGGGCTTGTTCGCCACGGGCACGAGCTGCTTCGCGGAGGTATGCGTGATCGGGCGCAGGCGCGTGCCGGCACCGCCCGAGAGAATTAAACCCTTCAGGCTCTCCATGACCGCGGGAAGGCTAGTAGGTCCCGCTTAGTTTCCGGTGATCCCAGGTGGCCACGCGGCGTGCCTGGAAGCGGATCGCGACGCGCTTTCGGGCCTGGTTCTTGAGCGCTTCGGCGGCGTCGCCTTCGACTTGGGCGCCGTCGGCATAGCGGGAGGTGAGGGCGAGCGCCAGATCGAACACCGTGTCGAGGTCCCTGTGGATCTCCGCCTCGGCCTCGATCTCCACCCCGCGGAGCTCCCCGTACTCGTGGCCGGTTTCGATGAGCAGGGTGGCTCGCGGGTCGCGCTCGAGGTTCTTCACCTTCTGGGACTTGGCGTAGGTGTAGATCCAGATCTCGCCGTCGCGCGGCACGTACCAGAGCGGCATCGAGTGCGGCCAACCGCGCACCCCGAGAGACGACACGACGACGATCCGCTCGGCATCGATCAGCTCGCGCTGCTCATCGGGGGACAGCTGGATCTCGGCCCGGCGGCTCATGGGCCGTCCGGGTTCAACGTCAGCTTCTCCCACGGGCCCTCGCCCGCCATCGGCTGGGTCCGGCCCTCCCTCCAGTCCGGCTGCAGGTCGTCGTAGTGCGCGCTCGCCGGGTGGCCCGACTGGCCGGTGAACGCCTGCCAGCGTGAGCGGCCGGGGTCGGCGGGGTCGGCGACCATCCGCCAGCACGGCGCCCAGATCGCGGTGAAGGGGTCGTTGGGGTCCCAGCCGACCTGGGCGACGGTCTCCTGGCCGCCGCCCACCTCGAGCCTGCGGTTGAAGATCCGGGCGAAGAACGGGTTCGCGGCGCCCAGGGCGTGCGGGAAGACGAGCGGGTGGACGCGGCCCCACCGCCAACCCTCCTGATCGGGGCCGAGCTCCGACTCCAGGTCGTCCATCGCGCCGCGCAGGGAGTCGAGGACGAGGTCGTTCCACGGACGGCCGATCAGGTCGTCGTCGGCCTCCTCCCACAGCGTGAGCAGGTGGGACTGCCAGCGCCACGGCGAGGTCACATGGGCGACGAATCCGTTGTCAGCGCGGTCGAGCCAGCGCTCGGCCAGGTCCCGGTCGCCGATCGCGGCGCGGGTCACCTCCCTCCCCAGCCTCAGCGTGAAGGCCTGGTAGATCGTGGCTGCGATCGACTCCGGGCCCATGTTGCCGTCCCAAGAGCGCAGGCGCTCAATCGCCGAGAGCTCACGCTGGTCGCGGGGGCTCAGCCGCACCAGCCGGTGCACCGTTTCGAGCCCCGGGATGGATCGCATGTCCGTCTGGATCGACTCGAAGCTCTCGAGGTCGTGCTCCGGCTGCGCGTTCAGCCGCTCCTCGATGCGCTCCGCCCGGTATCCGTCCAGGTAGTCGCTGGTGATGTGGTGCGGGTAGTCGGCCGGCGCCACGCGGTTGTTCGCGGTGACGACGAACCCCTGCTCCGGGTCATCGACCCGCGGCAGCTCGTCGTAGGGCACCCATCCGTCCCAGTCGAACTCACCCGTCCATCCCGGCTTCGGGAGGTCGGGGCAGTCGCCTCGGCGCATGGGGATCCGGCCGACGGTCTTGTAGCCGATGGATCCGTGGCGGTCCGCCCAGACGAGGTTCGACACGGGGTGGGCGTGCGCGGCCAGGCCGTCGACGAGCGCTGGGCCGCCGTCGAACTCGAGCACTCCAAAGTTGGCCTCCGTGATGCCCGGGAAGTCGAGGGCGGAGAAGCGGAGCGCGAGGGGCTCGGCGTCGTCCGCGCGCAGCGCCTCGTTGACGATCGGGCCGTGCTCGGTCTGGCGCACGACCAGGCGGTCCGGCCACGCCTGCCCCTTGACCGGGATCTCCTCCTCGATCACCTCGAGCGGGCGTCGCTCGCCGCTGGCCCCGTACTCGCCACCCTCGATCCGCTCGATGAACAGGTCCATCACGTCGGCCATCACGTTCGTGAACGACCAGGCGACGTCGTTGTTCTGGCCCATGGCCACACCCGGGAGGCCGGGCAGGCTGGCGCCGCGGCAGAACCGGTCGCCCAGGTAGAGGCCCACCTGGTAGGTGATCCCCGGCATGCTCGGAGGGAGGTGGGGGTCGCCCGCCATCAGGGGGCCTCCGGTCGCCGAGCGCTCTCCGGTGATGGCCCAGTTGTTGGAGCCGGTGGCCTCGACGGCCAGCCCGATCGTGTCGCGCACTCGGGCGATCTGCTCCGCGAGAGCGAGGCCGTCCCCACTCCATCCCGCACCCGGCGTGAGGACCACAGGGTTCCCGTCCGGGTAGCCGGGGTCCAGGCGGGCGGCCAGCTCGGCGCCGAGCTCGCGCGTCATCTCGGCCCGGAGGAGCTCCCGCTCCCAGTTGGTGGAGAGGCCGTAAGAGAGAAGCTTCGTCATCGTCAGCGCGTCGGCGGGGACGAAGGCCTCGAAGCGCTGGCGCAGCAGCTGAAACTCGGCCGGCAGCGGGCGGTCCGCGGCGGCGGCGTTGACCCCGGCGCAGTAGGCATCGAGCCGCGGACGGACCTCCGGCGCCAGCTCGGCGGCCTCGCGCTCGGCGACGCGGCGCAAGCCGAGGGTCCGGATGAACCGGTCGGTCACAAGGCCCGGGGTCCCGGCGATCTCCGCCAGTCGCCCCGACCCGATCCGGCGGTAGAGGTCCACCTGCCACAGGCGATCCTGCCCGTGGCAGAAGCCCTGGCCGAACCACAGGTCGAGATCGCTCCGGGCGCGGACGTGCGGGACACCCCAGCGGTCGCGCGAGATCTCGATCGTTCCCTCGATCCCGGGCACCCGAACATCGCCCGTCGTGCGCGGCAGGGGCCTGCGGAACAGCTGGTACCAGAGGCCGGCGGTGGCGCCTCCGGCGAGGCCCCAGAACGCGGCGCCTGCGAGCCCGGCGCGCTTTGCGACTGTCCCAACGTTCAAAGCTCTTGCGGCGGCTTCGCCGCCTTACATGCCTGACTCGTCGCTAAACGCTCCTCGACCAACACACCTGCACTCTAGGAAACGGCGGCGCTCGCCGGGTTAGTCGCGGATGTCGTTCGGCAGGCGGCCCTCTGCTTCGAGCTTCTCCAGGTGTGCCTGCATCACGAGGGCGGCCGCGGGGCGGAGCTCCGCCGGGACGTCCTCCCAGGCGATGTCGAGGAGCCGCGACCGCGAGCGCTCGCCGGCGTCCAGGGCGGCGACGAGCTTGCGCTCGCGATCGAGCCGGTGATCGATGTACTCGCTGATCTTCGCGGTCGGGTCGGTGACGTAGGGCCCGTGGCCGGGGCACAGCAGCTCCAGGTCGAGCTCCTGGACCCGGTGGAGCGAATCGAGGTACGCCTTGAGCGAGCCGCCGTCCGGCGGCACGAACGTGGAGCCCTCGCCGAGGATCAGGTCGCCGGTGAAGCACACGCGGCCGAGCAGGAAGCAGACGTGGTCCTCCGCGTGCCCGGGCGTGGGGACCACCTCGAACGGCCCGGACTCCACCACCGGCGCATCGAGCATCGGCACCGCCGCGGAGTGGTCTCCGTGGGAGTGGGTCAGCAGAATGCCCCCGAGCCCGCCGCGGCGCTCCGCCTCCTCCCGGAGAGCGGCGACGTGGCCGGCGTCGTCGGGGCCGGGATCGATCACAGAGGCGGGGTCGGAGCCCACGACGTAGCTGTTGGTTCCCTCCAGGGTCATGGACCCTGGATTGGGCGCCACGAACCGTGCGATCTCGGGGTGTCCCGGGGCGGTGTCGATGACCGCGCCCCGGGCGCTACTTGCCGATGACTGCCTGGAGGACCGCGTCCCGCGCGTCGTCCGGCTCGAGCACGACGAGGTCGCCGACGCCCTTCAGCACCTCGCGGACGAGCCAGTCGGTGGAGCCGTAGGGCAGCTCGACCACCACGGCCCCGTCCGAGAGCTCGTCGGTGACGGTGCGCTCCTCGCGGAGCCAGCGGGCGCGGTCCGGCGAGACCCACACGCGGGCGACTCCCGCGGTCCCGACCTCGCCGTGGACGAGCCACTCCTGCTCGGCGAGGCGCTCCTCCACCCCGTCGCGGGGCTCGAAGGATGCGTCGGTCACGCGCGCCTCCTTCATCCGGTCGAGACGGAAGTGCCGCGTGTCGTCGCGCCCGAGGTCGTAGCAGCCCAGGTACCAGCCCTCGGGCCCGTTAACGAGCTGGTAGGGCTCGACCTCGCGCTTGATGAACTCGTCCTCGTTCTCCTTGTAGTAGTGGAGCTCGAGGACCCTGCGTCGCTCGATCGCGTCGTTCACCGCCCGCACGACCTCGGAGTCGTCGCGGCCAGGGGCGATCTCGAGGCCCTCGTGCGAAGGATCGTGGCCGAGGGCGGCAACGATCTTCTCCCGCGCGGTCGAGAGGCCGGCCTGCGGCAGGTGATCGCCGAAGAGGTCGATCGCGGCGACCAGCGCCTTCGCCTCGAGCGGCAGCAGGCGCGCCGGTCGGGCGAAGTTGTCGCCATAGGTGTCGGGGTCGACCTGGATCTCGTCGCCGTCGATCTCCGCGTAGAGGACGTAGGTCCCGCCGCCGAAGTTGACGACGTTCAGGACGTCGAGGTCCTCGTGCAGCTCCTCGCGACTGACATTGAGCTCCTCGAGGACGCGGTCGACCGGGAGCGGGGTCTCGTCGCGAGCGGCGCCGATCAGCAGGCCCGCGAGGGTGACGAGGCGCGCGAAGCGCTCAGGCCTGATCACCGCCTCCGAGCGGCCGTTCGACGAGCGCGGGCGGCCGTTGCCCTCGGCGATCGGCCGCTTGACCGTGTTCGCCACGTCGAAGTCCCGGCGGTGCCGGGTGCGGAGGAGGTCGAGGCGCTCGGCGGCGTCCTTCGCAAGGTCGGTGGGCTCGAGCAGCTCGGCGTTCTCACGCCAGCCGAGAACCCACGAGGTCAGCATGCGCCCGGACGCGTAGTCGGTCTCGTAGACGAAACCGCGGCCCGGCGCCTCGTCCTTCTTGGCGGCCCTCCGGATCTTCCCGAAGGTGCCGAAGTCCCGCTCCACGAGCCAGGCGATGCGCTCGCGCAGGAAGACCTTCGCCGTTCCGGCGATCTCGCCCATCTGCCAGTCGGCCCTGGAGGCGTAATCGCGGCGATCGAAGTCCTCGCGCGGAGCGAAGTCGTGCTCGGCCTTGGTCGCGTAGGAGACCTTGCCGCGGATCCGGGAGAGCCTGAAGACGCGGATGTCGTCGCGCTCGTGCGCGTGGGCGATCAAATAGAACTGGCCGTTCCGGAACACGAGGTGGTACGGGTCGACCTTGCGGTCGGAGACCTCGTCCCGCTGCATCGAGTAGTAGCTGAACTCGATCGTCTTGCGCCTCGAGATCGCCGTCTCGATCTTCGCCAGGCGCTGCGACATCTCCCGCCCGCCTCCCGACGGCGCGAGCTTGACGTCGATCGGGGCGGTGTCGCCCTCGACCAGGGGGCTCGGGCGCCCCCACGACACCTGCTGGAGCGCGAGCCGGAGGGGCTCGGCGTACGCGAACTCGCCGTCGAGCAGCACGAGTGCGGTCCGCAGCGCGGCGAGCTCGCCATCCGTGAACTCGATCGGCGGCAGGTAGTAGTTCTCCGGCGGCAGCGCGTACAGCTCGGCCTCGAAGAAGCCCTCGGCCGGCTTGTCGACCTGCAGCGAGATCCCCAGGCTCTCGAGCTCCGCGCGGTCGGCGTAGAAGCGCCGCGCGAACGCGTCGTCGTTCATCGAGCTGTAGCCCTCGACCTCCCGCTTGATCTCAAGCGCCGAGACCGGCCTTCCCGTGGCCATCAGGAACGAGATCAGGGACAGCTGGCGGATCAGCTTTTCGGTGTCCTTGGCCATGGTCTGGTGGTGAGGGGCTTCAGCCCCGAAACTGGCAGGTGCGGTTCATTGGTGGTGGTGAGGGGCTTCAGCCCCGAAACTGGCAGGTGCGGTTCATTGGGTGGTGAGAATAGAAGCTAGTTGCCAGTCGTTATCCGGCCGGCGACAACGGCCCCGCAAATTGCGGCGGCGAGATCAGTGGGCGGGAGCTAAGCGGCGCGCGAGCGGAAGTACGCCGCCGAGTCGATGCCCCGGTCGAAGCGCGACCAGGTCTCGCCGTCGGCGAGGTTGCGCTCGATCCGGTCGAAGCTCCCGAGCTTGCCGCCCAGGTTGTCGATCATGTGGACCAGTGTCGCCTCGCGCGTGGCGGGCAGGACCGGCGACCCGTTCTCGAGCGAGCCGTGGTGCGACAGGATGATGTGGAAGAGGGACTGGGCCAACTCGGGATCGAAGCCGTCGATCCGCTCCACCTCGCGGCGGACCAGGTAGTAGCCGAGGGGAATCTCGCCCTGGAGGCGGCCGGCGTCCGTGAGGTCGATCGCGAGGGGATCGTCGTTGTAGGCCATCGTCTTGCCGATGTCGTGGAGGAGCGCCCCGGCGATCGCGATGTCGCGGTCGATGCCCGGGAACGCCGCCGCCGCCGCGCTGACGGCCTGGGCAACCGAGACCGTGTGGTCCAGGAGCCCGTGGGGATAAGCCTGGTGGTAGTACTTGGCCGCCGGCGCCTCGCGGAAGCGGAGCCAGACCGGGGAGTCCGGCGCGAAGAAGCGGTCGAGCAGGGCGGCGAGCTGGGGGTTCTGGATCGTCCCGAGGAGCTCGCGGAGCTGCGCCTCGAGGCTCTCGACCGGGACGCTCGGTCCCTCGGCGAGATCCGACGGCTCGTACTCGCCGTCGCGGGCGGTGCGGATCGTCTCGATCGTGATCTTCGGCCCGTACTGCGAGTGGACCGCAAAGCGACCGGTGATGTGAACCGCGGCGCCGGGCTCGGCGATCTCGAAGCACTCGGCGACGTCCTCCCACGCCACCGCCTCCACCGCGCCGGTGCTGTCGCAGACGATGAGCCGCAGCCATTCGCCGCCGTTGCGGCGCTGCCGGAGCTCTCGCTGACGAACGCCGAAGATCCCGGCGATCGTCTGGCCGTCGGCGAGGTCGCGAACCCGCGCGCGTTCGGGTGCGTCGCCGTTTTCCCTGCTCACGACGCTCTCCGCCGCGGCGCCGACCGCCGGCTGCTCAGTCAGTGAAACCTGCTCGCTCATCGTGCGCTCACAGTAGAGAGGGGGGCGGACGTGCCAAATCTCCCCCGTCTGCGGCGACTCGAGCTAGCCGGTCTGCTCGGGCTCCTCGTCGCCCGGCCACGCGCCCGTGAACCGGTGGTACGCGTGGCGGGAGCCGCGCTCGACCAGTCCGCGGACCAGCGCGAAGATCGCGCCCTGAATGGTGAGCGCCAGCGCCAGCTTTCCGACGTTGATCTCGCGATCCCCCGGCTCCGGCGGCTCCTCGTCGTCGACGAGCCCCCACGCCAGGTCGACGAACTTCTTCGACAGGAGGCCCGCGATGAGGCCGGCCACGACGCTGAACGGGATGAAGAGGAGCTTTCGCATCAGGCCTCCCTCGGCTGGCCCTTCGGAGGGGTTCGCGGCTCCATCGCGATCGTCTCATCCTCGGGCACACCGCTCTCGAGCTCGCGGCCGCGCTCGACCTCGGCGTTCATCTCGGCGCCGAGCAGCACGGCCACGTTCGAGATCCACAGCCAGATGAGGAAGATGATGGCCCCGGCGAGGCTGCCGTAGGTCGCGTTGTATGAGCCGAAGTTGGCAACGTAGAACGCGAACCCCACCGAGGCCGCGATCCACAGCAGCACGGCGAGGACGCCGCCCGGGGTGATCCAGCGGAAGCCGGGGTGCCTGACGTTCGGCGAGCCGTAGTACAGGATCGCGAGCATCGTGATTACGATCAGCACGATCACGGGCCACTTCGCGATGTTGTAGATGGTCACGGCGGTGCCCTCGAGGCCGAACAGCTTCCCGACGTCGGAGGCCAGTGGCCCGCTGACGACGATGGCGATCGCGCTCACGGCCACCAGGAGCAGGAGAACGAGCGTCATGCCCACCTGCAGCGGCCGGAGCTTCCAGAACGGGCGGCCCTCCTCCGTCTCATAGATCACGTTCGACGCGCGTGAGAACGCTCCGACGTACCCGGACGCGGACCAGAGCGCCGCGACCAGACCGAGCACGAATGCCAGGCCAGCGGCCCCCTGGCTCGACGCGATCTCCTTGATCGCGCCGCTGATGATGTCCTGGGCCGGCCCGGGCCCGAGATCGTTGATGTTGTTGAGCACGGCGTTCGTGGCCGAGTCGCCGGCCAGGCCCAGGATCGACACCAAGACGACCAGGGCGGGGAAGATCGAGAGGATCGCGTAGTACGTCAGCGCGGCGGCCCAGTCGGTGAGGTTGTCGTCGCGGAACTCGGACACGGTCCGCTTGAGCACACCCCACCAGGCGCGCTTTCTGAGGTGCGTGGGCTTACGCGGCTCCTCCACCCCAGAGAGACTTCCCCCTGGGGTGGACGGTCAAACCGCGTTCAGCGCCGGATCCCGCTTAACCCTGCGGGTGGACGTCCTTGGCGCA
>Ga0066903_100005181_pt1 | contig 11246 bp, 7 predicted proteins | sample PanSoiMetaGPlot1_FD_67491 | JGI IMG/M metagenome (GOLD analysis project Ga0066903, IMG submission 67491) | Tropical forest soil microbial communities from Panama analyzed to predict greenhouse gas emissions - Panama Soil - Plot 1 (version 2) | ecosystem: Environmental > Terrestrial > Soil >...
CAGCTGCGACCGCTCGACCACGGTCAGATAGGCCAGCAGCGCGCGGGTCTTGCGTGAGGGCGGCAGCTCGATCGTCTCGCCATTGCGCAGGACGGTGAGCTCCCCGAGCACGCGGATCTCCAGCGTCCCCGCCGCCAGGCTCGGTTCTTCGCTCGGTGTGGTCTGCGACATCGCCCGCCATCGACCGCAGTCACGGGATCCGACCGTCCACGGTCAGTTTCCACGGTCCTGCCTGAGAATACCACGGTGGTTCACACGCAGACATCCATGCTTCGGCCGACCCAACCGCGTGGCGATTCCAGTCCATCGCCAGAGGATGGGTCCATGACGCTCGTCATCGAGCCAAATGCAGCCGGCACCCCGACCGGCAATGAAGCGACCGCCGCGCTGCGGGCAAGCCCGCTGTTCGCCCAGGCGAGCGATGCCGAGCTGGCCCTGCTGGCGCTCGCCTGCCGCATCGAATCGTTTTGCCGCCGGCGCGGTCGTCATTCGCGAGGGCGAGGAGGCGCGCGACCTTTATCTCCTCCTGAGCGGAGAACTGCTGTCCTATACCCACGACGATCTCGGCCGCGAGCTCGCGCTGCTGCGCATGTCCGAGGTCAATCAGCCGTTCGGCGAGCAGGCAATCCTACGAGGGGCGCGGCGCTCCTCCAGCGTCAGGGCCGTGACCGACAGCCGCGCGTTGCGCGTGCCGGGCGCGGCCTTCCGGGAGATGGTCGACCGCGACCATGCGCTGGGGGAGCGCCTGCGGAATATCGGCGCGCAGCAGATCCGCCTCAAGGTGTGCCAGCAGATGGCGCTACTGCGGCACCTGGCCTCGGGTTCCCACGGCTCGGCGGGCCTGCAGGAGGAGATTTTCCCCGATGGCGCGGTGATCTGCCGCCAGGGCGAGGCCGGGCGCAAAGTCTACGTGATCTTGGCGGGGGCGGTGCGGGTGTTCCGCACAGACCCCGACGGCAGCATCGTGCAGCTCGCGCGGCTCAACAGCGGGCAGTCCTTCGGCGAGCTGAGCCTGGTCACCGGCCAGCCGCGCGTGGCGAACGTCGTCGCCGACGGCGAATTGCGGGTGCTGGCGATCGACGGCGACCACTTCCGCCGCGCCTACGAGGCCGACGAGCAGGTGCGCAGCCACGCCGCCGCCCTGCGCAGCATCTACAGCTACGCCGGCTCCGGCATCGTTGTGCAATTCGCCGCCGAGCTGTTCGATCGCGCCGCGCTCGGCACGCTCTACCGGCTCGACGACGGCCGCGTGGTGGTCGCGCACCGCGTCATTGGCCAGGATATCTGGTCGATCCAGCAGGACGATCCGCCGACCAACCTCGTCGAGGAAAGCTTCGTCGATCTCAGGCAGGGCATCGAGCGCACGCTGCAGATCAGCGGCTATGTCGTGGTGGGCGCGGTGGTCAAAGGCCCGTGGAGCGGCGTCGGCCAGCTTCACGCCCTGGTGCTCGAGCGCAGCCCGCTCTCGCCGTTCGAGATCGAGACCTTCCGCCGCACCGGCGAGCTGCCGCAGGCGCCGAGCCTTGTGCCGCTCGACGATCCCGTGGTGTGCCAATGCATGCGGGTGACCCGCGGCGCGCTGGCCGCCGCGATGCAGGGCGGCTGCCAAACCGTGCAGGCGCTCTCCGGGCGCACCGGCGCGGGCACGGTGTGCGGCGGGTGTCTGCCGCAACTCGCCGAGCTGACCGCCGAGGCGCTCTGGCAGACGGTACGCTGCCTCGAGGTGATCGAGCGCGCGCCGCGGGTGCGATCGTTTCGGCTCGAGGTGCCGAGGGAGCACCGTGCCGGCACGATCAGGCCCGGCCAGCATCTGGTCGTGCAAGCGACGATCGGCGGCGTCGAGGTGCGGCGCTCCTACACGCTGACATCGCCGGCGACCGAGCGCGACGACTACGAGATCACGGTGCAGCGCGAGCCCCACGGGCTGATGTCGCCCTGGCTGTTCGATTATCTGCGCCCCGGCGTGACAGTTGAGGTCCTGCCGCCGTCCGGCACCTGCTTCTTCGAGCTGGCCGACCCGCGGCCGCTGGTCTGCCTGGTGGGCGGCATCGGCGTGACGCCGGCGCTCGGCATCTGCCGGTCGGCAGCTGCGAGCGGTGCAACGCGCCGGCTTCATATCGATTATTCCGTCTCCTCGCATGCAGACGTCGTCTGCGGCGACGAGCTGCATGCGCTTGCGACCGCGCACAGCACCGTCACGGTCCACACCCGTCTCACGCGCGAGCAGGGCAGGTTCCGCGCCTCGGATATTGGCGCGCTCGCGGGACGCTTCCCCGGCGCCGACTGGCTGGTGTGCGGGTCGAAGCCGTTCCAGACCGACGCGCAGCGGCTGCTGCGTGAGCAAGGGATTGCGCTGCGGCACATCCATATCGAATCGTTCGACGCGGTCGGCGGGGCAGCGCCGTTCGTAGCACCCGCCACCGCGGTGCTATCGCCGGCCAAACGAAGACTGGTGGGCTATGGGCTGCTGCTCGCTATCGCGGCCTTTGTCATCCAAGCGCTGATCGGCATCAAGTGGCCGCTGCTCGCTCGCTTGCAGGCCACCACCGTCTACAGCGCGCTCACCGGCTCCGGGCTGCTCGGGCTGCTCATGTTGCAGTGGCATCTCGGCTATGTGCGCTGGCGCAGCCGCGCGCAAGACACGCTGAAACAGGCGTCGCGGTCCTACGGGTTTCACATCGCCGTCGGACCGGCAGTGCTCGGCATGATGTGGCTGCACAGCACCCACCTCGGCTACGCGCTCAGCATGGCGGTGAGCCTGAGCTTCCTCGCGAGCCTCGCGACCGGCGCGGTGCTCGGCGCCCATCCGCGCTCGCCGCGCTGGGACGGCGTGCGCCGCCTGCTGCTGTGCGCCCACATCATCCTGTCCTGCGCAGGCTCGGCCTTCGCGCTCACGCATGGCTTCACCGCGCTGTGGTACTGACATGACAACGACCGCACCCAATCCCAATCCTGGTCCTAACCCCGATCGTCCGCTCAAGCTCGCCGCCTATGCGCTCGGGGCTGCTCTCGTGACCGTGGTGCTGGCAGCCGCAGTCGTGCCGCAAGCCGCGCGCTTCCACGCCAAAGGTCCCCCCAATACCGGGCATGCCGCGCTCGCATGCACCGATTGCCACAAAGAGGCGCCCGGAACCACGCGCCAGCAGCTGCAGGCCAAGGTGCAGTTCTGGCTCGGCGGCCGCGCCAACGACGCCGCGTTCGGGCATGACCGCGTCGGCAACGCGCAGTGCGCCGACTGCCATGCGCGCGAGCAGGACTCCCATCCCGTTCACCGCTTCCTCGAGCCGCGATTTGCCGAGGCGCGTGCCGCGCTTGGCGCGGAATCCTGCGTGTCCTGCCACCGCGAGCACAGCGGCGTGCGCGTGACCATGCCGGCGACCGCCTGCGCCACCTGCCACGGGGATCTCGACCTCAAGCGCGAGCCGCTCGACGTGTCGCACCGCGAGCTCGTGGCCCGCAAGGACTGGGACATGTGCCTCGGCTGCCACGACTTCCACGGCAATCACAAGCGATCGGCGCAGACGCGCCTCGAGGCGGCGTATCCCGCGGCGGCGATCCGCGACTATCTCGCCGGCGGGCCGTCGCCCTACGGCACCGAGCTCAAATATCCGAGCAAGAATCATCCGAGCAAGACAGGAGGCCAATGATGTTGGCACCCAACCCCCCAAGAAGAACGTTTGCCGGCAAGGCCGCACTGTGGGGCGGTGCGCTTGCGGTCGTCGCGATCTATCTGTTCGCGACGCGGCCGGCGCCGCTCGCCGACGGCCAGGCCGCCGGACGCACCGTGCCGATCGAGCGGGTGTTCCGCATCCTCGCCGCCGAGAACGACGCGGCGCGCGCACTGTGGACCGCGGACATGGTCGGCGCCGGCGGCAAGATCGGTCTCAAATTTCACGAGAAATGGCGGGATGCCGACGTGCAGGCAGGACCCTTGCCCGCGCTGTTCCTGCGCGAGTCCGCGACCGCCGTGCAGAAGAGCAAGGTGCCGCTCGGGCTTTTTCTCGGCTCGGACTATCCGATCTCGCAATCGAACCGGTTCACAGGGGCGCAGGCCGAGCACTTCCAGCGCGTGCGGGCGACCGGCAATCCGGAATTCTTTCTTGCGACTGACATCGGCCGCTACACCGCGATGTTTCCCGACTACGCCGTCACCGCGGGCTGCGTCTCTTGCCACAACGAGCATCCGCAGTCGCCGAAGACCGACTGGAAGCTCAAGGACATGATGGGCGCGACGACCTGGTCCTATCCGAAGGGCAGCGTGACGCTCGAGGAGGCGATGCAGATCGTGGCGTCCTTGCGGTCAGGCTTCGCCACTGCCTATGACGGCTACCTCGCGAAGGTGCGGACGTTCGACAAGGTGCCCGAGATCGGCGAGCGCTGGCCGCGCGAGGGCTATTACGTGCCGACACGCGAGGCCTTCCTGCGCGAGTTCGAACGGCGAGCGTCGCCGGCGACAGTAGACCGGCTGCTCAATGTCTTCGATGAGCCGGCGCCGACGAATTAAAGCCGCCGTCGTTCTTTCGGCAGCGGAGTTCCGTTCTTGGCCGGAGCGGGAGTTGCCGGCTTCACTGGCGTCTGCATGACCCATTGCTGCGGGTCGGTGTCTGTCTTCGGCCGGTCCGGTCCGGCCGCGACCACGTGCACGACGGTGTAGTTGCGCTTCTTCAATTCCATCAGCAGCTCGGGCAGCGCGGTCATGGTCCTTTTGTGGATGTCGTGCAGCAGCAGCACGCCCCTGCCTCGGCGCTCCAGCCGGTCGAGGGCGCGCTTCATCACCTGCTTGGACGTGATCCGGGTCCAGTCGTCGGCCGGGAAGTCGGCGCTCCACACCATGATGCCCTGCTCCGCCAGGTGGGTCTCGATCTCGGCCGACTTTCCCAACCCCGGGAAGCGGAAGAACGGCGACAGCTTGCCGGAATCGCCCAACGCCTGGGTCACCGACTCAATCCCCTGCTGGATGTCGGCCTCCTGCTTGGCGATGGGCCACTTCCAGATCTTCGCCGCGTGGGTCTGCGTATGGGTGGCGATGGTATGGCCTTCGTCGAAGGTGCGGCGCACCACCGACGGATAGCGGTTGGCCATGACCCCAACGAGGAAGAAGGTCGCCTTCACGCATTCCGACGCCAGGATGTCCAGCACCTTGGTGGTGTTGGGTGGAATCGGGCCGTCGTCGAAGGTCAGCACCACCTCATGGTCGCGCAACGGCAGGGTCTCGCCATATTGCATGGTGCCGATGCGGCCGTGCTCGGCGGGATCGACCACGATCGTCCGGCCAGTGCCGAGCGCGTCGGGCTTGCAGTCGGCGGCCATGGCGATTTCGGGGACGAGCAGGGCGAACGCGAAGGCAACTGCAATTGTTCGCGATGTGAAAACGTTGTGCATTCGTTGTGGTCCCGGGCGCTGGATGATTGCGGCTGGAGTTTACCGGCTGATTGCCGCCGACAATAAGGCATCGCTGGGGATCGTTTATGGACGGCGGTTCGCAGGCGGCAACTGGCTCGCGTGCAAAAAAAAGCCCCGACGAGCGGGGCTTTAAGGTGAAGGAGGAAACGCCCATGATTAGGCGGGTGTATGGTTACTCATTTCGGGCGCCCTGCCAACGCTAAATGCGGTTGAAAGCTGTGAATTGCGGAGACTGTGCTTTTTCAGCCACAAGAGCCGCGCAAGCCCTGCCCTTGACGCTCCCGCGAGCCGTTCACTAAGCATGATCGGATGGATAACCGGCGGCGCAATCTCGGTTTTTTCTTCGACGCCACGGTGGAGCGCCTGCCCGACAAGGCCGCGATCATCGACCTGTTCGGGGGCCGCGAGCGTGTATCGACATACCGTCAGCTAGACCAAAGGATGAGCCGTGTGGCCGCCATGCTGGCGCGACTCGGCGTGCCGCCGGGCGAGCGTGTGGCGATGCTCGTCGGCAACCGCACCGAGTTCGTCGAATTCTTCTTCGGGGCCATGCGTGCGGGGGCGATCCCGCTGCCGCTGAACACCAGGCTCGCCAGCGATACGCTCGTCCACATTATCAGCGACGCCGCCTGCGCGTTGGCGGTGGTCGACCCAACCAGCAACCGCGACGCGCTCGCGATCGTCCAGCGCATGCCCGTGCGTCATCGCCTGCTGCTCGACCAGGAGCGCGACGGCTTTCTCTCGTTCGAGGCGGAGATGGCGAAGCCGGCGGAGCCGGTCGAGCCGCCGCCCATCGCCGACGATACCCAGGCCTTCCAGCCCTACACGTCGGGATCGACCGGCCGGCCCAAGGGCGCGATCATGACCCATCGCGGCATGCTGTGGTACGTCGCCTACAATCAGCGCTACTGGCCGTCGTCCGAGCACGATCGTGGGCTGATCGCGCTGCCGCTGTTCCACAAGAACGCGTTGCGCGGCACGGTCAAGCCGATGCTCTATGCCGGCGGCTCCTTTGTGCTGATGCCGGCCTACGAGCCGCGCGCCTATCTCGAGGCGCTCGCCAAGTACAAGTGCACCTACTCGCGCGGGGTGGCGGCGGTGTTCACCATGTTCCTGCAGCACCGCGACTATCTGCAAACCCTCGACCTCGGCGCGCTGCGCGGCATGACCATCGGCTCGGCGGTGGTGACGCCCGAGCTGATGGACGCGGTCGAGCGCGCGCTGCCGCACATCAAGGTGTCGGAGAGCTACGGGCTCACCGAGGGCGGCAGTCCCCTGCGTCCGCCGATCGATGGCCGCCCCGTGCCGCGCGGCAGCCCCGGCGTGCCGGCGCCCGAGATCGAGCTGCGGCTGGTCGATGCGAGCGGCAACGACGCCGAGGAGGGCGAGCTCTTGATCCGCTGCCCCTATGTGTGCCTCGGCTACTACAACGAGCCGGAGATCACCCGTGCCAAGCTCACGGACGGCTGGCTGCACACCGGCGACGTGTTCTGCAAGGACAAGGACGGCTTCTTCTATTTCCGCAGCCGGGTCGACGACATGTTCAGCTGCGGCGGCGAGAACGTCTACCCGAAAGAAGTCGAGAACCTGCTGTTCGCGCACCCCGACGTGGTCAACGCAGTGGTGGCGCCGGTGCCGCATGCGGTGAAGGGTTTCGTGCCGGCCGCCATGGTGATCGCGCGCGAGGGCTCAGGCATCACGGCGGAGGATCTCAAGGCGTTTTGTCTGGAGAACGGGCCGGCCTATTCGCACCCGCGCCATGTCGAGGTCGTCTCTGCGCTGCCGTTGAACGGTGCGGGCAAGATCGACCGCGCGGCGGTGCAGGCGAATTTGGTCGAGAAGTGCAAAGCACTATAGATTGGGGCAAGCGCGCCTGAGGGAGCGACGAGCGCAATCCCATGCAAGAGCAAGTCCAGGATCGCAGGCATCACCCGGCAGCAACCGCCAGCTTCGGGGTCGGTGCGTCGCTAAGACGCAAGGAGGATGCGCGTCACCTGCGCGGCCGCGGGCAGTTTGTCGCCGACGTGAAGTTTGCCGGCACCCAGGACGTGGCCTTCGTGCGCAGCCCGCATGCTCATGCCCGCATCACTGGCCTCACGCTCCCGCCCAATGCCGCCGGTCGCATCTTCACGGCGCGCGAGCTGCCGCGGCTCACGGACATGCGGGCAGTGCCGCAGGTCTCGGGCTTCAAGGTCTCGGGCTATCCGCCGCTCGCCACGCAGAAGGTGCGCTATGTCGGCGAATGCATTGCCGCCTGCATCGCGCCGACCCGGGCGGAAGCAGAGGACCTGGCGGCCTCGGTCAGCGTCGACTACGAGGTGCTCCCTGCCATTGTCGATGCCGCCGAGGCGCTCACCAAGACGGCGAGCCTGCTGCACGAAGGCTGGAGCAACAATCTGTTCATCGAGCGGGTGTTCCAGGACGGCAATATCGACGAGGCCGCGCGCGCGGCCGAGGTCGTGGTGCAGCGGACCTATCGCATGAACCGCCATGTCGCGGTTCCGCTCGAGGGGCGCGCCGTGCTCGCCCATTGCGACCACCGCCTCGACGAGCTCGTGGTCTACAACTCGACCCAGGTGCCGCACATCATTCGGCTCGGATTGTCCGAGGTGCTCGGCCTCGAGGAGCGCCGAATCCGCGTGATTGCGCCCGACGTGGGCGGCGGCTTCGGCTCCAAGGCGCGGCTCTCGCCCGAGGAGGTGGTGATCGCCGCGCTTGCGCTTGCGGTCGATCATCCCGTGCGCTGGATCGAGGATCGCACCGAGCATTTCCTCGCTTCGACCCACACGCACGATCACCAGTATCGCGTCACCGCTTACGCCGACAAGCGCGGCAAGATGCTGGGCATCGACGTCGAGCTGATCGTCGACGGTGGCGCCTATGCGATGTGGCCGAACGGCCCGTTCCTGGAAACGGGCATGGCGGCACGCAATCTGCCCGGCCCCTACAACATCCGGAGCTATCGGGTGAAGACTGCGACCGTCGCGACCAACAAGTCGCCGATCGGGCCCTATCGCGGCGTCGGTCGCCCCGGCGCCTGCTTCGCGATCGAGCGCACCATCGACGAGGTGGCGCGCGCGGTCGGCCGTGATCCGGCGCAGGTGCGCATGGAGAACATGGTCACCGCGGCGCAGATGCCATACACCACCATCGCCAATCTCAAGTTCGACAACGGTGACTATCCGGCAGCGGTGAAGCTCGCCGCCGATGCGATTGATCTTGCGGCGGTGCGGGCGCGGCAAACCAAAGGCGAGCCCGACGGCCGGCTCATTGGCGTGGGGTTTGCCTGCTATTCCGAGCAGACCGGCCACGGCTGCGGCGAGTGGGTGAGCCGCGGCAGTCCGTTCATCCCGGGCTACGAGAGCTGCACCGCGCAGCTGATGCCCGACGGCACGCTCATACTATTGGTCGGCATCCAATCGCACGGCCAGGGGCTCGAGACCACGCTGGCACAGATCGCGCATCAGGAGCTCGGCATCGATCCCGGCAAGATCTCGGTGCGCCACGGCGACACCGGTGTCTCGCCGTTCGGCATGGGCACCATCGCCTCGCGCAGCATCGTGATGGCGGGCGGTGCGGTCGCGCATACCGCGCGGCTGCTGCGGGAGAAGATCCTCAAGATCGGCGCGCATCTGCTGCAGAGTGATGTCGCCGACGTGCATCTCTCCGGCGGCAAGGTCGTGGGCTCCGGCGGCTCGGTCGACATCACGGAGATCGCGCGGGTCGCGCATCTGCGGATGGAGGCGCTGCCGCGCGGCGTCGAGCCGCTCTTGAACATCACCTCGACCTATCAACCCGGCATCGACACCGGCGTCTATTCGTATGCCACCCATGCCGCTGTCGTGGCGGTCGATCCGGCGACCGGCATGGTCGAGCTGCTCGATTTTGCCGTGGCGGAGGACTGCGGCACCATGATCAACCCGATGATTGTCGAGGGCCAGGTGCGCGGCGGCGTGGTGCAGGGCATCGGCACCGCGCTCTACGAGGAGATCCCCTACAATGAGCAGGGCCAGCCCCTGGTCGGCACGCTCGCCGATTATCTGGTCCCCTGCGCCGCCGAGCTGCCTGCGATCAAGCTCGTGCATCTGCATACGCCCACGCCCTATACCGAGTACGGCGTCAAGGGCATGGGCGAGGGCGGCGCCATCGCGCCGCCGGCCGCGATCGCCAACGCGGTGCGCGATGCGCTCGCACCCCTCGGCGCCGAGGTCAACGAGACGCCGCTGACGCCACGGCGCGTGCTGGCGGCGATCCAGCAGGCGCAAGCGGCGGGACGCTAGACCGGGAGATACTCTAACACCACGTTCGGAATGGGACGGCGAGGAATGGCAGCAACGAGACGCGAGGCATTGACGCTCGCCATCGTAGTGGCGGCGCTCACCGCTGCGACGCCGGTGCGCGCCGCGGATGAATCGGCGCAAGCGTTCTTCCAGGGCAAGCAGGTGCGCTTCTATACCATGGGCAGCCCCGGCGGCGGCTACGACACCTATATGCGCGCGCTGGTCCCGCACCTGGAACGGAAGCTCGGGGTCCGGATGCTGCCGACCAACGAGCCCGGTGCCGGCGGGCTGATCGCGGTCAACCGCACCGTCAATGCGCCGCCCGACGGGCTCACCATCCTGCTGGTCGGCGGCGAGACGCTGGTGACGGCGCAGCTCTACGACGCGCCCGGCGTCAATTACGACGTGCGTAAGCTCACCTGGCTGGCGCGGCTGAGCAGCGAGTCGAAGGTCGCGCTGATCGGGCCGAAGTCGCCCTACGTCAGGGTTGCCGACCTGATGAAGAGCGACAAGATCGTCACCTGGGCGGGCTCCAGCAAGATCGACGGCAACTCCGATTTCACCGCGGTCATGGCCTATGCGTTAGGGATCAAGAGCAAGATCATCGCCGGCTACAAGGGCACTGCCGACATGAACCTCGCGATCCAACGCGGCGAGGTCGACGGCCGCATCGTGTCCGAGGAGTCGGCCGTGCTCTACGGCCCGAGCAACGGCATGCATGCGGTTGCAACGCTGGCGCGCAAGCGCGCCGAGCAGTTCCCGGACGTGCCGACCGTGTTCGAGGCGGCGGAGCTGTCGCCGGCGGCGGCGCGGCTGATGGATTGGCGCGCCGGCATCGCGGGGCTCGGCCGGCTGATGATGGTCACGCCCGGCACGCCGGGCGATCGGGTGGATCTGTGGCAGAAGGCGTTCGCCGAGATCGTGCCGGATCCGGCGTTCGTCGCCGAGGTCAAGCGGCTCTCCCTGTCCGCCAACCATGCCGGCCCCGACGAGGTGAGCGCGGCGGTCGAGGCCGCCATGACGACGCTCGACAAAGCGGGCCTTGCCGAGCTGCGCGCCATAGCGCTCGATCGCTATTATCAGTAGGCTCGCCGAGACGCTTTAGAAATACCGCAAAGAGAGGAAGCAATGTTCAGCAAGCTCAACCATCTCGCCATTACCAGCGACCAGTACACGCTGCTCGGCATGTTCTATCGCGCCGCGTTCGGGCTCAAGGCGTCGGGTGACACGGCGCGCGAGATCGGCGCGATCTCGGTCGGCGACGGCTATGTCGGGATGACGCTGATCCCGCGGCGCGGCGGCCGCAAGGCCGGCCTCGACCATTTCGGCATCGAGGTCGAGGACCTCGAGAAGGTGCGCGCCAAGATCGCCAAGAAATATCCCGACATCGAGATCGCCAAGCGGCCGGGCAACCGCCCGTTCGCGAGCTACAGCACCCACGATCCCGCTGGCAACTATTTCGATCTGTCGCAGCCCGGCCATGAGAACCGGGCCGAGGTCTACACCAAGAACGAGGCCAACAAGGGTGAGTGGAAGGAGGCCAACACCTTCAGCCATTTCGCC
>Ga0066903_100005182_pt1 | contig 11246 bp, 12 predicted proteins | sample PanSoiMetaGPlot1_FD_67491 | JGI IMG/M metagenome (GOLD analysis project Ga0066903, IMG submission 67491) | Tropical forest soil microbial communities from Panama analyzed to predict greenhouse gas emissions - Panama Soil - Plot 1 (version 2) | ecosystem: Environmental > Terrestrial > Soil >...
GAGAAGTACGCCGCCGGGGTGCCGAGGTTCCTCTCGCTGCGTCGCAGGTCGGCGACCCGTCCGGCATGATGACGACGCCACCGGACGCCACGCCGAACCGTTGCTCGGGGGCTGGCCTTGTCGTAGTCGTGCGCCGTGGTCGCCGACTCGGATCCGCCACCCACCGCACCGGGGCAGATGCGGCGCCGGCGCAAGCTCTCGGCCATCATGGTGGCCGACGTGAGCGGTTTCAGCCGGATGATGGGAGTCGACGAGGAAGCGACCGTCGACCAGATCAAGGAGTTCCACCGGCACGTGAAGAGCCTCGTCGAGCGCTTCGAGGGCCGAGTGGTCGACACCGCGGGCGACTCGGTGCTGGGGGAGTTCGACAGCGTGGTGAACGCCGTGCGCTGCGCCTGCCGGATCCAGGAGGAGCAGGCCGCCGAGAACGCCGCGCGGCGGCCCGAGGAACGCATCCAGACTCGCATCGGCATTCACCTCGGGGACGTGATCGTCGAGGACTACCAGGTCTATGGTGACGGCGTGAACATCGCCGCGCGCCTCGAGCCGCTGGCCGATCCGGGAGGCATCTGCATCTCCGATGCGGTCTTCCAGCAGATCCGGAACAAGCTCGACCTCAGCGTGGAGGACCTCGGTCTCAGGGAGCTGAAGAACATCGAGCATCCCATCCGCCTCTACCGGGTACCACCCGTCGGCGGCTCGAGTGCTCGGCCGTCAGCCGCCGCGAACGCGAGGCCACGATCGGGGGAGGTGCTCCGGCGGTCGACGGAGTCCCCCGACGAGTCCGCCGTGGGCACCCTGCTCCGCCCCGCCACGCTCGTCCCCCTGACAATCGGGGCGTTCCTCATCGCAAGCCCTCTGATTCTGTTCCCGAGCGCGGGAGCCCTCCCGACCGGCGGCGCGATCCTGTCGAGTGTCATGATCGGTCGGGTCTGGGCGCAGCGCTCGGGTCGCGCGGGTAACCTCCTCCTTGCGCTCGGGATTGGCATCGCCTCAGGCGCGCTGTGGACGCACTGGAGTCGGGTGACGAACGCGCTCTTCGTCCTCGCCGGCGTGATCGTCGCGGCCTCGGGCCTCGGGGGAGGCCGCGGCAAGGATGCTGCGCGGTCGTGACCAGAGTCTACAGCGCCCAGAACACCCTGATGGTCGACCACCTGCGGAACGTGCTCGAGGCCGAGGGGATCGGCTGCGTGGTGCGGAACCGTTTCCTTTCGAGCGCGCTGGGGCGCCTACCGGCGGCCGAATGCTGGACGGAGCTCTGGATTCTCGACGATACCCAGCTGGCGCGCGCGCAGCGGATCGTCGAGAGAGCGTTCGAGCAAGACGCCGCCGCCAGCCGCGCGAAGTGGGAGTGTCCGCAGTGCGGGGAACGCCTCGAGCCGCAGTTCGAGGCGTGCTGGAAGTGCTCTACCCGGCGGGGGGCGGCGATCGTCGAGCCCACCTATGGCGAGGCACCGCCGCTCCGCGATGCCGCCAAGAGCCGCACCGAGCTCTCGCCCTCGGCGCAGCTGTGGACGGTCGTGGGCATCATGGCCCTCGTCGCGTGGTATCTCTTCCGCTCGTACTCCTACTGGTGAGGCCGGACGGGACGGCTTCCTACAACCTTCGTTCGGGTTCATGATCCCACCCCACGAACAGGAGGCGCGCCATGCTACCGATCCGAGGTCTCTACGAGGTCGCGATTCCCGTGCGGCAGCTGCCGCGTGCCGAGACCTTCTACCGCGAGGTGCTCGGCCTCGAGGTGGGGCTCCGCGAAGATCGGCGCAAGTGGCTTTTCCTGCGTGCCGGGGGGGCCGCGGGCATGATCGTCCTCCAGGAGCAGGCCGGCGAATGCCCGAAGCTGCACTTCGCCTTTACCGTCGACGAGGGTGACCTGGAGCGGGCCGCCGCCGTCCTCCGGGACCGGGGCGTCGCGACCGAGGGTCCCGTCGTGCACGAATGGATCCCGGGTAGATCCTTGTACTTCCGTGACCCCGACGGCCACGACCTGGAGCTGTTCGCCGCCACCACCAGATAGGTCGGCAACATCTCGTGGACCGCCGCGCACGTCGAGGAGGTCTCGCGCGACGACGAGGGCCAGAAGCGCGCCACGGCCTTCATGGGGAACTGGCGCGTGGACCCGCGATCACGCGCGCCAGGTGATCGAGCGCCCGGCTCCAGCCGCGACGGTGCACCTCCGCTTCGATCCCCTCGTCCGTGAGTACGAGCTCGGTGCGGCCGCCGCGATCGATGAACTCGACCGTGCAGAGCGTCTGGGTCAGGATCGTGCCACCCCGGCTGATGGTCTCGGTGAACACCAGACGTCTCGGGCGGATGATCTCACGGTACTCGTCGGTCTCGAGGAAGGGCTCCTCGCCCGGGGGACCGAAGCGGGCGCGGTAGTGACCGCCGACGCGCAGATCGACCTCGAGGACCTCGATCGTCCAGCCGTCCGCCGGCACGTTCCAGCGGGCGAGCTCGGCGGGCTCCGTCCAGGCCCGGAACACCCGCTCCGGAGGGGCGTCGTAGATGCGGCGGAGCGTCACCTTCTCGTGAGCCTTCGGCGCGGTCATGTCTTCCCCTCCTTCAGGTGGCGCCCCAGGGCGTCGAGGCGCCGGTTCCAGAGTGCGCGGCGCTGCACGATCCAGGCGGCTGCTCGATCCAGCGCTCGCGGCTCGAGCCGACAGCGACGGACGCGCCCCTCCTTCGACCAGCTCATGAGGCCGGCGTCCACGATCACCTGCAGGTGCTGGTGCACGGCCGGGAGCGACATGTCGAAGGGCTCTGCCAGCTCGCTGACGCTCGCCTCGCCGCCCGCCAGGCGCGCGATGATCTCCCGCCGCGTCGGATCGGCGAGCGCCTTGAACATCAGGTCGAGCGATACATCTTGCTTAAGCATCCACTTAAGTATTGTCCAGCGGCCACCGCCGCGTCAAGTACCCTCGCCCGTCTGCATGGCCAGCGGCCGGGCGCAATCACTGGACGACCTGCCTGCCGACGAGCGCCCTCGAGGAGTACGTGCGTGATGTCCAGGTCGTGTGGGAGCGCCTCTGACCCCACCCCTCACGCCGCGCAGACGAAGTCGTCGAGCTCGTGGAACCCCATCGCGGTGAGCACCTCCCTGATCTGACGACGGGCGCGCTCGCCGGCCACCGACACGACCATGGGCCGTCGCGGGAGACCGGGGATCTCGTCGGGCGCGACCACCCGGGCACCGTGGATCGTCTGGCCGAGGCGGCCGGGGTGCACGTCGACCACGTGTGCCAGGCGCTTGCCTTCTGCGCGGAGCGCCCTGCGGAGCGTCCTCCCCGTGGCGCCGTAGCCCCAGAGGTCGTACTGCTCGACGCCCGCCAGGAAGTGCGCCGCCAGAAATGACGCCTTGCACGCGGTGAAGCGCGCGGGGGCGTAGCGCGCGTCGGTGAGCGACGTGCGGCCGGGATGGTTCCGCCAGGCGAGCAGCCGGCGCGTCACCACGCCCACCCGGTGGCCGTGCGTCACGAGACGGAGCAGCAGATCGTAGTCCTCGGGCCAGCCCCGGTCCCGGTAGCCGAACTCCACCAGGAGCTCGCGCCGGATCATCAGGCTCGGGTGGGCCACGGGACACTCGACGAACACCTCGGCCCGCACTCGCTCCACGGAATCGATGGCGTTCAGCCACCGCTCGTAGGACCGCCAGCCCCGTCCCAGGCGCGCGCGGGGAAAGAGCCGTACGTGACAGCCAACGGCCGCCAGGGACGCATCGGCGCCGAGCGCGTGCACCTGCCTCGCCAGACGCTCCCGGAGCATGAGGTCGTCGGCATCCATGCGCGCGATGAAGCGCCCGCGGCAGTGCGTGAGCCCGGTCGCGAGCGCGGCGGCGAGGCCGCGATGGGGCGTCCGGACGAGCACGAAGCGATCGTCCGAGGCCGCCACCGACTCGACCGTCCGCGCCGTCCCGTCCGTCGAGCCGTCGTCGACGACCACACATTCCCAGCGGGGCTCGGTCTGTCGCCTGACGCTGCGCAGGGTTGGTGCAAGGGTCCTCTCAGCGTCGAAGGCGGGGAGAAGGACGGAGACGAGCGGTGTCACGCGCGCGCTTCAATAGCGCTTCGGGATCGAGGCCGCGAATGCGATTGACGCCCTCGCCGGCCGGGGACTACTCTTCGCCCGGACACGTACCGGGAGGCCTCATGCACGACCGGTCCGGCTTCACCGTGTTACTCGTCGTCGCTGCAGGGCTCGCCGGCTCGAGCCTCCCGGCGTCGGCCGGGAAGCCGACCGGCCCGGCCTGCGCGGGCCGCTACCTCGTCGCCGGCAAGGCCCCGTTGATCGAGGGCGGCGAAGGTCCCGGCCTCGATGTCGTGCTGGTGAGCCCCTCGGGCGTCACCATCGGCGGGTGCCCGTCGGCGGCGGCCCGGATGAGCCCGCTCCGTGACGGCTGGAAGCTACGCGCCGACTGGCCCGCCTGTGGCGGGTTCCGGAAGGTCCGGCTGAGGGCGACCATCACCGCCGACTGCGACCTCCTCCGCGGCCACCTCAGGGCCAGAAAGGCAAGGATGCGGAAGACCTTCGCCGCCACCTTCTCCCGCTGCGGCGACGGGATCGTCGATACCGAGCGGGGCGAGGGCTGCGAGCCGCCGAACAGCGCGAACTGCACCGCCGACTGTCAGCGCATCGAGCTCCGTTGTGGCGACGGGATTCTCGACCCCGGCGAGGAGTGCGACGACGGCAACGTCGTCGATGGGGACGGCTGCAGCCACGACTGTCGCGTGACCTGCGAGGGTCAGCAGACCTTCAGCACGATCCAGGACCGCATCTTCACGCCGAGCTGCTCGCTCGCCACCTGCCACGGGCCCTTCACGCAGGGTAATCTCAACCTCCAGGTGGGCGCCGCCTATGCGAACCTGGTGGGCGTTGCGACCAACAACCCGGTGGCCCACGCCGCCGGCAAGCTCCGCGTCGTGCCGGGCGATCCCGGGGCGAGCTTCCTCAGCGAGAAGGTGCACGGCGCGCTCGTCGACGGCGAGGGGACGCGCATGCCGCTCATCGGCCCGACCCTATCCGACGATGAGATCGCGCTGATCGACGCCTGGATCCGCGCGGGCGCGGAGCCGACCGGAACGGCGCCCGGCGCGCACTGCCTGCCGCGGCCCGTGTACGTCCCCGCCACCCCACCGCCCCCGCCACCGGGCGGCTACCAGATCGTCCTCGACGGCCCGACGCTTCAGCCGGGCCAGGAGCAGGAAGGCTGCCTCTGGATCCCGACGCCCAACCCGACAGACCTATACGTCTCGAAATTCGAGATCGTCCTCAACCCGGGGACGCATCACTTCTCGATCTTCCCGTACCTGGGCTCGGGCGCGCCGCCCACGGGCGTGTGGCAGGTGAACAACTTCGGCTGCTTCAATGGCTCGAACCTGGGCGCCAGCCTGACCGGCTCCCCCCAGGCGCCCTACTTCGTCGACGCGTATCCTCCCGGCATCGGTCGCCTGCTGAGAGCGGGCACCTACCTCGGACTCAACGCGCACTACCGGAACGACTTCTCCGTACCGATCCAGATCAAGGTCTGGACGAACGTGTATCCCTTCGTGGGCAAGCCAGCGCACGTCGCCGATACCCTGATCGACCTGAGCAGCACGTTCTCGATCTACGTGCCGCCCTTCACGCAGGGGGTGCAGCACGGCCACTACGTCAACGACACCGGGAGGCCCCTCTCCATCCTCCAGCTGAGCGGTCACATGCATTTCCGCGGCCTCCGCTTCACGGCCTGGCTCTCGAACGGCACCAAGATCTACGAGAACTTCGACTGGGCGCATCCGGGCGGCCGCGGCTTCGACCCGGCGTACGTGCTCGCGCCCGGCAACTTCATCGACTACGAGTGCCTGTACGACAACGGCGTCGAGCGAACGGTCCGGCACGACTTTGCCGGCAACCCGGTGGCCCTCGTCTTCGGCGTCACCACCGAGGACGCCATGTGCATCCTGACCGGCTCGTTCTTCTACTAGCCGCTCCCCGAGGCGGGCACGACGTCGCGGGCGAACGCCTCGAGCTGCTCGAGGTAGTGCAGCAGACTGCGGTGCGCGAAGCGGAGGTTCATGATCGTCGCACCCACCTCGCGGTAGCGTCCGACCAGCTCGGCGAGCGCGTGCGTCTCCGCGGCCTGCGTCGGGTCGAGCAGGCGGTCGGGGGTGAGCACGACGTCGAACGGCGCCGGCCGCTCCTGCCATTCCCGCCATCCCCGGGCGCGACCGAGGAGTGCCGCCAGCTCATCGAACGTGAGGCGGAACGGGTCCCAGCCGTCGCCCAGGCGGAGCGCGCGACGGAGCGAGCGCGGGCTCCGCCCGCCGAGCCAGATCGGAACCCGCGCCTGCACGCCACAGGGATCGACGACGAAGCCGTCGAACCGGTAGTGCGTCCCGGCATAGGCGGGCGTGCGACGGCCGAAGGCCGCGCGTAGCGCGCGGAGCGCATCCTCGTAATGCGCGCCCCGGCCAGCGAACTCCGCCCCCAGCAGCGCGAACTCCTCCTCCAGCGTCCCGACCCCGACACCCAAGATGAGCCGTCCACCGGAGAGGCGGTCGAGCGTCCCGTAGCGCTTCGCGAGGGCGAGCGGGTGATGGTACGGGAGCACGAGCACGTGGGTGGCGAACCGGAGCCGCGTGGTCTGCGCGGCGAGGAAGCCGAAGGTCGCGAGCGGATCGTAGTAGCGCGTGCCGCGCACCGCGGCCACGGGGTCCGGGATCGCGACGTGCTCGCTGCAGGTCACGTGGTGGTAGCCGAGGTGGTCGGCAGCGATGGCGATGCGCGCGATCTCGGCGGGCCCCGCCTCCGCTTCCCATTCCGCGCGGTGATCCGGGTGGCAGGTGACGACCGGCGTGACCAGGCCGAAGCGCACCCGGGCTTACTGCCGCGATCGAGGCTCCCGAGGCAACAGCGGGAGCCCCTCGACGGCACTAGTCGCCGAGCGCGTCGGTCGCGTAGTATCGATCCGGGCGCGGCCTGACCAGCGCCCCCGTGTAGCGGCCGGTGGTGGTCACCCGGACCTCCTGCCCCTGCAGGAGCGCCCGCAGCCCGATGCGCTCGAAACCGCACAGGTGGGGATCGCCCCCGGGCCCGCCCTTGTCCCAGGCACAGAGACGCCGGCGGGTGCTGCCGACGCGTACCCACTGCTGGAAGACGTCGATCGATACCCGGTTCGCGAACACGCACCGGCGCACCGACTCGCCGAGCGCGTCGAGGTTCGCCGGGGTGAGCCGGAGCCGCCCGCGCTTGCTGGGCTCCGTCCGTCCGACCTCCAGCGGGAAGAGCTCGTCGCTGCTCGGGCACGCCCCCTGTGGAATCTCGTAGGAGCCGTCCGTGAAGAGACGCACGGAACCGCTGAGCGGCACCGTCTGCCGCACGGCGCTCCCCGCGTTCTTGACCACGGCCTTGGTCAACCCCGTGATCTCCCAGCTGGTCGCGTGCCGGCATCCCTTCCCGAGCGTGCACTCGTCGACGGTGGTGGGATCGCCGTCGTCGCACTGCGCGAGCGTCCCGCCGCCGCACCGTCCGCCCTGGCAGGTCTCGGCGCTGGTACAGGCGTTGCCGTCGTCGCACGGCGTCCCATCGGGCGCGGATGCGCAGGCCGCATCGCCCACCTGGTAGCGGAGGGCCCCGTGCAGCACGGCCGTCGCGTTGGCGCAGCGGACGTCGAAGTCGACCGCGAACGAGTGTGGTATGCCTCCCTCCAGATCGAGAGCCTGCAGCCCGAAGCGTCCGCTCGTGACGTCGCAGCGCGCCGGCGTGGTGGTGACCAGCAGCGCGCCGGCGCCCTCGTAGAGGCCCGGAGCAAGGGCCGCTCCGACGGGCGGACGGAAGGCGAACGTCCATCCGTCGGGGGGCGCGGACCCGAGGGTGACCACGAGCGCTCCGTCGGGGTCCATCCGCGCGTCCTCGATGGACGCGAAGACGTGCTCGACTCCACCACCGAGCGGATCGCCGGGCTCGCTGTCGAGCACCGCGATGGTCGCCGCGCGAACGCTGTAGCAAACCGCAAGGATCCCGCCGAGAGCGAGGGCAATGCGCCGAAGCGCGCGGCGGGACATGGGAAAGCTACACCATCGGAGGATGCGTTTTGTCAATGAAAAAACTACGGCGAATTCCATGCGCTCTGCCTGAGCGAAGGCCTTGTCGTCTGCGAGATCCCTCGCTAGAGGGCAGCGCATGAGCACGATCGATGTCGCGTCGGATGGCGAGGTCTTCGTCGTCACCATCAACCGGCCCGCGGTGCGCAACGCGATCGACGGACCGACGGCGGCCGCGCTCGCGAAGGCCTTCCGCACCTTCGACCAGAGCGCCGAGCACGCCGTCGCCGTGCTGACCGGCGCCGGCGGGACGTTCTGCGCGGGGGCCGATCTGAAGGCGCTCGCGGGCGGGAGCGGCACTCCTTTCGCCGAGGACGGTGACGGCCCGCTCGGTCCGACGCGCTTTCTGCTCGGCAAGCCGGTGATCGCCGCCGTCGAGGGCCACGCGGTGGCCGGCGGGTTCGAGATCGCGCTGTGGTGCGATCTCCGCGTCGCCGCGACGGATGCCGTCTTCGGCGTCTACTGCCGCCGCTTCGGTGTGCCGCTCTGCGATCTCGGGACCGTGCGGCTGCCGCGGCTCGTCGGCATGAGTCACGCGATGGACCTCATCCTCACCGGCCGCGGCGTCAGCGGCGACGAGGCGCTCCGCATGGGACTCGTGAACCGGCTCGTGCCACCGGGCACGACGCGCGCCGCCGCGATCGCGCTGGCGCACGACCTCGCGCGCTTCCCGCAGCGCTGCATGCGCTCCGACCGCCTCTCGGCGTACGAGCAATGGTCGTTGCCGTTCGACGAGGCGATGCGCAACGAGGCGAGGCGCGGCCTCGAGGTCGTCCGCTCGGGCGAGACGCGGGCGGGAGCGGAGCGCTTCGCGCGCGGCGTCGGCCGCCATGGTGCCTTCGGGGAGAAGTCCTGATGTCCACCACCCTGCGGACCGAGACGGCCGACGGCGTGCGCTCGCTCGTCCTCTGCCGCGCCGCCGAGTACAACACGATCACCCCCACGCTGCGCGACGAGCTCACCGCCGCCATCGACGCGGCCGACGCCGACCCCGCCGTGCACGTGATCCTGCTCCGCGCCGAGGGGCGCGCCTTCTGCGCCGGCTACGGCCTCGACTGGTCGACCGTCGCACAGGCCGAGGAGGGAACGTCCGGCCGCCGCGTGTGGGACTCGGTCGCGGACCACCGCATGATGAAGACCTTCGTCGACACGTACCTGAAGCTCTGGTACGCGGCGAAGCCGACCCTGGCCGCGGTCCAGGGCTGGTGCATCGGCGGCGGCACCGACATGGTGCTCTGTGCCGATCTGATCGTGGCCGGCGAGAGCGCCTCCTTCGGCTATCCTCCCGCGCGTGTTTGGGGCACGCCCACCACGGCCCTCTGGGTCTACCGCATGGGTCTCGAGCGCACCAAGCGCTACCTCTTCACCGGGGACGAGATTCCCGCCCGCAAGGCGGCCGAGATCGGTCTCGTGCTCGAGGTCGTGCCCGACGACGCCCTCGAGAGCCACGCGATGGCACTCGCGCGTCGCATGGCCCGTCTGCCCGTGTCCCAGCTGGTCATGCTGAAGCTCCTCGCCAACCAGACGGTCGAGAACATGGGTTTCGCCTCGAGCCGGCTCCTCGGCACGCTCTTCGACGGCGTCGCCCGCCACACCCAGGAGGGACGAGACTTCGTCCGTCGGGCCCAGGCGGTGGGCTTCCGGCAGGCGGTGCGCGAGCGTGACGATCCGTTCGAGGACTACGGTAGCCGCAAGAAGCCCTGAGTCCCGCGGCGTCTGGCTTCCGTCTCGACGATGAACGGCACGAGCAGCAACCCGAGGAGCGGCACGACCGCGACCCAGCGGATCGCGGCGACCGGCGTGGCGACGGCGCCCAGCGCGACCCCGACCACGTAGGGGCCGGCAGCGGCGAGATAGCGGCCGGTGTTGAAGCAGAAGCCCGCACCCGTGCCGCGCAGCCGCGTCGGGAAGAGCTCGGGGAGGTAGAAGCTGAAGCTCGCCACCACCCCGAACACGGTGAGGCCGTCGAGGAAGAGAAGGCGCATGCGCGCGAGCGGCGTCCAGTCGAGACCGAACGTGACCCAGATCGCGGCCGCGCCGCCCGCGAAGTAGAGGGCGAAGAGCGGGCGCCGGCCGAGCCGGGCGAGCGGGATCGTCGCCACGGTGCCGATGATGCCGCCCAGGTTGAAGAGCGTCACGGCGTAGGGAACGTCCGTCACCACGAAGGGCAGGAAGGCATTCGTCGCCCACCAGCTGATGAGCGTGACGAGCGACATCGCGAGGCCTCCGAGGGTGGCGCGCCGGAGGTCCGGGGTGAAGAGCTCGCGGAGCCGCGGCGTTCCCCCGCGCTCGCGGTGCCAGACCTCGGGCTCGCGCACCCGACGGCGGATCCAGAGCGCGAAGGCCGCGGGCACGAGGCCGGTCAGAAAGACGAGCCGCCAGGCGAGGTCGGGCCGTGCGGCGATCACCGCGATCTGCCGCGTGAAGAGGTCGTTCGCCATCCCGGCGAGGAGGATGCCGAGCGGCGCGCTCGTGTAGAGGAGCGCGCCCATGGCCACCCGCCGCGACTCGGGCACGACCTCGGCGACCAGGCTCGCGCCCGCCGCCCATTCCCCGCCGATGCCGAGCGCGGCGACGAAGCGGAAGGTTGCGAGCAGCCACACGTCCGGCACGAGGGCACATGCCGCCGTTGCCCCCGCGTAGGTCAGCATGGTGAGGAGGAGGGTCCGCGAACGGCCCAGCCGGTCGGTGAGGAATCCGAAGAGAATGCCGCCCGTCGCCCAGCCGACCAGGAGCAGCGACGTGATGGCTCCCGTGGTGGCCGTGACGCGGGGATCCCCCACGGGGATGCCGAGCAGCCGCGGTACGCAGACGGGGGCGACGAAGTTGAAGAGCAGGCCGTCGAAGACGTCGAATCCCCAGCCGAGCCACGCCGCCAGGAACACGAGCCACTGGTAGCGGGTCATGTCCCAGAGCCAGGCCGGCTCCGCCGGCGCCAGGACGGCGGGGCGCACCGCTCAGTCGGCGCGCGGCGGCGCGGTGGGATCCCCCGGCGACTGCACGAGCTCGATCAGCTGCCCGTCCGGATCGACGATGCAGCACGCCGCCGACTGGAACTCGGGAAACCGGATGACGGTCTCGTCGAGCACGCGCTCCCCCGCCGTACGGAGCGCGGCCAGCGTCGCGTCGAGGTCGGCCACCCGGAACGAGAGGTGCGTGAGCCCC
>Ga0066903_100005183_pt1 | contig 11245 bp, 8 predicted proteins | sample PanSoiMetaGPlot1_FD_67491 | JGI IMG/M metagenome (GOLD analysis project Ga0066903, IMG submission 67491) | Tropical forest soil microbial communities from Panama analyzed to predict greenhouse gas emissions - Panama Soil - Plot 1 (version 2) | ecosystem: Environmental > Terrestrial > Soil >...
CGATTCGCATCACCTCGACGGCATCAGAATCGCACAAGGTCAATCCTGATGACAATCCCTTCAACAAAGCAGCACGCTGTCTTGCCTCGACCCATAGGTCCCGTCCTGGTTCAGCAAATCGGCGCACAGAAACAACCCGGCCATGGTCGATCGCCGGAGGCTGTTGTGACAATACGTGGAAGAGCGAGAACTGATCCGTGACGTCCTCAATCTGCACGTCGTCGGCAATCACATAGCGCTCCAGTCGGATCTTGAGCGCTTCTCGAATATCGGGCTCTGAGTCTACTAAAAAGGAATCTCCCAATGCGGAGACAAAAATGTGCGCGTCTATCTTGCCTTTGGCATTGAGAATGCATGCTTCGATTGCAGACGTTTCGCTCGCTTTTCGCAGGTCATTTGTGATCTGGCCGTTCAAAAACCGGGACTTGTCGGCCCCTGTAATACGAAATTTTGTGCGACAGGACAGATCGAGAAAGATCGCCTGCCCGCTTTCGGGACGCCGCGTCATTCGTTCCCAGACGACAGGCGACTCAACAACTGCTTGAGAAAACTGCGACGCAGTTGCGTTGTTTCCTTAGCTCCGCTCCTTGCCACACCGACCGATGGCGCAGGCGAAAGCTCCGAACTCGCACCTTGCTGACTTCCGGTTTCCATTTCAGTTGCGCTCACCAGCATCTCGCCGGCGTTCGCTTGCCCGTCCTCCTCGTCCAATTGTAGCTCTTCCGGAACGACTGCCGCAGGCTCGTGCAAATATTTCCGCGCGACTACTGAGTAATCATCGTCTCCATGGCCCCAGTGCATTTGCTCGAGCAGTTGATCGCGAGCGGCGGCGGTGACACCCAAGTCGAGGTAGTTTGACAAGCCGATCTGATTAGCGATCTGCATGTCTTTCAACATGTGTTTAGCAGAAAAGTGCGGCTCAAAATCGCGGTTGAGTATTTTGGGAAGTTTCATGGCCAGAGTCGTCGAATAACTGGCGTTACTGCGCATGGCGTCAACGAACTTTTCCAACGGCAAACCCAACGCCTGAACAAGCGCGAGAGCTTCGGCCGTGGCCTGGACACTCGCCGCGGTGATCATGTTGGTAGCGATCTTGATTGCGCTAGCGTGGCCGATTGTTGGTCCGATCTCAATGATCTCCTTGCTGCTCGCTTTGAGAATTGGACGCGCTTCCCGCAGTGCCGCATCATCGCCGCACACATAATAAACCAGCTCGCCTTTTTCGGCTGCCGCTTTGCTTCCGGTAAACGGCGCCTCGACAAACCGCGCCTTGCGACGTTCGACAATCTCGGCGGCGGCGCGCATCGAATCCGGGGCGACGGTCGAATCAGCCAGAACCAGATGACTCGGTGTGAGTTTTCCGCTCAACTGTTCGGCGATCTGCAGCAAAGCGTCATCGTCGGAGACAAATATCTGTATGCAATTGCAAACCTCTGCGAGTTCGCCGGGCGAGCCAACAAAGTTGGGAACCGAACGGGGAGATCGGTTCCAAACAAAAACTGGAAATCCTTTCCGGCGCAGGTTCGCGGCAATCCCGCGACCAATGATCCCGAGCCCGATTACACCGATGTTTTTGCGCATTGCATGGGACATACTCTTCCGCGGCTCCATTCAGGCGGCGACTTCTGATCAAAGTGCCGGGAAAACTGACTTGAGGCAATGCAGAAATTGCGGTTTTCGAAGTCAAGGCCCGTTGTTGCTCGCATCTCAAGGAGACTTCCCGCTTCAACGTTTCAATGCGAATTCAGAGAGGTAGTACAAGGCGACTGACCCGACAATCTGCAAGCTCTGCGCGCTGATCTTGTCAAGCGTATCGTCAGCGGTGTGCCACCACGGATAATCAAAATCAATCACGTCGATTGTCGGAATGCCAATCGCGTTTAGCGCCGAGTGATCATCTATCATCTTCCGGTCAAGGTATGTAAAATAACTTCGCAAGTTAAGCGCCTCGGCTGCTGCAAAAATGTCTCGCGCTGTTTCTGAAGGCGAATCGGCAGGAAGTGTGACGTCGAGTGAGCGATCGCCAACCATGTCGAACAAAATCCCGCCGTGAAATTGTCCATTCCCTCGAAGCTGCCTGGCAAAATACCGGCTTCCATACAATCCGTCAGTATCCGAAAAATGGTCGTATGCTTCTTCACCGTCAAAAAACACGAGCTGAACCTTCGAAGCCAAGTCCGGATGCTGCGCGATTACCCTTGCTAATTCTAAAAGCAGGCCTGTACTCGAACCGCCGTCGTTGGCTCCGACAAATCTGATCGCTTCGAACGTCTTTGTGTCGTAATGCGAGCACAATAAGAACAAAGGTGCAGCCTTCGCTTGGCCGGAAAATTGGGCAATCAGGTTGACGAAGTGAACCTTCCCTCGAGGGGTATCATCAGTGAACGCCTGCCGTGTTACCTGCCAGCCTGAGTGGCGAAGCTGGTCCTCAATGTAGCGCCTGGATTTTTCGATGGCTTCAGATCCGGACTGCCGCGGCCCGAAATCGACCAATCGTCGAACATGCTCAAACGCTTTCTCACCAGAAAATTCTCCCCAGATTTTTGTCTGCGCCGCGCGCGACGTACTCGCGCAGATGATCGAGGCGCAGACGGCGAGGAGTAGGGGATGAAAGGAGTAACGGAAACTTGTTAGGCGTGAACTCATCACTCCAACGGTCGAGTACTGCATTACTCCAGTTCTGGCAGCCCGAGAACAGTCACAATCCGCTGAAGATCGTCGCTCCCGTAGTACTCGATTTCGATACGGCCTCGTTTGTCTCCGTGATGGATGGTGACGTGTGTCGCGAGGTGATCCTGCAAACGGCGTTGCAAATTGTCTACTGCCGTTGCCAAAACGTTTGGCTCTGTTCCGGCGCGTCGAGACTTTCGTCGTGAACGGCCGATCCCGAGCAGGCGCGCAACCAGTCGCTCAGCACCACGCACCGTGGCATTGCGACGCAAAACAGTTTCCGCAGCCAGCAATTGTTCCTCGGGTGCTTTTAACGACAAAAGGACCTTTGCGTGGCCGACCGACAGCAAATCTTGAGTCAGCCAGACTTGCACCTGAGGATGAAGATCCAAAAGCCGCAGAGCATTGGCCACCGCCGCCCTGCTTCGGCCGACTCTGAGCGCGATGTCTTCCTGTCGCATTCCAAATTCATTAGCTAACCTGGCGTAGCCTTGAGCCTCTTCGATCGGATTTAGATCCGCGCGTTGAAGGTTCTCGATCAGTGACAATTCGAGGACTTCAAGGTCACTTGCGCTTCGAATTATGGCGGGGACCTCGGTAAGACCAATCTCCTGAGCTGCGCGCCAGCGGCGTTCGCCCGCGATCAGCTCAAGTCGCGCACCCGCTTCGCGGACGATGAGCGGTTGAATTATGCCATGCTGCCGGATGGAATCGATGAGTTCCTGCAGGGCTTCGCGAGCGAAATCCTTCCGGGGCTGGAGCGGACTGGCCACGATGTTTGCCAAATTGATCTGATGCACTCTCTCGCCCGACTCGCCAGTTTCTGGTCGCGTGGTGACCGACGGAGTGCCAATCAGTGCGCCAAGCCCCTTGCCGAGACCAGACCGTGCCATGCGCCTGAGGCTACGGGAACAGTTCCACCAACGCAAACAGCAATGCGCAATCCGGCGTTTGAGCGGACATCAGCCAGACTGCGAGGTCCCCTACAGGACGGCTTCGCGGGTGAACCCGGTGAATTACCCGCCGTGCAGGCTAGCAGTCTGACATTCCATTCTACGCGCACCTTCCCAAAAAGTTTTTAAAAAATGTATTGACACCGAAAACCGGAATCTGGTATCACGCGCCCCTGGCTCCAAAACAGACGAGGGATTTTACCCGGTAGGTTCTTTGTCCGTCAGGATCCTGATAACAAAAAAACAAATAAAAAACCGGGAGAGAAAGAACACACAATCCATGTATCCACTCAATCAACTCAAAACGTTAGTTTCATGCGGACGAGATCCGGCTCGCTCGCTGCCGTTCCGGCGCGGGTTCCTTCTCATCCCGCTAATGCTGGTGTGTTTCGCCTTGTCAGTGACGGCGCAAGCGGTCAGTCCGACAGCGCCGGATATCGACCGAGGCGGAGGCAACACCTCGGATGGGGCCAGTGCCCTTGCTAGCCTGACCACCGGCTCATTCAACTCAGCATTTGGTTTCTTGTCGCTCGCATTCCTTACCGACGCCCAATTTAATACCGGTATCGGTGCAGGGGCGCTGCTGCTCAACAACGCAAATGAGAATACAGGCGTTGGCGCTGGAGTGCTTTTTAATAATAGCGGAATAAACAACACCGCATGCGGCGGATTCGCGCTGTTTACGAACACAACAGGCGAGTTCAACAATGCCGTCGGCGCTAATTCGCTCTTGTTCAACACGGATGGAGCCAGTAACAACGCCCTTGGCGAGAGCGCGCTTTTTAATAACGTGATCGGGTCTGCCAACACGGCACTCGGTGATGTCGCGCTCGCGAACAACGATTCATCTGGGGCAGGCCTTGGAAACTCCAACACGGCCGTTGGCGCCGGGTCGCTCTTCAGCAACGTTGACGGCGATTCAAACAACGGCGTTGGTTTTAACTCGCTCGGTTCCAACGTCGATGGCTTGTTCAACAATGTCGTCGGTTTTGACGCGATGGCTGACAACGTGCACGGCGCTGGAAACGTAGCTGTCGGAGATTCAGCAGGTGCGGGTGTTGAGGGCGACTTCAACATCTACATCGGTGCGTTTGCAGGCCCGGCTCCTTCACCGGCACCGGTAGCTGAAAGCGAGACCATTCGTATCGGTGACACGTTTAATACAGCGTGCTTCGTCGGCGGCATCGCAGACGTACCAGCCGGCACTGAGATTGTTATGGTAGATCCAACAACCGGCCAACTCGGCACCGGCGCTGCGGGTTCGCCTCTCTCTTCAAAGGAGTTGCTCAAACAGCAAAGCGTCGTGAAGGAATTGAAGGCCACGACTGAAAGACAAGCGGCAAGAATTGCTTTGCAGGAGGGGCAGATTCAGTCCCTGACTGCAGCCCTCAAGCAGCAGGCAGAGCAAATTCAGAAAGTTAGTGCTCAGCTTCAAATGATCAGGCCAATGCCTCGAGTAGTCGAAAATCGATAAGACGTACCGGACGTTTACGAAGTTTCGGACAGCCCCGAAGAAATTCGGGGCTGTTTTCTTTTTGTGACGGACGGCGAGTTCCGCGAGCCTCTGCCCCCAGTTCCCGCGACTCTGTACGGTTCTTAAAGCGAGACGAAGTAAGCGCTTTATGGTGTCGTTGAGCAAGACTACGCTTTAGTGATAAGGAAACCGGAGAAATGACGGACAACCGCTGCGAGACTTTTACGCTGGGCCATTCTCCGGACCCCGACGATGCATTCATGTTTTATGCGATGGCCGAGGATAAAATCGATCTGCGCGGATACAGGTTTGAGCATCGACTGGAAGACATTCAAACGTTAAACGAACGCGCACTCAGAGGTGAGCTGCACATTTCGGCAATCTCGATTCACGCGTATGCGTACGTCGCAAGCAAATACGCACTGTTGCCGTGCGGAGCGAGCATGGGGGATGGGTATGGACCCATTGTTATCAGAAAACGCCTAACGCCCCACGCCGAACGCTCAACGTCCAGCGCAGATTTACTAGTCGACTCTGCAGCTCGACATTTCCTGGCGGACAAGAAAATTGCGGTGCCTGGCACGATGACAAGCGCATTTCTTGCGCTACGACTTTTTCTTGGCGATTTCGATTACATCGTTGTGGCGTTCGATCAAATTTTCGACTCGGTGCGTACAGGACGTGCGGACGTTGGTTTGATCATTCACGAGGGACAGCTCACGTATGCACAGTCCGGCTTTCAGAAAATTGTCGACCTTGGAAGGTGGTGGAAGGGAGAAACCGGATTGCCACTGCCCCTCGGGGGAAATGTCGTACGCAAGGATATTCCATCGAAAGTCTGTCGAGATCTGGCCGAAATTATTCGCGAAAGTATCGATTACGGTCTTGCGCACCGGGAGGAGGCGGTGCGGCATTCACTTTCGTATGCGCGCGACATGAACGCGACACTCGCTGGAGAGTTCATCGGGATGTATGTGAACGAATTTACTCGCGATTATGGCCAACTCGGCCGCGCCGCTATCCGGAGATTTCTGACGGAGGCATGTGACAGAGGTTACGTCGAGGTCCCGATCGAAGTGGAATTTGTCGAGTAAATCTCAAGAAACGACGGCTTCCGCCATGATCCTCGTTTTCGTGCTCGTCCGTTGTCCTCGACTTAGGCGCGCTTGATTTCGAGAGACGAGGACGAGCACGAAGGACGACAAAGACGACAGGACGACAAGGACGATTCCGTTGTCCCTTGGTTTCCAAAATTGTCTTGCGTAAGCGTTGGCCAGAGAGATATCAATGATGCCTCGGTGAAGGCGTTCCTCCAAGCCAAAGGCGATCTTCTTCGTCTCGCCAGGGGCGGAGCTTTTGTTGGCGCCTGCCTCTCCCTGACGTTTTCCGGTTGCGAGAAGAACGAACCAATCGACGAAGCCAAAGCGGCTGGAAAAACTCCTGCTGACTTCCCGCAAATCGCTCAGGACATTTTCAAGCCGATGGATGGCGGCATCGCACTCAAGCCCGAGGAAATCATGGGCCGCAACGCCTGGAACCTCTGGAGCGCGGGCAATCAGCACTTTTGGAATCATGCGGCGCAGGACAGCTATGGGTTGATGGATCTTTTGAAAATGCTCGATAATCGCAAGTTTCCGCGCGGTGAACGTTTCAAGACCCTGGGCTTGGTAAACGAGCCTGGATTTCGAGCTCCGAGCAAACCGGATGAGTTTGGATTGTGGCTCGATGAACAAGTGGAGCCCGAGCCACCAGGCATCAATGAGACTGTTTACGGCAAACCGTCCGGAGTCCTTGGTTTTCGGCTTTTTCCAAATCCGGACTTTAACGACCAGGCGCGCAAGAAATGGGACGGCAAACGTTTCTACGAGGACGCGACTTATTACAACGACAATAAACTTGTCCGGCCGTATCGCGTTGGTGTCGCCTGCGGTTCCTGCCACATCGCGCCGAATCCGAGCAAGCCGCCCGATGATCCGGAAAATCCACGCTGGGAAAATCTGGCGTCCGCAATTGGCAATCAATACATCAACGAAGGAAAAGTTTTCGCCTGCAATGTCGAAAAGGGCGGATTCTTTTATGAGATGCTCGCCGCACAGCCGCGCGGCACGTCAGACACTTCCCGGATTGCGACCGATCACATAAACAATCCAAACGCAATCAACCCGATTTTTTTGCTCGCAGAACGTGAGCGAATTGCGGTGCCGGAAAAGATGGCGGGCGGCACGCTCGCTTTGCCTGGAGTGAAAGAGGAGATGCCAGTGCCGCACGTGTTGAAGGATGGTGCGGATTCCGTCGGTGTGCCCGGCGCAACGATCCGAGTTTATGTCAACATAGGGATGTTCTCCGAATATTGGCTGACGCTTCACAACCGATTGATCGGGCTGACTCCACAAAAACCATTCGAGGTCGCTTACGCTCGGGAGCATTCGGTTTTCTGGCTCGCGACTGAAGAGCGCCTGCCAAACATTGCTGCGTTTTTCCGCCGCTTGCAGCCGTTTCATCTCGCCGACGCTCCCGGTGGAAAGGACCACATCACGGCAGATTCAGCCGTGATGACACGTGGAAAAGAAGTTTTCGCAGAGAGCTGTGCGACCTGTCATTCGAGCAAACAGCCTCCTGCAAGTGTGGACCCGCGCTCGGGCGAGGGGAAAACCTGGTACCTCACAGCGGTGATGGCGCCCGATTTTCTGGAAAACAATTTCCTCTCGAATGACAAGCGTTATCCATTGACGAAAATCGAGACGAACTCCGCGCGCGCTTTTGCGACCAACGCCAAAGCCGGTCACGTCTGGGACAACTTTTCATCGCAGACCTACAAGGAACTTTCGCCTGTCGACGAACTGGAGTTTTTCAATCCGTTTGATGAAACTCATCCCATAAAATTTAGACCCAAAGAAAAAAATGTCGCAGCCGGTTATTACCGCACTCCTTCACTCGTTAGTCTTTGGAGCTCCGCCCCCTTCCTGCACAACAATATGCTGGGCAAATTCACCGGAGACCCTTCGGTGGCTGGTCGGATCGATGCGTTCAACGATGCCGTCGAAAAATTGCTCTGGCCGGAAAAGCGGCTAAACAAGGCCTCAATCTGGCGCACGCAAAACGAGTGCGCCCTGCATTTACGCAAGGAGTTTGTGCCGAAGCCGTTGCAAGTATTGGCCGACAAGGACGGCTACATCAACATTGGACCGATCCCCAAAGGCACGCCGATCAACCTGATCGGCAACCTCGAACCTGAACCTGATTTTGGACAGTTGGTCGTTCTACAGGCAAAGATCGCCAAGGCGCTGCTGAAGATTCACACACAAAATCTTTCTTCAGAAGAAGCCACGAACGAATTGATGAAGGCGGTTCCCGAACTCCTCGCGGCGAATAAGTGCCCCGACTTTGTTGAGGACAAGGGCCACTACTTCGGCACGGATTTACCTGACAACGACAAACGAGCGCTAATCGAATATCTGAAAACGTTTTAAACTAGATCCAATCCAACGAAAGGAGAAAACATGGCTCTCACGTCCGCTGAAATGTTGCAAATGTCGCAGGCTCAGCTCGACGATCTCTTCAAGCAAAGTCCTGTTGGTGAAATCCCAAACGGCGAAGCCAAAGGGACAGCGATCGTCGCGCCAGGAACAACCTACACGCAGGATATCGCAAATTTCATAAATCATTTTGCGTGGCAGGGAAAAGTCTTCGACTCAGCCAAAGGTGTTTTGCGAAACAAGATTTTGCCCTTGGGACTGAATGCGATCATCGCAAAGGTCTATAAGGGGCCAAGCTGGCTGGATAACAAAGAGTGCATCGTGCTCGATTATTCGGAGACTTCGTTGGTTGCTCATTGGATTCGCGATGAAATCCGCGAAGTCGCGCCGCACATTTACCTTGGCAAAGTCTATTTGGGTAAGAAGCGATTGATTGATTTCGCGCTCGAGTTTCCCGCGCCGGCGTAATCAAATCGTGTGGCCAAGGCTGAACGTGCCGTGAATTCTAACGTTAGCCGCCCAATGCCGCGCGCCAACACTGGCTCGCGGTTGTTAGATTTGGCGAGCGACACCACGATGTTCCTTTTGCAAATGGAACGCCGGATCGATCCATGGGTGCGGCCGCTGTTCGATGCCACTCTTCGCGATCCAATGGCGCGGTTCGTTACCTGGCTGATTAATAAACAGCGCAAAGACGAAGGCCTAAAGATCGCGGAGGAAAAGCCGCTGCCTAACGAGGAGGAATATCTTGACTCGATAATCTCTAGCTTTACCACACAGATGCGAGGACTTTGGAAACCGGGCGGATTTGAGCGTGGCGGCAACACTAAAACGCAGGGAATCGTGCGCGGCGACTTCATCGTTCACGACAATCTTCCACCACAGTTTCGACGCGGCATTTATGCCAAGCCGCAAACGTTCCGTTGCTGGGTGCGCTTCTCCGGGCCCGGTCCTTACATTACTCCGGACATCGACGATGTGGGATTCATGAGCATCGGCATCAAGCTCATGGGCGTGCCTGGGCCAAAGCTAGTGGATGAGGAGAAATTTACGCTCGACATGTTCGGCGTTTCTACGCCCACGTTTGTCACGCAGGACATGAAATCCAACGCACACCTGCAGGAATGGAGCGTGAAGAATGCGCAATTTTTTCATTTCATCAATTTCGAGCAACCCCACATCCTAGACATGATCATGCAGGGGTTATGGGTAAAAACGCAGAGTAGCCCGTTTGAAGCGCCGTACTTTAGCTGTGTCCCGTACCTGCTGGGAGAAGGTCAGGCCATGCAATATTCGGTCTGGCCGAAGACTAACAAAAAAACTTTGATCCCGCGGCTGCCGTTCCGTCCCCCAGACGATTATCTGCGCGATGCAATGGCAAAGGCGCTGAATGAAGGAGATGTGGAATTGGACTTCCGCTTGCAATTGCAAACGGATCCGTTCCTGATGCCGATTGAGAACAACGGGGTGCTCTGGCCCGAGAAACTTTCGCCGCGGGTCTCGGTGGCGACTCTGCGTTTACCAAAACAGAAATTCGATTCTTCGGCCCAAATGGACTTCGCCAAAAAGCTCTCTTTCAACCCCTGGCATACCATCGCTGAACATCGCCCCCTTGGTAACCAAAGCCGTGCAAGGCGACGCATGTATCTCGAGTTATCCACGCTGCGGCATAACATGAATAACGTGCCTCATTACGAGCCAACAGGTGATGAAGTCTTCGAGTCGTAGGTCATGACGCCGCAATCGAACTTTATGGTTCTCGCGTCAATCGACCCGCAGCGCGAGAAGGAGCTTCGACAGTTGCTTGGCTCGATGAACCTAGGGCCCGGCCAGGTCGACCCGAGCAACGCTCTCGTACCTTTCGCGGAATTCGACACGCTCCATTTCGCGCGATTCATTATTCTCGACGATAAGACAACTGAAGATGTGCGCGTCTATGGGTTAACCCCGCGCAATTATCCGCTGTATCTGGCATTCTTGGGAGATGTTGATGGCGATGCCCAGGCCTTTCTGGGCAAGTTAATCAAGCGCGCTGGAAAAAGCTTGGGCAGAATTTTTTCCTACTGCCAAGGATTTACCTCAGATGCCGATCTGCTCACATGGATGAGGCAACACAATGCCCCTGCTATCGCTGCTTATGTTAATACTCGCGGACGAACGGTGCGTCAGATTCACGAAGAGGCGGCCCTTTACGATGCACTTGAGAGCTACATCAAGCAAAACGCGGCTGCTTTTCAGGGTCTGCCGCCGCGCGAGCTTCACGAAAAATTGCGGAGCTTCGTCAACGCCGAGAAATCGGCAGGAAGGCTGACTTTATCGAATGAACCTCCAACTTCGTTAGGATGGCAGTTCGGAAATCTGCTGCACATGATCGGGCTGCCGTTGGTGGTGTTGCTGTTGTCGCCACTGCTTCTCGTTATCGCGCCGTTTTACCTGTTCGCGCTCCGCCGGTTGGAGAAGACCGATCCCGAGGTTTGTCCCACCGCAGATCAGAAACATTCGGAAAACCTGTCGAGATTTGAGGACCAGGATGTCACAAATCAATTCAGCGCCATGGGCAGTCTGAAGCCCGGTTTGGTACGACTTGTGACGATCATAGGCGTACTCAAAACCGTCAACTACGCGGCGCAACACATCACGCGACCCGGTCACCTCGGTCGGATACGCTCGAT
>Ga0066903_100005184_pt1 | contig 11245 bp, 11 predicted proteins | sample PanSoiMetaGPlot1_FD_67491 | JGI IMG/M metagenome (GOLD analysis project Ga0066903, IMG submission 67491) | Tropical forest soil microbial communities from Panama analyzed to predict greenhouse gas emissions - Panama Soil - Plot 1 (version 2) | ecosystem: Environmental > Terrestrial > Soil >...
AGACGATGACGACCGTCGGCCAGCTTATTTTTTCCGGCCTGCTCATCGGCGGCATCTACGCGCTGATGAGCATGGGCCTGACACTCATATTCGGTGTCATGCGTATCGTGAACTTCGCCCATGGCGAATTCCTGATGATCGCGATGTACGGCGCTTGGGCCATAACCAGATATCTCGGTCTCAACCCCTACATTGCAGTCGCGGCCGTCGTGCCCGCCATGTTCCTGTTCGGCGGCGTGATCTACCGCCTGATCATCAGCCCGGGACTGGACAAGCCCCACCTCGTAGTGGTCTTCGCCACCATGGGGCTTGCGATCCTGATGCAGAACGTTGCCTTGATGCTTTTCTCGGCCGATCTGTTCGACGTGCCCCCAATGCTTGGTGGACGCTCCTTCATCATCGGTCCGTTCTATGCCAAGGCTGAATTGCTCATCGGATTTGCGGTCGCAGTCGCCTGCACGATCGCGCTGCGATTCATGCTTCAGGCGACTTTTCTAGGTAAAGCGATCCGAGCCACCGTGCAGGACAGCGAAGCCGCGATGCTGATGGGTATCCCAGTTCCGCGCATCTTCCTCATCACATTTGCGGGCGGCTCGGCGCTCGTCGGTCTTGCCGCCTGCGTGATGGTGCCGCTGTTTTCGGTCTTTCCGACCGTGGGCCTCAATTTCGTCCTGATCGCCTTCGTCATCGTGGTCCTCGGCGGCATGGGCAGCGTCGAGGGCGCGTTGATCGGAGGCATCAGCATCGGCGTCGTGCAGTCAATCAGCAGCTATTATGTTGCGGCAGCCTATGGACAGATGTTCTTCTTCATTTTGTTCCTTTTGGTCATGATCTTCCGACCGGCGGGACTGCTCGGCCGCAAGGGCGAGGCAACTATTGGCATCAACGACTAGGACGCAAATGGATGGAGTGCCCATAGCTGCCGAACGACTGCCGAGCAGATGGCGCCTGATGCCCGAGCGCGGCACCCTCTCGCTATTCGAGCTCGTCCTGGCCCTCCTTTGTGTCGTGCTCGCCGTCCTCGGGTTGTCGCAGAACGTCCAAGACCTGCTGATCCAGACTTTCCTGTGGGCGGGCCTCGCGCTCGCGTGGAACGTCGCCGGCGGCTATGCGGGACTCATTTCGTTCGGTCATGCAGCTTTCTTCGGCGTCGGCGCCTACACGTCGACCATCCTGCTTGTCAATTATGGTCTTACGCCGTGGATCGGCCTGTGGGTCGGCGGGCTGCTCGCCGCCGTTGTGGCTGGAATGCTCACTCTGATCTGTGCCCGATTGCGGGGACCGTTCTTCATCCTTTCGACCCTTGCCGTTGCCGAAGTGTTTCGCATTGCTGCGCTCAACTGGGCAAGCCTGACTGGCGGAGCCGAAGGGTTCGCGATCTTGCCGACGCCAAGCGTCGTCCGGATGGTATTCGTTTCTAAGATGACCTATGCGACCCTGTTCCTGGGATACCTCGTCGCCGTCTATATCATCACAAAAATCCTCGAGGGCTCGCGTTATGGCCTTCAGCTGTTCGCGGTCAGAGACGACGAGGATGCGGCCAGCGCCGCGGGCATCAACCCGCTGTTAGCACGCACCGGTGCGATGTGCCTCAGCGCGTTTCTCACGGCAATTGGCGGCTCGTTATTTGCGCAATATTTCCTCTTCCTCGATCCGACCCATGTATTCTCGCCTGAACTGTCGTTTCAATTCGCGCTGCTGCCCGCGCTCGGCGGCATCGGTACGGCGATCGGGCCGGTACTCGGCGCATTCGTGATCACGCCGCTCTCGGAGATGTTGCGGTCCTATTTCGGCGGCAGTGCCGCCGGTTTGCACCTTGCGATCTATGGAACCGTGCTGGTGATCGCGATGCTCTATTTTCCCGGCGGTATTGCCGCGGCGCTGCGGCGACTGGCGGGTGGTCATGGCAAGGGCGAGTCATGACCACGCTGCTCGAGGTCCGGGATCTGACCCGTGCGTTCGGGGCATTGCGGGCTCTCGCCGGGGTGAGCTTTTCGGTTCGTGAAGGCGAACTGCTGGGCCTGATCGGCCCGAACGGCGCCGGCAAGAGCACGCTGTACAATCTGATCGCCGGTGCACTCGCGCCGACATCCGGCGAGATCCGGTTCAAGGGGACCTCCGTCGCCGGCTGGAAACCCTATCATGCGGCGCGTGCAGGTGTCGCGCGGACGTTTCAGATCCCGAAACCCTACCGTCATCTTTCGGTGATTGAGAACGTTGCTTTGAGCGCCCTGCAGCACGACAGGACAGTGAAGGCAGCCCGCGCGAGCGCGCAGGCGGTGTTGGCCGAGGTTGGCCTTGCCGCCTACGCGGAAGCACCGGTCAGCATCTTGACGGTTGGCTTGCTCAAACGCCTCGAAGTTGCGAGGGCCCTTGCGCTGCGGCCGAGTCTGGTCCTGTTCGACGAGATCGTGGCCGGACTGACCCCGAGCGAGGTCAAGGGCATGACGACCCTGGTTGCCAGCCTGTCGGCACGCGGGATCACGGTGATCTGGGTCGAGCATGTGCTTTACGCCATCATGACCACCGCGCCGCGCATCATGGTGCTTCACCGCGGCGACATCATCGCCGACGGCGCGCCCGAAAAACTCGCCAAGGATTCCGCTGTCATCAAGGCTTACCTCGGAGAGGAGATGAGTCTTGCTTAACGTCGCGAAGCTCGATGCTTTCTATGGTCCAGTGCAGGTTCTACACGGCATTGATCTTGAGGTAGGCGCCGGACAGATCATTGCGCTCGTTGGGGCGAATGCGGCCGGAAAAACCACGCTGATGTTCTCCCTCGCTGGCCTGCGAACCAGATGTGCCGGTGCGATCTCCCTCGATGATGAGCGCATCGACGCCCTGCCGGCCTATGAACGCGTGTTGCGAGGACTGGTCTTGGTACCCGAGCGGCGGCGGCTCTTTCCATTCATGACCGTGCTCGAAAACCTTGAGATCGGGGCCTATTCCCCCGCGGCGCGGCCGTTGCGCAGCGGGACCATCGAGCAGGTCTATGCCCTTCTGCCCGTACTCGCCGAACGTCGCTCTCAAGTTGCCGGATCGCTCAGCGGGGGCGAGCAGCAAATGCTCGCCATCGGCCGCGCGCTCATGGCCAAACCACGGGTACTGTTGCTCGACGAACCCACTGAGGGCTTGGCGCCGATCTATGTCAGTCTCTTGTTCCAAGCGATTCGGAACCTGCGTGACCAACAGCACACCATCCTGATTGTCGAGCAGAGCGTGCACCACGTCCTGCAGATCGCGGATCGTGCTTATGTGCTCGAAAACGGACGGATCGTCATGCAGGGACCAGGCCAGGAGTTGCTCAAGGACGAGCGGCTCAAGGTTGCCTATTTGGGACTGTGATATGATCACGGACATCCATTGCCATTTCATTCCGGAGGCCGCCTTCCGCTACGTGCTGGCGCATGGGGAATTCGATACCGCCGTGACAGCCGAGGATGACGACCGCATCGATCTCATCGTGCGCGGCATGCATTTCGGACTCAACCGCAGCTTTTTTGATCCGGCCCGCCAGATTGGGCGCATGGATGCGTTCGAAATTGACCGCACCGTGGTCTCGCTCGCCACGCCGTTGGTCAATTACCACCTCGATCGAAAGCTCTCGGCTGAGGCCGCGCGGCTGTGCAACGACGGCTTTGCCGAGCTCGTCGCCGCGAACCCCAAGCGATTTGCGGCCTGGGCGTTCCTACCCATGCAGGATCCGGTCGCGGCTGCAGCCGAGCTTCGCCGTTGCGTTCGAGACCTCGGTTTCATCGGAGGACACGTCGCCTCCAACGTGCGCGGTAATTATTTGCCGGACGAAAGGTTCTACCCGATCTTCGACTCCGCGAAAGAGCTCGACGTGCCGCTCTTCCTGCATCCCGCCGATCCGCCTGGGAAGGATCGCACGCAAGAGTACGAGCTCACGGTGGTCGCGGGCTACCTGTTCGACTCGACGATCAATATTTTTCGCATGATTTGCAGCAATTTCCTCGATCGTTACGGCAGCGTTAAGTTCGTCTGCGCGCATACCGGCGCCTTCAGCCTGATGCTGCGCAATCGCATGCAGCGCGAGGTCGACACCAATGAAACACTCTCACACACTCTGCCGCGCAAGGTCGGCGACTATCTTCGCGCGCTTTATTTCGACACAGTTTGCTTCGAGCCCGAATATCTTCGCCTAGCCAGTTCACTGGTTCCGGCAGAAAATCTGCTCCTCGGTAGCGATGCACCATTCCCGCTCGGAGAGCCCGATCCGGTCAACTTCGTGCGCCGCGCGCTTCCGGCGGAGCAAGCGGAGCTTGCTTTGTCTGTCAACTTTCACCGCCTCACCGGGAGGTAGGCATGGAAATTCGCAGACTGCTTGTCATCGTCGACACCATCCACAGCGAAGGCGGACTTTCGGCGGTGCGTCCGGTCACGCGGGCCGCGGCTTGCGCGGTGATCGGTAATCCGCTGGCCGGCAAGATGGTGGATGATCTTTCGGATCTTGTCGCCCTGGGGGCCGGGCTCGGCGAACTCCTGGTTCAAAAGGCCCTGACGGTGCTGCCGAATCCTGCGCTCGTCTACGGCAAGGCCGCGATCGTCGGTCTTGCTGGCGACATCGAGCATGCGGCGGCCATACTTCATCCACGCATGGGTAAGCCCATGCGGGCGGCCATCGGAGGTGGAAAAGCGATCATTCCGTCGAATGTGAAAGTCGCGGCCGCCGGCACAGCCATCGACGTGCCGCTATCCGACAAGGATGATGTCTGGGTTTTCGATCACATCGATACGATGACGATTATGGTACCGGGTGCGCCGCGGCCGGACGAAGTAGTGGTCGTCATGGCGCTCGCCGACGGTGGAAGACCGCGTCCGCGCATCGACAAGGACGGCGTCAAACCGGTTGGGGTAGCCCGCTGAATTCCTGTGCCGCTTCCCTCCCGCCGGGGCTCCCGCTACGGCATCGCCGCGATCAAGTCGATCTCGATCAAGCTGTCCTTGATCAGGAGGCCAGTCGTCTTCGCGACGGTGCAGGGCGGCGGGGACTGGAAATACTCGCCCCAGATTTCGTCGAAGCCATTGAAGTCGGCGAGATCCGTGATGAAGACCTGGGCTTTGACGACACGGTCGATCGACGTGCTGGCCGCCCGGAAGGTCCGCACTAGGTTGTCGAGAATGTAGCGGGTCTGACGTTTGATGTCGGAGCCATAGAACGGGAATGCCGGATCGGTACGTGCTTCGGGTGGGATGCCGGTCTTGAAATCGGTGGCGAGCGCGCCAGCCGCGAAAACGAGATTGCCCACACGAACCGCGGGCGCATAGTTCGCGATCGGCTTCGGAATATCCGGCACGCTGACGACCTGTCGAAACGCGGAAGGCTTCGCCGCAATCAGGTCGATTTCAATGAGTGCGTCGCGCACCAGCAGATCGGGAACTCCCACCGTGGTGCGGGGTGGCGGCGAAGGGAAGAATTCCTTCCATACCTCGTCGAATCCGTTGAAGTCGTGTAAATCCTTCAAATACACATGAGCCTTGACTACGTGCTCCATCGTGGTACCGGCGGCCGCGAAGACGGTGACAAAATTCTTCAGGATGTAGCGGGTCTGCTGCTTGATGTCGGAGCCGTAATAGGGAAATGCCGGATCGATCCTTGCCCCGATTGGGACGCCGGTCTTGTAGTCGCTGGCCATCAATCCGGACGCGAAGACGAGGTCTCCGACCTCCATGATCTCCGAATAGGCGACCGGCGCGCGCGGTGCGTTCGAGGAAAAGACCTTGGCCGGCTTTGAGGGAAGGGTTGCGATGAGGTCGACCTGCACCAGGCAGCCCGGCACGAGGTTGCCGGCCATGCCGACCGTGGCCCGGCAGGGGGGCTGTTTGGGGAAGTATTCGCGCCACACTTCGTCGAAAGCATCGAAATTGCGAAGATCGGCATGAAACACGTGGGCCTTGACCGCGTGGTCGAGGGATGTGCCGGCCACTTCGAAGGTCTCCGACAGCTTGTCGAGGATGAAACGGGTTTGCCGCTTGATGGCGGAGCCATAGTACGGAAAGGCCGGATCGATGCGCCCGGCCGGTGCGACCTCCGCTCCGTCCACGCTGGCGATCTGTCCGGAGGCGAAAACTAGGTGGCCGGCTTTCGCCGGCGGGGCATCAAGCGCTGCGAGCCGCACGGCGCCACTCGGCATAGGATGGGCGTTGATGACTACCGGCGGTCTCCTCTGCACCGACGCGTTGAGCCTTCGTCGCGGCGGCGAGCGCGTGAAACTCCGCGATCGCTTCATCGCTCGTGATGATGTTGGCGCGATGATATTGCCGCATGTAATTCAACGCGTAGTCATGGGCATCGCGGTGCGGCGAGGAGACGGCGTCCGACAACACATTGATACGGTAGTTGAGGTAGAAAGCGTCAATCACGGTATGCTGCACGCACGCCTCGGTCCATGCACCGGTAAAGTAGAGCCGGTTGACGTCCAGCTCCCGCAAGACGGCATCGAGCCTGGTCGAGTTGAAGGCGCTGTAGTGCTTCTTGCGAATCTGGAAGTCTCCGGGCCGGGGATCGAGTTCGTCGACGACTTCGGCATCCGGGGTACCGATGATGCAATGCGGCCCATAGATCTTGAAATGCTTGTCGATTGGAATCTCCTCGGGAAGAAAATTGTCCTTGATGAAGACGATGTTGAGCCCGGACTCCCGTCCGCTGTCGATAACCCGCCGCACCGTTGCGAACAGCTGCCTGGAATCGAGCGGGTCTGGAAGCGTGGGATTGCCCTTGAAGAAGCCCTTGAGCAGGTCGATGACGATGATGGCGCTGCGGGTGCTCATGGCATGGTCTCCTTGCCGACCGTTCATGTGAAGCATGGTAATGCCTCCGCTATAAATACAGCAATCACATCCCGCCTATAAAGTTGTCGTGAGAGGGCCGCCACGGTTTTGAGTTTGATCGCACCCTGTATTGCGAGACTGTCGACTGGGGCGACCTCAAAGCCAAGAATCAGGAATTCGCTATGGATCCGGGATGCTCCCCCATTCATCGACACGCAACAAGCATAACGGTGCTGGGGATCTGCGCAAAGCGCAACCCTACGAATGCTATTCCGAGCTCGATTTTGACATCCCGATCGGCAAGAACAGCGACTGCTACGACGCTATCTCGTGCAAATGGACGAGATGCGGCAGTCGGTGCGCATCATGAAGCAAGTGCTTGGAGAAGCCTGCGGCTGCCTGAAGGTCGGGGGCCGGTGCCGTCAGGGACAACAAGATCGTCCCGCCGCTGCGCGCCGAGATGAAGCGCTCGATGGAGGCGACCATCCACCATTTCAAGCTCTACAGCGAGGGCCATCGCTTGGCCGCCGGCGAGGCCTACGCCGCGGTCGAGGCGCCTAAGGGCGAGTTCGACGTCTACCTGGTGGCGGACGGCACCAACCGGCCCTACAAATGCAAGATCCGGGTGCCGTCGTTCGACGGCTTGCCGCTCGGACGGCCCACGGTCGAGAGCGCGTTGTGGCTCGACATCCACGCAATAAGGCGGTGGGGCGTCATCCGGCCAGGTGCTCACCTTGTGGGCGAAATGACTTTTGATTTTTACGATGACAAACTTCGCATCAATTTCGAATCGCGTGCGGAGGATCCGCGGGAGAGCTGGCTACGCCTCCAATATGCCATCAACGATTATTGGACGGGTGAACCATACCAGATCGATGGTCGAGACCCGCAGATAGAGAACAGCGCGTTTCATCGAGAAGCTCTAGTTTTTGATGAGCGCGTAAACCATTGAAACTGCTTGTAGCAGCCTCAACGGATTTGCAGGGGATTTTTGGTACAGTCAGCGGTGCCTAAATTCATTCCCACGTGTTGCCCGCCGCCGCGCGCGTTGGTTCATCTGCCGCAAGGATGGCGATCGCACCTCTGGCACGCCTTGCTCTAACATCTAATTGGCGAGGCATCGCAGCGTAGCGGCGTACGGCCAGGATTTTTTGAAAAAGGTAACCCCACCCCCTGTAGGGCCCGGCTATTCACCTCTCACTAAGACTTGTCCGCGATGTTCATGGTGACGTTTTGGCACCAAACTACATCGAAGGTCTGGTCGGGATAAGGTAGATCGAGCGCATTGCCGACCTGCAGCACGACCCGGTCGGCAAGCTTGCAGCGCTCTGTCAGCACTTGTCCGGTCTCGATTAGCTCCGGGGTCAGGTCGATGCCGTCCACCCGGCAACCATACGTGTGAGCGAGATACCTCGCTGGTCCACCGATGCCACAGCCAACATCGAGAACGCGGCTGTCCTCCGTAACTGCAATCCGATTAGCCTGACGGCGAGTGGTGGTATGACGTTCTATCTCGTTCGGTTGAAAGAACGTAGCATCGCGGGGAATGAGCGGCAATTCGCCGAAGCTTTCCTGTCTTCGGATTGACGTTACGCTGGCGCCCACGCTATCGGATCACTATATCCGCGCTATGTGTGGGAGGGTCATCCAAAGCAGCGGACCGCTTCGATATTCCATTGTCGACGGTATGAACGTGCGCGACAGCCGTGTGCACAATTATCCGCCGCGGTGGAATGCAGCGCCGAGCCAGGAATTGCTCGTCATCCGCCGCAATCACCAAACCGGCGAGGTCTCGCTGGACCCCTTGCGATGGGGCTTGATCCCGTATTGGTGCAAGGACTTGACGGGTGGCCGCAAGCCGATCAACGCAAAGTACGAGACTGTGCGGAACCTGCCGACGTTTCGGGATGCATACCGCAGGCGCCGCTGCATCGTTCCGGTGGACGGCTTCTTCGAGTGGAAGGCCATCAAGGGCCAGAAGGCCAAGCAGCCCTATGCGATCGCCATGAAAGATGGCGCACCATTCGGAATCGCCGGCATTTGGGAGAATTGGAAGGAGCCTGCTTCAGGTGAATGGATTCGGACGTTCGCCATCATCACCACCGATTCCAATGAGCTGGTCGCCGAGATTCATGACCGAATGCCGGTCATCCTCACGCCTGCCGATTACGCCCGTTGGCTTGGCGAAGAGCCCGATCCGCGCGACCTAATGCGTCCATTCCCGGCTGACCTGATGCGGATGTGGCCGATCTCGACTCGTGTCAACAAGCCAGAGAATGACGACCCTGCAATTATCGAGCCCATCGCACTGGCGACAGACCTTGCGTAGTGGGTGGCTTCTCGCGGCTTATTCAGGGCGTAGAGTTTTCAATACCAGTTCGCGCAAGCGGTTGGGATCGCGCTCGCCCCCCTTCGCGAGCTCAATGATTAGCTTGGCGACTGTCGTTGTCAGTTGATCTTTTCGATCGACAAGATTTAACGCGCGCAGAGTGTCTTCAAACGCGCCAATTAGAACTTTCACATCTTCAGGGCTGAAGGCGTGATCGTGTTCAAGAAAGGGACGAATCGGCACGGCGGGCTCCCCTCCACGCCAAGAATGCTTAGCATGCGTTGGCAACGAGTTCGCGGTAAAAGGTTGTAAACATACGATTTGGCAAGCAAGTGGAGTTTCGCTTATAGACCGGGGCTTGACCTCTTCTTGCTTCCTGCTATTTGGAGCCGCGGTCGAACTCCCGCCCCCAATTACAAGCCAACTGAGGAACATCTCAAAGAGGTGACGGAGGATGATTGATTTCCATACGGCCCAAGTATGGCGCCATCGGCGAAACATTGATCGCTATTGCAGGCTGCTTGCGACCGAGCTTACCGATGTCGAGCGGCAGCACCTGCACAAACGGATTACAGAGGAGCACGCTCAGTTAGAGCGGTTAGAAAAGAGCCAGGCGGAACAGCAATCAGACGTCGTCACGGTCGCGGAGGTTCTGGGGAAAAGCACCGCCGGCCAATCTCACATCTAGTTAATAGCTTGAGTAACCGTGCACTGCCGGGGGCGCGCGCGAGCACGCAGCCGACGTTTTCCTAATGGGATTGTCGCGTTCACCCAATTCCCAATTGTTTGCCAACTTTTCCACAGGCGGCGCCGACAGCTTAATTTGTGATCGCCGTCACAGCGGAAAAGCGAAAGCGAAGTTATCCCTTGTTCGTCGATCGGCACCTCACGTCCCGGTCGGCTTCCTCCGACTTAAGCCCTGCTTCCACGCAGAGCTTTTTTTCGCGGCGCACGTTTGCTTATCCCGCCGTATTCTTCGTGGGTAATACCGTCTGCCGAGCGGCGTCGCGCGCCAACCGAAGTGCTCGGAGCCGCGCGGTTTTCTCCCGTATGGCCTGCTGCTGCGCGTCGTATTCCGCCCTGGCCTGCTCGCCGTCCCGCGCCTGCTGTTCCTTTTTCTTAAACTGTGCTTCGGCCCGCGCATGGGCCGTATCGGTACTGGTGCTCATGTAGTAGCTCCTTGGCAGCAAGCCCTGCCGGGAGAAAGCGTCTCGCGGCAACACTCGTTCTGCCATTTTGGGATAGAGAAGCGGTTAACGCGGGGAGAGGACCCTGGTTCCGTGGGCGAACGGATTTTCGGCTGGGTTTTATGTGCTGTATCCAACCGATGAACCATCTCCGAAGGGTTATCCGACAGTAGCCAAGCCAGACTAAGTTTCGGCAACCCGCATGTTCTACGCGCGCAAACAATTGTCGGCGCTGCTGCAATCTTCCCAATCCGGGTCTGAAATTATCGGACGGAGTGTTGGGCAACGCGCATTTGCGCGCGTCGAGCGAGCTCACTGACTGAGCTGTTTTCGCTTCTTTACGTAGCGTCAAGTTCGGTATACCGAGCGCGCGCCTCGCGCGATCAACTCTCCGACTCGTTTCCCATATTCCACCGGGTATGTAGCGGCGGGCTTGTCGCGCAGCGGTAACAACGTAGCCGCGAGATCGCTCTCGTGGCCCAGGGCGCCACCCGCCTTCTGTGCCCACCTTGCAAGCTTCAGCCAGCGAAGTTCTAAGGTACGGCAATAGGCTATTATTCCCGGTGAGTTCGCCAATCTTGCTCGCCGCGCGCAGTCGGCAGCCTGATCGTGACAGTAATTTGCATAGGACGACATATCCATTCAGAAGGACCAATTCGTTTCACGTGCAGTGGGTCCATTCACCATCGAGATGGTGATAAACCGTTGCATAACAATCACACCCAAGGCGCCAGGACCTTGAGTGAATGGCAACCGCTTCAGCCGATAGGGCGCCTCGCCGCCACCGTGGTCAGGCTGCCGCGGTGTGCTGATGCCTCATTCGTTTCGTTTGAGGGGATTCGAGCGAGAAGGGCCTCGCGGCAAGCCGCTGCACCTCAGTCTCATGTTTGGCTCCGCAGTGCGGGCATTGAAAGCGGAGCACATTGGACCAGATACG
>Ga0066903_100005185_pt1 | contig 11245 bp, 12 predicted proteins | sample PanSoiMetaGPlot1_FD_67491 | JGI IMG/M metagenome (GOLD analysis project Ga0066903, IMG submission 67491) | Tropical forest soil microbial communities from Panama analyzed to predict greenhouse gas emissions - Panama Soil - Plot 1 (version 2) | ecosystem: Environmental > Terrestrial > Soil >...
CTGGAACGAGTCGCGCGCCGAACGTCGTGTACAGGAGCAGCCGGACGTGTTCGACGTAATTCTCACGGGGCAGCGTCACGGTCCGTTTGCGCTGGGTCGCCGGATCGGTCATCTCGATGCGCAACGGTCCACGCTCGAAGCGCGCGAGCACGGCCTCGAACTCGTGTTTCGCGTCGGGAAACGCGGCGTGGCATGACGGATCGACGGCGCAGTCCGACAGCGTCAGGTCCAGGGCGTGCTGCGCGGCCCGCGCAAACGGCAGCGGCAGCCTGAAGTTCGGCGGAGCGACGCCAACGAGAAAGGCCGACCGGGCGTGTGTCGGGTGTCGCCTCATGTAGACGAGCGCGACTCGCGTCCCATACGACGCGCCGGCGAGGTTGATCGTGGGATATCCCAGCGCCTCGCGCACGTCGTCCAGATCGTCGGCGGCGATGGACGTCGTGTACTGCGTCAGGTCGGCTGTTCGTTCGAGCTTCTCGCGGCACGCTCGCACGAGATCCCGCGGCAGCAGCGGACCGAAATACCGATCGAGATTGTCCGGCGAGTCGCCGAGATCGCAGCTCAGCAGGTTGGAGCCGCCTGTGCCCCGCTGATCGACGAACACCAGATCGTGATCGCGGCGAAGGCCGCGCAAATACTGCTGGCTGACAGGCCCAACGGCCTGCGTTGCCGCTCCGCCCGGCCCGCCCTCGAGCCAGAAGACGGGATCCGCCGCCGACGTATGATCGGCGGCAGGAATGACGATCAGGTTCAACGCGATGCGGCGTCCGGTCTTCGCCGCGCGATTTTCAAAGACGGCCAGCGTGCCGCACCGGCCACCGCCGGGAGTTCCTGGCACGTCGCACGCGCGCAGATTGATGCGACGAGGCGTCGCGTCCGTGACTCGGGCGCTCGGAACAGTCAGCGAGACACAGACGAGCGACGCGGCGAGTGCGACGCTGAAGCCGTGGCGCACTTCAGGATCATCTCACACCGCTGAGACGACGATCAGCAGAAGCCGCAGAACCGGCTCACGCGGTGCCCTTTACTGCGTCCGCACCGCGACGCGGCCGACGATCCGGATCCAGTTCACGCGTCCGCCCTCGTCGCGCACGAACTCGATCGACTGGCCGCGATCGGGGCCGTCGATGATGACGAGACGGTCGGGTCCGAAAAACGCGACGGGCCAGTCCGTGATCCGGTTCGGATTCGATTTGTCCTGCACCACGAGCCTCCCGCCGTCCGCGCGGACGACGTACGTGTTGCGAGGGCGGGTGTAGGTCCCGAGATACGGCGCCGGATCCGGCTGTTGCGCGAGCGGCTGCGCCCATGGCAGCGTCTCGACGAGTCCGCGATGCGCGATCCCCTGGTTCGGCGCGTAGGTCGCGCCAAGGTACGACTTCAGCGCTTCTCGCTCGACGTCCTGAATCAATCGCCATCCCGTGTCTGAATTCGTCAGAATTGCGATCGCGAAGTTCCGCTCGGGAACGATCTCGAGCAGCAGGATGTGCGCGGCGAGCGTGCCGCCGTGGCCGTAGGTGTGAACCGGACCGAGCTGCCGAATGTGCCACGCGAGTCCGATGTCGTCGTCTGTGCTCTGCTTGTGCGCCTGCACGGTCCGCATCTGCTCCAGGGACTCACGCCTGAGCACGCGCTCGCCCTTCGCCGACGTGCCGTCGCCCATGTGAAACTTCGCGTACGCGAGCAAGTCGGTCATGCACAGGCCGACTCCGCCCGCGGTGACGCTGGTCGACGGCACGAACGGACGTTGCAGATCGATGCGACCGTTGACTGAGAGATGTCCGGCGGCGAACCGTTGGACGATGAAGTCGCCCGCTGTCGTGCCTGCGTGTTCGAGCCCTAACGGACGGAAGACGACATCGCGGATCGCCAGATTGATCGGCTGCCCGGTGACGACTTCGATCACGCGTCCCGCGATGCTGAATCCCGCGTTGTTGTAGCTCCAGGCTTTCCCTGGCGGTGCGACCTGCATCAGATCCGGCAGCGTCGTCGCGACGAAATTCCGGAGCGTGTCGCCACCGCGCTCGGGTCCCGATACCTGACCTTCCCAACCGCCGAGATGCGTGAGCAGGTGCCAGACGGTCACGTCGCGGCTCACCGCGTCGTCGCGGACCTTGAATTCCGGGATGTAGGTGCGGACCGGCGCGTGGAGATCGACTTTTCCCTGCTCGACGAGCCGCATCATCGCGGTTGCGGCGAACGTTTTCGAGATCGACGCGATCGGAAACACGGTGTGCGCCGTCACCGGCAGCGGATCCTCGACGTTCGTCACGCCCAATCCGCGACTCGTCGGCTGGCCGGCCGCGATGACCCCGAGCGCGACGCCGGGAACGCCGTATTCCTTCATCTTCGCTTCGACGAGGGACGCGAGCGCGTCGAAGCGGGCATCCGCAGCCGGCTGCGCCTCGACGGGGACACGCGGCAGGCACAGAGCGAGCAGTGCCGCTGCCAGACAGCCGGCGAACCTCATACGATTGATTGCAGCACGCAGCATGTTTTTGGTGAGGAAGGATAGCACCGCTCCATAATGTTTCCATGCACACTACCGACACCGCTCCGGCTCTCGCGCGGCTGTTCGCGGAACTCGTGAACGGCACCAGCGGCGCAAAGGGAGCCTTCGTGCTCAACACTGGAGATGTGGGACTGCTGCGATCGCTCGACACGCTCACCGCCACCGACGCATCACGATCCGTGAATCAGGGGGCGACGATCGCCGCGCACGCGCTGCACGTGCGCTACGGGTTCTCGCTGATGAATCGATGGGCGGTCGAAGGCGGCAATGCATTTGCCGACGCGACGTGGGACGAGGCATGGAAGACGTCAACCGTCGACGAGGCCGCGTGGGCGGAGATCCGGAAGGGATTGCGCGACGAAGCGCAGCACTGGCTGCAGGTGTTGCAGGCGCCGCGAACGGTCACCGACGTCGAGTTCACGGGCATGATGGCCAGCATCGCGCATCTGGCGTACCACCTCGGCGCGATCCGCCAGATCAACAAGGACTCACGAGGGCCGAAGGAAGGAACGTTTTAAGGCTTGCGGGAGCGCGCGAAGCTGTTCCACTGCCAGACGCCGTCCACGACTTCCCGCGGCAGACGGTGCCCCAGTTGGCGCGCCGCCATGATCATCTGGCCGCGATGATGTCCTTCGTGCGCGGCGAAATAGCTGAGAAAGTGCAAGAGGTCGGTCGGGAAGTTCTGCCAGGTCGATCGCGGCACGCGGCCGCCGTTGGCGTCGCCGAGTTCGATCAGATCGACGATACCGTCGCTGCTGCGCGGCAGCGCGGCGACCACGTCGGCCTGGGTCGCGCGGCGTAAGTCGACGCGCCTGGGCACCTTGACGCCGTGCGACGCCCCGAGGCTTTTCACCCACATGCAACGGCTGTTGTGAAGATGCGCGGCGATCATGCCGATCGTTTTCCGCGGGACACCCGGCACGTTCTCGTTCCAGATCTCCTTCGGAAGATGCTTCACGAGGTACACCGTCGCCTCGTTGTTCGTCAGCCAGGCAGCGATGACGGGATGGGTCTCACCGGGTTTCATCACTTCACCCGGAGTTCTGCGACGCCGGCAGCCCTCTTCGCAGGATTATGCGTCTGATCGAACCCACTCAGCGCGATCGACAGCACGAGCAGCGCGGCCGTCGTGAGATGCGCGTGGCGCCGGATCATGCGCGTGATGATAGCCGCATTTCGTTCGTCGGCACGAACCCCAGCCGCTCGTACAGTCGGCGGCCCGCATCGGCGGCATGCAGGACGATGCGGCGGATCTTCCGCTGGGCGAGTTCGTCGAGCAGCGTACGCATCAGCGCTTCACCGACGCCTCGCCGGCGCCAGTCGGGATCGACGTACACGTTCAGCACGATCGCTTCCGGCCCGAGCTCGAGATCGACGACGCCGTCGCGCGGACGCGGAAGGATCGGCCGTAGCTGGACGCCGGCGCCTCCGACGATCGCGTTCGCCGCGCCCTCGGCAACCCATGCGAGATACGCGCCTCGCGGGAGCGCGTCGTTCATGAACGTCACGGTCGCGCGCTCGAGCGGATCCGCCAGAACAGGCGCGAGCTTCGCCATGTCGCGGAACATCGTGACCCGGTGGCGCGCAAGCACCGGGATGTCGGCCGCGACGGCGGCCCGCACGGTGAACGAAGACTGCGTGTCGGTGATCATGGCGTGCGGGCGCCCATGCGCGCGCGGACGTGCCTCGCGCGGGCCTGGAGTGCTTTGCTGGACGAGCGTTCGAACGCGCGGACGTACTTTCGAACGATCGGCTCGACGGCCGGATCGATAGCCGTGAGCTGCGCGAGGCTGTCGAGCGCCCAGGCACGCACGAAGGTCTGCGGGAATGACACGTTCTCGATCAGGATTGTGCGCACCCGCCGCCGCTCGGACGGCGTCCATTCGAAGAGTGGCAGCGCGCGCACGATCTGCAGACGGATCTCCCATTTGTCGCTGTCCGCCAGCCGCCCGATGAACAGGCGCTTGTGCGGCTCGATCCAGTCCGCGTGCGAGTGCGCGAGTTTCTCGAGCAGGTCCAACGCGCGTTGGACGACCAGCCAGTCCTCGTCGTTCGTCAGCGCGACCAGCTCCGTCACCAGAGATGGATCACGTTCGACGCTGCGGCGCGCGCGATTGGATTGGGCGATGCTTCGGCGATCGCCGCCGATCAGCAGCGGGCGGATTCTAGGCGGGACGGATCCACGTTTGGCAACCATCACGCCTCTAGCGCTCGGACAGCGTTTTGATCCGTGCCTGCGAGCCGGGAACGTAGCGATAGGTAATATCAGTTCCTACTTTTTCGACGTCGAGCCGTTCGGGATTCTTCCCTGCCCCGCACCCCCGGAAGTACGCGCGCGGGCCCATGAAGGCGGAATGAAAGCCGAAGCCGCGCACGGCTCCCATCCACTGTCGCGCGAGACTGGCGCGAGCCGTGCGAGCGGGAAACCGCACGTGACCCGCGGCATCGGAGGCGACGGCGTCGTCGCCCTGAACTCCCGCGGCAAGCCATTCCCAGTGTTGATCGATGCTGCAGTTCGACATCGCCTTGTTGTCGGGGCCGACCACGTCGAAGGACCAGGCGGGGGCGACCTCGTACTTGAAAGGGAACAGCAGTACGGCGATCGCGATCGCGCCAACGATGATCCAGACGCGTCGCCTGGTCACGGGCCTACGCGTACTCGAACCGGCCGAACGCGGCGTACTGGCCCGAGTGGTCGTATCCCAGTTCGCCCTTCACTCGGAAGACCGTCGACGCCGCGAGGCCTCCGCGCTTGACGACGAGCCCTTCGGGCAGCACGACTTCGGGATGCGCCTCGGCTTTCGTGACGGGATTGCGGATCGTCTGCAGCTCGAGGTCCACGACGTCGCCGATCGTGGCGCGCGAGTGGTGTTGGGCGAGGTTGACGTCGAACGGCGCGAAGACGGGCGCGGCGAGATCGTAGGTCTTGATGAAAATGCCCCACGGGCCGCCGAGCTCGCCGCGCACCATTCGCGTCAGCGCAGCGCGCTGCGCATCGGTGGCGCGGGCGTCGATGTAGCAGGCCGCGCGCCCGGCGCCTTCGTGGATCGCGCCGGGCCATTTCGAAAAGACCGCGGCGCCCAGGCCCGACAGCTGTACGTCATCCACCTGGCCGTCCTCGATGATCCAGATCCAGCCGCCCTGGCAGAAGCCTCGGCTCGGCCGAGCGTTGAAATTGCACGGGCAGCCCCAGTCGCAGTTGCAGGCGATGAGGACGTCGCCGGTCACGCGAAATGTCGACATCAGCGTTTCGCTCCAGTGCGCAATCATGCGGTGGTCGCGATCCGATCGTCAAGCCTTCAGTCCTCCCGCCAGAACGACAATCACCGCCGCCGCGCCCTCGGCGAGAAACTGGAAATTCAGCGCGTGTGCGTCGACGGCGAAGCCTCCCGCGACGTTCCCGAGGAGATGAACGAGAATCGCGAGCAGCAGGTTCGCGCGCGTGCGCAGATAGAGTGCCGTGTTGAATACGGACAGCGCCACCACGCCAATCGTGAACAGCGGAAACGACATCTGTGCCTGCGGTTGACCTGGAATGAAGAACAGCGGAATGTGCCATGCCGCGTGCACGAGGCCCAAACGCACGCTGGCCTCGAGAGGCGAATAGCGCTCCGCCAATCGGGGCAGTGCGAAGCCGCGCCAGCCGAACTCCTCTCCGACCGGCCCTGGATCTCTCACAAGCGTGACGACGAGAACGGTGAAGACGGTGCGCGCGCTCGGCAGGCTCAACGGCGTGTGGTGATAGGCGGAGCCCGCAAGCAGCGCGGCTGCGGCGATCGCCGCGTAGCCCGCGACGACGATGACGTACGAGGCGGCGGGAGCGTTGAGCGGATTCAGACGCTGGGCGAGGTGTCGCAGCCCCTGACGCCCGTCGTGATGGGCCGTGAATACGATTCCGGTAAGGCTCACCGAGTACGCCGCGAGGTAATACAGCGCGCTTGACGTGGAGAACGGACGTCCGGGAAAAATCCGGCCGATCACAAGCCCGATGCCGCCAATCGACCACGTCAGCGTGAATGCGACGATGAAGAACCGTCGCACGGTCGCACTCGACGACCGCTCGGAATCGGTGATGGTTTCGACCAAGCGCGCCATTCTACAATCCCGTCGCCCTTCATGCCGGCGCGCTCGTGGCCGCTGATCGCCTTGCTCGTTCTGGTCCCGCTCGTCTGCTGGGCGTGGATCGTCGTGTTGTCGCGCGACATGTACGGGCCGATGACCGGCGCCGGCGCGTGGATGATGACGCCGGTGTGGGACGCGCCGCATCTGTTTCTGCTGTGGGCGATGTGGGCGGTGATGATGACCGGGATGATGCTGCCGTCCGCCGCGCCGATGATCGTGCTCGCCGGCGGCGGCCGAGCCTATTTCGTCGCGCTCGGCTACGTCCTCGTGTGGGCGGCGTTCAGCGCCGGCGCCACCGCGCTGCAGTGGCTTCTCATGCAGCACGCGATCGTCACGCCGATGATGGAGCTCTCGAGTCGCGTCGCCGCCGGCGTTCTGCTCGCGCTCGCCGGTCTCTATCAGTTGACGCCGCTGAAGCGCGCGTGCCTCGCAACGTGTCAGGCGCCGATGGCGTTCCTGACGCGGCGCTGGCGCAGCGGATCCGCCGGCGCGCTCCGCATGGGAGTCGAGCACGGCGTGTACTGCGTCGGGTGCTGCTGGGCGCTCATGCTGCTGCTGTTCGCGGGAGGGGTCATGAACCTGACGGTCATTGCGGCGCTCACGGTGTTCGTCGCATTCGAGAAGCTTGCGCCGCTCGGGATCTGGAGCGCGAGGGCGAGTGGGGTGGTGCTCATCCTGCTCGCCGCGTGGATCGGACTGCGCCGGTAATCGGCCAATCTGCGCCTTACTGAATCGATGATGTTACGGCGCGTGACGCCCGCACAGTGGCGGTTCGCCGGCGGCATGGCCATTCTGATCGGGTGCGCCACGGACCACGCGCTCCGCGCCGATGTCTGACGGGCCGATCACCTGATTACCCGACAGTCACTCGTCGCCGCGGGTCGGGAACGTCAGCAACCCGAAGCGAGACGCGAGCACGCGCCGGACGGGAGCCGGGTACGCCACGTCGGCCCCCTTGATGCTGTGCCAGAGGATGCGGTTCAGCGTGTCTTCGTCGATCCGGTCGTAGTCGCTGAAATCCATGCGCGCCGACGCGGCCGCACCGTATCCCTGCGGCGGGTTCTTTGCCATCAGGTCGATCCGCGGCGGCACCGCCGTGAAGCTTGAGAGATCCGGTTTCGCCATGAAGCTGTTCACCATCGGCGCCGCCGCTGCGTCGTGCTGCGTCATCGGGGGAAGCCCGAGCAGCAATTCGACCGTGCGCAGCATGCTGACCGTTGAGTACATCTCGCTGTCGACGGCACCGCGCTTCACGTACGGGCTGATCACGAGGCCGGCCGTGCGGTGCGAGTCCACGTGATCCGGGCCATTCTGCGCGTCGTCTTCGATGATGAAAATCGCGAATGACGGCCACGCTCGGCTCTTCGTGATCGCCTCGACGATCTTGCCGACCGCGACGTCGTTCGAGGCGACCTGCGCTTTCGGCGTGTAGGCGCCAGGGGTGGTCCCCTGGGTGTGGTTCTCGCCGAGCGACATGAACATGAAGTTCGGAACCGAGCCGGTGCGATCCATCTCCTGGAACTCTTCGACGAAGCGATCAGCGCGAGTGAAGTCACGCGTGCGTTGCGCCTCGGAGCCGGCCGGCCGCTGCTCCATCTGCGGATCGGAAGTCTGCTGCTCGAAACGGGCGCTGCGCACCGCCGCGACACCGCGGCGGTTCCCCATGCCGAAGGTCATCACCTTGAGGCCATGTTGCCGGGCCAGTTCCCAGATATATGGTGTCGATTGATCCGAGATCCCACCGCCGGTCACGAGACTGCCATGTTTCGAATAGCTCAGCGTCCACGCGCGCTGCGTGAATTCGGTCGCATACGCCGACATTGTCCAGGGCTGGCCGTCCTGAGAGACTTCACCGCTGCAATACAAGTTGTCGAGCAGCACGAACTGCTCCGCCAGCGCGTGCTGGTTCGGTGTGACATCTCGCCCAAAGAGCGTCAGGCTCGGATCGCCGTTCCCCTGCTTCATGTCGCCGAACACCTGGTCGTAGGTGCGGTTCTCCTTCATGATGAAGAGGACGTGTTTTATCGGCGATCCTTCACCGACTTTCGTGGGAATCACGGTATTCGCGGTGATTCCGGCCGTCTCGAGCTGCGTGTCGCGATAGAGCGCGTTGTCGTACACCTGCTTCGTGTATGCCGACAGCCGAGCGGCGTCCGGTGAATCGACGAACGAGATCAGGCCGTTCAGCTGGTTGCCGTGGTGCTGAAAACTCACAGCCGGCGCGATCGAATCGATCGGCCGCTTCACAAGATTCGGCCCCGTCCCGTTGCCCTTACCGCTGCCGATGATGATGCGCTTGCCGTCGGTCGTAGCCGCCACGAGCGTTGGATACCAGCCGGTGGGCAGGAAACCGAGCGGCCGGCTCTTGCCATGCTCCGCGACGTCGATCACGGCAACCGAATTGTTGTCGGCGTTCGCGACGTAGAGCGTCTTCCCGTCCGGCGAAAGAGCGAGTGAGTCAGGCGTGCTGCCCGCGGGAGCCTTCGGGTCCAGCGCCGTACTGATCACTTCGAGACGCTGGCGCGACTTGAGATCGAACGCCATCACGTTGTTGGTGTTGCCGCACGAAACGAAGAGCCGGCCGTCAGGCGTCACGACGACATCGTTCGGATGTGGATCGGTGGCGAGCGTTCCTTCGATCGTCGGACGGGTCGGCTCGCTGACGTCGACAATCGCAACGTTGGCCGACCCGAGATTCGCGACGTACAGCGTCTTTCCGTCCTTCGACAGCCGCGCGGCGATCGGATGGTCGCCCACCTGCAGCCTGGCGACCGCGCGCGCGCCGTGCGTCTCGAGAATGTACAGCTGCCCGTCGGAGTTGTTCAGCGCGTACAGAACCGCGCCGTCGGGCGACGTCCCCAGCCACGAGACGGCGGTGCGCTGCTTATCGGCGCCGTGCAGGTTGTATCCGACGCGCGCGTCCTTCCAGCCGCCGCTGTCCCAGCGGTCGAAGAACTGGATGTCGCTGGCGCGATAGCCCGCGCCGTTCGACACGTAAATGCGGTCGCCCGCCGGCGAGAACGTCAGGCCGCTCCATGCCTGCTCCAACTGAAATGTCGCGATTTCCTTCTCGGTCGTCAGATCAACGATGTGGAGCGCGTGATGCGTGTAGCCGGTATTGGTAAAGGCGAAGAGCTTGCCATCAGGGCTCACCTGGCCGCTGAGGATCATGTCCCCTGACGCCAGTTGCCGGCCGGCAGGTGTTGTTTTCCAGCCACTCACCAGTAGCGCGTTCGGCCCATTCTGGCCGGGAACCGTCATCTCTTGACCGGAAACCGGGTGCTTGATGCGGAACGCTTCGAACGCGCTCCAGGCGGTGCCCATCAGGACGACGATGACGACAGTCAGGGCGAGGCGTCTCATAGCTCCTCCTCGTGCGACGCGGAGGGTACCCTAGCGAGATGACGAACGCGTGTCGAACCCTCGGGTTTCTGACCCGTTACTGACGCCGAAGGTCTAGCTTGCGGAATGTCTGATTGCCGGGAAGCAACCGAGCCGTGCCTGTAAGATGCGCGCCGTCGATTGTGAGGCACCAGACGCTCGTGGCTCGCGGTCCTTTGACCTCCGCCTTCCAACAGGCCTCGGCCGTGTCGTAGGTGAGATCGCTCTCACCCATTGACACGCGCTGGCCGTTCACGACCTTATCGGCGACCCAGTGTACGGTCCCCGGCTTGGAACCTGGCGTGAAGTCATAGACCGCGGTCTCGTCGGCGCACGCCGGAACGACGGCGCGATCCGTGCAGATCGACGTGCCGCGCCAGGTCCCGATCAGATCCGCCGGCGATGATGACGTCGCCTTCGTTTGCGGCAGTGCACTCACCAGCAAGAGGACAAGGACGCTACCCGTCGCATGCATGGATACCTCCGACGGACTCAAAGCATAACGCCTCCAGCAGGTGGGTGGTATCGTGGCCGTGTGGCGCCGATCGAGCGTGAAACCGTCGTCGTCTCGGGACGCGAGGTGGCGATCACCAACCCGCGAAAGGTACTGTTTCCGCAGACAGGCCACACGAAGCTGGATCTCGTCCGCTACTACCTCGCCGTTGCCGATGGCGCGTTGCGCGGCGCCGGCGGGCGGCCGAACGTGCTCGTCCGGTATCCGAACGGCATCGCCGGCGAGTTCTTCTACCAGAAGCGCGCCCCCGACAAGCGTCCGGCATGGCTCGATGCCGTGGAGCTCAGTTTTCCCTCTGGCAGGACGGCCGTGGAAGTCGTCCCGCGTGATGCGGCTGCGCTGGCGTGGATGGCGAACCTCGCGTGCCTCGAGCTCCATCCGCACCCGATCCGCGCGGAAGATGTCGATCACCCCGACGAGCTTCGCGTCGATCTCGATCCGGTACCAGGGATCGAATGGGCGCAGGTCCGCGAGGTGGCCGCGGTCGTGCAAGCGGTCCTCCCTGACTATGGACTCACCGGGTGGCCCAAGACGTCCGGCTCGCGCGGGATGCATGTCTTCGTTCGCATCGAACGCCGCTGGACGTTTGACCAGGTGCGCCGCGCCGCGCTGGCGCTCGCCCGCGAAGTGGAGCGTCGTGCTCCAACGCTGGCCACCAGCAAGTGGTGGAAGGAAGAGCGCCACGGCGTGTTCATCGATTACAACCAGAACGCCAA
>Ga0066903_100005186_pt1 | contig 11244 bp, 9 predicted proteins | sample PanSoiMetaGPlot1_FD_67491 | JGI IMG/M metagenome (GOLD analysis project Ga0066903, IMG submission 67491) | Tropical forest soil microbial communities from Panama analyzed to predict greenhouse gas emissions - Panama Soil - Plot 1 (version 2) | ecosystem: Environmental > Terrestrial > Soil >...
GGGATTCAGGGTAGGCCTCCTAGTTCTTCAGTTTTCCGGTCCCGAGGTGCCTACCTCACCTCAAGAATAGCAAGGCCGAAGAATGCGCAAAGGAGCACCTGAAAGCACTGTCAACTGCGGTGAACATGTATAGCCAACGCGTATAGCCAAGCGACTAGTTAGCAACGCCGAGCAGTGCAGCACACGACATAGGTTTGATCGAGAAACGCCGCCCAACTACGCGCAAGAACGCGCTAGCGTCGAACTGTAAAACCGCCGCGAAAGCTGTGGGGGTTCGACTCCCTCCCGGCCCACCAGCCCCCATTTCGAGTTCAGAGACGGCCGTGAATCGGCCTTCGGAAGCGCAAGCGCCTTGCGTGTCATCGCCTTGCGTGTCATCACGGAAGGTGTTGCGCTTGTGTTGCGTGTGGATAGGCGGAGGGAGGTCATTCAATCCTAGGTGGCCACATGGAGCACCGCCAGATCGTCGCAGTCACCGTTGGCCGAGCAGTCTTTACAGCTGGCACCGCCGCATTGATCGGGACGGTCGTAATCGCGATCACCAGCCCATACCAAGAGCGGGGCGTCTGGTTCGGGCTGCTCCTCTACGCTGGGGTAGCGATTGCGTTTCTCGGCGCGTATGTTCTACTCGCCGCCTGGCTTGGGCTATGGCTTCCATCGCCGCGCGAACGATTCATTGGTCGCACGCTGTGGGATCGCATTCAACAATTCAAGGCGATTGTCGCCGGCGCGCGGGAGTGGCCCGAAATGCGCGAATGGCTTCGCCTGCAAGCCAGACTTGAGTCGAAGCAGGCATGACACGGTGACCTCTCGCGTCACACCTGATGTTGATACCCCACACCCCCAGCAGCCCTTTGGTTGTGCGTGACGCTGGACCACCTCGTTCAGCCGGTCGGCCGCCTCCCGGTGCGCCACACGCCGCGGCTGGACGTCGAACGGCAGCAGCCATGGTACCAACCAGGACGATACTCATCCCTCCGCCACGGCACAACGCGGCTCAGAGCGGAATAGGGTCCACAGACCTGAGCTTAAGCGGGCGCCTTTCTCCGGACCGCAAGGTAGTGGGTTCGATTCCCTCCAGGCGCAGCAAGCCCCCCAATTCCGAATTGGCAGGCGTCCGGGTAAAGAACAGACACCGCTACTACGCGCGGGCTTGAGATCGCGACTGCCTCGAGGCGGCGCCAGATGACTCAGGGCGTATAGATCTGGACCGCCTTAGTCGGCGTGTACTGGCAGTAGTCCCCAGTCGAGTCGCAGCCGAAGGTCGCTCCACCCGCGAACAGAACGGTTCCGTTGGGAAGGAGCGATGCGGCGCTCTCCTGCAGGTCGGTGAAGACCTGATATCCGGTCAAGGTCCAGGTCCCGGTGGAGGGCTGGTACACATCGCCGTCGTAGCTGCTCCCGGCAACCACGACGCGGCCGTCCGGCAGTAGCACTCCTGGGCTCCGCCCGAGGCCGACCACCATCGATCCTGTGGTCTGCCAGCTGTTCGACGCGGGATCGTAAATCTCCGCCGACGAAAGGGTTCCGTAGTTGTCACCACCGGCTACCAGAACCCGGCCATCTTGCAGGAGGACGGCCGCAGCGCTCCTCCGCGCCCCCGCCATCGACCTGGCGGACGTCCACTTTCCGGTCGCTGGGTTGTAGAGTTCAGCGGCCGACACCTGCCCGCCAGAAACGGCGGGGTTGTAGCCGGTCGCGACCAGGACTGTTCCATCTTTCAGAAGCGTTGCCTTGTGGTAGTAGCGCCCTGTTCGCAGCGAACCCGTTAGGCTCCACGCACCGGTTGCGGGGTTGTACAGCTCAGTGGTGCTCAGGGCGTCACCGGTCGAAGGATTCTGGCCTCCAACGACCAGGACTCGTCCGTCATTGAGCAGCACGGCTTGCGGATAGTTGCGCGCGACGTTCAGCTTAGCCGTGGCATGCCAGCTGTTGGTGGCTGGGTCGTAGATCTCAGTGCTCGACGCGGCGTAATAGTTTCCGCTGACCACGAGCACTCGGCCGTCCGCCAGCCGCACCGCAGCGTGCTCCGCGCGCGACTCGGTCATCGGGCCCGTTGGGCTCCACGTTCCGCTCGTCGGGTTGTAGACCTCAGCGTCCGGGGTTGAGCCTCCACCGGCCATCAATATGCGGCCGTCTGCGAGGACCGTCACTGAATGACCGTAACGGGCCGCGCTCATACTTGGCCCGGCCGCCCACGAGTTGCTCGACGCGGACACGGCTTGAACGGAGAGGACAAGCAGGCACGGACCGATCGCGATGGCGCGGAGTATTGATTTGCTGCTCATATCAACAGATATGCGCTGGCCCGGCTACTGGATCCCTAACGGAGGAGACGGACGAGCCTTACTCAGACTCATAATGGTCCCGATCCCCTCCCGCAGCTCCTACAGCGTCTGCACCCCAAAGGCCTGCGCAACTGGGGGTGGGGCGGTAGACGTTGGGCCGGCCCTGCGCGCCCTCGTCGCGCTCGGCGGCCAGGAGCCCGCGAGAGACGAGCAGGGCGAGGGTCTCCGAGCCGTCGCGTGGGATGGTGGTCACGCCCTACGTGCCGATCCGCGACCCACTGAAGCCCCGCACGTCCTCGATGTGGCTGCGGGTGGCCACGCCTTCGGCGATCACGATTGCCAGCACCTCGGCCTGATCGCGACTGAGACCGGGATGGCGCGAGGCTCAGTCAGCTGCCGCACCGCGCCTGCGAAACGGCTCAGCCGCGCCAGTTGCACGGCGACGGCCGACGAGTGACCGAGAATGCGCGCGACCTCGAGCGGCGGGATGCCATATCCAAGGAGGAACGACGCGGAGGAGTGGCGCAGGTCGTGAAAGCGTAGCCCGGGGCAGACCGGAGTCGAGCATGGTGGCCGGGAAGCCCTTCGAGATGCTGGTTGGTTGCAGGGGTTCGCCCGGTCGGCCGCTCGGCCTGCGACCAGGTCCGCGTCGTGACGCCGCACCCACCGGATGAATATGAGGTCGGGCCAGGTCTCCGACCAGCTTGGACCGGCCGCCAGGCACGCCGCGTCCTGTCGGACTTGATGGCTGCGCAGCACGCCGACGGCGACCTCGGGCTTCAGGATCGCCTCATCGTCGAGCAACCCGAGCCCGGCGAGACGAGCGTGATCGTGCGCCGGAGCGGTCCGGACGAGCTGATCGTCCGATGGAACAACGTACCGCGCACGGCGGTGGCGTCCTTCTATATGCCAGAGATCGAAGTCGACTAGATTCTCCGGCTCCCCTCGCTGCGTCAGCACCCCATTGTGCTCGAGACGGTGGACGCGCACACCTTCACCTGCAGGTTCTCCTGATCGCGGCCAGGGTCCGCGGATTCGGTGGGGACCCGGACACGGTCCGGCCGTCGCCAGGCGGCGGTGAGGGAGAGGAAGACGAGTGCCCGCCTCTTCACCGCAAGCAAGGTTGCCCACCCTTCATCTCACTCGACATCCCCTGGGTCGGGTGCAATGTCGAGGGCGAGCTTGACCTGCGGATCCGCTTTCGGAGAAATGCCAGGTAGACCAGACGCCTTCAGCAATTCGGCCGCTCTCAACTCGTCGAGCAGTGCCGGCCGACCCGTCGGCTACGAGTCCAGCTGACGACCGCTGGCCAGGAACTGATCGCGGCGCCCGGCCGAGCAGAAGTAGTGGGTCACTCCGCCCGCGCTGACGGCCGTCGCTGCGTCTGCGGGTCGATCTCCATCCCGCAAGCCGGGTCAACCGCCTTCTCGGCCGCCGTCGCGCCGACCTCCACCCGCGGCTCTCCAGCGGGGCGGGCGCCCTCCTCAGTGAGCGGCTCCGCCCGGAAGCGGCGGAGGCGGTTGGCGTTGGACACCACCGACAGCGAGCTGAGTGCCATGGCGACAGCCGCGATCATCGGACTCAGGCGCAGCCCAAGGAACGGGTACAGCACGCCCGCCGCGACGGGGATCCCGACCACGTTGTAGGCGAAGGCGAAGAACAGGTTCTCCCGGATGTTGCGCATCGTCGCCCGGCTCAGCCGGATGGCCGTCACCACCCCGGTCAGCGCGCCGGAGATCAGCGTGACGTCCGAGGACTCGATGGCCACGTCGGTGCCGGTGCCGATCGCCATCCCCACGTCGGCCTGCGCCAGCGCGGGGGCGTCATTGATGCCGTCCCCGACCATGGCGACCCGCCGGCCCTCCGCCTGCAGCCGGCGCACCTCGGACGCCTTGCGGTCGGGCAGGACCTCGGCCAGGACGCGCTCGATGCCGACCTGCCGGGCGATCGCTGCCGCGGTCCGCCGGTTGTCCCCGGTGATCATCGCGACCTGCAGGCCGTGGCCGCGCAGGGTCGCCACCGCGCCCGCCGAGTCCGGCTTCAGCGTGTCCGCCACCCCGAGCACTCCCGCCGCCCTGCCGTCGATCGCGACCATGAGCGGGGTCCTGCCATCGCCGGACAGGCGATCAGCCACCTCGTCGAGCGCACTCGTGTCGACGCCCGCCTCGCCGAGCAGGGCGGGGCTGCCGACCAGCACGGCACGGCCCTGGACGGTGGCGCGGATGCCTCGGCCGGTCACCGACTCGAACCCGTCCGGCTCGGAAAGCAGCCGCTCGTGTGAGCGCGCGCCCGCCACCACCGCGCCGGCCAGCGGGTGCTCGGACGGGCGCTCAGCGGAGGCGGCGAGCATGAGCAGCTCGCGCTCGGCGAAGCCCCCGGCCGGCACGACGTCGGTGAGCGCCGGCTGGCCCCGCGTGATCGTCCCTGTCTTGTCGAGGACGACGGCGTCCAGGCGGTGCGCGGTCTCCAATGCCTCCGCAGAGCGGATCAGGATGCCCTGCTCGGCGCCCTTGCCGGTCCCCACCATCACGGAGAGGGGGGTTGCCAGGCCAAGCGCGCACGGGCAGGCGATGATGAGCACGGTCACGGCGCTCACCATCGCGGTCGCGAAGGCGGGCTGTGGGCCCAGCGCGAACCAGGCGGCGAACGTGGCGATGGCGATGAAGATGACCGCCGGCACGAAGTAGCTGGCCACCATGTCGGCCAGGCGCTGGATGGGCGCCCTCGAGCCCTGCGCCTGCTGGACCAGGCGGACGATCTGGGCCAGCATCGTGTCGCTGCCCACCCTGGTGGCCCGGAAACGGAAGGCGCCGGTCCCGTTGATGGTCGCCCCGATGACCAAGTCGCCCGGTCGCTTGGTGACCGGGATCGACTCGCCCGTGACCATGGACTCGTCCACGGATGACCACCCGCTTACCACCTCGCCGTCGACGGGCACCTTGTCGCCGGGCCGGACCGCGACGACGTCGCCCTCGACTACCTCCTCCACCGGGATGTCCGCCTCCACGCCGTCGCGGACGATGTGGGCCGTATGGGCCTGCAGGCCGATCAGCTTTCGGATCGCCTCGCCCGTGCCCGCCTTCGCCCGCGCCTCGAGCAGGCGCCCCAGCAGGATCAGCGTGATGACCACGCCGACGGCCTCGAAGTAGACGTCGCGCAGGCCCTGTGGCAGGAGGCCCGGCGCCACGGTCACCAACAGGCTGTAGGCGAAGGCGGCGGTGGTGCCGATCGTGATGAGCGAGTTCATCTCCGCGGAGCGGTGCGCCAGGCTCAGCCAGCCCGTGCGGTGGATGGGCCAGGCCGAGTAAAGCATCACCGGCGTGATCAGGGCCAGCTGGACCCAGTGGTTGGTGAGGATGCCCACTGGGACGAGCCCGCCGGCCATGACCGCGAACAGCACTGGGGCGGTGAGCACCGCCGCCACGACGATCCGGCGGGTCAGGTCGGCGATCTCCGCCCGGCGCTCGGCGGCCTCGTGGTCCTCGCCGCCCAGGCCCACCTCAGGAGCCGCCGTCGCGGCCGGAGGCTCCTGAGCGAAGTGGACCGGCGCGATCTCGTGACCGCCGGTGGGTTCGACCACCAGCGTGCCGTGGACCATGTTCATCCCGCAGGCGAACTCGAACTCGCCGGCGCGGTCGGGCACCAACTGAACGGTCGTCTGAGCGAACGCCGGCAGTGGGCGGTTGACAGCGAAGTCGGACAGGACGACCCGCGACGAGCACTCGCCGCTCTCTTGCCGATCGAAGACGATGCGAAGGGGCACCCCCTGGCGGACGCGCACGAGGTCCGGCGAATAGCCGCCGCGCACGGTCACCGTGACCTGCTGGACGTCGCCGACCAGTTCTGCGGCACGCGCCCTGCGGGGACCGAAGAAGAACCAGCCGAGGGCGCCGCTTAGCACAATCGCGCCCACTACGACGACGAGATCCTGAACGATCATGGCCTGTTCGCCTCCTTGCCCTTCGCCAGCTCCATCCACCTAGAACTACGCCGACCCCTGTGCGGCCACCGCCCGCACCGCCCGCCGCGACCTGGCAAGCACCGACGGGGCGCCGATCGCGAGGCCGGCTGCCCAGATCAGGATCCACGCCGCGAGCGTCTGCCAGCCGAAGCCGCGCACGCCGTCGGCCGGCGTGGGCGCGAGCGGGAATCCATGCGGATAGATCCCGAACAGTTCGTAGAGGTCGGCGGCGGCGCCGAGCAGCCAGAAGCCCGCAAGGCCCCACCAGGCCCAGGCCTCTCCCCGGCGCAGGGCGTTGTGGGCGACCAGCACCGTCAGACCCAGGCCCGCCAGCGCCAGGATGGCGGCGCCGTACATGTGGCCCCTGGTGTGCGGGTCCACCAGTCCCAGCACCCCGTCGCGGAAGCTGGCGCTATGCCCTGTGGACGCCATCTGGATGACCAGGAGCGGGTCCTCCTGGGCAGCCAGGAACGCGCCGATGGTGACGAGCCAGACAGCCGCCCACAGTGGATGTCCGCGCCGGATCCCGATCAGGGCGACCCCAGCGGCCACCAGCGCCCAGACCACTGCCCATACGGCGATGATCGTCGGCATGATTCTCTCTCCTCTTAAGTGAATGCGGCTAACTGGACGCCAGTGCGGCGCGGACCGAGGACTCCTTCCTCAGCAGGACGCTGACGAGCAGCCAGACGATCCAGGCCGTGGTCAGGCCGAAGAACGCGTACTGCGGCAGCGTGTTGGCGGACGTGAAGCCCCTGGTTCCGGTCAACCAGCTCACGACGAGCCAGACCAGGCCGGTCAGTCCCATCAGGTAGCCGATCGGCCGGGCGATTCTCGCGGTGATCGCGATCGTGGCGCCAAACAGCACCAGCGTGAGGCCCCACATGAAGTTCTGATAGCTGGTGACCCCCCACTCCACCCATCGGACGGCCAGGACACTGGCGTAGCTCGTCGCCTTTTCCGCTGCCGGTGCGCTCGCCCAGGTGTCCACCGCCTGCTTGAGTGCGACCCCATCCACGGCATACAAAACGCCCGCGAGAACGAGAGTCGCCCCGGCCGAAACGGCACCGAAGAAGGCTAGCCAGCGTACTGGTCCTTCAGCGATGTTGAGCGCGAAGAACAGGAGCAGCAGGCCCCCGAAGTGGAGGGCGGTGCCGACGAACTCCCCGAGGTGTACAGCGGCCCAATCGCCACTGGCCGCGTAGTTGGCGAAGGTGGCTTCGAACGTCGCGCCACCTCCCGGGTGGAGAACCACGTTCGTGACACCCAGGAGGACCCAACCAACGACCAGCAGCGCCACGGATGCGCGAAGCAGCGTGCCGTCAGCCGTCTGTTCGGTTCGAGCCTCCGAGGTCCGAGTCAAGCTTGCGATGGTCATCTCGTCTCCTCCTAGTTCGGTCGCGGTCTCAGTAGGGAATGTGGCGCCGGTCCGTCACGTCGTCGATGGGGAGGAGACGGTCGGCGCCTGGCCCACGCCGGAGCTGGCCTCGACCGGGTCCTTCATCCGCAACGCGACGACGAACAGCCAGATGGTCCAGACAGCGCTGGAGAGAATGACGAGCTCGAAGAGGGCTCCTCGGATGGAGGCACCCAGGCCCTGGGTTCCGGCCACCCAGCTCATCACGATGAGAAGCAGGCCCGACAATCCCATCAGGTAGCCGATCGGTCGGCTGATTCTCGCCGTCACCACGATGGTGGTGCCGAAGAGCACCAGCGCGACGCCGGACGAGAACTCCTGGTAGCTTCTCGCCCCGGTCTCCAGCCATCGGATGGCTTCCGCGCTGGCAAAGCGTGTCGCCTGCTCTGCCGCGGGTGCGCTCGCCCACGCATCCACGGCCTGCTTGAGCGCGACCCCGTCCACGGCATACACGACTGCGGCAAGCGCCCCCGCCACCCCTGCCGAGATGGCGCCGAAGAACCCCAGCCAGCGCGGCGCCCCCCGCGAGACGTTGAGCGCGAAGAAGAGGACGAGCAGCCCCGCCGTCGTGATCGCCACCCCGAGGAACTCGCCGAGGTGGATCGCGGCCCAGTTCGAGCTCGTCGCGTACGCGGCGAACTGGGCCTGGTCGGTGGGTATGGGACTTCCCGGATGCGGGAACTGCAACACCTCGTAGACCACAAGGCCGATGAGCAGCAGGGTCCCTGACAGACGAAGCGAGTTGCGGTCAACCATTGTGCACCTCCTGTGAGGCACGCTAAGCAGGGCCGGCGGCGACGCCATCCGTGACAACCCGTAGGGGGTCACGTATTTCGCGACAGGGGCGCCCTGCTGGCAGGCCTCCTGCTGGCGCCCATCGGCATCGAACAGCGGGCCGCGCCGCTCGAGACGGTCACAGGCGTGTAACCTCGCGTCAAATGGCGGCAAGGACCGCCAGGTCGAGGGCGGGCAACCTGCCGGCGGAGCTGACGAGCTTCGTCGGCCGGCGCCACGAGTTGGCCGAGATCAAGCGGCTGCTCACCACGACCAGGCTCCTGACACTGACCGGCAGTGGGGGCGCGGGGAAGACGAGGCTCGCGCTTCGCGCCGCCGCCGACCTGTCGCGCAGCCTGCCGGACGGCGCCTGGCTGGTCGCCCTGGCGCCGATCGACGACGCGCTGTTGATCACGCAGGCCGTGTTCGGCGCCCTGGGCCTGCCGGACGTCTCCGCGCGCTGGTCGCTCTCAGCGCTGAGCGACTACCTGCGCGAGAAGCGCGTGCTGCTCGTGCTCGACAACTGCGAGCACCTGCTGGACGGTGCCGCCGGGCTCGCCGGTACCCTGCTGCGATCCTGTCCGGAGCTGCGGATCCTCGCGACGAGTCGCCAGGCCCTGGGCATGCCGGGAGAGGTGCGGCACCGCGTGCTGCCGCTCTCGCTGCCGGAGGCGAGCGGGTCGCCGAGCCCGGGCCAGATCGCCGGCTCAGACGCGGTTGCGCTGTTCGTGGAGCGCGCCGCGGCCGTCCAGCCCGGCTTCTCCCTGGATGAGTCCAACGCAGCCTCCGTGCTGCAGGTTTGCGCGCGTCTGGAGGGGATGCCCCTCGCGCTGGAGCTCGCCGCGGTGCGCCTCGAAGGGCTCTCGGCGGAGCAGCTGCTCGCTGGCCTGGACCGAGAGCTGCTGGCGCCGGGCGCGGTGCTGCGGGGCGCGGAGGCCCGGCAGCGGACGATGGAGGCCACGCTCGACTGGAGCCACTCGCTGCTGAGCGAAACGCAGCGACGCACGTGGGCGCGTCTCTCGGTCTTCGCCGGCGGCTGCGGCGCGGAGGCTGCGGAGGCCGTCTGCTCGGGTCTTGAATCGCCGCCCGAGGACGTGCCCGGAGTGCTGGCCGCGCTCGTCGAGAGCTCGATCCTCCGCCGCGACCACGCCAGCGAACCACCGCGCTACTCCATGCTCGAGACCGTCCGCCAATACGGCCGGCGCAGGCTCCGAGAGCTGGGCGAGGAGCTCGAGCTCCAGACGCGCCACCGCGACTGGGTGGCCGGCCTGGCGAAGGCCACCTCGACGTTCGACGACACGAATCCGCAGACCTTCGACGCCATACACCGGGAGCGCGACAACCTGTGGGCCGCGCTGGAGCACTGCCACCGTCATCCGGGCGAGGCTGCAGCCGGCATCGACATCGTCGCTTCGCTGACCAACTACTGGATGGCCCGCGGCCCGCTCCGGGACATCCGGCGCTACCTCGAGTCGCTGCTGCCCCTGACGGAGCCCGACAGCCAGGTGCGGGCGCGAGCCCTGGTCACCGTCGCGCTGTTCGCTGGCGCACTGGACGACGCCGGGACCGCAGAGGCCCATGGGTTGGAGGCGATGCGGATCGCCGGGGTGCTCCACAGTGCCAACGTCGCGTGCTGGGCGGCAGGTGCGCTGCTCCTCACGGCGTTCGTCCAGGGGAAGCGGGAAGGCGTGAGCGAGCTCTGCCGGTCGATGATCGAGACGGGTGGAGAGACCGGAATGGGTGTCGTCGCGAGGCACTACACGTGCCAGCACTTGCTGGAGGAGGACAGGATCGACGACGTAATCGAGATGGGCGAGGCCGCGGTCGCGCTCTGCAAGAGGGTGGGCGACCTCTACTCGCGCGGACTGATCCTCAACACGCTGGCGGAGGCGCGGCGCCGGCGCGGCGAGCTGGCGGAAGCTCGGGACCTGGCCCGCGAGGGCGTGATCTGCAAGCACGCACTCGACGATCGCCGGGGAGTCGCGGCGCTCACCGAGACCCTCGCGTGGGTCGCCGCTGACGAGCGCGACGACGCACGGGCCGTCACGCTGCTCGGCTGCGCCCAGAGTCTGCGCGACTCGATCGCGATCCCGCTCCTGGCCCCGTACCAGTTGCACCACCGCGCCTGCGAAGATGGCCTGCGGGGGCGGCTGGGCGAGGCGCAGTATCGCAGGGCCCGGCAACAGGGCCTGGCGATGTCCGCCGGCGAGGCGGTCGACTACGTCCTCGGCCAGGCGAAACCGAAGCTGGCTCCGGCGGCCGCCACGACCGCGACGGTCCTCAGCCGGCGCGAGCTGGAGATCGCTCGGCTGGTCGCCGAGGGGCTCACCAATCGCGAGATTGCGGCCCGACTGTTCATCTCCAACCGCACAGTCGAGACGCACATCACGAATATGCTCAACAAGCTCGGGATCAGTTCGCGCACCCAGCTCGTCCGTTGGGTCGAGTAGGGCCGAAATACGGGATGGCCTACGGGTTTGCGCGGATGTCGCTCCCCAGGGCCGCCGGCTATCGTGCGGATCAAATGACAGCCCTCATGCTCTTCCTGGTCGAACAGCGGCTGCCCCGGACCACCGACTCGGAGCTGACCCTGCTCCAGGCGGCGCTGATCGACGCGTCGCTGCGCCTGACCGCGCGTGGCGAACTCGTGCGCTACCTCGGATCGACCTACTTGCCCGGACCGGAGCGTCTGCTGAGCCGGTTCGAGGCCCTGAACGCCGAGGTGGTGCGGGTCGTGTGCGAGAGCTCGCAGGCTCCGCCGACGTCGCTCGAGGCCGCCGTCGACCTGCCGGTGCCCGACTGAC
>Ga0066903_100005187_pt1 | contig 11242 bp, 11 predicted proteins | sample PanSoiMetaGPlot1_FD_67491 | JGI IMG/M metagenome (GOLD analysis project Ga0066903, IMG submission 67491) | Tropical forest soil microbial communities from Panama analyzed to predict greenhouse gas emissions - Panama Soil - Plot 1 (version 2) | ecosystem: Environmental > Terrestrial > Soil >...
GCGTTGTCGGCATTGATTCCGCCGATCGCGACCACGGGCGTCGAAACGGCCGCGCAGATCTCGCCCAGCCCCTCGACACCGATGGGCGGATCCGCGTCCGGCTTCGACGGCGTCGTCCACACGGGCCCCGCGCCGATGTAGTCGGCGTGCCCGTTCGCCGCGCGCGCCTCCTCGAGCGAAGCGGCCGACAGCCCGAGCACGAGCCCGTGCTCTTTCGCCCTCTCCGCGCCGTGATCGCCGCGGCCGAGATGCACACCGTCCGCGCCGAGCATGAGTGCCGCCTCGACGTCGTCGTTCACGACGAACGCGACGCCGCGCCGTGCGCACAGGCTGCGCGGCGCGCGGCCGCGCTCGACCACATCGGCCCGAGACACGTCCTTGAGCCGCCACTGGACGACCGTCGCGCCGCCCTCGACCGCAAGGCGAGCCGTCTCGAGCTCGTCGACGAGCACGTGGAGCTTCACGAGACGTTCGCGCGCTCGTCGAGCGTCCCGGGGTCGAGCGCCGCAAGCGCGTCGTAGAGGTTGACGTGGAAGCTCCCCGGCCCTTGCGCGCCGCGTGCCGCGTCCTCGGCCGCGACGCCGAAGGCTGCCAACGCCTCGGCCGCCGCCTCGAGCGGCTCGTCGCGCTTCGCGGCGAGGAAGCACCCGGTGATCGCACTCGACATGCAGCCGGTGCCCGTCACGGATGCAAGCAGCTCGTGCCCGTTCGCGACCGCAAGCGCACGCTCGCCGTCAGAGACGTTGTCGACGACACCGGTCACCGAAGCAACGACTCCGAGGTTGCGCGCGGCCAGTCGCGCCAGCTGTGCCGGATCGTCGCCTGCATCGATGGACTCGACGCCGCGCACCTCCGCCGCAACCCCGACGAGCGTCGCGACCTCGCCCGCGTTCCCGCGCAGCACTGCGACGTCGACCTCCGCGAGAATCCGCTTCGCCGTGTCGGTGCGGTAACGCGTCGCGCCCGCGCCCACTGGGTCGAGCACGACCGGCGTGCCCGTGGAGTTCGCCGCTTTCCCCGCCGCGATCATCGCCTCGATCCAATGGGGCGAGAGGGTGCCGATGTTGAGCACGAGCGCGCCCGCGAGCCCGACCATCTCCTCCACCTCCTCGCGTGCGTGAGCCATGACCGGCAGTGCCCCGAGCGCGAGCGTTGCATTCGCCGTCTCGTTCATGACGACGTAGTTCGTGATCTGGTGGACGAGCGGCCTGCGCTGGCGCAGCACGCGCAGCGTCGTCCCGGGCGAGACGCTCATACGGCGACGTTCACCGGCCCGTCGCCGGCTCCAAGCTCGGCGAATCCGTTGCGAACGGCCTCGGCCGCAACGACGGCAGCACGGCGCGCGGCATTTTCGAGCGAGGAGCCTTTCGCGAGCTCCGCTGCCAGCGTTGCCGAGTGCGTGCACCCAGCGCCGTGCGTCGCCGCGACGTCATGGCGCTCGACGGGGATCTCGACGTGCCGCGTCCCGTCGAAGAGGTGGTCGACCGCGTCGCGGCCGTGACCGCTCGTGACGATCACCGCACGCGCCCCGAGCCGGTGGATCGACTCGGCGAGCGTACGCCGCGGCGCCGGCGAACCGGCGAGCGCCTCCGCCTCACCGAGATTCGGGGTCACCACGGTCGCGAGCGGGAAGAGGCGCACGACCAGCGTCGCCACCGCGTCGTCCTGCAGCAGGCGTGCGCCCGAACTCGCGAGCATCACCGGATCGACGACGAGGGGCACCGGATGCCTCGCCAGGAAGTCCGCGACGGTCTCGATCGTCTCGCGCGAGAACAACATGCCCGTCTTCGCGGCGTCGACGCCGATGTCCGAGAACACCGCTTCGAGCTGTCCGCTGATGAACTCCGGCGGCACCTCGTGCACGGAAGTCACGCCAACGGTGTTCTGCGCCGTCAGTGCGACGATCGCGCTCATGCCGAAGCAGCCTGCAGCGGCGAAGGCCTTCAGGTCGGCCTGAATCCCCGCGCCGCCCCCGGAGTCGGAGCCGGCGATCGTCAAGCATCTCGGTACCAACTCCCTCCCTTCGCCGGTCCTAACCGGATCAGGTTCGACGGGTGTGATCTCAGCCCGTGCGGGCACCCCGGAAACGCAAGGGTACCGTTCGTCGTGTGACGAGTGCAGGCACCCTCGCCTGGGACGACCTGCTCACCGGCGACGAGCTTGCGCACGTCGAGACAGTTCATCGCGCCGACGCACGGTTTGCGCTGCTCCCGGAGGAGCTTCATCCGCAGCTGCGCGGAGCGCTGCCCTTCGACGGCCTGTATGCGCACCAGCGTGACGCATGGGATGCGGCCGCACGAGGCGGGCATCTGATCCTTGCAACCGGCACCGCGTCGGGGAAGTCGCTCGCGTTCAACCTGCCCGTGCTCGACGCAATCGCACGCGAGCCGAAGGAGCGCGCGCTCTACCTCTATCCGACGAAAGCGCTCGCGCAAGACCAGGCGCGCGCGCTGGCTGAGCTGCACGCGCCGAATGTGCGTGCCGCGATCTACGACGGTGACACGCCGGGCGAGCGCCGCTGGCAGATCCGCCGCTGGGCAAACGTCATCCTCACGAATCCAGACATGCTCCATGTCGGCGTGCTGCCGCACCACGACCGTTGGGCGGACGTGCTGCACAACCTCCGCTACGTCGTCGTCGACGAGGCGCACGTCTACCGCGGGGTCTTCGGCTCGCACGTTGCGAACGTGCTGCGGCGGCTGCGCCGATTGGCGCGTGTCTACGGCGCCGACCCTCAGTTCCTGTTCGCGTCGGCGACGATCGCGAACCCCGGCGAGCTGGCCACAGCGCTGGCAGGCGTCGAGGCAGCCGTCGTCGACCGTGACGCCGCGCCTCGCGCCGAGCGCACCATAGCGCTCTGGAACCCGGAGCTCCTCGACGCAGAGCTGGGCCTGCGCGCGAGCCCGCTCGGCGAAGCCTCGCGGCTGCTGGCCGAGCTCGTCACGCGCGGGCTGCGGACGATCTGTTTCGCTAAGTCGCGCAAGGCCGCCGAGCTGATCCACAAGTTCACGGTTGACCGCGTCGACACGGCGACCGGAAAGCGACTGGCGCCGTATCGGGCCGGCTACACGCCCGCGCAGCGCCGTGACATCGAGCGCCGGCTGGTGGAAGGCGAGCTGCTCGGCGTTTCCGCAACCGACGCACTGGAGCTCGGCATCGACATCGGGCTGCTCGACTGCGCCATCTCGGTCGGGTTCCCGGGAACGGTTGCGTCGCTCCGCCAGCAGTGGGGGCGTGCCGGGCGCCGCGGTCACGGCCTCGCAGTGCTGATCGCGAGCGAGGACGCGCTCGACCAGTACTTCATGCGCGAGCCCGAGACGCTCCTGGAGCGCCGCGTCGAGGCTGCAATCCTTGACCACGCGAACCCGCGCGTCCTCGACAGCCACGTGCGGGCAGCGGCGTTCGAGGCTCCGGTCGACGACGCCGACCGCGCGACACTCGGTGCTGCGGCGCTCGAGCGTGCCGCCCTGCTGCCCGACCTCAAGCAGACGAAGAGCGGCTATGTCTGGGCGGGTCGCGACTATCCCGCCGGGCAGTTCGGGCTGCGCTCGGCGACGCCGGACACGTTCGCGGTCGTCGAGGCGCAGAGCGGCACGCTGCTGGGACTGGTCGAGCGAGAGCGCGCGTACTCGACCGTGCACGAAGGCGCCGTCTACCTCCACCTGGGCGAGAGCTATCTCGTCCGCGAGCTCGACCTGCGGGCGCGCACGGCGGTCGTGACGCCGTACAGCGGCGACTATTACACGCAGGCGAAGAAGGAGACCAACACCGCGATCGAGGAAACTCTGCGCCTGGAACGACGCTGCGGGCTCGACCTGGCGTTCGGGCGCATCTCCGTGACCGAGCAGGTCGTCGCGTACCAGAAGAAGTCGATCCGCGACCAGTCGACGCTCGAGACCGTCGCCCTCGACCTGCCGGAGACGAGCTTCGAGACCGAGGCGATCTGGTACCTGCCGGAGCCCGGGCAGCTCGAGGGCCTGGAGAGGATGCCGAGGCTCCTCGGGACGCTGCATGCGGCCGAGCACTCGATGATCGCGCTGCTCCCGCTCTGGGCGATGTGCGACCGCTGGGACATCGGCGGGCTCTCGACGAATATTCACTTTCAGACGAACCGGCCGACCGTCTTCATCTACGACGGGCACGCCGGCGGCGTCGGGATCACGGAGCGCGGCTTCGACGCCTTCGAGGGCTGGGTCGCCGACACGGCCCGGATGCTCGAAGGGTGCCCGTGCAGCGACGGCTGTCCTTCCTGCGTCCAGAGCCCGAAGTGCGGCAACCTCAACGAGATGCTCGACAAGGGCGGCGCGCTCATGTTCCTGCGCCGGCTGGTGGCCTCATCGACATCCGTGAACTGACGGACGACGACGTCGCGCGGATCGGCGACCGGCTCCCGCTTGCCCGCTTCGGCGGCCAGGGGACGTACCTCGTCGCCTGGGACGGTGGCGAGCCGGTCGCGCACGCACACGTCTCCTGGGCTCGGACGAAGCTCGGCGTGCCGGAGATCCAGGACGTCTTCGTCCGTGAGGACAGACGCAGGCAAGGCCTGGGCACGGCGGTGACGCTCGCAGCCGAGCAGGTCGTGCACGCCCGCGGGCACACGAGCATCAGCCTGGCCACGAGCATCGACAATCAAGCCGCGCAACGCCTCTACGACAAGCTCGGATACCGCGACTCCGGAGCGGAGCCGGTGCGGGTGCACGGCACGATCATGATCCGCACCGGGCCGCTCAAGGTGGACGACACGTTGATCTACCTCGTCAAAGACCTGGGTGTCGATTCCGAGCGTGCTCGTTCGTCGTAATCTCGAAAGCGACCAAGGGAGGGCAACGTGAAGGTGTTGGCGCTCATCTACGGCGACGAGTCTCGCTGGGACTCGTTCGACGATGCGCAGCGCGCGGCCGTGTACGCCAAGTACCAGGCATTCGGCGAGGAGGCCGCCAACCAGATCCTCGGTGGCGCCGAGCTCGCCTCGACGCGAACGGCGACCACGGTCCGCGTCCGCGACGGGCAGACGGTGGTCACCGACGGCCCGTTCGTCGAAACGAAGGAGGTGCTCGGCGGCTTCTACCTGCTCGACTGCTCGAGCCTCGACGAGGCGGCCGAGGTCGCCGCACGCATCCCCGGTGCGGAGACGGGCGCGATCGAATTGCGCCCCGCACGAGAGGAGGAGGCGGCATGAAGGTCGTGGCAGTCGTCTACGCAGACCAGAAGCGGCTGGCGTCGCTCAGCGACGACGAGCGGCGCGCGCTCGCGGCGGTTGCCTGCGCAAAGCTCGTTCGACCTGTCCGGGAGGAGGCGGCAGCATGAAGTACCTCCTTCTCCTCAACAACAGCGCCGAGCAACTGCATGCGTGGAACGGGCTCTCGGTGGAAGAGCGGCAGCGACTGCGGGAAGAGACGCTGCCTCGCTGGGAGGCGCTCCTCACCTGGGCGCAGGAGCAAGGCATCGATGCGACCGGGCTCGAGCTCGGCGATCCCGCGCTGGCACGCGTCGTACGGGTGCGAGACGGCGAGGCGCTCGTCACGGATGGGCCGTTCGTCGAGACGAAGGAGATCCTCGGCGGGTATTTCCTTGCCGACTGCAAGGACCTCGACCAGGCAATCGAGCTCGCGCAGCGCGTCCCAGTAGTGGAGAGAGGCTCGGTGGAGATACGGCCGCTCATGACGAACTGACCGTAGACGCCGTCTTCCGCGAGGAGTGGGGTCGTGCCGTGGCGATCCTCATTCGCGTCCTCGGCGACTTCGAGCTCGCCGAGGACGCGGTGCAGGACGCGTTCGCGACAGCGCTCGAGCGGTGGCCGCGGGACGGGATGCCGCGGAACCCCGGCGCGTGGCTTGTGGCCACGGCCCGCAACCGCGCGATCGACCGGATTCGACGCGAGCGGACGCTCGTGCGCAAGACCGAGCTGCTCGCTGCGCTCGAGACCCTGCAGACCGAGGAGGACGACGACGTGAGCTCGATCCCGGACGAACGCCTCAGCCTCGTGTTCACGTGCTGTCATCCGGCGCTCGCGCCGGACGCGCAGATCGCGCTCACGCTCCGTGAGGTGGGAGGCCTGCAGACACCAGAGGTGGCGCGCGCATTTCTCGTGCCCGAGGCGACGCTCGCGCAACGCCTCGTGCGCGCGAAACGCAAGATCCGCGACGCAGGCATCCCGTTCCGTGTCCCACCCGACCATCTGCTGCCGGAGCGGCTGCGCACCGTGCTCGCCGTCCTTTACCTCGTTTTCAACGAGGGCTACTCGGCGACCGCCGGCGATACGCTCGTGCGCCGCGAGCTCTGCGAGGAGGCGATCCGCCTCGCAAAGCTGCTCGCCGTACTGATGCCCGACGAAGCCGAGGTGCTGGGCCTGCTCGCGTTCCTGCTGCTGCAGGATTCCCGGCGCGATGCCCGGACGAGCCCGGACGGGGAGCTCGTGCTGCTCCAGGATCAAGACCGGGCGTTGTGGAACCGCACGCGGATCGAGGAGGGCCTTCGCGTGCTCGAACGCGCCCTTTCGCTGAAGGCGCCGGGGCCGTACCAGCTGCAGGCCGCGATCGCGGCGCTGCACATCGAGCCGCAGACCGACTGGCCGCAGATCGCCTCGCTGTACACGCAGCTCGCCCGCCACGTGCCCTCACCGGTCGTCGAGCTCAACCGCGCCGTCGCAGTGGCGATAGCAGAAGGGCCGGAGCGCGGGCTCGCGCTCATGCGGGACCTGCCGCTCGACGAGTACCACCTCTACCACTCCGCGCGGGCCGATCTGCTGCGCCGCCTCGAGCGCCTGGACGAGGCGGCAGCCGCCTATCGCCGCGCGCTCGAGCTGGTGCAGACGGAGCCGGAGCGACGGTTCCTCTCGCGCAGGCTCGCCGAGATCTCGTAGAACACGGGAATGGCCGAGGCGTTGGGCGGAACCCTCGTCGTGGGCGGCGGGTTCGCCGGCGCATACGTGGCACGGCTGCTCGGCAAGCGCGGCGCGACGATCGTGTCGCCGGAGAACTTCATGCTGTACACGCCGATGCTGCCCGAGGCGGCGTCGGGCACGCTCGAGCCGAGGCACGTCGTCGTGCCGCTCCGGCAGATGTGCCCCCACGCCGAGCTGCTGCTCGGGCGCGCGACGGAGCTCGACGCCGAGAACCGCCGCGTTCGCATCGAGACCGAAGACGAGCTGATCACCGTCGGCTACGACAACATCGTCGTCGCGGTCGGAGCGATCTCGCGCACGCTGCCGATCCCTGGCCTCGCCGATCACGCGATCGGCTTCAAGACACTCGCCGACGCGATCTACCTGCGCAACCACATCCTCCGGCGGCTCGAGGCTGCGGCGGCCGCGCCGAACGAGACACACCGGCGGCGCGAGCTGACGTTCGTCTTCGTCGGCGCGGGCTACGCCGGCGTCGAGGCGCTGGCGGAATTGTCCGACCTCGTGCGCGACGCGCTTCGCTATTACCCCACGCTGCGCCACGAGCCTCAGCACTGGCTGCTCGTCGACGCAGCGCCGAAGATCCTCCCGGAGATCCCGGCGCCGCTGGGCAAATACGCCGCGCGGCAACTCGAACGCCGAGGCGTCGACATCCGCGTCGGGACCACGCTCGACCTGGTCGAGCCACATGCAGCCGTGCTCTCCGACGGCGACCGCATCTTGACGAGCACCGTCGTGTGGACGGCCGGCGTGCGCGCGAACCCGCTGAACGAGCGCTTCGGCCTGCCGCTCGACGACCGCGGGCGGATCAAGGTCGAGCCGACGCTGCGGGTGGAGGGCGCCGAGCGCGTCTGGGCGCTGGGCGACGGCGCCCGCGTGCCGAATCTCGCCACACCTGGCGAGTACGACCCGCCGACCTGCCAGCACGCACTCCGCCAGGCGCGACGGCTGGTCAAGAACCTGCGCGGCGAGGGGAAACCGTACGGGTACCGCATGCTCGGCCAGGTCGCGACGCTCGGACGCTACAAGGGCATTGCCCAGGTTCCGGGCGCACTGCTGCATGGCTTTCCCGGCTGGTTCGTCACCCGGACGTACCACCTCTACCAGTTGCCGCTGATCACCCGGAAGCTGCGCGTCGTCACGGACTGGACGACGTCGCTCTTCTTCCGCCGCGACATCGCCGAGCTGGGCACGCTCGGCCACCCCGAGCGGCTGGGCTCGTGAACCTCGAGCCCCTCCGGAGCATCCGCGTGCGCACACCGCGACTCGAGCTGCGCCTGGCGAGCGAGGACGAGCTCGTCGAGCTCTTCCGTGTCGCCGAGCGCGGCATCCACCCGCCAGAGGTGATGCCGTTCTACGTGCCGTGGACCGACGACCTCGGCCTCGACGCGTTCCTCGAGTTCCATCGCGACTGCCAGGACGCATGGCGCCCCGAGAAGTGGTCGCTCACCCTGATCACGTTCCTCGACGGCAAGCCGATCGGGTCGCAAGGCATCGACGGGGAAGACTTCGCCACGCGAAGGGAGGTCTCGACCGGCTCCTGGCTCGGCGGGCCCTACCAGGGCAAGGGGCTCGGGACGGAGATGCGCGTTGCCGTGCTGGAACTCGCGTTCGAAGGGCTCGGAGCCGAGGCGGCGAGCAGCGGATCGTTCGTGCACAACGTCAAGTCACAGCGCGTCTCCGAGAGGATCGGGTACCGGCTGACCGGCACGCGCACGATGGAATCCCGCGGCGAACCCGTGGAGCACTACGACTACCGGCTCGAGCGCGGCGAGTGGCGCTGCCCGCTGCCGATCGAGATCACAGGCCTCGAACCGGCGCTCCCGCTTTTCGGCGTCCGCTAGCCGAGCGCCCTCAGCGCGTCGGTCAGCCGCTGCCGCGTCGTCAGAACGCCCTCGAACAGATCGCCGTGCTTGGCAATGCGCTCGCGCACGACGGGCATGGTGAACGACAACGGATCGAGCTTCTCGTTGACCTCGCTCCAGCGCAACGGTGTCGACACCGGCGCGCCCGGCCGCGGCCGGACGGAATAGACCGACGCGATCGTCTTCCCTTCGCCGTTCTGGTTCGAGTCGATCAGCACACCGCGACGCTTCGACTTCGTCCATTCCGTCGTCGCGAGGCCGCGGTTCGTGCGTGCGATCGCGCCGGCCACGATCTCCGCGAACCGGCGGGTGTCCTCGTACGTGTAGCGGCGCTCGATCGGGACGAGGACGTGCATCCCCTCGGCGCTCGATGTCTTGGGGAAACCGATGAGGCCGAAGGCATCGAGTGCCTGCTTCACGAGCAGCGCCACCTGGACCGTCTCCTTGAACCCGACGTCCGGTGAGGGGTCGAGGTCGAAGAGGACGAAGTCCGGACGGTCGGGCTTGTCCGTCCGCGAGTACCACGCGTTCATGTCGATGCAGCCCATGTTCACCATCCACAGGAGCGCCAGCTCGTCGTTGACGAGCGGGAAGTTGACCCATTTCCGCTGCCGCGGCGACTCGCGCGTCGAGACGGGCGTACGGAACGTCGGGATCCACTCCGGCATGTGCTTCGGCGCATCTTTCTGGAAGAACCGCCCGGCCTCGATGCCGTCGGGCCAGCGCACCATCGTGAACGGCCGATCGCGGAGATGCGGGACAAGCACTGGGGCAACGTCACGGTAGTACTCGAGGAGATCGCCCTTCGTGATGCCTTCGACAGGGAAGAAGACCTTGTCGAGGTTCGAGAACTTCAGCTCGCGTCTGCCTTTGACGATGCGGTCGGCGAAGGCGACCTCTCGGCGGACCTCCCGGGCGGACTTGTCCTCGCGCAGCCCGAGGTACGACGGTGCGCGCAGCCGGCCGTCGTGCGTCCACTCCGCGAACTCGACCTCGCACACGAGCTCGGGCTCGACCCACATGACGTCGCTTCTTCGCACCTTCGGCATCTTCGGCACCTCGCGAAACGGTGGCGCGTCGCGCCGGAGCGGACGGAGCTTGTCGAGCAGCTTCTCGATCTCCCGGCTGTCGAAGCCGGTGCCGACGTTGCCGGCGTAGACAAGCTCTTCGCCCCGATAGACGCCGAGCACCAGTGAGCCGAAGGTCGACGCGCGCCGGCCCGTGCCTTTCGTGTAGCCGGCGATCACGAACTCCTGCTCGCCGTGCGTCTTCACCTTGACCCAGTCGCGCGTGCGCCGGCCGACGGCGTACGTCGAGTCGAGGCGCTTCGCCATGATCCCCTCGAGGTGCTGTTCGGCGGCCGCCTCATAGAGGGCGTTGCCGTCGTCGAACGACTCCGAGAGACGCACCGTTCGGTTCCGGCGGTCGAGCAGCGCTTCGAGCCGCTTGCGGCGCTCGACCAGCGGCAGGTCGACGAGCGGCTCGCCGTCGACCTCGAGCACATCGAACGCGTAGTAGACGAGCGGCGTGTCCGCCCTCCCCTGCTGCATCGCCGAGAAGCTCGAGCGACCGGTGTCGTCGAGCGCGCATACCTCCCCGTCGAGCACGCAGTCCGGCGTCTTCACGGCCTTCGCGATCTCCTTCGCGACGCTCCCGAAGCGCGCCGTCAGGTCGTTGCCGCGGCGGCTCGTGAGCACCACCTCGCTTCCCGAGACCGTCGCGATCGCGCGATAGCCGTCCCATTTGACCTCGAACTCCCAGCCGACGCCTCGCGGCACGTCCTCCGCGAGAGTCGCGAGCATGGGGCGATACGACGCGGGAGCAGGCGGCGCCGCCTGCGTCGCCTCGTCGCGCTTGCGGATGATCAGCCAGTTCTTCTCGTCGCCGCTGAGATGCGCCGGGATGAGCGACCACATGCCGTCGAGACGCTCGCCGTGGAGCCGCACGGTCAAGCCCCCGTTCTTCTTCTCCTCGACCAGCTCGTAGGTGCCGTGATCCCAGATCTCGACGGTGCCGGCGCCGTACTGGCCGGTCGGGATCTCGCCGGCGAAGGTCGCGTAGTCGAGCGGGTGGTCCTCGACGTGAACAGCGAGGTGCTGCTGTCCGGGCTCGAGCGGCACGCCCTTCGGAACCGCCCAGCTCGCGAGCGCGCCGTTGCGCTCAAGGCGGAAGTCGTAGTGGAGCCGGCGCGCGTCGTGACGCTGCACGACGAAGATCGGCTCCTTCGTTTTCGTGTCCTCGGCGCCGAAGGGCTCAGGGGTCTTCGTGCGGTCGCGTTTCCGGTTGTACTCGGAGAGCTTCTGGTCGCGTTTCAACTCGGGGCCGATCGGCTAAGCACTAGTTCAAAGGAGGACTCATGTCCTCCGAAAAGCTTCTCCACCCAGCGGGGGGTCGACTCTTCGGGCCGGATTTCCGGCCCGAAGTCGTTCAGGGGCAGGGGAAAACGCTGTGGATGTTGTGGAGAGGTGGGAGCCGG
>Ga0066903_100005188_pt1 | contig 11242 bp, 10 predicted proteins | sample PanSoiMetaGPlot1_FD_67491 | JGI IMG/M metagenome (GOLD analysis project Ga0066903, IMG submission 67491) | Tropical forest soil microbial communities from Panama analyzed to predict greenhouse gas emissions - Panama Soil - Plot 1 (version 2) | ecosystem: Environmental > Terrestrial > Soil >...
CCCCGCGTGACCAGCAGCCGCTCGTACCAGCGCATCGACCAGCCGGGTGGAGGCAGCGTGAATACCGCCGACGACCCGAACGAGACGGCAATCGTCACGACCAGCGGCGTGAGCAGGAAGACGGCGCACAGGACCGCTGTGGTCCACACGAACCAGGTGCCTAGGCGCTCGATGCTCGTCATGAGCGATCTCCAAGTCGGCGCGAGATCCATGTGCTCACCAGCACGATGGCGACGGCGATGACAAGCAGAACTACGGCGGTCGTGGAACCCAACCGCTCGTCGCGCATCAGCAAGAAGGAGCGACCGGTCAAGGTCGAGAGCGTCTGGAAACGGTCGCCGATCAGCAGGCTTGGAATGACGAACATCGACACCGACATCGAGAACACGAAGGCGATGCCGCTCACCGCTCCGGGAAGCGTCAGCGGCAGAACGATGTGGCGGAAGGTATAGAGCGGAGACGCGCCAAGTGTGGCGCCGGCCTCACTTAGGCGCGGATCGATCAGCTTCAAGACCGAGTAGATTGGCAGGATCATGAAGGGCAGGAACACGTTGGCGGCGCCGAGGATGAGACCGGTCTCGGTGAATAGCAGGCGCTGCGGCTCGCTCCATATGCCGAGACCGACCAGAATCTGCGAGACGATGCCGTCGCGGCGCAGCACGATCTGCCAGGCGAACGCCTTGACGACCACGCCGATCGACAGGGGCAGGATGATGGCTATGAGCAACGCCACCTGCACGATGCCACGCGACCAGGCGAGCGCAAAGGCTACGGGATAGCCGACGATCAGGCAGACAAGCGTCACGCCCACAGCGACGGTGACGGTGTTCGCCATTACGCGCCAGGAGTAATGATCGGAAAAGAATCGTGCGAAGGGCTCGATAGAGAATCCGTCGGGGCCGCTGACGCTCTTGGTGAGCAGCCACACAAGCGGCACGGCATAGACGACTGCGAGATAGGCAACGGCGGGCACCGTCAGCATCGCCGTCCAGTCGCGCTGTGACTGCCCAGAGCTGTCTGCAGCGGCCGTCATGGCGGCGCGCTTTCACTCGGATAGACGAGCGTATCCTCGACGGCCCAAGACAGCGTCATTTCGACGCCGGCCTTCAGGCTGTCGGCAGCAAGGTCGGCGGTCTCGACCAGGATCTGCTCGCTCGCGCCGGCCTCGAAGTGCAGCAGCGCCTTGGAGCCCTGGAAGGCGAGGTCGCGAAAGCGCACGACAATCCTGTTGGCCAAACCGTCGGCGGCACCGATGCGCAGCCGCTCGGGACGAACGGCGACGATGGCGCGGGTACCCACGGCCAAATTGGCGCGGGCGGTGAGGCGACCATAGGCGGTGTCGATGGCCGCCTCTCCGGCGCTCCGGGCAGCGATGCGGCCGTCGATCCGGCTAGACAGGCCGACGAAGCCCAGCACGAACGGCGTGGCGGGGCGGCGGTAGACGGTGAGCGGATCGGTGATCTGCTCGATGCGGCCCTGGTTCATGACGGCGATGCGGTCGGACATGACGAGCGCCTCGTCCTGGTCGTGCGTTACGAACACGGCGGTGATCGCGAGCTCGCGCAACAGGCGTTTAAGCTCGATCTGCATGGTCTCGCGGAGCTTGCGGTCGAGTGCGGAGAAGGGCTCGTCGAGAAGCAGCAGCTTGGGCTGCACGGCGAGTGCGCGCGCCACGGCGACGCGCTGCTGCTGTCCGCCCGACAGCATGCGCACCGAATGGCCCGCAAAGTCGGAGAGGTGGATGAGTTTGAGAAAGCGGGCGACCGTCTTGGTGGTTTCCGTCCTCGACCGGCCCCGCGCGGCGAGACCGAAGGCGACGTTCTCGGCGACGGTGAGGTGCGGGAAGAGGGCGTAGCTCTGGAACACCACGCCGACGTTGCGCTTGTGCGGCGGCACGGTGGTGATGTCGCGGTCGTCGAGGCGCACCGTGCCGTCATCGGCCGAAAGCAGGCCGGCGACGATGCGCAGCAGCGTGGTCTTTCCGCAGCCCGACGGGCCGAGCAACGAGACGAACTCGCCGCGGGGCATGGCGAGATCGATGCCGCCCAGCACCAGCGCCTGGCCAAACGATTTGCGCGCACCATCGACCTGCAGGAAGGTCGCGGTCGCCGTCATCGTGGGGCACCGACCGGAATCGGCGAGGCGATCCTGGGCATGCAGCAAGCTGCGATCAAAGCGCCATCTCGCGGTCCCAGCGCTGGACCCATCCGGCTCGGTTGTCGGCGACGAAGGCCCAGTCGATGCTATGGATCGTCGCGTTGGTGGGCATGCCGGGCGGTGGCGCCACCTCGATGTTGGTCGGCAGCGCGAACGTGGGGCCGACGATCTTGGACTGCACCTCCGCGCTCAGCAGCTCGTTGACGTAGGCGTAGGCGAGTTCGGCGGCCGGGCCGCCCTTGACGACTGCAATGCCCGACGGCACGGGGAAGATCCCTTCCTTCGGGGCGGCCATGCCGAGCGGGGCGCCGTCCTGGCGGCGCTGCAGGGCGAAGGAAGAGAGCGCGCCAACAATCATGTGCGCCTCGCCCTGCTCGAGCAGGCTGAAGGCCTGCGGCATCTGGCTGTAGACGGTGAGCAGGTTGGGCTTGAGGCTGGCAAGCTTCTTGAAGCCCGAGTCCACATCCTTCATGGCCTCGGGCATGGGCTTGCCGGTGGCCAGATGCGAGGCCATAAACAAATTCGGGATGCCTTCCGTATTCTGGAGCGAGGGCACGATGATGCGCCCCTTGAACCTAGGATCGTAGGCTTCTGCCCAGGACGCCGGTGGCGACTTGAGGACGTTGGTGTTATAGGCGATGCCCTGCCAGGGCTGCAGGTAGTTGGTCCACAGACCGCTCATATGAATGGTGCCGGGCTTGAGCTTGCCCATGTTCGGCACCTTGTCGGGGGTTACCGGCTCGAGCAGGCCTTCCTTGACCGCCAGGATCATTACTGGATCGTCCATCTGGACGACGGAGAGATACTGCTTGTCCTTGTTCTTCTGCATCTTCTCGAGATTTACGAGCGAGCGCGTGCCCTCGAAGGTCAGCTTGCAATCGTACTTTTTCTCGAACATCGGCATGACGTGCGCCTCGACCCACGGCTTGTGGCTAGCGGCGCCGCCGATGACGATCTCCTTGGCCTGCGCGTGCACGATGGCGGGCCGCGCCAAGCCCTGGGCTGTAATGGTCGCGACGCCGGCAATGAACGCGCGGCGATGGATGAGTGCTTGTCGGTGCTTGCCCCTCATGAGTCCCTCGAGAGATGGCCCGGGTGAGCAACTATCTGATCACCTCGGCCGGGTTGCCGGTCGACGCCATTCCAGCTGACTGGAGGCCCTTAGGGCAAGCCAAAATATTGTGCAGGGGTGATCGGCCGGATGGCAGTCCGCTTTATCTGTGGGCAGGCACTCGGCCGATGGGTCCTTTGGGGTCGTTATCTGCCCGCGTCGACCTGCCGCCCGCGCCCGGCGATTGGAGCTCCCGAGTAAGGCCCTGAGTGGCCGTCTCAGCCGGCAATGCCCAGCTTGTGCGCCATCGCGGCGACCGCAGCTGGGACCGGCTCGACAATTTCGACTTTGATGCGGCTGGCAATGGCGCGGGCGGCGGCGGCGAGGGGGCCGCCGCCGACGATGATGGCCTCGGCTCCGTCGCCGTCGGCACACTGGTCAGCGAGCGCCTGCAGCGCGGCCTCGAGGCGCGGCGCGTCCGACGTGAGCGTAACCGGATCGTGCGCCGTGATACGCACGCTCGCGAGCGCATCGCGAAAGCCCAGCTGTTCGACGCGCGCGCGGACGCTGGCCTCGAGCCTCGGCGTGGTCGTAACGATAGCGAAGCGCCGGCCGTCGCGGCCAGCTTCGCGGATCGCGGCCTCGCCGATGCCGATGACGGGGACGGAGAGAAGCATCGCGAGGCGATCGGCGCCCGGATCGCCGAACGCAGCGACGATCACGCCTTGACCAGCGAGGCGGGGAGCAAGCGCTGCAACGGCGTCGGCTGCGACCGCCAGGGTCTCAGGACCGGTGATCAGCGCGGCACCAAACTCGGCTGTCACGCCCTCAAGCGCGAGACCCGCGGGCGCAACCTCGCGGGCGCGCGCTAGCATCATGGCAGTCGTGGCGCTCGAGGTGTTTGGATTTACGAGTTGCACCGTGGTCATGCCGCGGAACATACTATGCTACTTCCTGCGCAACGCCTGAGCGGTGTGCCCGCCCTTCACGCAGCATGCATCGAGGCTGAGCGTCGCCGATGCAAGGGTATCCTCAGGTCCGGCAGCAGTGCACCTGCTGCGGTGGCCCAATCAAGATCAATATTCCAGAATATTCAATCTCTTGGTGGCGGGGAGAAGCGCCATCGGCAGAGGCCTCAGCAGCGGGGCCTGGTGATGGCATGCACGTTGCTAACTCAATGATACAAGGCCTACCATTGACGCTCGCGCGTGCGCTGACAGGTGATGTCCGATGGCAGATGGACAGGGGGTGGAGAGCATGTTTGGGCGCTCGCCCACGCATCCCGCCGGTCACACTGTCGATATCGACGGCGTTACCCACCGCTACGGGGCGATGCTGGCCGTCGATCACGTGACGCTCACGACGCGCGCGGGCGAGGTGATGGCGTTGCTCGGTCCCTCGGGCTGCGGCAAGACCACGCTGCTGAGGATCATCGCCGGCTTCGTGCGCCAGACGGAGGGGCGCATTCTGATTGACGGCCGCAGCATCGACGGCATGCGGCCGAACCAGCGCAACATCGGCATTGTGTTCCAAAGCTACGCGCTGTTCCCGCACATGTCCGTGACGGAAAACATCGCCTATGGCCTCAAGGCCCGCGGCACGCCCAGAGCCGAGATTGGGCGCCGCATCGCGACCCTCATCGATGCCGTGCGCCTCACGGGACTAGCCGAGCGCCTGCCGCGGCAGCTCTCGGGCGGCCAGCAGCAGCGTGTGGCGCTGGCGCGCGTGCTCGCCGTCGAGCCGACCGTGGTGCTACTCGACGAGCCGTTCAGCGCACTCGACAAGAGCCTACGTCTCGACATGCAGATCGAGATCAAGCGGCTGCAGCGGGAGTTCGGCCTCACGGCCATCCTCGTCACGCACGACCAGGACGAGGCGATGGGCATTGCAGATCGCGTCGCCGTCATGAACAAGGGGCGCATCGAGCAGTGCGATACACCCGTTGAGGTCTATGACCGGCCGGCGAGCCTGTTTGTCAGCGGTTTCATCGGCACCACCAGCAGGCTCGAGGGGCGGGTGGCGCAAGTCGAGGGCGATCGCGTCAAGGTCGAGCTTGACCATGGCGGCGTTGTTGTCGGGCGCGGCGCCAGACCAATGCCAGCAGGCACGCGCGTCGTGATGGCCGTGCGGCCGGAGCAGCTCGTCCTGCACACCGAGGCCGCCGAAGGGCTGATCGCCGCGCGCCACCGCATAGCCATGCCGATGGGCTCGCAGACCATTCACGAGCTCGAGCACGACGGTGGCAACACTATCAAGGTGGTCGAGCAGCGCGTCGGCTCGCCCCGACAGCCCGGCCACGAAGTATGGCTCGGCGTGCGCCCCGATGCGGTCCCTTCAATCTTTCCCAACCAAGGGAGTACCCCATGAACTGTCATCGCCTCGACCGCCGACAGCTAATGGCAGGCGCTGCCGTGCTGGGCGGCGTCTCACTACTCGGCCAGCCGGCCCACGCAAAGGGGACTGTCACCGCCGCCATCTATCCTGGCAATTGGGACGAGCAGTACCGTTCCATCGTCGCGCCTGCACTCAAGGAGGCGCATGATATCGATCTCGCGCTCGAGCCGCTGTTTGCCGTCGACCAGGTGGCGAAGGTCGTGGCCGCCCGCGGCGTGGCTCCCTTCGACTGCTTCGTCCTCGATCCTGGCCCGCGCGTGACGGCGATCGAGCGGGGCCTCTTCGAGCCCTTCGACGGCAAGCAGCTCACAAACGCCGCCAAGCTGCCGGCGGGCTTCGTCGACAATTGGGGCTCTGCCGTCAACGCACAAATCGTGGGCATCGCCTACAATCCCAAGAAGCTGCCTAAGCCCAAGGGCTGGAAAGACCTGTTCCAGGAGCCCTACGTGTCGCGCCTCGGCCTCACCGGTTTCCAGACGACCTTCGGCACCGTATCGCTGATTGAGATGGCCAAGGTGTTCGGCGGCTCCGAGACCAACGTCGAGCCAATCTTCGCCGAGATCAAGAAGATCCTGCCTAGGATCGCGGCGGTGACGCCACCTGCAGCGCTGCCGAGCCTCTTCCAGCAGGGTCAGATCGATGTCACATACACCAACACCAATAACATCGATTCGCTCAGAGCCCGCGGCGTCGACATCGAGCTGGCCATACCCGAGACAGGCGCCATTACCTTCGTGACGACCCTGCACATCACCAAAGGCGCCGAGAATAAGGAGAACGCCTACAAATATATTGACACTGCGATCTCGGCGCCGGTGCAGGAGGCGCTCCTTAAGTCGCCCGCCGTTCTGCTGCCGGTGCACAAGGACGTGCCGCTGACCGCCAACCTTCCGATTAAGAGCCTTGATGAGCTCTCCAAGTTTGTCGCGCACGACTGGTCCAAGATCAATCCGCAGAGACCGGGCTGGATTGAGCGGTTCAACAAGGAAGTGACGAAGTAGGCTGATGGCCGTCGCGGATGCCGACACGGCCCGGCCTGCGGCGCGGGCCCCGAATGAGGTAAAAGAGCGGGTCGAGTGGCGTCTCGTGACGCCGCTCGGCCTCACCTACATGGCCTTCTTTGCCGCACCCTTGCTGCTGCTGCTGTGGGTCAGCTTCTACGAGGACAACGAGCTTACGACGTTCGGTCCCGGGCAGTGGATCAAGTTCCTGTCCGATCCGTTCTATGTTGGCGTGGTGTGGCGTACCGTGGCGCTCGGCATCGCCACGGTGCTGGCGGCGACGCTGCTCGCCTATCCGTTGGCACTCGTGTTCTACGCGGCCTCGCCCGGCGTGCGGCGGCTGTTGCTGTTCATCGTCGTGCTGCCGCTGCTCACTTCAGTGGTGGTGCGAACGTTCGCCTGGATCGCCATCCTGTCCCGCGAGGGCGTCGTCAACAACACGCTGATGTGGCTCCGGCTGACGGCCGCCCCGGTGCCGCTGTTGCAGACCCAGCACGGTTTGATCATCGCTCTGATGCAGATCGAGATGCCGCTCATGCTCCTGCCGCTGCTGGCCGTGGTGCAGGGGATCGACCGCAGCCTGGTGGAGGCCTCGCGTTCGCTCGGGGGCTCGCACTGGCGCACGTTCTTCAAGGTGCTGCTGCCGCTCAGCGTGCCGGGGTGGATCGCTGGCGCAACGCTGGTGTTCGCCAGCGCCACCACCGCCTTCATCTCCCAGTCGGTGATCGGCGGCGGTAGGCTTGTCTACCTGCCCTCCGTGATTTGGCAGCAGGCGATGGTGATATCCAACTGGCCGTTCGCGGCGGTGGCCTCGGTGTTGCTGCTCGTGGCCGTGCTGACCGGGATCCTGGCGCTCAACGCCATCAGTCGGCTCATAGACACGCACGGAAATTAGGGGGCGCGAGGGCCATGACGCGGCGCGCCAGCACCTGGGTCGACTTGAGCTTCCTGATTGTGGTCGGGCTACTCGCAGGCGTCGGCATCCTGGTGCTGGTAGGGCCGGTGATGGTGGTGCTCCTGACCTCGCTCACGACGTCGGCGACGCTCAAGTTCCCTCCGCCGCAGCTCTCCACCCAGTGGTACGTGGCGTTGTTCGATCCGGTGCGCTCGCGCCATATCCACAACGCCGCCTACAACAGCCTGTGGGTGGCGAGCCTCGCCACTGCGGCGGCGACGCTGCTGGCGATCCCAGCGGCGCTGGCGATCGCGCGCCTGCGTTCGGCGACGGCGCGCACGCTGGAGGCCGCGTTCCTCGCTCCGCTGGTGCTCCCGACGCTCGCCTACGGGCTCGCCACGCTGATGTTCTTCACGCTGCTCGGCTATCGCCCGTCGCTGTGGCTGCTGACTATAGGCCACCTCGTCGTCATCGCGCCGTTCGTGTTCCGCACGACCGTGGCAAGCCTTACTCAGCTTGATCCGGTGTTGCTCGAATGCTCAGCCGGCCTCGGTGCCAGCCGCTTGTACACGTTCCGCCGCATCACCCTGCCGCTGATTGCGCCCGGCATCGTCGCCGGTGCCTTCCTTGCCTTCGTCGCCTCGCTCGACAACGTGCCGGTGTCGCTGTTCCTATCCAATGCCCGCACCGATATGCTGCCGATCCGCATGTGGGGCATGATCGAGAGCACTCTCGACGTACGGGTCGCCGCCATCTCGGGCGTGCTGATCGGGAGCGTGATTGTGCTGATGCTAATCATGGAGCGCCTGGTGGGGCTCACCCGGCGCATGAGCGGGTGAGGAGGAATGCATGCGCCGCATCGTCTGCGAGCCGCTGGCGGCTGCCGCGTTCGCGCCGTTTGGCCAGGTGATCGAGCGGCCGGCGGACTTCGGCCGGGTCTATTTCAGCGATTCGCTGGCTAACGGCCGCAGCGCCGCGAGGCCGAGCCTGTCGCTGACGCGCTCGCGCCCCCTGTGCGCGACCCGGCTCGAGGCCACCAGAATGGAGCGCCATGAGTTCTCCTCGCAGAGCTTCTTGCCCCTCGACGTGGAACGCTACCTCGTGATCGTCGCCCCGCACGGGGCCGACGGGAAGCCGAATAGCTCCCGCCTGCAGGCGTTCTTGGCGCGCGGCGACCAGGGCGTCACCTACGGTATGAACGTGTGGCACCACCCGCTCGCTGCTCTCGACCGTGCTGGGCAGTTCGCCGTGTTCATGTGGCTGGATGGCGGTCGGGGGGACGAGGAGTTCGTCGACCTGCCCGCGCCTGTCGCCATCGAATTCCCGCCTGCGTCCGGCGGCTAGAGCAGGAGGCGAGGCATGCCCAGTGTCTACGACCGCGACCTCATTGGCTACGGCGCCAGCCCGCCCGATCCGAAATGGCCCAACGGCGCGCGGCTGGCCGTCAATTTCGTAATGAACTACGAGGAGGGCTCAGAGCCCTCAGTGCAAGACGGCGAGGGCTTCACTGAGCTCGGCCTCACGGAGGCGCATGGCCTCAACCAGGGGGTCAAGGGTCGCGACCTCGCCGGCGAGAGCATGTTCGAGTACGGCAGCCGTGTCGGGTTCTGGAGGCTGATGCGGCTGTTTGCCGAACGCGGCCTGCCGATGACAGTGTTCGGCTGCGCACTCGCCATGGAGCGGCATCCGCCGGCGTGCACGGCGATAAAGACTGCGGGCCACGATGTGTGCTCGCACGGCTGGCGCTGGATCAAGCACTTCGATCTGAGCGAGGAGGAGGAGCGCGAGCACATCCGTAAAGCCGTCGCTTCCTTCAAGCAGACGATCGGGGAGGCGCCGGCAGGCTGGTATTGCCGCTACGGGCCCGGCATCAACACGCGCCGCTTGGTGGTGGAGCACGGCGGCTTTCTTTACGACAGCGACTACTACGGCGACGAGCTGCCCTTCTGGAAGACGGTCGGCGGCAAGCCGCACCTCATCATTCCCTACTCGCTCACCAACAACGACGGCAAGTACGCCGGCTGGACGGGGACCTCCGACGACTGGTTCGCCTTCGTGCGCGACGCCTTCGACATGCTCTACAAGGAGGGCGCCAAGCAGCCCAAGATGATGTCTGTCGGCCTGCACATGCGGCTAATCGGGCATCCCGCGCGCGCCATGGGACTCGAGCGCCTGCTCGACCACATTGGGCGGCACAAGGGAGTGTGGATCACACGCCGAGTGGACATCGCCAGGCATTGGATTGCCGTGCATCCGTATCCGGGCAAGGGGCTGAACGAGTAGCGGCGCGCGTCACTCCGATCGCGGCTTGACATCCAGCTGCCGTTCTCTGCGGGCTCGGCCGACTTACTATGCGCTGCGCGAGCCCGCTAATGTGAAGGGTTTCGGATGCCGGCCCGTGGCGACGGTGCGGCTGGCTCTGGGGCCGCGTCCGAAAGCCTCCAGGGAAGGAACCCGCGAGAGGTGGGGGGAGGTGGTGCGCAGACGGTGGTGCGCCGAGCGAGAGGCCGAACTCTTGCCCGTGCCCTATTGCCAGTGGCACCTAGCTGACGACCTGTGCAGGAGCGCGAGTATAGTCGGCTTTCTGGTGGCTTTCTGGGGGTAGGCCGACGCGCCAGGACGGGTCCGCGCGTAGGCTTTCGGACCGAGATTGACCCATTCCAGTCCTACTCCACGCGCAACATTGCGGCCAGCGATTACCTTAGCGTGGGTCCACGCGCAGTTGCCGGCGCCGATCGAGGAATAGGCAGGCGACGACGTCGTCGAAAGGTCAGCCGGCTTGTGGAGAGACTGTCCCCATGAACCCCTTGCTTAAAGAGATCCGTCACAATCCCCTGCTCTGGCTGCTGGCCTTCGTGCCTGTGGTGATCGCCGCTCACACGGTGAAGCCCGAAGCGCACACGTTTCTTTTTGTGCTGTCCGTCCTGGCTATCGTGCCGTTGGCCGCGCTGCTGAGCCACGCCACCGAATCCGTGGCGACCAAGACGGGCGATACGGTCGGTGGTCTACTCAACGCAACGCTGGGCAACCTGACCGAATTGGTCATTGCGCTGGCCGCGTTGCGCGCCGGGCAATACACGCTCGTCAAGGCATCCATCGCGGGGGCGATAGTCACCAACGCGTTGTTCATGTTGGGCGCATCGTTTCTGCTCGGCGGACTCAAGCACCACGTGCAGGAATACAACCGGGCCAGTGCCCGCCTGCAAGCGGGCCTGCTCTTTCTGGCCACGATCGCAATGTTGGTTCCCTCGGTGATCTCGGTAGCCGATTCCGCGACGGGGTCGGCGGTTGCCGATAAGTTGAGCGTGAGTCTGTCTGTGCTTCTTATCGCCGCTTACGGACTGGGCCTGCTGTTCTCACTCAAAACACATCGCGAATTCTTCAGCGGCGCGGTAGAAGCGGATACCGGCGAAGCGCCATGGCCGTTGGGGTTAGCCCTGGCCACGCTGGCTGGCGTCACAGTCCTGGTCGCGCTAGTGAGCGAGGTGTTCGTCGAGTCGGTGCAGCAGGCAGCGGTGGCGTTTGGGATGACCCCGGCGTTCGTGGGCTTCATTGTAGTGGCACTGGTAGGAGGGGCGGCGGAGATGGCTTCCGCGTTTTCTGCCGCGCGCAAGGATCGGCTGGACCTGAGCGTGGGCATCGCGCTGGGGAGCGCATCGCAAATCGCCCTGTTCGTCGCTCCCATTCTGGTATTGTTCAGTTACGTCATCGGCCCGGTGCCGATGGACCTGCAATTCTGGCCGG
>Ga0066903_100005189_pt1 | contig 11242 bp, 10 predicted proteins | sample PanSoiMetaGPlot1_FD_67491 | JGI IMG/M metagenome (GOLD analysis project Ga0066903, IMG submission 67491) | Tropical forest soil microbial communities from Panama analyzed to predict greenhouse gas emissions - Panama Soil - Plot 1 (version 2) | ecosystem: Environmental > Terrestrial > Soil >...
ACGCCTCCGCCAAAGACCGGCGCGTGTCCAGCCGTGGACCGACCCACCAGACACTGACAGGCAATTTCCATAACGCAGTGGGGGCCGGATGATATGGTCAACCGGAACCCATGCAGTTTGACGATAGCATTCACCAGGCTGAGACCAAGACCCAAGCCTTTTGCGTGGCGGCTGTTGTCGGAGCGGTAGAATCGCCTTGCAACGAGGTCGCGCTCGCTCGCACTGATGCCGGGCCCGCTATCACGGACGCGCACAATGCACTCGTCCCCCCGATGGCTCAAGGCGAGTTCGACGCAGCCGTCCTTCGGCGTAAATTTCACGGCGTTGTCGACCAGGTTTACGACCGCCTCGAACAGCAACTCGCGATCGCCACGCACGGTCGCCTCGACGTCCGCGGTCACTTTGAAAGCGATCCGCTTGTCCTCGGCGATCGGCTCGTACAGATCGCCGATCTCGCGGATGACGTCCGCCAGCGCGACGTCGCTGAACCCCTCCAAACGCCGGCTGTGCTCGATCTCGGCAATTCGCAGCAGCGCAGTAATAATGGCCAGCGACTGATCGAGCCGCCCGATGGCTTGATCAACGACGCTCTGCAGGTCCGGTAGCGTCTGCGCACTCTCGCGGCCACGTTCGAGGCCGATCCGCACGCGGGTGAGGGGCGTACGCAAGTCGTGCGCGATATCGTCGCCGGCACCTGCAATGCTCCGAATGAGCGCTTCGATTTCGTCGAGCATGCCGTTCACGATAACCGCAAGCTTGTCGAATGGATCATTGAGGCCCTGGGTCGGCAGGCGCTCGCGCAAGTCGCCGGCGATGATGCGCTGAACTCTCGTGTTGACGGTCTCGACGCGTTTCTGCGCACGACGACTCAAGAATGCCCCCGCAACGAGGCTCAGGCCCAACGCAGGGATCAATCCGAACTCCAGCGCGCGTTCGACGATCCGCGCCAGTTCGGAGAGCTCATCGACATTTCGGCCGATCACCAGGATTTCGCCGCCCTGCAACCGACGGGCAACCGCGCGGGCCGTTTGTTCCTCGCGACCTTGGCCATCGATGCGGACGACCGCAACCCGCTGCGGCAGGGTGTCCATCAGAAGATGATTCGGCGGGCTCTCCAAGTTGCCTGCGATCCGGCTGCCATCGGCGCCGAAGAGCCCGGCAAGCCTGATGCGGCGCGGGTCCTGGCTCAGACGCTCGTGGATCGCCTTGAGCCGCCGTTCCGGAGCATCGCCTGCGATCATATCCGACTCGCCGATAAGAATGCCGTCGACACGGGCAGTCATGTAGGCGGCGGTCTGCCAATAGACAAAGCCGAACATCAGGAGAATGCAAAACGCGAGTGCGCCGGAAGCAGCCAGCGTCCAGCGGAACGTCGTCGTTCGGATGAATTCAGGCAGGCGCACGGAGGATGAAGCCGGCGCCGCGGACATTGTAGATCATGGGCGGCTCGTTTGGTTTGTCGACCTTGCGCCGCAGCCGCCCCATATGGACGTCGACCAAGTTGGTCTGCGGCACGAATTTGTAGTTCCAGACCTCCTCGAACAGCATCGCGCGCGTCAACACCTGGTCCTTGCGGCGCATCATGTATTCGAGCAGACGAAATTCACGTGGTAGCAGTTCGACCGAACGGCCGTTACGCTTGGCGGTGCGTGCCAGCAGATCGAGCTCCAGCGGACCCACCCGCAGCGTGGTATCGCGATTGTCTGCCGGTTGGCGCAACAATGCCTCCACCCGGGCGACGAGCTCAATGATCGCAAAAGGCTTGGTCAGATAGTCGTTGCTGCCCGTTCGCAAACCGCGCACGCGTTCATCGACCGCACCGAGTGCGCTCAGGATGAGGACTGGCGTGCGAATGTCGTCCTTGCGCAAGGCTTGAATGATCGTGAGGCCGTCCATGCCGGGAAGGAGGCGGTCCACGATCATGACGTCGGGCTCGCCGTGACGAGCCTTGTCCAGCCCCTCGATGCCAGTCGCGGCCCAGTCAACCTCGAAGCCGCGGCCGATGAGCTCGGCCATAATCTCGGTCGCGGTTTCGCTGTCGTCCTCGATCAGGAGCACCTTCGCCATGAACGCACGCCTTGAGATGACCTCATCATTGCCGGTCTGTCTCGTCATATGATGCCGAGGTCGGCCTTTTGCCACCGGTGTTCGAAGGGGCGAATTGTGGGCTGACGGTGCAGCGTATCGCGGCTCGCGTGAGATCAAACCTAAATTCGAATTTAGAGTCCCGAGACTCAATTTAATTGAGACGGCGGGTCTCCCCGTTAACCCTTCAGTCGGGCTTCCCTCGACGACTGGAGATACCGCACCATGAAAATACCTTCAACAATCGTCAGTCTATTGATTGCGGCGAGCCTGCCGCTGGTGACATCTGCTGCGGTTGCGCTGCCATTGTCTGCATCATCCTCTTTGCGCGAAGCCGCAGCAGCACCGTTTCAAGTAGTGAAGCATCGCCGCGCGCACCGTCGTGTCGCGCCTGCAGCGGAGGAGAACAACGACTTCTATGGCGTCTACAACGACCTTAGTGGCGCTTACAACCATAATGGCGGCGCAGGGCTTGACGACTGGAGCCAGTGGAGTCCGAGCCATCATCCTGGCTGGCCGTGTATCGGCAACGGCAGTGATGGGAGCGAAACGAGCGCCTACCCGGCCTGGGAGATGAAGCCTCAGTGCAAGTGACGGGCCTGAGCCAGCGTCTGGCTGAATAGCGTCGATGGACTTAACGCTTACGAAAGCCAAGCAAGTCCCGTTCCATCGGAACGGGACTTGCTTATTTGGAAGCAAGGCGCGGACATGCGCTCGCCGTGCTCTGCATGGTGCTTCAAAAACGCCAGCGGCGCTGCCGACTGATCAACCCAAGGACAATCAGAAGAATGATTGCTCCGATGGTGGCCGCTGCGATTGCGGCGCCCATACCAGCACCGATTCGAATGCCCAGTCTCGGAAGCAGCCAGAATCCTATCAGCGCTCCAATCACGCCAACCCCGATATTGCCGACGAGGCCGAAACCCCACCCCCGCACGATGAGACCGGCGAGCCAGCCGGCAATCAATCCAACCAGCAGAATGACAAGCAGACTTTCTCCTGACATTGGCCTCTCCGTTATGACGAATGATCGGGGTCACGGCGCCGCGCCGTGACGCTTTGGTACAGATATCTTGGCCAAGACGCAGGCCAAGGCATGCACTCACACCACATCAAACTGAAAGTTCACGTCGAACGAACGCAACGCTACTGAGGACAATGGGCGCCGGTATCGATCCAGGCCTGGATGAGCTCACCCAATCGGGCCTGTGATCCTGGCGCCGGAGCGCGGCCGCTGCCGGGATTCCAGCCCCAGGCCACGAGGTCGTCGTGCGCAATGTGCTCCTGAAGAAGCGCCAGGTCGCGACCGCCATTGCGTTTGGGATCCTTCAGCTGAGTGCAGATCTCACCCACCGATTTCCCCTCCCAGGCCATCTCAATGGGAGCCAGTCCCCATCGTGGGTGACCCGGAATGCTTTCATAGGTGGTCGCCGGTTCCAGCAGCGTATAGTTGCTCTGCGTGTGGCACGCCGCGCATTGGTGCCCTGGTCCGCCGACGCCGGCTTCACCCCGCATCACCGGCGGGATGTGACGGTGCTTGTCGTTGCCCTGCAGCGGACTATCACTGGCCGGATGGCAGTTCATGCAACGCGGGTTCGTGATCACTTTCGCGGCCTCGCTGAACAGCGCGCGCGAACGCGCGTCAGCGTCCGCAATGTTTGCGAATGCGGACGGCGCTCGCAGATCGTCACTGCCTTGTGCCACGGCCCTGGTGCCAGCGACATTGCTTAGCAAGGCTATGCTCGCCAGAGCGTGCACCGTGCCAAGCATAAGAGCTCGCTGTGGTTGACGTTCCAACCGCATCGCTCGCGCGTCTTGCTGACTGTCCATGTTTGTTCAACGCGCAAGCAGGCAAATCGTTTCTGCCCAGACCGGCGTGCCAAAACGAGAAAGCGCCCGAGAACGAGCAGCGGTACTTGACCGTTGCTCGTGTCGCGTCGGCGTTAGACGTAAGGTCGCATGACCTCCAGGAAATCATTGGTAAAGATCGGTTTCCTGAAAAAAGGTGCTGCGGCGAGGTCCGCCGGAACCTGGCGCGGATCGCTTCCTGAGATGAAAATGAACGGGATATGGCGGTGCACCAGCTCCTCCGCGACCGGGTAAGAGACTCCGTCGGCGACCTCAACGTCCAGGATTCCGAAGCCAACGTCACCGTCGAGCAGCGCCATTGCGCTCGCCACGCTGCCCGCGGTCTCCGTGCTGCAGTCGAGATTGTCCTCGACCAACCGCGCCATGGCCTGGGCGATGATGGGGTCATCTTCAACAATGAGGACACTCTTCTTCATGTGAAGCCAACGCGGCCCTTTGCCCATCGTTCCCGCGGCAGGCAGCCTGGTGAGGCGCAGCGTGAATAATTACAGGAAATTATGGTTCTTTCCGATTGGCTATGACGAGAGGCGGGTCGGGAACCAGGTGCCAAATTCGGTCCGGTTCCCAATGTCGTGCTATAGAACGCGCTCTCGAGATGCTGTCCGAGCAGGTCTTACCGGACATGCGTCGGATGATCCTGCGCTGGCAGGGGCTCATGATCGTTTGGGGCAGATCGATCTCGAACAAGGTCCTCGACATCGGACAATTCTATTGTCCGGGTTGCGGGCAGCGGTGCGGCTACGCGCTGCGTCAGGACCAGAAATGGGGAACCATCTATTGGGTACCCATCGTGTCCTTGGAGAAATCCGAGCCGTACGTCGAATGTGCCGAATGCCACAGAACTTACCCTGAGGCGGCGCTCCGGCATGATCATGCGAGTGCGCAGCAGCAGTACGATGCGCAGCGCGCGCTGGAAGGCGATCTATCGAAAATGCTGTGTGAGGTCATGGCGCTGATGGCGGGCGAGAAGCATAGCGTCAGTCCATACCTCTGCGGCCTGGTTTCCAACGCAGTACGCCGTCTCCTCAGGATCGAGATGCCTGAAGACGACATCCTGGCCGCGATCGCGGCTGCGCCGGATCAGCCAGAGGCCTTGCTGGGCAACGTGGAGCGACAGGCGGCGTCCCTCACCGATCGCGGCCGCGAGATCGTTCTGCGTGCTGCTGTGGTGGCAGCCCCAAAGCCGCTCACCGAGAGCAGCGGCACGCTGGCGATCGAGATTGGCCGGCGATTAGGCATGAAGCCCGAGGCAATCTATGCCACCCTGGCCGAGTTCTCCGTGAGATAATTCACAGCCAAAGGATCTTCTTGCGATAGCCGAGATCGGTGAGCAATGGCTCGGCCGGTCCCTGGTGCAACACGCTACCGCGCTCGAGGACGAAGACACGGTCGGCCAGCGCCAGCACCAAATCGAGATTGTGCTCAACGATCACGATCGACAGATCCTGGCGCAGCCGGTTGAACGCCTCGAACAGCTCGAGGACGACCGCTGGCGCCAAGCCCTCGAACGGCTCGTCGAGCAGCAAGAGCTTCACGTTGCCCGAGAGCGCGCGCGCTACGGCGACCATCTGCTGCTCGCCGCCAGAGAGATAATCAGCCGCGACATTCATGCGGTCCTTCAGGCGAGGAAAAAACGCGAGGATCTGTTCCTCGCTCCAGGCGACGCCTGAATCGCCGGTGGTGCTCCGGGCCAGGCGACCGAGTGCCAGATTGTCGGCAACCGTCATCCCGGCAAACAGCCCGCGGCCCTGCGGCACGTAGCCGACGCCCAGGCGCGCAATCTCCGGGGCCGGCAGACCGGCAATGGTCCGGCCGTTAAGCTCGATCGTGCCGGACGCCGGCGGCAACAGTCCGCAGATGCTCTTGAGCAGGGTCGACTTGCCGGCGCCGTTGCGGCCCAGCAGCGCCACGATCTCTCTCTGCCGCACCTCGAGCGTCGCGCCATGGAGAATGTGGCTCTTGCCGTAGAACGCGTTCACGTTCTCGAAACGCAGGACGCAGGTCTTGCCGCTGGCCGCCGCGCGACGCCCGACCGCCGTTGGCTGGCCGGTGCCGGTGTAGATCTCCTGCACGCGGCGATCGCCGCGGACCTCCTCGGGCGTGCCGGTCATCAGCACCTCGCCCTGGTTCATCACGGTGACCCGGCGGGAAAAGCCGAGCACGCGGTCAATGTCGTGCTCGACAATCAGCACCGGAATGCTGGCGGCAATGTTTTTGATGAGATTCGAGACGCGCTCGCGCTCGGCGGCCGCGAGGCCGGCGAGCGGCTCGTCGAGCAACAGCACCTGCGGCTTGGAGCCGAGCGCGATGCCGAGATCGACCAGACGCTGCCCGCCGTAGGACAACTCGCCGCCCTGCACGTGCTCGATGCCCTCGAGCCCGAGAAAGCGAATCAGCTCGGCTGCCTCGGCCTGCACGTCGGGATAGCTGTCAACGTCACGCCACATGTTGAAGCAGTCAGAATGGCGCGCCTGCAGCGAGAGGCGGATGTTCTCGTGGATCGACGAGGCCTTGAACAGGCTGGTGATCTGGAACGAGCGGGCGAGGCCGCGCTGGCAGACATCCTGGACCGGGAGGCCATGGATGTTGCGTCCATTGAGACGGATCGTGCCTTCATCGACGCGATACAATCTCGAGACCAGATTGAACAGGGTAGTTTTGCCTGCCCCGTTGGGCCCGATCAGGGCGTGGATCTCGCCGGCGCGGAGCTCGAGGTTTGCATTCGAGACGGCGCGAATGCCGCCGAAGCGCTTGGAGATGCCATTGACTTCGAGGACTGTTCCAACCCGGGCCTGCGGGCGCAGAAATTCGGGCAGCGAGAGTCCTTCATAGATCTTGCGTCGGCTCATCGCCGCCGCCTGCTCGAGCGGAGGCCACAAGCGCCGTGCAATCGTGCCCCAGACGCCGACCAGGCCGCTCGGCGAGAACAGCACGAAGCCGACGAACACGAGCCCGAACCACAGCAGCCAATTTGGCGTCCAGATCGAAAGCAGCTCGCGAAACAGGATGAAGAATAGCGCGCCGAGCGCGGGCCCGAGAATGTTGCGCATGCCGCCGATGACGACCATGGCGAGGAGCTCGCCCGAGAACGCGACCGATACGGATTCGGCCGAGACCAGATAGGTCTGGAAGCCGAGCAGCGCGCCAGCCATGCCGGTCACCACGGCGGACAGCACGAACACCGCCAGCTTGTAGTGATCGACGGGATAGCCCTGGAAACTCGCGCGCAGCTGGTTATCGCGGATCGCCACCAGCACATGGCCGAAGGGCGATCGCGTTACGCGCAGCAGAATGTAGAGCATGGCGAGGCCGATCAGCGAGACCACGACATAGTAGGCGAGCCCGTTGTCGAGCGAGATCGGGCCAAGCGTGCCACGCTTGAGCCCGCCGAGGCCATCCTCGCCGCCCGTCACGTCGCTCCAGCGGAACGCGATGCTGTAGGTGAGCGCCACGAGCGCTAGCGTCAGCAGTGAAAAATAGACGCCCCTCCGGCGCAGGATGAGAATTCCAGTCGACGTCGACAACGACGCCACAAAGACCATCGACAGCAGGATCGGCAGCCAGATCTGATCGGGAAAGTAATGGAGCTGGATCAGCCCGGCCGCATAGCCGCCAATACCGTACCAGGCGCTGTGGCCGAACGAGACGAGCCCGGTGTAGCCGACGCACAGGTTGAGTGCCATGGTGGCGACCGCGAGGATCACCACCGTCGATGCCGTGGTGATGCTCAGGCCGAAGGCCTGCATCAGCAGCGGCAATCCGATGAGGCACGCCGCTGCGATCCACAGCGGTCGATACTTCGGATGCGACAGAGCCACGCTCATTCGAACTTCTCGATGCGCTCGCCAAGGAGGCCGCGCGGTCGCAGCAGCAGCACCAGGAACATCAGGACGTAGATCGAGGCTTCGCCAGCAGCCGGCACGAAATGAATGGTGATGCCGCGCACCACGCCCACCAGCAGTGCGGCAAGCACGACGCCCCAGAAACTGCCGAGCCCGCCGATTACCACGACCACAAAGGCGACCGTGATGATCTCGGCTCCCATCGCGGGATGCACGATCGTGATCGGGGCGAACAGCGCGCCGGCGAGTGCGGCCATGCTGACGCCGAGCACTACGATGGCGGTGAGATAGGGCTGCAGTCTGATCCCCAGCGCAGCCACCATGTCGGGCCGCTGAATGCCGGCGCGGACGACGCGACCAAAGGGGGTCTTCTGCAGGAGGAGCCAGACGCCCACCAGCACAACGGCCACGACGCCGAGCAGCATCAGCCGATAGCGTGAGAACAGAAAGTCGCCAAGGAAGACGGCGCCCTTCAGGCTTTGCGGCATGGTCTGCGATAGCGGCGCTGCACCGAAAATGATGCGCAGCAATTGTTCGGCCATCATGGCGAGCCCGAAGGTCACGAGCAGGCCGAGGACCGGATCAGCGGTGTAGAAGCGTCGCAGGATGAAGCGCTCGAACAACAGTCCGAGCAGCGCCACCACGACCGGCGAGACCACGATCGCCGGCCCGAAGCCGATATGCTCGGTGAGCGCAACCGCGACATAGGCGCCAAAGGCGTAGAACGCGCCGTGCGCCAGATTGACGACTCCGCCGATGCTGAAGATCAGCGAGAGCCCGAGCGCGATCAGAAGGTAATAGCCGCCGAGGACGAGGCCATTCACCACCTGTTCGAGCAGGAACATGTCCTATCTCAACGCCGTACAGGAACCAGATCGAGCGGACGGAAGGCCGAGCGCAACCGGCGTACCGCCTACGATGACATGCTGCAGGGGTTCTGCTCGCGGGTCGGCGCCAGAACTTCGAGCGACTCGCTCGCGCCCGGTACGGCGCCGCCAAGCGCGATCAGGTCCCACCTGTCCTTGGCTTGCCCTTTCGGCTTCACCGTGAACGGATAGGCCTCCTGCATGAGCTGATGATCCCAGGAGCGGAAGTAGGCCTTGCGCGCCTTGAGGACATCGAATTCGCTCTGCTTCTCGAGATGTTCGATCAGCTTGTTGTTGTCGGTGGTCTTGGCGTCATTCATCGCCTGCGCCATCATCTTCAGCGAGATGTATTCGATCCAGGCGTGGTTTTCCGGTGGCTTGCCGTTCTTTTTGGTGAAGTTGTCGACGAAAGTCTTCGAGGCTGGCACATCCAGGGTGTGATACCAGGGGGTCGGCCAGGTGCCGGCGAGGTTGCCTTCGCCGGCCGCCCAGGCATCGGCGGTGTTCAAGTTGAAGCCGACGATCGGGTAGGGCAGGCCGAATTCGGAGTATTGCTTGATCAAGGTTGTGACCTGGTTGCCGGCGAGGTTCGAGCAGACCACGTCGGGCCGCGCCTGGCGGATCTTGAGCAGATAGGGGCTGAAATCGGTGACATCGGTCGCGATCAGCTCGTCGCCGATCAGGTTGCCATTGTTGGCCGCGAAAAAGCGCTTGGCCGCGTTCAGCAGATCGTGGCCAAAGATGTAGTCGGCGGTCAACGTGAAGAACTTCTTGCCGCGCACCATGTTGTCGCGCACCAGCGCCTTGCCGACGGCGTAGACCATCACGGTGTTCGGGATGTCGACGTGGAAGGTATACTTGTTGCAGTTCTTGCCGCGCAGCGCGTCGGAGCGGGCGCCGATCTGCAGGAACAGCCGCTTGTTGCGCTCGGCGACCTGCATGATGGTGAGTGCCACCGCCGAATTGATCTCGCCCATCAGCAGCGCAACGCCATCCTGCTCGAACATGCGCTGCGCTTTGGTGGCGCCGGTCGCGGGATTGACCGAGTCTTCCGAGATGATCTCGATCTGGCGGCCCAGCACGCCGCCGGACCTGTTGATCTCCTCCTCGGCCATGCGAATGCCGAGCTGCGCATAGGCACCGAGTGCGCCTAGGAATCCGGTAAGCGGCGTGAGATGGCCGATCTTGATCTTGTTACTCTGGCCGCTGACGACGGCCGGGAATCCGAGAGCAGACACGCCGGCCAATGCTGCGCCGGCCTGCAAGACTTTGCGGCGATTGTACACTTTGCGCTGATTGTCCCTGGTCACCATGGTTCCCCTCCCGGGTGGACGCGTGACAGCAAGTGCCCGTACAGATGCTCGTATGCGACATTGTGAAAGGCGTTTTTTTGTTATTGAATGATAGGTGGGGGCTTGCGCCTGTCAACGCCAAAAGCACGTCGACGCCAAAAGCACGCGCGCGTCGTTACGGCGCCTTGGTTACGGCACCTTGGCGCCAAAAGCCGCAGACAAGCGGGCGCCGGCCGCCTGGACAGTTTTGGCCTTCGCTTGCAGCGCCTGCTGCGACTCGCGCCAGATCGGGCCGGATATGCCGATCGCACCGATCGTCCGCCCGGTAAAATCCGTCGCCGGAACCGCGATGCAACGCACTTCGAGATTGAACTCCCCCTCGTCGTAGGCGACCCCGGTGCGCCTGACCTCCGCGAGCTCGCGCAACAGGGCGGGAACTTCGGTGATCGAATTCCTGGTCGACGGCTTGAGCTCGACCCGCTCCAGAAAGCGTTCGAGCTGATCGTCGCGCAGCGACGCCAGGATCACCTTGCCAAGCGCCGTGCAATGGGCGGGCCGCACTACGCCCACGCGGTCTGTCAGCTGGAATGCGCCGGGCCCGCTGGTGCGCGCGATCACCACGACCGTGTCGCCCATGCGCACAGCGAAATGGCTGCTTTCGCCGGTTTGCCGGGACAGCTCCTCGAGCACCGGCGTGGCAATGTTCACCATCTCGATCTCGTCGAGAGCGCTCGCCGCCAGCGCAAACAGCGGACGGCCGATGCGGTAGCGCTTTGTGTCCGGCTCCTGCCGGATATAGCCGAGCGAAACGAGGGTCTTGGCGAGATGAAAGGTGGTCGAGTTGTGCAGGCCGAGTCGCTTGCTGAGCTCAGCGAGCCCGATGCCGTCGCGGTTGCGCGCAACCTCCTCGAGTATGGCGAAGGCGCGCCCGAGCGATTGCACGCGGACGCGCTGCCGGTCGGCTGCATCGTCTTCGATATTGGCGGACAGCGGCCGCGGCGCGAGCTTTTGGGCCGACAATGCGATTGGCTTGTGACGCGCCTTGGTCTTGGTCGAGGTTCGCAATGGGCCTCCGCGAGGTCAGTCGTTGAACAGAACGATGCGTTCTTCGATCATTCGCGGATCGAATAACTACCATTCTCCTCTCGGGATGACAAACGGCAACTCATATCGTCGAATGACGACTCGCGCGAGCCTCACTGCAAACGCCTGAGACGCCTCACTCCCCGCGCAGCTGAACCTCTCCAGCGCGCCGATATTGGCTTGGCCATTTCAACCCGCTGTAGCT
>Ga0066903_100005190_pt1 | contig 11241 bp, 11 predicted proteins | sample PanSoiMetaGPlot1_FD_67491 | JGI IMG/M metagenome (GOLD analysis project Ga0066903, IMG submission 67491) | Tropical forest soil microbial communities from Panama analyzed to predict greenhouse gas emissions - Panama Soil - Plot 1 (version 2) | ecosystem: Environmental > Terrestrial > Soil >...
ATGCCCCAGCCGCTGAACATCTCGGGCGACATGAGCTCGCGGGCGACCGCCGCCGCCTTGTCCTTCTCGACGATCCCGGTCCACAGGCAGTGACCGATGTTGGAGGTGAGGGAGTCGATCTGCCGCTTCTCCGCATCCAGGCCGACGGCATACCAGCCCTTGTCCGGCAGCCAGAACCGCTGGTTGAAATCGCGCTTGAGCTGCTTGGCCTTCTTGCGCCAGCGCGATGCGTCAGACTCGTCGCCCAGGTGCCTGGCTAGCTGTGCCCGGGCCCGGTATGCCGCGTACACGTATCCCTGCACCTCGGCCAGTGCGATCGGCGCCTCGGCGATCGCGCCGTCGGCAAAGTTGATCCCGTCCCAGGAGTCCTTCCAGCCCTGATTGGTCAGGCCGTGACTGGTCTTGCGGCAGTACTCGACGAAACCGTCGCCGTCGGCGTCACCGTAGGCCTCGATCCACTCCAGCGCCTGGTCGGCGTGCGGCAGCAGCGCGCTGATCGCGCTTTCCTTCCCGCCCCAGCGCTGCAGTTCGCCGAGCAGCATCACGAACAGCGCTGAAGCGTCCGCGCTGCCGAAGTACGCGGCGCGGCCGCCAAGGGCAAACGACGCGGCCGGCCCGAAGCGCACCTCGTGCAGTATCTTGCCCGGCTCTTCCTCAGCGGCCGGGTCGAATCCCGAGCCCTGCCAGGCAGCCAGCGTCCGCAGCGTGCCGAGCGCGAGCCCAGGATCCCAGGGCAGGAGCATCCACGCGGTGAGGAGCGAGTCCCGGCCGAACAGCGCCATGAACCACGGCGCACCGGCGGCCACCACCGGCCAGCGCGGGTGTGCCGGATCGAAGATCCGCAGCGCGCCGATGTCCTCGACGCTCCGGCTCAGCACCTCGGACAGGTTGCGGTCTGGCGTGCGCACCTGCGGCCCGAGCTGTCGCCACTTACGCATGCGCTTGGCTGGCCGGGTCCGCTCGATCGTCTTCCCGCGCGGGTGCCTCAGTTGCAGGACGACACCATCATCGACGGGGACCACCTCGACGGTCACTGTCCGCTCGTTATGGGCAGGCACCGACAGCCGCCACTCCAGGCTCCCGTTCTCGCTCACCGACGGGTTCTGGTCGCCGGTGATCCGCAGCTCCTGGCGGCGTTCCCGGCGGCCACTGGTAATCACCAGCGCTGAATCTGCTACCGCGGTCGTTGCCGCAGCCCTCGCCCGTGACCGGCCCTTGACCTCGAAGAGATCGGCGAAGTCGGCCTCGGCGACCAGGGTGAGCCGGAACCGGCGGGCCCTCGCTGACGTGTTGCGCAGCGTGATGTCCTCGCGCATGCCGTCGCCGACGTACCGGCGCCTGATCAGGAGCAGCGTGCTGTCGGCCTTGCCAGCCGCCGGTGGCATGCGGCCGAGGAAAGCCGCACCGTACGGCTCGGACTGCTGAACCGATAGCGGCTGCGGCTCGATGCCATCGACGGTCACCTCCCAGCGCGACAGCATCCGGGTATCGCGCACGAACAGGCCCTGCGACCGGTCGGGCACGACGTCGCCGCCCGGCTCGCTGATGCAGAAGGTCGAGCCCTCGATGAGCGTCACCGGGCTGCAGGCGCCCTGGCCGGGCGGCAGGTCGCCCGAGGACCATGGCTCGGTCATCGAGCGGGCTCCCTCGGGCCGGTGATGCGGCTGCGCGCGGCCGGGCGGCCGCGCGCAGTCCGCTTATAGGCGCTAGGCGCTGACGAGCCGGCGATCAGCCGGCGGCACACGGCGCAGGAAACCGCCCTCAGTTTCGAGGACCCGCCGGTACAGCTGGTCGTGCTCGCGCGCCATCCGCTGCAGCGAGAACCGCTGCTCGGCTGCCGCGCGGCACTTGTCACGGTCGATCCCCCCGGCCCGGTCAACTGCGCTGATCATCTCTCCCTCGTCGCGGCACAAATACCCCGTTGTGCCTGAGTCAATGATCTCCGGTGCGGCGCCGTTGGGGAAGCAGAGCACCGGCGTCGAGCACGCCAGAGCCTCGGCCATCACCAGACCGAAGGGCTCCTTCCAGGTGATCGGGTTGAGCAGCGCGTCGGCGTGCCGCAGCAACTCGATCCGCCGCTGCTGCGGGATCTCCGATGGCACCTCATCACCAGCATCGAGGAGCGGCCGCACTTCCGCCTCGAAGTAGGCGATCTCCTTCTCCTCCCGCATCTTGGTCGACAGCACCAGCTGGCGGCCGGCCTGCTTCGCGACGCGGATGGCGTGGTGGACGCCCTTGTCGGCCGACATCCGGCCGACGAACATGAGATAGCCACCGCCGCCCGGGCCCGGCTTGTACAGGTCCAGGTCGATGCCGTGGTGAATGACCCCGGCGATCGGCAGCTTTCCGCCGTTCTCCCGCGCCTGGCGGACCTGCGAGTACGAGATCGCGATCGTCGACGCGTGCTTGGCGACCTCCTCGAGCACCGGAAGGGTCTCGCGGCTGAACGGACCGTGGTTGGTGGTGACGACTGGTGGCCTGCGCATTCCTCGCAGGCCGCAGATCAGAGGACCGAGGAACGTGTGGTCATGGATGATGTCCACGTCCGCGAGCGACTCATAGGCCGCGAGCACATGCGCCGTCTCCGGGATGACTGAGCCGATAGGCGCCATCGGCTGCGGGTAGAGGAAGTCGGTCGGAACTGGGCATTCGGACTCGCCCACTGTGAACAGCCGAACCTCGTGGCCGAGTTGTTGCAGGCCTCGGGCGAGGTTATCGATGACGACCTCGGTCCCGCCATAGGCCGGTGGTGGCACTGGCACCCAGGGCGGGGCTATCAGGCCGATACGCATCTGCACTGCCTCCTCGTGTCGAGCCGCGTGACCATCACGCGCTCCGCCGGATCTGGTAGCACGCACCGTCTGGTGGCATGCACCGCAATCCAGCGGCGGGATGCGCTGCCGAGCCGTAACGCACCGGCTGCGCGGAGAGCCGGTCTGACTCGCCACGCAGCGGCATCGGCACACGGCCGCACGGGAAACAGTGATGTGGTTATAACTATCTCCGGCTCCCGTACTCCTGCGCACCCGCGGGGAAGTGCCAGACGTATTTGCAACGCACAATTACTGTGCGTTTGGAGCCGATAACTGAATGCATTCTTCCCGGCGGAAAGAGGAGGCAAACGTCGCGGTCATTAAGCACCCGACCTGGTACTCGACCGCTCGCCCACCGGGTAGCAGCCAGCTTCCTTGCAGGTCCATGATAGCGGATCGGGGTTTCCGTCATTTCACGTGTGCAAAGTTGGGTAAATCGCCTCGCTAACTGCTCCAAGTCACTCAGAAAGCTGACATAGCCCTGAATCGGTCAGCGGGCGGCGATACGCGCTAGCGACGGATTCTGGCTTGGGCGACTGGGCTGCGCGCCAGATCCGTCGGCATTGCGCCAGGGCGGACGCGTTCCGTTATGTTTGTCCTGTGACCCAAGCCGCCCACGAGGCTGGTGATGACCAGCTCACCGCGCCGGGCCGTCCAGTTGCCATCACGCCAGGCCAGGCGGCCCTTTCGGGACTGCGCCAGCCGCTGGTCGGCATCCTGCTGCTGATCGGGCTGTGCAGCGCAATCTCCGGCAAGCCGCTGGACGGCTTCCTCATGGCGACCGTGGCCGTGCTGCTTGCCTGGGACGCGGCCCGCGCCCGGCTGCGCGCCTGGCCTGGCTACGCTGGGGCGGATTCTGCCAGGTCGCAGGCTCAGCGGGATAGTACGGGCGCACCCGAGCGCCTCGGGTCGCGGTGGCGACCAGCCAGGCTGACCGTCACTACTGCAGGAATAGCGGCGGCCCTCGTGTACGCAACGGTCGTGGGGGATTTCAGCCGCTACTCCTGGCCCGTGACCATCGCCGTCGTCGCGCTCGGCTGCCTGATGATCGCCATCGCCTGGCAGGGACCGGTTCGGTCCCGTCCGGCTCTGACCGGCAGGCCGCTGCGCCGCACCTGGCTGTGGGCCCTGGTCCTGGTGACCGGCGGCGGCTGGGAGCTCAGCTCCCTGCTCCAGCAGCCGGACCTGACGACCGACTCCCTCGCCCACCCGACCATCAGCGCGCTGTCCGACCCCGTGCTGGCCAGCCATCCGGGCCGCACGGTCTTCCTCGGCGGCTGGCTGCTCCTCGGCTCGCTCCTGGCGGGCCGATGACCAGCAGGGATCTGACGATCGCGGGTTATCTGACAGTGCTCGCCACGTGCGTCGTCCTCCAGGTGGCGGCCGTGCGGAAGCCTCAGCAGATCCCGTCACTCGGGCGGGTTTTCACTCATGTCATGCGCACAAGAACCGGCCGGGTGGGCGTTCTGGTTGCCTGGGCGTGGCTCGGGCTGCATTTCTTCGCCAAGTAACTCAGGCCTCGGCATGACGCCCATCCTCTGGCGGCGAGTGAAGTCCGGGAACGGGCTGGCACATCCGGCGAGTGGTCCATTCTGGCCGTCGATTCTGGCGGCCAATTCTTTTGCTCGGTAAACGCCGCGACATACCGGACTGCACCTCCGGTTAACGTCGAGCATTTCGTCCCCCGAAACTGCCAGAAAGCCCTCATGCGGAGTTCCATACCCGTACGATTTTCGCTGCATCCGAACTGCGGGACGAGCTGAAGGTGAGCAGTGGTCATACGAAGGGTGTACTCGGTCCCCGAGCACATCACGATGGCCGGTTTCTGCGCCGGGGTGATCGGGGCCGTCTATCCCGTGATCACGGCGCACACGGGCGCGGTGGGCCTGCCGTGCCCGCTTCGCACGCTGACCGGCGTGCCGTGCCCGTTCTGCGGCCTGACCACCGCGACGGTCGCGCTCACCCACGGCCAGTGGGCAGCCGCGGCCGGCACAAGCCCGCTCGCCTACCTGGTCGCGGCCCTCGTGGTCGCGACCACGCCGGTGCTGCTGGCCAGGGCGGCCGGGCTGACGAAGCCGCCCCGCCCGTGGTCGGCGGCCACCCGCCGGCGCACCCGCTACGCCGTACTCGTCGTAGTGGCGATGAGCTGGGCCTTCCAGCTTCATCGGTTCGGATTCGTGTAGTTCACCGCACCCAACCCCGCCCCCACAGAAAGGGCAGCCATGGCTGAACCCTATGCCGCCGCACCCACAGTGATCCCCTACGCCAACTGGGGCCAGCGCGTCGGCGCCTACATCATCGACGTGATCCCGCAATTCATCCTCCTTATCCTGGCCATCTTCGCGTTCAGGGTCGTCATCCTGACGGTCCTCTTCTGGCTCGCATCCATTGGCTGGACCATCTACAACCGCTGGTATCAGGCTGGAACGACGGGCCAGTCGCTCGGTAAGAAGACGCTGCACCTGAGGCTCGTCAGCGAGCAGACCGGACAGCCGATCGGCGCGCTGATGGCCTTCGTGCGCGATATCTGCCACGTCGTTGACGGAGCCATCTGCTATATCGGCTTCCTGTTCCCGCTGTGGGACGCGAAGCGGCAGACGCTGGCCGATAAGATCATCGGTACCGTGGTTATCCCCGACGGAAACGGCTTCTGACCTGGCCGAACCGGCCGAACCGGGCCCGCGACCCCCATGGTCGCGGGCCCGTGTCATGTCTCCGCCCGAGACCGGGAATACGGCACCTCCTTACTTAGTTAGCAGCAAGCAAGTAAAGAGACCTATCACGGGTGCAGGGTCTGCGGTCTGCCGACGACCGGGACATGCCCGGTCGCGGAGGTTCCGTTCATGATCGCGCAGGGCCTGCCGCGAGCTGACGCCGCCCGGATTGCCGCGCTCCCGCCGGTGTCGATCATGTTCGCCGCCCTGCTCGGCTACAACCCGGTACAGACGCTGCTCGGGCCAGCGATTAGCAAGCTTCCGGCCAGCCATGCCGCCTACCTGACAGGGCACACTTTCTTCCCGTCACTGATATCGGCACCCTTCCAGCACGGCCTCTCGATAGCGTTCGACTTCGCGATCGCGGCGTGCCTCATCGCGGCCGCGGCGTCTCTGCTGCGAGGTGGCCGGTACGTGCATGAGGCGCAGGCCGAAACCGCGGCTGCCGGACACCGCGGCGCCAGGGCGGCCGAGCTGGAATCCGCCGGCGCCTGATGCCGCGGTACCGGGAAAGGCTCAGGCTGCCGCCCGCAGCTCGGCCATCGGCGGCCGTTCCACCAGCTCCTCGGCGTACTCATTGAGCCGGAAGCCATCCGCGGTCATGACTGCGTGCGAGTACACCGCGTCTGCGATCAGCTCGTGCGGAGAGCCGGCGGTGTACCGCGCGTCCGGGTCACCGACGCGGCGCAGCACCGTACGAAGAACCGCATAACTCATCCGGCCGAGATCGCCCAGGCTCTGGTGCCTGTTCACCCGCTCGCCGACATCGACCTGCGCCATGGCGTACAGGCCGGCGAGCCTGAGGGTATCGATCAGCAGCCCGGTCTCTACCCCGTATCCGGTAAAGAACGGGATCGAGAACAGCAGCTCGCGAGTGCCCGCGAACTCCCCCGCCAGCGGCTGAGCAAAACCGGCTAGCTGCGGGAAGAACACGTTGAATAGCGGCTTGGCGGTCAGTTCGGTCACCCGGCCGCCGCCGTCAGCGGTGACGTCCTGGCTCTCGCCGGTAAAGGGCCGCCGAAACGCCGCCTTCGACATCTGGATCTCCGGATCGGCGATCAGTGGCCCGAGCGTGTCCGTGACGAACTCGCGCCGAAAGTTGCGAGTGTCGGTGTCGGCGTAGACGATGATGTCGCCGTCGGCCCTGGCTAGTGCCCGCCACATGGCGTCGCCCTTGCCGAGCGCCGGTCCGAACTCCGGGAGCAGCGAGTCCTGCATGTAGACCTCGGCTCCGGCCCGAAGGGCGATGTCGACCGTCGCGTCGGAGGACGCACCGTCCACCACGATCACCTGGTCGACCAGTGCTGTGTCGCCGGCGCTGACGGCGGCTACCTCTGCCAGGACCTGTGGAAGCGTGTCGGCGACGTTCAAGGTCGGCAGGATGAGGCTGACAGAAAGCCCGAGCTGGCGCTTGCTCGTCGCTAGGGCCGGCAGGTTGGTAAACGATTGTGCGGGGAAGGACCGCCTGGCGAACCATTCGCGAGGTACGTCCTGATAAAGATGCGGGTGAGGACGAACGTGTCCTGTTGCCTGCATTACTGCCTCCTGGACATCACGGGAGCCGGCCGGGGAGCCAGCGCCCGGAAAGCGGGGGGTGCCACATTGACGGGACAGGTCAGAGGTCAGTGAAGGCCGGCACCGCGCTATGGGCGCCGGTCTTCAGATCAGCAAGGCAAGCCACTCGGCACCGCGGCAAACATGCCCGGACACGCGGCCCCCGCGATCCGTGGTGTCGAGATGCATGACATCGATCGCCGCTCCCCGCCGATGTCATGCATGGCCATCACGATGATAACGGGCGGCTAGCCAGTCAAAGTTCCGGTTCGCCGCACTGCCAGCCTGCCCGGTCGGGACCAACGGCTGGCGCGCACGGCCCTCCGGCCCTATCGCGCCGCGGTGACCGGACCGACGCTAGGACCAGCAAGAGAGCTGGAGTGAAGCGCCGCGGACGAGGCGAGTGAGATGCCGGCACCAATCGCGCTGTCGAGTATCCCCCCTTCCTGGGTATTACTGTGGGCGTGCCTGGCGGCGGGCGCGGCGGCGGTGACTGGCGGCACCGTGCTGTTCGCCCTGCTGACACAGCCTCGACACGCGCCCGGAAGCCGCAGCACACTGCGCCGGGCCGCGCGCTCAGAAGCCTTCGCACCATGCGCTCGTGCACCGGTGAAACTCCAGCGGGCCGGTCATAGGCGGCCCGGAAAGAGAGGCTCAGATGTCAGGCATAGTCGTTGGAATTGACGGCTCGCACCACGCAAGTCGCGCTCTGGACTGGGCGATGGCGGAGGCCGGGGTGCGCAAGGCGGACCTGACCGTCATCGCGGTCAACTCGGTCCCGCAGGGCTACTGGACAACCAAGCCGGTGGTGCTCCCCGGAGACGAGGAGAGGGTCGAGGAGATCAGGAAGTCCGCGCAGGACGCCATCGACAAGGCAGCGACTGGTCTCGGTGACCAGCAGCCCAAGTCAGTTTCCGTCCTCGCGCTCAGCGGCTATCCCGCCAAGACGCTCATCGACGCGTCGGAGAACTCCGACTTGGTCGTCGTCGGCAGCCGCGGTGGCGGCGGGTTCGGCGCCCTGTTCATGGGCTCGGTGAGCAGCCAGGTCGTGCACCACGCGAAGTGCCCGGTCGTCGTCGTCCCGCCGGCCAGGTAACCGGATAGCTGCACGCCCACGCGTGGGCTCGGGCTGATGGTGAGGCATCAGCCCGAGCCCGGCCATCACGATGAGGGAAGGGCAGAGCATGACTGTCCGAATCGGCATCAACGGTTTCGGCCGGATCGGCCGGACCTTCGTCCGGCGCACCCTTGACCACGGTGACCTGGAGGTCGTCGCCGTCAACGACATCACCGACGCCCGCACGCTCGCGCACCTGCTGGAGTACGACTCCACCTATGGCCGGCTGGCGGCGAGGATCGACCACTCTGACGACGCGATCGTCATCAACGGCAAGGCAGTCACGGTGCTGGCCACCAAGGACCCGGCCGCGATCGACTGGGGCGGCCTCGGCGTGGAGGTCGTCGTGGAGTCCACCGGCAAGTTCCGCGCCCGCGACGACGCGGCGCTCCATCTCAAGGGCGGCGCCCGGAAGGTCCTCATCTCTGCGCCTGGCAAGAACGCCGATGCGACCATCGTGATCGGCGTCAACGACTCCGCATACGACCCGCACCAGCACGACGTCATCTCCTGCGCCTCCTGCACGACGAACTGCGTCGCGCCGATGGCGAAGGTCCTCGATGACGCCTTCGGCCTCGAGCAGGGCCTGATGACAACGGTGCACGCCTACACCGGTGACCAGATGCTGATCGACGGGCCGCACAAGGATCTGCGGCGCGCGCGCAGCGCGGCGGTCAGCATCGTGCCGACGTCCACCGGTGCGGCCCGAACTACGGGCGTCGTCATTCCCCAGCTTGCCGGACGCCTCGACGGCGTCGCGGTGCGGGTCCCGGTCGAAGACGGCTCGCTGACCGACCTCACCGCAGTCGTCCGCCAGGAGGTCACCGCCGACCAGGTCAATGACGCCTTCCGGAAGGCGGCCGATGGCGGGCTGGCCGGCGTGCTCCGCTACAGCACCGACCCGCTGGTGTCCCGCGACATCGTCGGCGACCCGGCCTCGTGCATCTTCGACGCACCGCTCACGCAGGCCGCCCGCCGCCTGGTCAAGGTGTTCGGCTGGTACGACAACGAGTGGGGTTACACCTGCCGGCTGGTCGACCTTGCCGCGCTCGTAGGCGCCCGGCTCTAGCAAGGACCATCGGCCCGGCACACCGCCGCACTTCGGCCCTGATGCGCGGCCAGCCAGGAACGAAGGCTCGGTTACACCAAGCCACGACACCTGGCGGCAGCGACATGAGAGCGGCCGTAGTGCGGCGGTTCGGCGAACCGCTGGTCATCGAGGACCGACCCATTCCCGAGCCGGGACCGGGCCAGGTCACGGTGCAGATGCAGGCCTCGGGCCTGTGCCACACCGACATCCACGCAGCAAACGGTGACTGGCCGGTGAAGCCGACGCCGCCGTTCGTGCCCGGCCACGAAGGCGTCGGCACCGTGCACGCGATCGGCGCCGACGTTCGGAACGTCAGCGTCGGGGACACCGTCGCAATACCCTGGCTCGGCTACTCCTGCGGCGAGTGCAAGGACTGCCTCACCGGCTGGGAGACGCTCTGCCTGAGGCAGCAGAACACCGGCTACTCGGTGGACGGCTGCTACGCCGAATACTTCCTGGCCGACGCGGCGTTCGCGGCAAAGGTGCCTGCGGGCGTGAGTGTGTATGACGCCGCACCACTGACCTGCGCTGGGGTCACCACCTACAAGGCCGTGAAGGTCGGCAACGTACGTCCGACCGACCTGGTCGCGATCTCCGGCATCGGCGGCCTCGGCCACCTGGCGCTGCAGTACGCGAAGATCGCCGGTGGAACCGTCGCCGCGGTCGATATCACCGACGAGAAGCTGCAGCTTGCCAAGGATCTCGGCGCAGACTATGTCATCGACGCGAGGTCCGAGGACCCCGGCGGCCGCATTGCAGGCGCTCGGCGGCGCGGACGTCGCCATTGGCCTTGCGGTGGACAGCAAGTCGTTCGCCACCGCCTATGCCGGGCTACGGCGCGGGGGGCGCCTGGTCCTCGTTGCGCTCCCCGCGGCCGGGACGCTCAGCATCCCGGTGTTCGACACGGTGCTGAACGGTACGTCGGTCATCGGCTCCATCGTGGGCACCCGCGCCGACCTGGCCGACGTGCTCGCCCTGCACGCACTCGGCCGCACGCGGGTGATCTACGAGACGCGCGATCTCGGGTCGGTTAACGCCTCCATCGACGACGTGCTGCACGGCCGGACGAAGGCCAGGATCGTGCTGCTGCCCTGACGGCAAATCTCAGCGCCGAAGGAGCCAGTGACACCATAGAGAAGCCCAGCGGCAGTCGGGACGACAGCGAATGCGAGGCAGTTGGATGACCGCTCCGGATAGCGGCTCACAGCCGCACGTCGTCGTCGGCGTGGACGGTTCCCCGGAATCTACCGAGGCGCTTGCGTGGGCGGCCAGGTATGCGACCGCCACGGGCGCAACGATCACCGCCGTCCACGCCTGGCACTATCCCGCCGCCGGACCCGTGCCGGCCGGCCAGCCGCCGCAGCCGATCACCGACCAGATACGGGCGACAATGCAGCAAACGCTGGACAAGGCGCTCACTGAGGTGTTCGGCACGGCGACACCGGACAACGCGGACACCAAGGTTGCCTACGGCCACCCGGCCATGGTGCTGGTCAACGAATCCCAGGGCGCCGACCTGCTCATCGTGGGCAACCGGGGTCACGGCGCGTTCCACGGCATGATGCTCGGATCGGTCAGCATCCACTGCGTATCGAACGCCACCTGCCCCGTCGTGGTCGTCCGGAGTGCGGCATGACGGCCGTGGCCGGTCGCGGCGCGCTGACCAGCGAGCAGGCGGCCGTGCTGGACCAGTACTGGCGCGCGGCCAACTACCTGTCGGTGGGCCAGATCTACCTGATGGACAACCCGATGCTGACGCAGCCGCTGCAGACCGCCCACATCAAGCCGCGGCTGCTCGGGCACTGGGGTACGACGCCGGGACTCAACTTTGTCTGGGCGCACCTCAACCGGGCAATCGGCCTGCACGGCACGCCGATGATGATCGTGGTCGGCCCTGGTCACGGCGGCCCGGCGGCGCTGGCGAACAGCTGGCTGGAGGGTACCTACAGCGAG
>Ga0066903_100005191_pt1 | contig 11240 bp, 8 predicted proteins | sample PanSoiMetaGPlot1_FD_67491 | JGI IMG/M metagenome (GOLD analysis project Ga0066903, IMG submission 67491) | Tropical forest soil microbial communities from Panama analyzed to predict greenhouse gas emissions - Panama Soil - Plot 1 (version 2) | ecosystem: Environmental > Terrestrial > Soil >...
AAATTCGTTCAGGCCGCGCGCACGCGGTCAAAGAAATCGGCAACCTGGCGCTCGACGTCCTGCGCGGTCGTGGACAGGCGCTCAGCCCACCCGATCAGGTTGCGAACGGCGTCTAGATTGCTGCTGCTGGCCTGCTCCACGGATGCCACATCCTTGGTGGCCCGGCCAGTATTGGCGGCCGCCACCTGCATGCTGCTGGCAATCTGTTGAGTCGTCACGGCCTGCTCTTCGACCGCTGCGTCTATTTTCTTGGCGGCATCCGTGAGCTCGTTGATGCTGCGGGCGATGGACGAGATCTCTTGCGCGGTCCTCCGGCTGGCTTCCTGGATCGCGCTGATCTGATGGGAGATCTGGTCAGTTGCTGACGATGTCTGGTTGGCGAGCGCCTTTACTTCCGAGGCCACCACCGCAAAGCCCTTGCCCATGCCACCCGCGCGCGCAGCCTCGATGGTGGCGTTGAGCGCTAGCAGATTGGTCTGCGCCGCGATCTTGGAGATCAGCTCCACGATCGACCCGACCTCCTGGGTGGCCTGATCGAGCGTGCGTATCGTACTATTGGTCTTGGCGGTGTCGGTCGCGGCCGAGCGAGCCATCTCCAGGCCGTGGGCGGTCTGCTGTCTAATCTCCTTGATCGACTCGGCCATGTCGTCGGCTGCGATGACCGCGATCTCGACGCTCTCGCTCGTCTGCGCCGACAGTTCGGACGCCGATTTTAACAGCCCGGTCGCGGACGACGTTGTCTGCTGCATGGCCGCAGACGCGCCGCTGAGCGAGCCCGAAGCCTCCTTGATCGAGATCAGCACGCCGCCGATCGCGGCGTTGAAATGGCTGATCGCCTTGTTGATGGCGGTCCGGCGTGTTTCCTCCACGCGTTCGCGGAATTGAATGAAGAGGCCGGCTGTCGTCGCGAGATCGAACATGACGGCCTGCGACAGAGAGGCAATACGCCCCCTGCCGCCAAGCCAGCTCTCGCGCGCGATGGCCTGGGACGCCAATTGGATCAGGCTCGCTCCGCAGTTGAGGCGCGCACCGCCTTCGAAGCCAAATCCAGCCTCCACCTCAACGGTGGCGCGACAAGTGTCGAAATACGCCTTGTCGAATTCAGCCCGCAACAGGGCTTGAAACTGGGCCATTTCGACGCCACGAATCTCCGCGCCGTGGCGCTGCCACAACTCGCTGACACTCGACAGTGTCGCTGCTCCGGCAATCACCTGATCGATGGCGGGGCCGAGGACAGGTAAAACGATCGGCGCCAGACGGCGCAGCCGATCACGGGCGCGCTCGTCGATGCGGTAATTCTGCAGGCGCTGGGCCAATTCGGGCGCAATCGGCAATTGGAATCGTCCTGCAAGCCTTTGTTAAGGATATTAATCCCAGATATAGGGCAAAACCTGTTGCGAAATTGCTAATGCGGGTAAGCCCTCCGGTCGGCCCGCCAGCCCTGATCGCCCGAGAAATCCGCGGACTTGGCCAGTCAGTTACATGTGCAACTGAATTTCCTGCGGGGTGGCCGCTTCATGAATCCCAATTGGAAACCGGTTTCCACCGGTTCAGAAAATGCTCTAGCATTCGCGAGACTGGGGATTCATTGGCAACATGACCGAATGTGATTCCCAAAGTGCGCTCAAGCGCATGTTTTGCGGTCCGTGACGGGATCGATAGTCAGGGAGGACGTCATGCGCGCTCGCTTGCGCACCGGAATTGCCACGGTCGTTGGCCTCTGTGCCGCCTTCGGCGTGGCGCAGGCCAATGACGACGCGGCCAACCCGGACAACTACCCGAACTGGCGAGGGCAGTGGTACCGCACCAAGGGCGTGCAATGGGATACGGCAAAGCCGCCTGGGCGCGGACAGCAGGCGCCCCTGATTCCCGAATATCAGGCCCGCTACGAGATCAGCCTCGCTGAGCAGCAGCGCGGCGGGCAGGACTACAAGCCCCAGGTCAAATGTATGCGGGCCGGCATGCCGCAGATGATGGTCGGCTACGAGCCAATCGAAATCATCGTCACTCCACAGGCGACCTACATGTGGATGGTGTACATGCACGAATTCCGACGCATCTATACCGATGGGCGAAGCTTCCCGGCCAAGATCGAGCCGAGCTTTGCCGGCTATTCCATCGGCAAGTGGCTTGATACCAACGGTGACGGCAAATACGACACGTTGGAGGTCGAGACCCGCGGCTTCAAGGGGCCGCGCATCTATGAGCCGACCGGCATTCCGCTGCACGATGACAATCAGACGGTGATCAAAGAGCGCATCGCCCTCGACCCGACTGATGCGGATGTCATCAACGATGAGATCACCACCATCGATAATGCCTTGACCCAGCCGTGGAAAGTGACGCGGCAGTTCGGGCGCATCGCCAAGCCGGCATGGGCGGAATATTTCTGCCACGAGCACAACACGATCGTCATTCTCCAGAAGGAGACATACTTCATCCGGGAGGATGGCGTGCTGATGCCATCGCGTAAGGATCAGCCGCCACCGGACCTGCGCAAGTTCACGCGGACGGGCAATTGACGGGCTGCGTTACTCCGGTAGCTGTTGCCTAGGCTTTCCCGGTTCACTTGAATCGGGAACCGTCACAATTCGGTCGAGAGGGATTGCGAGCGTCCCGCCGCCTTGGCAACGAGGCGACGAAACTGAGCCGTTTGCTGGTTGGCCTTTTCCGAAACAGGCCTTTTCCGATACAAGCCGTGCCGCGGGCGGATTGATGAGTGAGGGGGCCTTTAATGGCAGTTGTGTTGCGTCAGATTGCACTTGTCTTGGTGACGCTGCTCGTAATGGGGGCGTCCGCAACAGCCCAGACCAATCCATCTGAGCTGCGGGTCGTCACCCGTGTGCTGCCGCCGGTCGTGGTCGACCAGAACGGTACGCTGACCGGCTTCAGCATCGATCTCTGGAACAAGATCGCCGAGCACCTGCAACTGAAGGTACGCTACGAGGTGGCGCCCGACGTGCGCGCACTGCTCGACGAGGTGCGCGATGGTAAAGCCGATGTCGGGGTGGCGGCCATCTCCATCACCTCGGCGCGCGAGGCTGCCTACGATTTCTCCCATCCGATCCTCAACGCCGGACTGCAGATCATGGTGCGCGGCAAGGGGCAGGAGGCGGATGCGAACCCGCTCCTGGAACTGCTCGGGCTGTTGTTCTCGAAAACCATCCTGCTGTGGTTGGGCATTGCGCTGATTCTGATCCTGGTGCCGGCCCATATCGTCTGGCTGCTCGAGCGCCGGCATCCGGACGGGATTATTCCGACCGTTAAGTATGTGCCGGGCATCTTTCACGCCATGTATTGGGCGGCCGGAACGCTGGCGACGCAGGCCGAGCAGATGCCACGGCAATGGCTGGCGCGGGTGCTGGCGGTGCTGTGGATGTTCACCGGGGTGGTGTTCGTTGCGTTCTACACTGCGCAGCTGACCGCGACACTGACGGTGCAGCAGATCCAGGGCAGCATCAACGGTCCGGACGACCTGCAGGGGAAGAAGGTTGCGACCACGCGCGGCAGCACCGCGGCTGCCTATCTGCGCGAATTGCGCGCGCAGGTGCTGGAAGTGTCGGTGATCGAGGATGCCTATCAGGCGCTCGTGAACAAAGATGCTGACGCCGTGGTGTTCGATGCACCGATCCTGCTCTATTACGCTGCCAATGAAGGCAAGGGCCGCGTTCACCTGGTCGGCTTGCCATTCCGCAAGGAGGACTACGGCATCGTGTTCCAGGCGGGCAACCCGCTGCGCAAACAGGTCAACAACACGCTTCTGGCTATGCGCGAGGATGGCTCGTATCAGCAGATTTACGACAAGTGGTTTTCAGCCAAGTAGCTCCGCCGACGGACGCTCGCTGACGGACAGCGATCTCTGCAGTCGAGGGCGTTGCAGATTGTTGATCGCGTGTGCTTCAAATGGGTAAGACGCGTCGTGTGCGCGTCCGGTCGCGAGCACCCCATGACGACACTCGACATGACGACACTGGCGATATCTTTGCTGCAGGGTCTGAAAGACTACGGCGCGCGCGAGATTTTCGGCATCCCCGGCGACTTCGTCCTGCCGTTCTTCAAGGTCATCGAGGAGAGCGGGATCCTGCCGCACTACACGCTGAGCCATGAGCCGGGCGTGGGCTTCGCGGCCGATGCCGCGGCGCGTTATCACTCGGGTCTCGGTGTTGCGGTCGTGACCTTCGGGGCTGGGGCGTTCAATCTGGTGAATGCCGTCGCGGGTGCCTACGCGGAGCGCTCGCCGGTCGTCGTCATCACGGGCGCGCCGGGCGCGCGCGAGCGCTCGAGCGGCTTCGTGGTGCATCACCAGGCGCGCTCGGTCGAGACGCAGCTTGCGGTGTTTCGCGAGATCACCTGCGACCAGGCGGTGCTTACCAATGCGGCGGAGGCGCCCGGCGAGATCGCGCGCGTTCTGCACAGCGCGCGCGAGCGCGCGCTGCCAGTCTATATCGAGCTGCCGCGCGACATGACCGCCGTACCTGCGGCGGCGGTTCCGATGCTGCCGTCGCGCCCGGCTGAACCCGAGGCGCTGGCCGAATGTGCCGACGAGATCATCGAGCGGCTCAGCCATGCCAGCAATGCGGTGATCCTGATCGACGTTGAAGTGCGGCGCTATGGGCTCGAGGAGCGCGTCACCACGCTCGCGCGCAAGCTCGCACTGCCGGTGGTGACGACCTTCATGGGGCGCGGACTGCTGCAGAACGCGCCCGACGTGCTGTGCGGCACTTATCTCGGCGCTGCCGGCGACCCGGCCATCGCCAAGCTGGTCGAGGAGGCTGACGCGCTCCTTCTCCTAGGCGTGATCTTCTCCGATACCAATTTTGCGCTGTCGCAGCGGCGGCTCGATCCGCGCCGAACGATTCGTGCCTTTGATCGCGCCGTGCAGATCGGGCACCACGGCTATGCCAACATTCCGATCGGCGAGCTGGTCGATGTGCTTACCGCGCGCGCGCGGCCGTTGTCGGCGGGCTGGGCGCATTCCAAGCCGAACGCGATTGCCTATCGGCGCGGCCTTGCCGCAGACGACGAGCCAATCGCGCCGTCAGACGTTCCAACCGCGATCAATGATTTGTTCGATCGTCATGGCGTGATGCCGATGACCTCCGACATGGGAGATTGCCTTTTCGCCGCGATGGAGATCGAGAACACGGCGCTGGCGGCGCCCGCCTACTATGCCGGCATGGGCTTCGGCGTGCCTGCGGGCATCGGCGTCGCAGCCGCGACCGGGCGGCGACCGCTGATTCTGGTCGGCGATGGTGCTTTCCAGATGACCGGCTGGGAGCTCGGCAATTGTCGCCGCTACGGGCTCGACCCGATTGTCGTGCTGTTCAACAATGCAAGCTGGGAAATGCTGCGCGTGTTCCAGCCGGAGTCAGGCTTCAACGACCTCGACGACTGGCAGTTCGCCGCCATGGCGGAGTCGCTCGGCGGAGCTGGCGACCGGGTGACGACGCGACGGCAGTTGCGCGATGCGCTCGAGCGGGCGGTGAACCGCCGCGGCCGGTTCTCGCTGATCGAGGTCATGCTGCCGCGCGGAGTGACGTCGACGACGCTGTCGCGCTTCGTTTCCGGGTTCAAGGCCGCGCGTGCATCGGGAGCATGAGAAGAGGGTCGAGCCGTCGGCTATTTCCATTGAATGTATGCGATAATCATTGTTATTGGTCCAAGGACCATGATGCCAGCGCTTGAGTTAGGGGCCAGGTACTCACGCCAAAATACCAGGAAGCAACGGAACTCGGCGCAAGAGAGGCTTACGACGTGTCGATGGCGGAGGAGAATGCACTGCGTCGCTGTTCGGCCGCCCTGGCACAGCGGCGGCCGAGCGAGGCGGAGCATATTGCCCGCGAGGTGCTCGCGACCAACCCGCAACAACCAGCCGCACTGTTCTTCCTCGGCGTCGCTCACCTGGTGCAGGGGCGTGCTCAGGAGGCGGTGAAGCCCCTCGAGCTTGCGGCCAGCAACCGTCCGGAAGCCTCGATCGAAACACATTTGGCCATGGCGCTGCGCGAATGTGGGCGTGTGGCCGAGGCACTGACGTGGTTCGAGCGCGCCACCTCGCGCTGGCCGATATTTGCGCCGGCGTTCAAGGAGCTTGGAACGACCTATCGCCAGATGCGCCGGTTCGCCGATGCAGAAGCCGTCCTGCGGCGCGGGCAGGAGCTCGCTCCGCCCATGCCGGATCTCGATGTACTCCTGGGTGCGGTCTGTCTCGATCGCGGCAATCCGGTGAAGGCGCAAGAGGTCTTTACGCGCGTTTTGGCGCAGGTGCCGGGTCATCCGGAGGCGCTTTTTGGTCTCGGCACTGCGCTTGTCAATCAGGGGGAGTACGCGCGTGGGGCCGGGCACTATCGTCAGATCCTGGCGCGCGAGCCGGCCCATGTGCGCGCGCTGCTCTATCTTGGCCATTGCCTGATGGAGCTTGGCCAATGGGATGAAGGCGTGGCCAGTTTGCGCGCTGCGGTGAAGGTCGATCCCAAGATGCGTGGCCATGTCATACGCATGCTGGTCAGCTGCGCGCATGGCAAATTCTGGCTGAAGCGCACCACGGTGGCAGCATTTCTCGGCGAGGGCTCGTCGGATCGCGATCGAATCGCCTAGCGTGCCCTAGCGCTTGGGTGCGCGGAAGCGCCGCCGATAAATGCCTTTCTCGTGCACGATCGCGGAGGTGAGTTCCATCTGGCGCTCGGCTGCATCACCTTCGATGACCTCGAATTGCGTGTCCCAAATATCGCGCTTGAACGGCAGGCACTGGGCCACCGGAGTTCCCTTCGGCAGCGTGCCGCTGAAATTGGGATCGCGCCATTGCGCAGGGAAGTGGACGAAATTGTCGTTATAGCGGTCGGCGTCGACGAGTCCCGTCAAGCTGTGGAATGGCAGGTCTTGCCGATTGACCGGATGGGTAACAAGCAGCGAATAGCCGGGGGGCAACTCGATGGTCCAGAAGTTGATGAACTTGATCAGAAAGCTGTCCTCATCGAAGAACGGCGTTCCGACCACCTGGTTGTTGTCATGGAAGTCGATGGGCGCGCGTTGAAATCCGGTGAGCGGGCCGACCGGCACGTCGCGGTCCCAGAGAAAGGTGCCGTCCTCGACGCGGAGGTCGGCTGCCAACGGCATGAGGAAGCCGTAGGTCATGGCATCAATGAACGGCGGGCATTTCTTCACTGTCATCTGCTCTTCGTGCAGCAGATTGCTGAACGCGACATGCGGCATCGCCTTGAACCAGTCCGGAAGCCCCAAGAGTGCCGGCGTTGGCCGCGGAAGAAGCCCAACCAATTCGGGAGGGCAGCGGAACCTGATTGTCTGGGTAGCGAGGTCGTCCATGGATGGCTCAATGCTCCGTGCCCGCTGGTCGTGCAGCTGATTGATTGTAGCAAGCAGCTTGTTGACCACAATCATGATGCCTAGCCAGCATAGGTCATCCAGGCAGGAGCACGCGAACTCCGTCAATGACATATTGCACCGCCAGTGCGGCCAGCAGCACGCCCAGCAGGCGGGACGACACCACATTGCCGGTAATGCCGAGCAAGCGATCGACGCGATTGGCGAGCAGGAAGACGCCGAGGCAGAGGGCGCAGACAACCACGACCACGACGATCAGAATCGCGAGCGAGATGGGCTTGCCGCTGGCTTGTCCCGCGAGCAGCAGTGTGGCGGTGATTGCCCCTGGGCCGGCCATCAATGGGATCGCCAGCGGAAAGGCCGCGACGTTGCGCAGATGCTCTTCCAACGCCTCCTCGGCCTGCTTCGACTGGCGCTCGGTGCGCACACCGAACACCATCTCGGAGGCGACTGCGAACAACAGGAGCCCACCCGCGATGCGGAATGCCGGCAGCGTGATGCCGAGCTGACGGAGCAGCCAGTCGCCAAGCAGCGCTGTGCCGGCGAGAATCGCAGCTGCGATGATCGAGGCGCGCACCGCGATGCGCCGGCGCGCCTGCCGCGGCAGGCCGTGGGTGACCGCCAGAAAGGTTGGGACTAGCCCGATCGGGTCGACAACCACCGCGAGGGTCACCAGCGCAGAAACCAGATAGTCAATTGGCATGATGGAGGCTCTAAAGGGTGAGCGTGATTAAGGAATAGCGCCGCCCACTATATGTGCGATTTGATTAAATAGGCGGCATTGCTGTCCGACGACTCGTCGTGTCAGGTCCACTTTCCCAGTATTTCGGACGATTCTGAGCGATTTCATATTGGCATGTCGATTGCTTGCAATGGGCCAGTCAACGATGACTGCCGTCCGTCGGCCGCTGACGCCATTGAGGGCGAGAGCGCAGGGACAGTTCCGAGCTTGCTTAAGCAAGCTTGGCGCAGTCGTCGTGACGTCATCTTAAAAATCGGCGCACGCACTCCTGATCCCGACGGGCGCAGTTGCACTGTCAGGACGTGAGATGGCGCATACTGCAGGATCCCCGAGACAGAAGCTTGTCGTCATTGGCAACGGCATGGCGGCTGGGCGTGTGCTTGACGAACTCTTCGCCCGCGCCCCCGGTCGCTTTCAGGTGACGATGTTCGGGGCCGAGCCGCGCGTCAACTATGACCGCATCATGCTGTCGCCCGTGCTTGCCGGCGAAAAGCAGTTCGGCGACATCATCGTTCACAGTGAGGAGTGGTACGCGAGACACCATGTCGATCTGCGCAGCGGCGAGACCGTCGTGGCAATTGATCGTGCAGCGCGGTCCGTGCGGACGCTTTCAGGCGCCGTCGAGCGCTACGATGTTCTGGTCATTGCGATCGGGTCGCGGCCTATTCTGATCCCGGTTCCCGGCGCTGAACTCCCTGGCGTCGTCACGTTCCGCGATCTCGACGATGTCAATGCGATGCTCGTGGCGGCGCAAAAGGGTGGCCATGCAGTTGTGATCGGTGGTGGCCTTCTCGGCCTCGAGGCGGCTGCCGGCCTGTCGGCCAAGGGATTGAAGACGACGGTCGTCCATCTCATGCCGACCCTGATGGAGCGGCAGCTCGATCCCAATGCTGCCTATCTCTTGCAGAAGGCGATCGAGAAGCGCGGCATTGAGATCCTGACCAGCGCCAACACCAATGCGATTCTGGGCAACGACAAGGTCGAGGCAGTGCGGCTCGAAGATGGCCGCACACTGCCGGCGGATCTCGTGGTCATGGCGGTCGGCATCCGGCCCCACGCCGCGCTCGCCAAGGAGGCCGGGCTTGAGGTCAAGCGCGGCATCGTGGTCGACGATCGCCTGCGCACCAGTGACACCAGCATCTTTGCGGTCGGTGAATGTGTTGAGCATCGCGGCCAATGTTACGGATTGGTGGCGCCGCTCTATGACATGGCACGCACGCTCGCGGCTGTTCTCGCTGGCGAGCAGGTGCCTGGCTACGCCGGCTCCGCCATCTCGACCAAGCTCAAAGTGACGGGCATCGATGTCTTCTCCGCCGGCGATTTTTCTGAAGGGGACGAGAAGGACGAGATTGTGCTGCGCGATCCCGCGCGCGGGGTCTACAAGCGCGTTGTCCTGCGCGAGAACCGCATTATTGGCGCGGTGCTCTACGGCGATACGGCCGACGGCTCCTGGTATTTCGACCTGCTGAAGCAACGCACGGACATCGCGTCCATGCGTGACATGCTGATCTTCGGCCAGGCCTATCAAGGCGGTGGTGCGCTTGATCCCAAGGCCGCCATTGCTGCTTTGTCCGACGATGCCGAGATCTGCGGTTGCAACGGCGTCTGCAAAGGCGTGATCGCGCGCGCGATCACGGCGAGGGGGCTTACGTCGCTTGAAGATGTCCGCGCGCAGACCAAGGCGTCGGCTTCGTGCGGGCAGTGTACTTCAAAGGTGGAAGCGCTCCTTGCCGTCACTCTGGGCGACGGCTATTCGGCCGCTGGCCGCAAGGCGATGTGCAAGTGCATCGATCTCACGCATGACGAGGTGCGCGCCTTCATCCTGTCGAAGGAATTGAAGTCCCTGCCGGCCGTCATGCAGGAGCTCGGCTGGAAAACCTCCTGCGGATGTCCGTCCTGCCGCCCAGCGCTCAATTATTATCTGCTGTGCGCCTGGCCAGGCGAGTACCGCGATGATGCGCAGTCGCGCTTCATCAACGAGCGGGTGCACGCCAACATCCAGAAGGACGGCCGCTTCTCCGTCGTGCCGCGCATGTGGGGCGGCTTGACCACGCCCGCCGAGCTGCGCGCGATCGCCGATGTTGCGGACCGTTTCAAGATTCCGACCGTCAAGGTGACCGGCGGCCAGCGCATCGACTTGCTGGGCGTGCGCAAGGAGGACCTGCCGGCGGTGTGGGCGCAGCTCAGCGCTGCCGGCATGGTGTCCGGTCAGGCCTATGCCAAGGGCCTGCGCACCGTGAAGACCTGCGTCGGCAGTGAATGGTGCCGGTTCGGCACCCAAGATTCGACCGGGCTCGGCGTCAAGCTCGAGCGCTTCCTGTGCGGCTCGTGGACGCCCGCCAAGGTGAAGCTCGCGGTCTCCGGCTGTCCGCGCAATTGCGCCGAGGCCACCGTGAAGGACATCGGCATCGTCTGTGTCGAGTCGGGCTACGACATCCACATTGCGGGCGCGGCCGGATTGCATGTGCGCGCGACCGATCTGCTCGCGCACGTGGCCACCGAGGAGGAGGCGATCGAGTATGTGGCTGCGGTGCTGCAGCTTTATCGCGAGAAGGCAACCTATCTCCACCGCATCTACAAATGGGCCGAATTGACCGGCATCGACAACATCCGCGCCGCCATCGTGGACGATCACGCGGGCCGGCGCGCGCTGGTCGAGCGGTTTCTGAAGTCGCAACGGGCGGCGCGAAAGGATCCCTGGGCCGAGCGCGCCGCCGGCCGCGAGCTGCATGAGTTCATGCCGCTCGCAGTGCTGGCGCCGGTCGCGCCGCCGGTCGTCCAGTCACCCACTGTGCAACCAGCATCCGTCGAATGAGAGACGAGGCCGTGAAACAATCCAACGATTTCTGGTTCGATGCCGGGCCGTTGCACGCCATCCCGCAACGGGGTGCGCGCACCATCAAGACGCCACGGCGCGAGATTGCCGTCTTTCGCACCGCGAGCGACGAGGTATTCGCCCTTGAAAACCGGTGTCCGCATAAAGGCGGACCGTTGAGCGATGGGATCGTGCATGGCCGCAAGGTTGCCTGCCCGTTGCATAATTGGGTCATCAACCTCGAGGACGGAGAGGCCACGGGCGCCGACAAGGGCTGCGCGCGAACGTTTCCGGTCAAGCTCGAGAACGGTCGCATCTATCTCAATATGAGCGTCGCGGCCGCGC
>Ga0066903_100005192_pt1 | contig 11239 bp, 7 predicted proteins | sample PanSoiMetaGPlot1_FD_67491 | JGI IMG/M metagenome (GOLD analysis project Ga0066903, IMG submission 67491) | Tropical forest soil microbial communities from Panama analyzed to predict greenhouse gas emissions - Panama Soil - Plot 1 (version 2) | ecosystem: Environmental > Terrestrial > Soil >...
GTGGAAGCGATCCTTCAGCTTCGTGCTGAACCCGGCCATGACGCTGTTGACGACGACCAGCGTCGCCACGCCGAGCATCACGCTCACGATGCAAACGAAGGCCAGGAACCGGGTGCGCAGATAGCGCCAGCAGAGAAGGGCCTTGTACATCCGTGTCCGCCCTCAAAAGACTAACCACAGAGGCACAGAGAGATCAAATCCAGCGATTCTGTCTGCTCTGTGCTCTCTGTGCCTCTGTGGTTCAATTCAGATTCGCTTCAGGTCGCAATAGCGGGAACAAAATCACGTCCCGAATCGTCTGCGTGTTGGTCAACAACATGACCAACCGGTCGATGCCGATGCCCAACCCCCCCGCGGGGGGCATGCCGTGCCTTTGGGCGCGGATGAAGTCGTGATCCATCTTGGCCATCGAGTCCTCTTCCGGCAGCCCGGCGAGCTGGCACTGGAACGTCGTCTCCTGCGTGATCGGATCGTTCAGCTCCGTGTACGCGTTGGCCAGCTCCATGCCATGGACGTACAGCTCAAAGCGCTCGGCCACCGCCGCGTTGTCGTTCTTGCGCTTGGTCAGCGGGCAGAGCGCGGCGGGGTAGTCGTGGACAAAGACCGGCCCAGTCAGCTTCTCCTCGACCACGTGCTCGAACAGATTGTGGACGAGGACCTCGTGCTGCTTGCCCGCGATCGGGATGTGGTGCTTGATCGCGGCCTCGCGGACCGCGGCCTCGTCGAACATCGAGCAGCCGACGTGGGCGCGGAAAAGGTCCTCATACCGCGCCCGCTCCCAGGGCGGGCTGAAGTCCACGGTCTTGTCCGCCCACGGCCGGACGCGGCCGCCGCCGATCGCGTCCACAGACGCCACGATGAGTCCCTCGGTCAGGTCCATCATCGACCGGTAATCGCCGTACGCCTGGTACAGCTCCAGCATCGTGAATTCGGGGTTGTGTTTGCGACTGATCCCCTCGTTCCGAAACACGCGGCCGATCTCATAAACCTTTTCGATCCCACCGACCAGGAGGCGTTTGAGGTGCAGCTCCAGCGCGATGCGGAGGAACAAATCGATGTCGAGAGCGTTGTGGTGGGTGATGAACGGCTTGGCCGCGGCGCCGCCCGCGATCGCGTGCAGCGTCGGCGTCTCGACCTCCATGTAGCCGTGCCCATCCAGGTAGTTGCGCATCGTCCGCAGGATCTTCACTCGCTGCTTGGCGCGCTCGAGTGTCTGTGGGTTGTGGATCAGGTCGAGGTAGCGATGGCGGAGGCGGTATTCCTCGTCGTGCATCCCGTAGAAGCTCGACGGGTGCGGCTCCAGGGACTTGGTCAGGATCGTCAGACCGTCGGCGAAGACAGTCGGCTCGCCCATCTTGGTCTTGCCGAACGTTCCGTCGATGCCAATCAGGTCGCCGAGGTCGAGTTCCTGGGCGATCGCCCAACTCGTGTCTCCGATGCTTTGGGGACGGAGCATTACCTGAATCTGACTTGTCAGGCCCGGGACCTCCGCCGCTTCGCGCTTACCCTCAACCTCCTTGGTCTGGCGCATCGTTGGCCGTCCAGAGGAGTCCAAAAGGTCGAGGAAGTGCATCTTGCCCTTGACGCGACGGCCAACAATGCGGCCTGCAATGCGCACGCGTTGGCGCTCGGCCTCCGGCAAGTCGGCGGGCAGTGTCAACACGTGTTCGATTGGCAAGTGACCATCGAAGCGGCTCCCCCAAGGATCGACGCCGAGGGCCGCGATCCGGCGCAGCTTCTCCAGGCGGCTGGTCGGGGCGTCGCCACGCAGGTCGGTTGGATCGGAAGACACGGTCGCTCGTCGGGTTAGGGTGTGCGTCGAGATGTCAAGCCGGGAAGATCGGCGATTGTAGCTGGGGCGTCGATGCTGTCAATTCCAGTGCATGGCGAGCGTCGCGGCGTAAGCCGCACGATAATGACAACAACATCGTGCGGCTTACGCCGCGACGCTCGCCTACCGTTTCGTCCACGCCGTCTTGAAGAACCGCACCCAATTCCCGTGCATGATGTTCTTCACGTCCGCGTCTGGGTAGCCGCGTTTGTGCAATAGCTTCGGCACGTGCTGGATGTCGGCGATCGTGTCCAGATCGTAAGGGGTCTGCTCGGTGCCGAAGCCGCCGTCCAGGTCGGTGCCGATCGCGGCGTGGTGGGCGTTCCCCGCGAGTTGGCAGACCCGGTCGATATGATCGACATACGCTTCGAGAGAAACGTTCGCCTCTTTCGGCTGAGTTTTGCCCCGAACCCAGCCGGGCGAGAGCATCCAGGCGTCGAGCGCCGCGCCGATCACTGCCCCGCGTTTCACCAGCCGTTTGATGTGGTCGTCGGTCAGTTGTCGCTGGTCGGGCACCAGGGCGCGACAGTTGTGGTGGCTTGCCAGAACCGGTCCGCCGTAGATGTCGAGCGCCTCGTCGAAGCATTGATCCGACAAATGCGTCACGTCGAGGATCATGCCGACTCGTTCCATCTCCTTCAGAAGCGGCTTGCCGGGCGGGAACAGGCCCCCTAGGGTGCCGGTCCCATGTGCGTACGGGCTGACGCCGTAGTGGGCCGGGCCGATGATCCGCAAGCCGGCCTCGTACCATTCGTGAACCTGCTCCGGCGACAGGACCGGGTCGGCCCCTTCCATGCTCAGGATGAAGCCAAGCGGCTCGGGCGACTCGCCGGTCTGCCATGCGGTGTAGTGACGGTCGAGCCCGGCCGCGTCCTTGATCCAGTTCAGATGGCCGGCCTTTTCGAGGGCCTGGTAGTACGCCATCTGGCCGATCGCGGCGGCGTAGGCAGCGTCCATCGACGAATATCGCTGGATCGCCGGCATCAGGTTCGGGCGGAAGAGGCGAGCCAAAAGGGTCGCAATGAAGATCCCCACCCTGCCCTTGCGGAGTTCGGGGAAGGTGACCGTGTTCCGCCCGCGCGCCTTGAAGTCGATGTCGTCGGACGCCGTTTCGCGTTTGCGGATTTCCTTCACCGACTGGAGCAGGTCGCGGTTCCAGTCGAGGGCGTTCCAGGCGAGGTCGAGGTGAGCGTCAAAGACCAGCATGAGGTGGCTCGCGGGTGGGGTCAGGCCAGTGTATCCGCGTGCGAAAAAAAACGAACCCGCCGCCGGGAGGCGGCGGGTTCGTGTCTTCGCGGATCATTTCGTGAGGTGAGACAGGGCGTCGCGAACGGCTTCGCCTTTGGAGGCCCCGCGACCGGCGACCGGACCGCTCGAGAGCTTGGCGGTGAACCGGAATCCGTCGGCCGTCTTTTCCATCTGGTAGCCGGTTGCTCCGGCCGCGTCGAGCTTGCGTTCGACCATCGTCCAGTCGAGCGGCTCGCCGATCGCGGCCGCCCTGGCGTTACCGATCCCGAGTTCTTCGGGCGTCGGGATTCGCAGAGCAGTCCGGGCATCTTCCATTTTCCCACGAGCGAGCTCCGGCTTCGCTCCAGTGGCCCGCGTCGAGGCGAGCTTCGGAGGAACGTAGGCCATGGTCGCACTGGCTGGCATCGTCGAGATCGGCGCACCGCCGATCGGGGGAGCGCACACGCCCCCCGGTAGTCAAGGCCCGGCGCCGGCCCGGTTCGGGCCGGCTGCCAACCAGATCGTGCTGCCAAGGGCAAAAGAAATGATCCGCAAGGCGTCCCTGCGCATGCGGATGGCTCCTGAAAGGAGTTCGGGCGATCAACTCCGGGAATCCGTTCCCGAAGGGGCGGGGGCCTATAGCGTCTGTTGGCTCCAGGAAAAAGGGCAACTGTTAGGAGGGAGAGAAGAAAGGAGGTATTCACAACTGCCAATTCGCCTAGCGGGGTTCGGACCGCTCAGGATTCGCTTGCGCTCTTCTCACCTCGAGCGCTTGGTTCTCTCCCAGAATTCGCACCTCGCGAGTGATCTACACTAGTCTTGCCTAGTAGATAGAATTAGGTTAAACTAACTCCGTCATTTGTCCGAACTATTGATCTGATCCGCGTCGCTACGCTCAAAAGCAATGGGAACCGCCTCGCCACCTTCGACTGAATTGTCAACGCTCGACGAGGCATCGACCGCCGCATTCGGACGCTCGCTCGAAGGCTTGCACAGCACAGTGCCGGTTCCGCCGCCATCGGCAGGTTTCTGGCCCAACTGGCGCGCGTTCGTCGGTCCCGCGTTCCTGGTCAGTGTCGGTTACATGGATCCGGGCAACTGGGGGACAGACCTGCAGGCCGGCGCGTCGTTCAAATACAGACTGTTGTGGGTCGTGGCGCTTTCGAGCTTCATGGCCATCATCATGCAGATCCTCTCCGCCCGCCTAGGACTGGTGACGGGAAAAGACCTCGCGCAGGCGTGTCGCGACTTCTACCCACGATGGACGCGATGGCCGAACTGGCTCGCCTGCGAGCTGGCGATCGCCGCCTGCGACCTTGCGGAAGTGCTGGGCAGCGCAGTCGCCATCAACCTGCTTTTCGGCATCCCGCTCTTCTGGGCCGTGATCATCACGGCATTTGACGTCTTGCTTCTCCTGACGCTTCAAGGCCTCGGCATGCGCTTCATTGAAGCGCTCATCCTGGTCCTCGTCGCCACGATCGGCGGCTGCTACTTCATCGAGATCTTCGTCCTGCCGCAGACGCGACCCGACTTCGTCGAGATGGGACAGGCAATTGTCTCCCCCACCCTGTCACAGGAAGGGATGCTCGTCGTCGCGATTGGGATCATCGGGGCGACTGTGATGCCGCACAACCTTTATCTGCATTCCGCGCTCGTGCAGTCGCGCCGCGTTGCGCCCGACCCGGCAGCAACCAAGCGAGCCATCCGTTTCAACACGATCGACACGGTCGCAGCGCTCAGCGTCGCCTTCCTCGTCAACTCGGCGATCCTCGTACTGGCCGCGACAGTGTTCTACGGACGGACGCCGTCGGAGCTGGGCGTCGCCGAGGGAGAGGAACCAGACTGGATCCGCGTCGCCTACATGACTCTCTCTCCGCTGCTCGGCGTCGCCACGGCGAGCACCCTGTTCGCCGTCGCGCTTCTGGCGAGCGGCCAGAGCAGCACCATTACCGGCACGCTCGCCGGCCAGGTGGTGATGGAAGGATTCATGCGCTGGCGCATCCGGCCGTGGGTTCGGCGGCTGTTGACCCGGCTGGTCGCGATTATTCCGGCCATCTTCGTCATCGGCGCTCGCGGATCGGGGAGTGTCACCGATCTCCTCATCCTCAGTCAGGTTGTCCTGGCGATGCAACTCCCGCTCGCGATGTTCCCGCTCTTGCACTTCACCAGCTCGCGAAAGTGGATGGGCCGATTCCGGAGCGGTTGGCTCCTCCTTTTCTTCGGCTGGACGTCCTGTCTTTTGATCACGGCGCTTGATCTGTACGGATTACCGGAGTCGTTGTCGAAGGCATGGGACGTGATCGTCGGGCCGTAGCGCCGAGATGGCCGCCCGACGATTTTGTGAAGTGATACGCATTGCACTCGCATTCGGGCGCACGCACTGCGACTGTACAACTCTATAGACTGGCAGCTGCCAATTAAGTCAGACCGCCGCATTTCCTCTGGCCATCGCGAGTTCCGTCGACTCCGTTAAGGTGGGTCGGTTGCGAAATTGGCGGCACTCGCATTGCACTCTAAACGGCCGACTACGGGGCGCCTCAGGAAGATCGGCTGGTCAGGACACCACCCCGTGAACCACTTCAGAAGGAGGTTTCGGATGCGCATGCGCGTACTGTTCGGCTTGGCCTTTGTTGCGGCCATCGCTTGGGCGGGCGACGCCCGGGCCTGTCACTGGGGAGGAGGAGGGTACGGCGGTGGCATGGGTTGGGGCATGGGCTTCGGCGGCTACGGGTACGGCGCTTCCGCCTACACCTACAGTCCGTCCGGCTACTATGCCCCGGGAACCGTGATCACTGACACCTCGGGCACCTACTCCACCGGCACGACCACGACGGGGACGACGACAAATGGCACGACCACGACGGGATCCACCGACGTTTCGGCGGGCACCGTGATTCAAGGTGGCGTGACCTATCCGTCGGGTACCGTCGTCTATCCGTCGGGCGTGACCACGTCCGGGTACTACAGCAGCTACCCGAGCACGACGTATGTGACGCCGGCCGGGTACAGCACCGGGTACTACAGCTATCCGGGGTACTCGGGCTACTATCCGGGTTACTACCCGGGTTATAGCTCAAGCGCTTTCAACGTTGGCGGGAGCCGCTTTGGCTATAGCGGCTACCCGTACTCGAGCAACTTCTACGGCCCCGGGTTCAGCGGCAATTACGCGGCTCCCGGCTACTACGGCGGCCGCGGCTACTCCATGGGAGGTTTCCGCTTCCGTTAATCGGCCGACCGCCCACCCAATCGTTGCGAACGGAGCCTGGTTTCCCCGCCGTGGGAACCGGGCTTCGTAGCTTTTCGGGCAGCCCCGAGTGAGCGGCGGTGCCGGGACTAATGAAGCTTGACCAAGTGCTTCCGCGGGGTTTAGCTTGATCCGCGGGGTTTAGCCTGAAGGGTTGGGAGTCGCCCCGGCCGCACCGAACGCCCCTTTGGGGAGAGAGGTCGTGACCCGACACCAAACGTCAGCCTCGCCCCGGGAACGTAGCACCATGGGCCCGAGGGACCCACCCGGCGGTCTGATCTGGCTCGAGACCCAGCTGTTCTAGGACCGCTTGACATACGCCAAGTTCCGCCCGGCGCAGTTCACGATCCATCATGCGTTCGGCGCGGGTGCAATCAGCTTCGACGTGCAGGGACTTAGCCTCGAAAAAGAAACGTGACGACCTGTTCCGACACTGGCAACGCTTGCTCCGGGATCGCCAGGTCGTCGAAGTCTAAATTCCGGCGCCTGTGGCCGGAGTCGGGGAGGTTCGATGAGCCGAGTGTAATCCATCGCCCCGCACCAAGGAGACTTCAGCATGCGACGCATCATGGTGACCGTGATGGTCGGCCTCGCCGGGCTTGCCCTGGCTTTGGGCCAGGCCACGCCGGCAAATGACGAGAGTGCAGTGCGGGCCGCGGTTGATTCGTACACCTCCGCCTTCAATGAGGGGAACCTCGACGGCGTCCTCGCTCACGTCGCGGCCGATGCGGATTTTATTGACGGCGACGGCAAGCAGTACAAGGGCAAGCCCGATCTGACCGACGTGTTCAAGCGCTCGCTCGCGGACCTTAAAGGGAGCAAGCTCAAGTCAACAATCACTTCGATCCGCTTTTTGCGGCCGGAAGTGGCCGTCGTGGACGGCAAGGCCGAAGTCACCGCCCCCGACGGAACGACGGAGTCTGGGCGGTACACGTCCACCTGGACCAGGTCGGACGGCAAGTGGTTGTTGAGCTGCGTCCGCAACTTGCCTGACTCCGCGGCGACCCCGGAACCCGCGACCGCAGCCCTCCACCAACTCGAGTGGTTGATCGGCGACTGGACGCACGAGGGGACGAAATATCGGGTACAGGTCAACGGCCGTTGGGCACTCAACAAGAGTTTTCTGGTACTCGAATACACCGCCAGCAGCAAGGATGGCGAAGAGTTGACCGTCATGCAGTTCTTCGGGTGGGACCCGGCGGACGAGGTCATTCGCTCCTGGTTCTTCGACTCCAAGGGCGGCAACGGCGGCGGGGACTGGGAGCGAGACGGGAACACCTGGACCGCCGAGTGGACGGGGGTGCTGTCGGACGGACGGCCCGCGTCCTCGGTCAACAGCATTCAATTCATCGACGACAAGACCTTCGTCTTCCGGTCCGCGGATCGCGAAATTGATGGGCTGCCCCTGGCTGACCTCGAAGTGAAGTTCGTCCGCAAGGCCGCGGAAAAGTCAGGGGGTGCAAAATGAGAAAGCTCATATGGTACGCGCCCCTGGCGGCGATCCTGCTATTGCCGTGCGACGGATTCTCGCAACGGCCTGGCGACGGCCGGCGCGGCGGGGGAGGCGGCCGCGGCGGCAGAGGGGACTCGACACCGACCCCGTCCTTCAGCCTGCCGAGCGATGCCCCTGCAATTCAGCCACCTGTAACCCTGCCCGGCCTGATTCCAGATTCACGACCGAACCGCCCTCCGGGCGGCTGGAACCGGCCCGATTTCGGCGGGGGGAACCGCCCCGGCGGTCCGGGCGGGGGCAACCGACCGGGCTTCGGCGGTGGCAACCGGCCCGGCCTGATTCCAGAGCCACCACTCAACCGGCCTCCGGGCGGGAACCGGCCCGACTTCGGCGGCGGGAACCGCCCCGGAGTTGGTGGCGGCAACCGGCCGCCAATCGATGGCGGCAACCGCCCTGGTCTCCCCGGCACCGGCGGGGGGAACCGGCCGCCAATTGATGGGGGCAATCGCCCTGGTCTCGGCGGGGGTAACCGGCCCGGTCTCGGCGGAGGCAACCGCCCCGGCTTCCCCGATCGCCCGGGTACCGGCGGCGGGAGTCGTCCCGGCACAGGTGGCGGTAACCGGCCGCCAATCGGCGGGGGCAACCGCCCCGGCCAGCCCGACCTGCCGGGCATCCGTCCGCCAATCGGGAACCTGCCCGACCGGCCCGGCATGGGTGGCGGGAACCGCCCTGGCACAGGTGGCGGGAACCGACCGCCGATCGGCGGGGGCAACCGCCCCGCCTTGCCCGATCGCCCGGGATTCGGTGGGGGGAACCGGCCCGGCCTGCCCGATCGGCCGGCCATAGGCATCGTCCCGCCAATCGGGAATCTCCCCAACCGGCCCGGCATCGGTGGAGGGCGACCGCCCATTATCGACGACGGAGGCGCCGTCTTTAACCGCCCGAGTCGGCCCATTGGCCGGCCCGTGCGGCCGGTGAACCGTCCGATCATCATCAACAATCGCCCGATCAACATCAACGTCATCCGGCCTTGGAGCCGCCCATGGATCGACTATCACTTTCACCCGTGGTTCCGTGGCTATTGGACCTGGTGGCGGCCGGCGGGATGGTTTGTCGGCGGCCCGTCCACAGGGTGGATGTTTGCGGCCCGCGGACCCACCTTCGTTTTTGCGAATCCGTTTTTCACCCAACCCACGGTTGTCTTTAACTACTCCCAACCGCTGCCGGCGCCGCCGGAGGATCCGGGGAATGACCCCCGAACGCTCGAGATCGCCGACGCGGCGATCGTGATCTTCGACCGGGCCCGCGAAGCCTTTGCGCGGGGCGATCTCCAGCGGGCCCTCGCCCTCGTGGACACTGCAATCAAGGATCTGCCGACCGACGCCACCTTGCATGAGTTCCGTGCCCTCTGCCAGTTCGCGCTGAAGGACTACCGGGGGGCCGCCGAGACCCTGTACGTAGTCCTTGCCGCGGGCCCCGGGTGGGATTGGGAATCCATGCACGCGCTCTACGCGGATGTGGCCACCTATACCAAGCAACTCCGGGCCCTCGAAGCGTACCAGCGGGCCAATCCGAAGTCCCCCGAGGCCAGCTTCGTGCTGGCTTACCATTACCTGGTGACCGGCCACCCAGACGCCGCGATCCGACAGCTTGATAATGTCGCCAGGCTACTGCCCGAGAGCCAGCTCACGGCGGAGCTACTGGCGGCGTTGAAGGCGGACGCGAACGGACAGGCCCCAGCGCCGGGGTAAGGAGAAAGGGCGAATCGCAACGGTGCCGGAGAAGTTCCGGTCGGACTACGCTGGGACTCTTTGCCAACTCGAACAAGTGATAGGCGGCGGGACGACCAGTCCCGCCGCCTAATTTCCTACCCGTTCCAGGTCGATCCCTCTGATTCGCATTCCGAAGCAATTCCCGCGAAGCTGCAAGGCGGCATTTTCATGATCGGAGGCCGTCGAGTTTGCCGATAAGTTCAACCTTAGCGGTTATGTCGGCTATTGCGCTTGTGTTGCGCGAATAGATGCGGACGTGCGGTCTGCTTTGGCGACTGTTGGGAGGAGACCATGCCAAGGAGGACCGGCGCCCGCCTGGTGGGAATCTACTTGCGACTGGCCCTCATTGTCCTGGTCGGGTTCGGTAGCACCAACCTCGCCCTTGCGCAGCCCCTGGTGCCATCGCAGCCTGCGCCGGCACGGCAGTCGGCCCAGCCCGGCGCACCGCCACTCGTCACAGCGACTCCTGACGCTGACATTCCTTCCGCCCCCCCTGGACTCAACCCACCGGATTCCCAGCAACCGCCAGGAGTCGGGCAGCTTTTCCGATGGTCGTCGGCGCCGTTGCCGGATTACGTTTACCAACCGGCCTACTACGAGACGTCCGGGATCGGCGCCCGCGCGCTCGCGGACTATGCTCCGCCGGGTTACCAGCCGCGAGTGGATCCACAGGGAGAGGGACCCGGGGTGCCGGAGTTCACGCGGCTTTATCCCCCGGCGCGAGTCACCCAGGAGGAGCGGGATAAGTTCGTCACCCGTGGACTATTTCCTGGCTCGTTCCTGGTTCCGGGCACCGATACGTCGTTCCGCTTAAGGGGGTTCGTCCGGCTGGTCGGTATTTGGGACTCCCACCCGATCGACACAAAGGACCTGTTCATAACCAGCGCCATCCCGGTGCCGCAGACCCACGGCGACAACTTCAACTGGAGCGCCCGCATCAGCCGCATCGGCCTGGATACGTGGACGCCGACCGGGGTCCACGATTGGACCGTCCACACCTTCATTGACGCGGACTTTCAAAACGGCACCGCTCAGGGCGTTAGTGGCGGCCCCAATCCATTCCGGCTGCGGAACGCCTGGGTTGATTTCGGGTACTTCCGGCTCGGCCAGCAAAACACGGTGTTCCAGGACAGTAACGCGTGGCCGAGCACCGTGGACTTCGGCGGGCCGCGCGGCATCATCAGCCTCCGGGTTCCGGAGGCGCGAGTGACCATCCCGCTCACCGACGAACTGTACTGGGCGACAGGCGTCTCGCAGCCGTTCTCCGACATCACCACTCACGGTCTGGGCGATAACGTCCAGCGTGTGCCGGACTTCGCCACACACCTGCGGTACGAGACCGACTTCGGCCACGCCCAGCTCTCCTCCGTTTTCCGGTCGATCGGATTCCGGCCGGCGGACGGCCCGACGCAGTACGAGTGCGGGTGGGGCGTCAGCGCGAGCGGCGTCGTCCATCCTTGGGCGCTTCTGCTCGGCAGCAACCCAGTCCGCGACGACAACCCCACTGGCCTGGATCGCAGCCGCATCCTGGTGCAATACAACGTCGGCCGGGGTATTGGCCGGAATATCGACGACCTCCTCGGGATCGGGCTGGACGGCCAGGTCGATCCGGTGACCGGCCAACTCCACACCGTGTACGCGTCGGGGTGGACCGCCAGTTACGAGCACTGGTTGGATGAGAAGTGGCTCGCCAACGTCACCTATTCGGAGGT
>Ga0066903_100005194_pt1 | contig 11237 bp, 8 predicted proteins | sample PanSoiMetaGPlot1_FD_67491 | JGI IMG/M metagenome (GOLD analysis project Ga0066903, IMG submission 67491) | Tropical forest soil microbial communities from Panama analyzed to predict greenhouse gas emissions - Panama Soil - Plot 1 (version 2) | ecosystem: Environmental > Terrestrial > Soil >...
GGCTGCTGAGAATCCATCCTTCCCGGGCCCAGGCTCCCAGCTGCTTCAGGATCTGCAACGAGCGCGTATCCCATGTCGGACACATTTCTTCGGGGAATGTCACCGTTCCGATGCGGTACTGGACATCTTTCATGGGAGTTTCCTCCTTGTTCGACTTCACTTTTCCGCGTTCGAGCCGCTGCAAATTCGATTGGCGTGCAACGAGCCCGCCGTGAATATGCCAAATCGATGCCTGAAATGATTGGAGGCGGGAAAAATCTTTCTGGATCCAGGGCACGCAGGCAAATCGGTGGAGATCATCAGGGATTCATCGGAGAGAAAACGAGCGCGTCAGGTCAGGCTCGTCCCAATCCAGCGGCCGCGTCGCCCCCTCCTGGAGGACTGGCAGCAGCTCTCCCAGGATGCGGAGCTGTACCGGCTCGTTCCCGGGAGTCGAGAGTCACCGCCGGACCGATGTGCCGGAAGATGGCGGTGCGGCGCGGCGGAAGCTGCAGAACAGGGCAGGAAGCACGATGAGTGTCAGAAGTGTGTTGCTGAGGATGCCGCCGATGACGACCGTGGCGAGCGGACGCTGGACCTCCGCGCCCACGCCCGTGTTGAGCGCCATCGGCATGAAGCCCGCCGCCGCCACCAGCGCGGTCATCAGGACGGGACGCAGGCGCACCTGGCACCCTTCCCGCACCGCCGCCTCGAGCGGCGCGCCGGAAGCCATCCGCTCCCGGATGAAAGTGACCAGGACGAGGCCATTGAGAATCGCCACGCCGGAAAGGGCGATGAAGCCGATGGCGGCGCTCACCGTGAACGGCATGTCTCTCGCCCACAGCAGCGCCACGCCGCCCACCGCTCCCAGCGGCACGCCGGTCGCGACCACGCCCACGTCCCTCAGAGATCCGAGGCTCAGGAAGAGCAGCATGAAGATCAATCCGAGCGCGACCGGCACGATCAGCGCCAGGCGGCGGTTGGCGCGCTGCATGTTCTCGAACTGCCCGCCCCACTCGAGGGTGTAGCCCTCGGGCAGCGAGACCTGCTTCGCGATGGCGCGCTTCGCCTCCTGCACGAAGGAGGCGACGTCGCGGCCGCGCGTGTTGCACTGCACCGTGATGCGGCGCCGGCCCCACTCGCGCTGGATGGTCGCGGGCCCTTCGGTCATCGTCAGGCGCGCCACCTGGTCGAGACGCACGACGGGCCCCGCACGGGTGGGCAGCAGCGTCGCGGCCAGGGCGTCGGGATCGGTGCGCTGGGCGTCGGGCAGGCGGACCTCCAGCGGGAAACGGCGCTGCCCTTGGCGGATCTCGGAGACCTTGCGCCCCCCCACCGCCTCGACCAGGCTGAGGACGTCGCGCGACGGGATGCCGTAGCGGGCGATGGCCTGCGGATCGACCTTCACCTGCAGGACCGGCTGGCCGGTCATCTGCTCGCCCGAGATCTCGCCGGCTCCCCCCACGCCCTTCAGCACCGTCTGGACTTCGTCCGACAGGCGGCGCAGCGTCTCCAGGTCGTCCCCGTAGATCTTGATGCCGAGGTCGGAGCGGATGCCGGCGATCATCTCGTTCATGCGCATCTCGATGGGCTGCGTCAGCACGGCGTTGATGCCGGAAAATCCCTCACCGCGGATTCGACCTGGGCGGCCAGCTCCTGCTGCGTGCCCGCCCGCTTCCAGGCCGCGCGCGGCTTGAGCGTGAGGAAGATGTCGGTCAGCTCGACGCCCATCGGATCGGTCGCCACTTCCGCCGTGCCCAGCCGGCTCCAGGCCTTGTCGATCTCGTCGGGGAAGCTCTTCAGCAGCAGCCGCTCGAGCAGAGTGTTGGAGGCCGTCGCTTCCTCGACGTCGACGCCGGCCAGGCGGATCACGTTCACCACCAGCGTCCCTTCGCTCAGCTTGGGCAGGAACTCGCCGCCGATGCCAACGGCGAGCAGCGCGGCGAGCAGCACGAGGACGGCGGCGCCGCCGAGCACGGCCTGGCGACGGCGCAGGGCGAAATCGAGAACCGGCGCGTAGACGCGATGGGCCCAGCGCACGACGCGCGGCTCCGCTTCGGCGCCCCGGCGCGCGAGCGCCAGGCTGGCCAGGACCGGCATCAGCGTCAGGGAGAGGACGAGCGATCCGAGCAGGGCGAAGATCATGGTCAGCGCCATAGGGCGGAACAGCTTCCCTTCCACGCCTTGCAAGGTGAGGATCGGCAGGAAGACGATCATGATGATCAGCTCGCCGAGCATCGTCGGCTTGCGGACCTCGACCGCGGCGTCGCGCATCACCTCGAGCCAGGGCCGGCCCGCATCCCGCGCGGCGTGCCGCACGCAGTTCTCCACCATGATGACGGAGCTGTCGACGATGAGCCCGAAGTCGACGGCGCCCAGGCTGAGCAGGCTGGCCGCGATGCCGGCTTGCAGCATCAGGCTGCCGGCGCACAGCATCGAGAGCGGAATGGCGGCGGCCACGATGAGACCGGCGCGCAGGTTGCCGAGGAAGAGAAACAGGACGGCGATGACCAGGCAGGCGCCGGCCAGCAGGTTGTGCTCCACCGTGGCGATGACGTGATCCACCAGGTCGGAGCGCTCGTAGAGGATCTCCAGCCGCACGTCCTTCGGCAGGGTCTTCTGCGCCGACGCCAGCGCCTCCTTGAGGCGCGCGGTGACGGCATGGCTGTTCTCCCCCATGAGCATGAAGCCGAGCCCCAGCACCCGCTCCCCTTTTCCCTGCGAGGTCATGGCGCCGCGCCGGATCTCGTGATCGATCTGGACGCGGCCGAGGTCGCGCACCTTGACCGGCGTGCCGTCGAAGGTGGCGACGACGATGTCGCCGATCTGCTCGAGGGTGGTCGTGAGGCCCAATCCATGCACCAGGATCGACTCCCCGCCTTCCACGAGCTGGCCGCCTCCGACATTCCGGTTGTTCGCCTCCAGCGCGTCGAACACGCTCTGGAAGGTGAGGTGGTACTTCAGCAGCAGCTCCGGCTCGACGATGACGTGGAACTGCTTCTCGAAGCCGCCCCAGGAGTTCACCTCCGCCACGCCTTTGACCCTGCGCAGCTCGGGCTTGACCACCCAGTCGTGCAGCTCGCGCAGCTCGGTCAGCGAGCGGTCGGGATCGTCGCTGGTGACGACGTAGTGGAAGACTTCGCCCAGGCCGGTGGCGATCGGACCGAGCTGCGGACGCGCGATGCCCTCGGGCAGCTCCACCGAGGCGAGCCGCTCGCTCACCAGCTGGCGCGCGAGATAGATGCCGGCGGCATCGTCGAAGGTGGCCACCACCTGCGAGAAGCCGAACTTGGAAACGGAGCGGACGTTCTGCAGGCCCGGCAGGCCGGAGACGGCCAGCTCGACCGGCAGCGTGATCTGCTGCTCCACCTCTTCCGGACTGAGCGCCGGCGCGATGGTGTTGATCTGCACCTGGATCGGTGTCGTGTCGGGAAAAGCGTCGATGGGAAGCTGCAGGAGGGCCGCCGCGCCCAGCGCGGCCAGCAGGGCCGCGAGCAGGCACACGAGCAGGCGGTGATGCAGGGAGATCTCGATGAGACGGCTCAGCATGGCGGCGCCCGCCTCAGTCGACGCAGCCGGCGCCGAGCCGGGAGATCAGCAGCTGGGATTTCAGCGCAAATCCGCCGGAGACGACCACCGGCTCGCCGGGTTTGAGCCCCGAGAGGATCTCCACCAGGCCGTCGCGCTTCGCGCCAATCTGCACCGCGCGCGCTTCGAACAGATCCTCGCCCGCGCGCACGAAGACGATCGAAAGGCTGCTCACGCTCTGCAGCGCCGCTTGCGGCACGACGAGGGCGTGCGCCGCCGCGCCGGTGACAATCAGCGCGCGGGCGAACATCTGCGCCTTCAGCGTGCCGTCCCGGTTGTCGACCTCGGCCCGGCCCCGCGCCATGCGGGTGCGCTCGTCGACCTGGGCGGGAAGCCACGTCAGCTTGCCGGCGAAGGTCCGGCCGGGAAGCGATTCCACCGTCAGACGGACTTCCTGGCCCACCCGGACCCTGGAGAGCTGCGATTCGGGGATGCTCACCATCGCCCACAGCGTCGTGGTGTCGGCGAGCGTGAAGAGGCGCTTGCCGGCCCCAGCGAGCGCGCCGAGCACGGCGGAGCGCTCGACGATCTCGCCCGCGAAGGGCGCGCGGATCTCGAGATCTCCCGGCGCCGAGGGTCCCGACGCGAGGGCCTCGAGCTGCGCTTCCGATACGCCCAACAGCAGAAGGCGCTGCTTCGCCTGCCGGAGCGCCGCCGCGGCGCTTCTGGCTGCGGCTTCGGCTTCCTGGACCTCCTTTTCCGAAGCGACGCGCTGGTCGCGCAGCTGCGTTTTCCGCTCGAATTCCCGCCGGCTCAAATCAGGGCCTTGAGGTAGGCGCTTTGCGCCTCGCTCATGGCGCTGGAAATCAGGCGCGCCAGCAGATCCCCCTTCCGAACCTTGCTGCCCAGATCCACCTCGATCGATTTCACGATCCCTTCAGCCAGCGGGGTGATCTCGGCCAGCTTGTTCTGGTTGAAGACGATCTCCGCCAGGCATTCCACGCCCTCTCTCACGGCCTCCTCGACCGGAGCGGCGGTGCCGATGCCGGCCTTCGCGGCCGATGCAGTCGAAGGGAGGCGCACCTTCATGCCTTCGCCGGGCTTCTTCTTCGCCAGCAGCTCGGGATGGCAGATTCCGTCCTCGTCCTCGGGCAGCCGGTGCTCCTCGCAAATCTCTCCCGCTTCGGGGGCAGCCTTTTCGCCTGCCGCCTCCGCCTGCCCCGCCTTCTCCGATTTCTCCGCGCCGGAGACGGCGTGATCGAAAGGCTGCGTCGACCCCTCGGCACGCTCGTGCTCGCCCGCCTCGGAGGGGGTCTGGCCGCTTCCTGTCTCGTTCCCGGCGCGCCTGGCCGCATCGGGCCGCGCCGCGGTCCCGGTGCGGGCGGACCGATCCTGATGCCTTCTCTCCCCCGAGCAGGCGCTCAGGAGCAGGGCGATGGCGACGCTGCCGATCCCACGAAGCACGATGTCTCTGGATGTGCGATGCATGAATGTCCTTCCTCTCGAGCTGCGTTGCGCGGATCGGTGCCGCGATCCGCTCTTTCTCCGACGCGTGTCACGAGATCGGCTCCGTGGCGACCCAACCGGGGCACGCGCGCGAATCCGGCGACCAGCCGCTTCGCCGGCGATGGAATCTGAAAGGAGTGGGGAGCTAGATCCGCAGGATGGTATTCAGGGAGGAGGTCGGGTTCTCGACGGGCTCGAGCGCGGCCAGCCGAGCCAAAGCATCGCAGCCCGCCGGCGCAACCTGGTGGAACACGACCGGCCCCGCCAGGGCAATCAGGCTCTTCGGCGTCCGAACGCTCGAATCGGCGGGAACGGCGTCGATCGCGACGCAGCAGTCGCAGCGCCCTGCTTCATAGGTCTGGCCGGGCACGGCAGGCACCTTTTCGGAGTCGTGGCAGCATTCGGGCGCCCGTCCCCGCAGACAAATCGTCCATCCCGCGGCGGGAAGCAGCTGCGCCACCAGGACGGTCAGCGCCACGGCCAGGGCCCAGAGGATCTTTCCGGAGCTCGTCCGAGTCATGCGAGAAATCTAGCCTCCGGCGGCCAGGGCGGTCAAGTGACCCTGAGGATCCGCGGCGCTGAAGGTCCCGGGCATTTCTCTCAAGTGGAGGGGGGAAATCCTCTCAAAGCCTTGAAAGAGGGCCCTGCGGGGCTGAAAATAATTTTGCCTGGAGACGCGGAGGAAGGCTTCGAGCGGGCTTCATCGACACCAGGAAAGCCCGTCATCGACGGCCACGCAGGACATCATCGATGAGCACGTGCCGTCGTTCAGAGAGGAGCGAATGTCGTGATACGCAGCGGGCTGCGCCAGCGCTGGAGCCATCTCCGGCGATCGCGCGCGGCCAAGATCCTGCTCATCGTGGTGGGAGCTCTGATCGTCCTGAGCTTCACGGCGGATCAGGCCCTGGACCGGCCGATACGCAATGCCGTCGAGCGGCGGATGAACGCGGCTCTGGACGGCTACACGGCCCATGTTCGCAAGGTTGACTTCCACCTGATTGGCTTGTCGCTCACCCTCCTCGATTCCACCCTCACCCAGGACGCCCATCCCGATCCTCCCGTGCTCGTCGCGCCGCGGCTCAAGATGAGCGTGCAGTGGACCCAGCTCATCTTCGGCAAGCTCGTCGCCAATTGCACCTTCGAGAACCCGGCCGTCTACGCTGACCTGGAGCAGCTGCAGGAAGAGAATCGCGACCAGGTCCGCTTCAAGGATCGCGGCTGGCAGAACGCCCTGCAGGCGATCTACCCGCTGGCGATCAACAAGATGGTGATTCATGGAGGGAGCCTGATCTACCGGGAGACCAAGTCGGACAAGCCCCTCACCGCCACCAACGTCGAGCTGCTCGCCAAGAACATCCGCAACGTCCACTCCGGCGACGGTCACTACCCCTCGCCGGTGCGCATCACCGGGAACGTCTTCGAGAAAGGGAGCGTGGAGATCGTCGGCAACGCCGACTTCCTCGCCAAGCCGCACCCGGGCATCAACGCGAAGCTCGATCTGAAGGATCTCGATCTGGGCTACTTTGATTCGGTGCTCGAGCCCTATGCGCTCAAGGTCCGCAAGGGCTTGCTCAGCGCGGGCGGGCACGCCGAGATCTCGTCGAGCGCGGAGAACGTCGAGCTGGACGAGGTGGTGCTGACCGACGCCTCGGTCGACTATCTCTACGGCGGCGAGGCGCACCAGAAGGCGAAGGTGGTCGCCGCGAAGGTGCGCGAGCAGGCGAAGCAATCCTTCAACGCCACCAACGAGGTCTATCGGATTCACCACGTGCGCCTCCAGAACGGGACGGTCGGCCTGATCAACCGGAGCGTGACGCCCGCCTATCGGCTGTACGTGAGCGGGGCGGATTTCGACCTGGAGAATCTGAGCAACCGGGCGGAGGATGGGGTGGCGCAGGCCAGGCTCACCGGCTCGCTCATGGGCAGCGGCAAGGTCCAGGCCGCCGGGCAGTTCTTCCCCGAGGGGAAAGACGCCAATTTCCAGATGAAGCTCGAGATTGCCGAGACCAACCTGGAGAACCTGAACGACCTGCTGAAGGCGCACGGGAATTTCGACGTCGCGGGCGGCATTTTTTCCCTGTACATGGACGTCCGCGTCAAGGATCGGCAGGTGCGCGGCTACGTCAAGCCGCTGTTCCGCGACATCGACGTGTACGACAAGGCGCAGGACAAGCACGAGAAGCCGATGCACAAGCTCTACGAGAAGATGGTCGGCGTGGCCGCCAAGATCCTGGAGAACCACGAGCGCAAGGAGGTGGCGACCGTCGCCCCGATCGCCGGACCGGTGGATAACCCTCAGTCGAACGCGATGGAGATCATTGGAGGGCTGCTGCGCAACGCCTTCGTGAAGTCGATTATGCCGGGCTTCGAGAGCGAGGTTTCGAAGGCCAATCCGGCCTATTACCGCTCCTGGAAGAAGGCCAAGAAGGAATCGGAGAAGAGAACCCAATCGTGATGTCGCGACCCTCGGTCCTGACTTCAGCCCCGCTGCAAGCCGTCGTCGGCACCTGGATGGAGGTGCGCATGGCCGCCGCGCGCAACGACAAGCGCGATCGCCTGGCGGGCCTCTTCGCGCGGCTCGAAACGCCCGATCTCCTGCTGGCCGCCAACTATCTCAGCGGCGGACTGGGGCGCGACGCCGTGCACGCCGGATGGGCCCTGGTGGAGGAGGCGCTCGGCAGCTCCACGCCCAGCCTCGCCAGCTCGCTGACCCTCGCCGATCTGTATCTGGCTCTGGAGGAGCTGGGCGCCACCTCCGGCCCGGGATCGAAGGGCGCGCGCGTGGCGATCCTGCGGAAGCTGCTCGGATCGGCCACGGCGCAGGAGCGCGGGTTCATCGCCGCCCTGATGGTCGGCGAGCTGCGGCAGGGAGCGCTGCGCTCGCTCGTGCTGGACGCCCTGTCCAGGGTCCTGAGCGTCGAGCCCGCCACGCTGCGCCGGGCCGTGATGGTCGGCGGCTTCAGCGAGGCAGTGCAAGCCGCGCGCGAGGAGGGGTCGGAGCGCCTGCACCGCTTTCAGATCGAGCCGCTCGTCCCGGTGGAGCCGATGCTCGCCGCCAGCGCCCATGGCGCGGAAGAGGCGCTCGCCCAGCTCGGGGGGCCTTCCGCCGCCGAATGGAAGCTGGACGGCATCCGCGTCCAGCTGCACCGGCGCGGCGACGCGGTGAAAGTCTTCACGCGCGCGCTGCGCGACGTGACCGCCTCCACCCCCGAGCTGGTCCGCCTCGCGCGCCAGATCCCGGCCAGGTCGCTCATCCTGGACGGAGAAGCCGTGGCCTTCACCGGGGAGGAGCATCCCGCCCAGTTCCAGGAGCTGATGAGCCGCTTCCAGGCGGTGGGCGAGGCGGCCCTGCGCCTCGAGCCGATCTTCTTCGATCTCCTCTATCTCGACGGCGAGAGCTGGGTGGATCGCCCGCAGCGCGAGCGGCGCGCCGCCCTGGAGAAACTCCTGCCTCCCGACCGCATCGTGCCGCGCACTCTCGTGGAGACGGCGGAGGACGTGCGGGCCGCGCTGGCCCAGGCGCGCGCGGCCGGACACGAAGGGCTGGTGCTCAAATCGCTCGACGCTCCTTACGCGGCAGGCCGCCGCGGCTCCCACTGGCGCAAGCTCAAGCCGGCCCACACCGTCGACCTGGTGATTCTGGCCGCCGAATGGGGGCACGGCCGCCGGCAGGGGCTCCTTTCCAACCTGCACCTGGGGGCGCGCGATGCCGCCAGCGCCGGCAGGTACTGGATGCTGGGCAAGACATTCAAAGGACTCACCGACGCGATGCTGCGCGAGCTGACCCGGGATCTTCCGGCCATCGCTCTGGAAGTCGATGCCCATCGGGTGCGCGTGCGGCCCGAGAAGGTGGTGGAAATCGCCTTCGACGGCGTGCAGCGCAGCCCGCGCTACGACTCCGGCCTGGCGCTGCGCTTCGCGCGCGTCAAGCGCTTCCGCCCCGACAAGCGCGCCGACGAGGCCACCACCCTGGAAGAAGTCCGGCAGATCGCCGGCTTCGAGGCGCAGGAAGCATGACGCCTGCCGGCGCGTCGGCCCGGAAGGCATGAGGATTCCCATGCATCGATTCCGCTCTCGAGCTTCCCGGCGCGCCGGCGCGACCCTCGCCCTGCTCGTCCTCCTGCTGGCGGGAGCCTCCTGCCAGTCGGGCAGCGAGACCGCGGCGCGGCTGGAAGAGAGACTGAAGGAGATGGCCCAGCACGGCCGTCCCAACGCCACGCCCGACGAGATCGAGCAGGCCCTGGCGCGCGAGCTGCGCGTGGCGCCGGTGCCGGCCAAGGGCAGCAACCGTCCCTCGAGCCCCGCGTTTCCGACGCGCCGCACGCTGCGGGACTTCTACGCCGGGCGCCAGCAGCGCCTGGCCTGGTGCGACGACACCGGCCGGCTCCTGCCGGCAGCCGGCACCCTGCTGGAGGCGCTGCGCGCCGCGCGCGATCAGGGGCTGGACCCGGAGGACTACGCGCTCAGCCGGCTCGAGCGCCTGCGCGGGGAGATGAAGGAAAAGCCCGAGAAGGCGGTGAACAGCTGGGCCGATTTCGATCTGCTCATGACGACGGCGTTCTTCCGCTATGCCTCCGATCTCTCCACCGGACGGGTCCATCCCGACGAGATTCACAGCGAATGGCACACGCAGCCACCCGAGCTGGACCTGCCGGGAGCCCTGGCCAAGGCCCTGCAGGATGGAAGTCTCGAGCAGCTGCTCAAGACGCTCCCGCCGCCCCACCCCGGCTACGCGCAGCTCCAGGCAGGCCTGAAGAAGCTGCGCGACATTGAGGCGGGGGGTGGATGGGTGGTGGTGCCGAACGGTCCGAAGCTGCAGACAGGGGCGCGGGGGCCGCGCGTGGCGCTGTTGAAGCAGCGCCTGTCCGACACAGGGGCGGGCCAGCAGCCGCCGGCGCAGGACGCAGTCGCGCAACCCGCGGCCAATCGCCCCGGGCGTCCCGCCCCACCCCGTGCCCGCTCCGCTCCTGTCCCGCCCGCCGGGGCCGGCGCGGTCTTCGACGAAGCGCTCGCGCAGAGCGTCCGGCGCTTCCAGGCCCTGCACGGCATGGAGCCCGACGGCATCGTCTCCGCCACGACGCTGGCGGAGCTGAACGTGCCGGTGGACACCCGCATCCGGGAGGTCGAGCTGAATCTCGAGCGCTGGCGCTGGATCCCGCGCCGGCTGGGCAATCCGCACGTGGAGGTCAACATCCCCGGCTTCCGGCTGCAGCTCATCCAGGACGGGAGGGTCGAGCTGGAGAGCCGCATCGTCGTGGGCCAGGCCTTCACCCCCACGCCCGTGTTCACCGATCGGATCGTGGCAGTCATCGCGAACCCGCCCTGGAACGTGCCCGACCAGCTGGCGGTGCGCGAATACCTTCCGGAGCTCAAGGAGGATCCCCAGATCTTCGCCAAGCACGGCATCCGGATCTTCGACAGCGCGGAGAAGGGCGCGCGCGAGGTCGACCCGGCCAGCGTTCGCTGGCGCGGGGTGGACGAGGACGAATTCCATTACCACCTGCGTCAGGACCCGGGTCCCGACAATGCCCTGGGACGGATGAAATTCCAGCTCACCAATGACTTCCAGATTTATCTGCACGACACGCCGGCGCGCGAGCTGTTCGGCAAGGCGGACCGCGACCTGAGCCATGGCTGTATCCGGGTGGAGAAGGCCGGCGAGCTGGCCGACCGTATCCTGGGCGACGCATCGGACAAGCTGGCGGAGGCGCTGGAGTCGGAGGACGAGAAGCAGATTCAGGTGCGCCCGCCGGTGCCGATCCAGATCCTCTATCTCACGGCCTGGGCCGACCCGGATGGAACGCTGCACTTCGCCCCCGACATCTATGAATTCGACCTGCCCCAGCAGGACGCGCTCAAGCGCGTATCCCGCGCCACGGCGCTTCCCGCCAGCCCGGCCCGTAATTAAATCCTTGCGAAAAATCAGGCGCGAGACCTCAAAAAAATACGGTGAAATCCGTAGGAAAGCCTTGCTGGGACTGTATTCCCTTCGTATACTTCCCGTATCCGAACATGAGAAAGAAAGTGCTCGTAGCAATGATGGTGGGGGCGGCATGGGGATGGGTATATGCTGCGACGCCTGCCGGCATGCCTTCGGGGCACGCTCCGATTTGCTCCACTGCACAGGGCGACGACGGTTCCGGCACGCAGGTCTGCTACGCGCTGCAAACCGACATGGATCCGCAATCCGCTCCCGCTTCAGCGGCAGTCTTTCATGCTCCCCT
>Ga0066903_100005195_pt1 | contig 11237 bp, 9 predicted proteins | sample PanSoiMetaGPlot1_FD_67491 | JGI IMG/M metagenome (GOLD analysis project Ga0066903, IMG submission 67491) | Tropical forest soil microbial communities from Panama analyzed to predict greenhouse gas emissions - Panama Soil - Plot 1 (version 2) | ecosystem: Environmental > Terrestrial > Soil >...
GTGGCTCGCATTCTGGCGCACACTGAAAACGTTCACCACCTCGTCCGGTCGCAACGGAATCGTCGAACGCAGCACCACGCCATTGATCAGGGAGAAAATGGCCGAGTTAACGCCGATGCCAAGCGCGAGAGTTATTACGGCGAGGGATGTAAATCCCGGCGATTTGCGGAGCTGGCGCAAAGCGAACTTCACATCATTCATATCATTCGGCACGTAACGCGATCATTGGATCGACGGTCAACGCGCGGCGTGCGGGTAAGAAACACGCCAGCAAAGCCGTTAAGACAAGCAACAGGGAAATTGAGACGAACGTCGCCGGATCGCTCGCGCTTACGCCGAAGAGCAGACTAACGAGTAATCGTGTCACGCTCCAGGCTGCTGCCAGGCCAATCGCCACACCAACGAGCGTCAGTTTCATGCCCCGGCCAAGAATTAATTGCAACACATGCTTCCGTTGCGCCCCGAGCGCGACCCGCACCCCGATCTCTGCCGTGCGTTGCGAAACTGAATACGCCATTACGCCATAGAGTCCGAGCGCAGCCAGCAAAAGTCCGGATGCCGCGAGCGCACTCATCAAAATTGCGCTAAAGCGTTCGGTGACCAGAACACCGCCGACGTTTTCGTTCATCGTCATGATGTTCGAAATCGGCTGGTCAGGATCCACCGTTCGAACGGCTGCGCGAATCGCTGCCGTCATGCTCGCAACATCGACATTCGTTTTCACCACGAGGTTGACCGGATAACTATTTTCGAGCTGCGCGTACGGAACGTACCAGACGGGACGATTGACGCGGTAATTAAACAAATCCTCCTTCACGTTCTTGACGACGCCGATCACCGTCATCCATGGAAAATTCTGGTCGGCACGGACCCGCTTGATTCGTTTGCCGAGTGGATCTTCTCCGGGCCACGCCTGTTGCGCCAACGCTTCGCTGATCACGACCACCGGCCCTTTTCCGGTGCGATCGTTTGCATCAATCAACCTTCCTTTGACCAATGTGACGCCAATCGTTTTCAAATAATCCGGACTAACGAGTCGATGCGAAGTGATCGGGACGTCGTTGGGATTTGTCCGCGGTCGGCCTTCGACTTCGAAGACCGAGTCGTAAAGAATTTCGCGCTCGAGCGGAACATTCGTTGTTGCGCCGGCGGAGACGACCCCGGGCAGATTCTTCACGCGGTCAAGAACTTGATCAACAAACGCGATGCGTTGTCGGTGCTCGGAATATTTCGACACCGGCAAGACCATTTTCATCGTGAGCAGATTGTCAGGACGAAATCCAAGGTCGACATGTTGAAGCCGTTGGAAGGTTTGCAGCATCAATCCGCCGCCGGCTAGCAACGTCATCGCCACCGCAATCTCGGAGACGATCAAAATATTCAGCCATCTACCGCCGGCCGTGGCTGCACTTCGTTGGTCGCCTTGTTTGAGACGCGGCATGACTTCGCGTTCGCTCGCTCCTTTCCATGCCGGCACTAATCCGAAAATCACACCGGTTGCGAGCGTTACGAGAAGCGCAAAGGTCAAAACACGAGTGTCGATCTTAAAATTATGAAAGAAATCGGCGAGGGAAATTCCCTGAATGGGATTCATCGCCGCGAGAATCGGCGCCATCCAATACGCAAGTAGCAATCCACCCGCGCCACCGAGCAATGCCAGTAACATGCTTTCGGTCAGAAGTTGCCGCATCAAGCGCGACCGGCTCGCGCCGAGCGCACGTCGCAATGCCAATTCGCGCCCGCGGGCAATTCCACGAGCAAGCTGAAGGTTTGCAATATTTGCGCAGCAGATGAGCAAAAGAAATCCGACACCGCCTGTGAGGGTGAGCAGTGCTTTCTGTACACGCCGATCAGAATCGACGTCGCCGAGCAATTGCTGTCGTAACGATACCAGTCTCACGCTCCATCCACGACGGACCTGTGGAAACTCCTGCTCCAGTTGCCGGGCAATCGATTTCGACTCGGCATCCGCCTGTTGCAGGCTCATTTCTGGACGGAGTTTTGCTACAATGTCGTAGTTAGGCGCTGCGCGCTCGGCAAACGGCAGATTGTCGATTTTCGTTTGCAAAGGCAGCCAGATTTCCGCCGCACCCGGAAGATCGAAACCCGGAGGCATGACTCCCACAATGCTGTAGCTGCGACCTTCAAGATTCAGTGTGTCGCCAACAACGTTTGTTTTTCCGCCGAAATGTCTTTGCCAGAATCCGTAGCTGATCAGGGCGACGCTCGGGCCACCGGGGCGATCTTCTTCCGGTGAAAAACCGCGTCCGATGACAGGATCCACTCCTAGTGTCGTCAAATAATCGGCCATGATCGAGGCGCCACGAATCCGTTCTGGTTCGCCGCGTCCAATCAGATTGAACGAGCGTTGCAGTGCAGCTCCGATATTTGCGAACGAATGGTTGCGTTGCTTGTTCGCCTCGAATTCCAGGAGCGATGACGCAAAAGGATCGAACCCTTCGCGCAGTGCGACGCTGAAAGCCAAACGATCGACGTCTTGCAGCGGTAAGGGGCGAAGCAGGAGCGTGTTGACTGAGCTGAAGATTGCTGTGTTGGCGCCGATGCTCAAAGCAAGCGCGGCGACCGCTATTGCCGTATAGGTCGGAGTCTTCAGCAGCATTCGTGCGCCGTAGCGAACGTCCTGCCACAAACCTCCAAACATACGATCCAATTTCTGTTATGCGGCCATGCGGTCTTCGACGATGCGACCATCAAACAAATGCACCGTGCGATCTGCGTGTTGAGCGAAACGCTCGTCGTGCGTCACCATGCAAATCGTGGCGCCACCTTGGTGCAGTTCGCGGAGCAGATGCATGACTGCTTCTCCGTTGTGAGAATCGAGGTTACCGGTCGGCTCGTCCGCAAGCAGAATCGCCGGTCTGCCGGCAAGCGCGCGGGCAACCGCGACGCGCTGCTGCTGACCACCGGAGAGCTGGCTCGGCAGGTGTTTTGCCCGATGCGCCATGCCCACGCGCTCCAGAGATTCGGTGACTAGTGCTTTGCGGTCGCTGGCACTCGTACCGCGATACGTAAGCGGCAATTCAACGTTCTCAAAAACCGTGAGGTCGCCGATCAAATTAAAACTTTGGAAGATGAAACCGATTTCGCGGTTACGAACGCGTGCGCGTTGCGCGAATGAAAGATTCGCAACCTCGTGACCTTTCAGAGCGTAACTGCCATCGGAAGGAGTATCCAGCAGACCGAGAATCGAAAGCAGCGTCGTCTTGCCGCAACCTGATGGCCCCGCAATGGAAACATATTCGCCTTCGCGAATGTCGAGATGAATTCCCGAAAGGGCGTGCGTCTCTACTTCGTCAGTGAGAAACACTTTGGTCACACCGGTGAGCCGGATCAACGGAGCGAAACCGTTTCCGTCGAACTCGTTGCTCGATTCCTCTGCAATTACTTCAGTCGATTTCATGTTGGTCATGTTGCTTTGATGGTTTCAAATCAGAAATCAGATTCAGAAATCAGAAACTTAGTTCAGCCTAATCCGGTCGTGTGCGTCCCACGCACTAGTATCAGAAAGAATCACCTGGTCTCCGGGTTGGAGGCCGTCTAAAATCTGAATGGTATTCACCGAGCTTTTGCCCAGCTTCACTGGAGTGCGCACCGCTTCCGAAGTGCCACCGACAATTTTGAACATACCGACGGTGTTGTTCTCCTGGCCGAACGCCGGACGGCCGACGTAAATTACGTCATCCAGATGCTCGAGCTCGATTGTTCCATCAACGCTGAGGTCTGGACGCGCACCTTTCGGCAACGACTCATCAAACGCGACTTCGACATTAACCGTCCCCTGCTCTACTGCAGGATCAACGCGCGTGACGTGCCCATTCGCGACGCCGTTTCGAGTGTCGATCACGGCTTTTTGTCCAATCTGAATGTCCTTTGCCTGAGTCTCGGCGATTTTTACCTGCGCCTTTAGCTTTGTCGGGTCCGCGACGCGCGCGAGATTGTCGCCGACTTTCATTCGCTGTCCGATTTGGACCGGCAGTTGTTGCAGAACACCCGACATACCCGCGCGGACATGCAACGCTTCAAGCTGGTCAGTCTTCAACTTCGCCAGTTCTTTAGCCTGATCGACCTCGGCCTGCTTCGACGCTAACTGCGGATCGATCGATTCGTGCGCAAACTGCAATCGCTTTTGTTCTATCTCATTGCGATTCGCCAGTTCGGCCTCTTTTACTTTTGACGTTTTATATTGTAGCTCGGCGACTAAACCGTTCTTCGCCAACTGATCGTTGGTCTCGCGTTCCATCTTCGCCTGCTCGTAATCTGATTTTACTTTTGCTGTGGTCGCTTCCTGATCGAGCAACCCGCGCTGAAGCGTCGCGCGCAAAGTGGTTAGTTCAGCTTCTGCGGCAGTGGCTTTGGATTGCGCGTCATGTGCAACTTGCTCCACCTCAGGACTGCTCATTTCCAAAATCACCGAGTCCGGTTCCACGCGCGTCCCGGGCCAGATATTTATCTTTTCGACGCGGCCTTCGGTGTTTGCCGGAAGCCAGCGAATGTCTTCCGGCACGAGGGTGCCGAGGCCGCGCACCTGTCGCACCATTGGACCGCGTTTGACGGTATCGACCCAAACGGTCGACCGATCGACGCTCGGGACAGCCGGTTTCAAACGCGAAATTGCAATTGTGGCCAGAATTAGCCCCAGCGCGGACCCAGCGATGATCATGATGCGGCGCTTGCGCTTTTTCGCCGCAACGCCGGTGCGCGGTACGTCCATCGAGGAAAGATTCGGCGCAAAGCCGGCCGGGCGCACAATCCTTTGGTCCGTTGGTTTTCGTTCTGGAATCACTGTTGAATCAAACCTGACCAATTGCCCGACAAAAATCGGTAAGCGCAGAAGCCGCGCCGAACAGCGGCACTGCAGCCGTAAAGACGATCGCTACGAATAAACATGCCTCAGCGATGAAATCGCGCCGGGCCTGGTGCTGAAAATATTCGTCACAGATTCTGTGAAACGCCGGCGCCGGATTCTTGGCGCAGCGTGGCTGATATCCGAGGCGCCCTGGCTGATAATGAAATTCAACCAGAGGAAAGCTCCTGCTGTTACGCGTTGTTGGTGAGATCGGTTTCATTTGCCTTTATCCTTTGTTGGCAGGAGTTATTGCAATGGGCGTGCCAACTGTTGAATTATTCGACATCCGACTTTGAATCAGGTGGTTACGTTTGGTTGGCGAACCACCATCGCATGCTTCCCTAATCCGCTTCTGGGATTGCGTCGTCCCAACTTTGGGACGTTTCTTTCTGAATAGTCAGAGCGGAAGGCGCCGCAGCAAAAGTTTCGCGCTTCTGGCTGTGTGAATGCGGACGGCTTCATATTCTCTTCTAGTGAGAAGCAGTTGGCCGTATTGCTGGATTCAAACATTTTGTGTCGTCTCGCCTAATTGCTTTCGCGGTGAAGTGCCTATGCAAAACGACTCGGGTTGCGACAGCGCGAGGAACTATTTCTTGCGCGTGTAATGAAAGATGGTCGTCCCGGTTTTTCCCTTGTAGAGGTGGGTCCAGCGTTGCGTCATGTGATCTTTGTCATCCAGAGTCAAGGTTACCCCGGTATTGGGCCAGTCATCTGGCGTCTTCATTCCCGTTACTCGTTCCAGTGAAAATGTCAGACCCTTGTTCAAATCTCCAGGGGCACCTGTGACCATTTGAGGCTGGTTCCCGGCAACGCAGTAGTGAGTCGCAATCAGGTGCTCACCGTCGACGGTGAACATCGTAATCATTGGTTGTGAATCAGCCGGCTTCGTTTCAGACATTACCACGCTGCCGTTTGCAGTGAGCGTGTAAGTCTCCTTCACCGGCACGCCTTCCTGGATTGCTTCCCATTCGCCGACAAGCGATGTCAGTTGTTTAAATACTGCTGAGCTTTTGCCGCTGTTCTGTGGCTGGTTTTGTCCCGACACGCCAACTGCTGCTAAGAGAACGCAAACCAACGTTAGAGACTTCGTCGTGCGTTTCGTCATAAGGGCACTCCTCGTGTTATGTAGACCGCCGTTTCATGTGGTGGTCTTCTTCGACTTTCCAAGTCTTTCCGCCGTCATGAGATTTCTCTCCCTGCCAGTGAAACGAGTCCGGCTTCATTTCACTGAACGTCCAGCGTATCGGCAGCCCGTCGGTGTCTCGACCGTGCAGGACAATGCGATCTCCTTCACGTCCTCCTTGCGCCGTGACGACGTAGTTGAATTGCGGATTTACAAAAACGACGCGCCATTGCTTGAGGGCGGTATCGAAAAACCGAATCGTTGTTCCGATCGTGCGTTCCTTCTGGTTCTCGCTCGGATAGCCGATCCAAAGGTCCTGTATTGCGCGACCGTCCATGACCCAGCCGAACAAGAGCTCTCCTTTTTTATGAAAAACGGATCCGTCGGCGCGATAGAACGCGAAGTCGGCATCCCAAGTGCCAACGAGACGGTCAAAGGTTTTCGCTTCGTCGCCAATAGACGGATTCGCATCCTCCGACCGGAGCACATTAATCATTGCCTCTCGCGTAGATTTCGCGAGTCGCTCTTCAGTCTGTCTGCTCGCCCCTTCCTGCGCGCGGCCTTGGCCACGCAACACAATTGCCGTCACGAGAATGACGAAGACGACCACTGGATGTCTAACAGTGGTTCTCATGGCTGATCTCCTTCGCTCTAATGCAATGGCCATGCCGTTCGAGAAACAAACTCACAAGTCGCTCGGATGCTCCGAGTAACAGGTGTCGACCTCTTTTACGCGCTGGCTAAGGTGACCCGCTAATGGGACAGCTCCGTCCCAAAGTTGGGACGCTCCCAGTGACGGACCTTAACGTGGCAGGCGCAGCAAAGCTTGCGCACCCTGTCGATCCTCTCGATTCATGAGCACCAAAGTTCCGTCGTGGGCTTCGGCAATTTGACGGCTTAATGGCAGACCAATTCCGGAGCCGTCCGGTTTTGTGGTAAAGAACGGAACGAAGAGATTGGCGGGGTTCATAATGCCAGGACCTTCGTCTTCAACGAGGATCTCAACGCAATTTCCTTTCTCACGCCAGCTGAGCGTGACGTTTCCGTGCGTTTCAAGCGCGGCATCAACAGCGTTGTGCACGAGATTGATTAATGCTTGTTCAATCTGCGCCGCGTCCGCACGAATGATCGCTTTGGAACCCGGCCGGACTTGGACTTTGAGCCTGGGTTCCAAATCAACGACACGCTGTATCAGTCTGGCAAGGTCGATCTCTTGTTTTTGAGGCGCGGGAAGTTTTGTCAGCCGTGTGTAAGCTTGCAGGAAACGGCTCAGCGAATCGGCGCGCGAAGCTATGGAGTTCAACCCGGAGCTTGCATCCTCTTTCCAGTCCGTTGGCAGAGGCTCGCGCCGCAGCAGCGATTCCAAACTTGCGGCAAGTGATTTGATCGGCGCTAACGAGTTGTTCATTTCATGACCGAGCACTCGCACCAGTCGCTGCCACGCGCGACGTTCCTCTTCGCGGAGCGTACGACTCAGATCCGTCAATACGAGTAATTCGTGTGGTAAACCCTGTTCGCGAAATGTGCTCCGGCCAATACCCCACCGGCCTGAACCGCCCGGAAAACTCAGAGTCAGTGGTTCGCCGTCATCCGCATGGAAACAAGCATGAAGCCCGAGTTCCTGCGCGGTTTTGCCTAACAACTTGTCCATCGGTCGTCCCAGCAAAGCCTCGCCGGCGCGATTGATGAGGCGCAGACGCCGTTCGGGATCAAACGTAAAAATCGCTACATCGATTTCGCTCATGATCGTGCGCAACAACGCGGTGGCTTCAAACGCGCCGAGGCGCTGCTGACGCAACGTTTCCCCGAGCGAGTTTACTTCGAGGAGGACTTCGCCCAATGCGCTGCCTTCGCGGGCGCCCCGTGCGCGAATGGAGTAGTCGCCTTCGCGTAATGCCGCGAGCAGGTTAGATAGCGTTTGTAGTGGACGAACAGCGTGTTCGCGTGTGCTCAAGATGAAGGCAGCGAAGCAGCCAACGATCAGAATCGTTAGTGTCCACTGTACTTTCGGCGTGTGATCGCCGAACCAAAGAAGCGCAAGCGCAATAATGATTGCAGGCGCAACTGCGGCAAACGTGAGCCAGGTAATCTGCCCTTCGTAGGAAGGCCGCGCTGGTCTTTTTGATTTGTGCGCCATCAAAACTGCAATCGGCAATCGGCGATCGGCGATCTGAAATTCTCAAAGGCCATATTGTTGCAGGCGCCGGTAGAACGCGCTTCTGCTCAAGCCGAGTGCCTCTGCGGCCTTACGCGCGTTACCCTCATTTCGGGCCAACGCTTTCTTGATCAGAAATGCCTCGACCTCTTCAAGACTCATCTCCTCGAGATTCCGCGATTCAGGGCCGCCAGTCGTTAGGCCAATATCGGCTGCACGAACTTGCCGGTCTTTCGTCATCAGCACGGCGCGCTCCACGATGTGGTCGAGCTCCCGGATGTTTCCATGAAACCGGTGCTGGAGCAGACGCTCGCGTGCGCTTTCATCGAAACCGCCGACCTGTTTGCGATAACGCTCCGCGTGTTGCCGAAGAAAACTGTTCGCCAACGGCATGATGTCCTCGCGTCGATCGCGCAATGGCGGCAATTCGATCTCAATCGTATTGAACCGAAAAAGGAGGTCCTGCCGAAAACGACCGGCTGCAATCTCACTCCCCAGATTTGCGTTTGTTGCCGAGATGATTCGCACATTCGCGTGAAGTGTTTTTGATGAGCCGACACGTTCGAAATCGCCGGTCTCGATGACCCGCAAGAGTTTTGCCTGTTGAGCAAGCGGGATATTTGCGATCTCATCCATGAACAGCGTGCTCTCATCCGCAAGCTCGAAGCGTCCTGCCCGATCCGTTTTAGCGTCAGTGAAGGCGCCTTTGACGTGTCCGAACAGTTCGCTCTCAAATAGTGTCTCGGACAGGCCGCCCATGTTGACAGTAATCATCGTACGCGCCGCGCGCGGCGACAGAGCGTGAATCGCCCGGGCAATCAAACTTTTCCCCGTGCCGTTTTCGCCGGTAATCAGCACGTTGGCATCCGATGGCGCGACGCGTGAAATCATCTCAACGACGGGCCGCATTGTGGGGGATTGGGCGATCAAATCCGGCATGGTGCCGCGCAGCATTTCATTTTCCGCTTCAAGTTTCCGCTCTCGACGAAGCGCGGCAGCGAGCTCGATCTGCGTCCTAACGATCGTCAGCAATCGCTGATTATCCCAAGGCTTGGTCACGAAATCACGCGCGCCGCGTTTCATTGCTTCCACGGCGAGTTCAATGCTAGCCCAGGCCGTCATCACCACGATCGGCAACGTCGGGTCGATTTCCTGAATTTTTGCAATCGCTGACAAGCCTTCCTGGCCGGAGGTGGTGTCCCGCGTGTAATTCAGGTCCATCAGCAACAGCGTGTACTCTTTCTTTTCCAGTGCGTGAAAGACGCCGGCGAGCGAAGTGACTCCTTCTGTCTGATAACCTTCGCTCTTCAGCAAAATGCGCAGTGCTTCGAGCACATCGCGTTGATCGTCCGCAAGAAGAATTCGAGGCACGGCTAGATTTTTTTACCCCAGCGCGCCAAAAGCGAGACCGAGGCCGTAAGTGACTACAGCAACGATGATGCCAATCCAAGTCATCTCCAAACCCGACGCCCACCAGGAGCGGATGGTGATAAGCGATTTCAGCGCCCCGACGGCAAAATGCGCGACAAGGCTGATGCCGAAGGAAGCGATAACGGCATCGAGGCCGCCCGAGAAAAAGAACGGAATGATCGGAACAAAGGCACCGATCGCGGTGGAAATGCCGGCTGATAATGCGGCGGTCCATTGATTTGGAAAACGATGCTCCGACAAGCCGAGCTCGCTTTGCGCCATCGCCTGTACGAATTGCTCCGGTTGTTGCGCCAGGCGCTCCGCCATTTTCTGCGATTCTTCAGCAGTGAATCCCTGCAACTGATAGAAGAGCGACATTTCTTCGATTTCTTCTTCAGGATTTTCTTCGACCTCGGCGCGTTCGCGCGAGATCTCTGCTTCGTAGACTTCTGCTTCACTTTTAGCGGCAAGATAAGCGCCCGCGCCCATCGACAAGGTGGAAGCGAGCATGCCGGCCAGACCGGAGATCAATACGTAATGCTGCTGATTGTTCGTCGCGCCGGCGACGCCCGAAACAATTCCAAACACCGCGCCAAGCCCATCGTTTGCGCCGTAAATTGCGTCGGCCACCCAACTGCCGCCGCGTCCGTGCCAGCGTTCGCGCTTCAGGATCTTATCCAGCGCAGTGCGCGGGTTCATCGGAGGCGCCATCGCGCTCAACACTCGCGCATGAGCTTTTTCTTCGATCGCGCTTTTTCGCAGAAATTCCTGAACGTCCTGCTCGCCTGCGAACGCGCGCTCGGCTTGATCGTGAAATTGTGCTTCCTGCCGTTCTTCCGTTGCTTCCATACGCCGAATGGCAATTTCCGCTCCGGCGATTTTGTTCCACCAACGATTTAGACGGCGCCCAATGGTGTCTCTATAAACAGGCGCCTCGGCACCGAGCTCCTTTAGCTTTGCTTCCCAACGCTGCGCATGACGCTCTTCCGCTTCTGCCATGCGCAAAAGAATGCCTTTGCGTTTTTGGTCGCGCTCTCGCGCTGCGAGATCGCGGTAGGTATGCGCGGTCTCGACTTCCGCCTGCCAGTTGCGCCTTGCAACATCGATCGTCTGCTGATGATTTTTCTGCTCGGCGGTCATGCCGAATTAAAGCGCAGCCAAGGGCGGTTTCCAAGTTGACCGCCATGGATTGCGCGGATGGAACTCCGCGCTTTTGTTCAATCAGCAGGCTCCAGTGCAGCGCTCAAAGCCGGCTCGACGCGCGCTCGTAGCTGTTGGGCCGTGATTATCAGTGCCACTGAACCGATGATGAGAGCAGCGGCAGCCAACGTGCGTATGGTGACGGTTTCGCCTGCGAAGAAAGTGCCGAGCAGGACGGCGACAACAGGATTCACATACGCGTACGTGGCGACCCTCGCAGGATCGCAATGACGCAGCAGCCAAATATAAGCCGTGTATCCGACGACCGCGCCGATGACCACAAGATAAACAAATGAGCCCAGCGACAACATGGAAACGGAACTGGAATGAAACCGCGGCAGTTCGCCGGTGACGACGCCCGCGAGCAAAAGCAACATGCCGCCACAGATCATTTGCTGAGCGGCAGTGAGAAATGGTGAGGGCGCGTGTTTCGCAACGCGCGAGTAAAGTGAGCCCGCCGACCAAATGAAACTTGTCACAAG
>Ga0066903_100005196_pt1 | contig 11235 bp, 3 predicted proteins | sample PanSoiMetaGPlot1_FD_67491 | JGI IMG/M metagenome (GOLD analysis project Ga0066903, IMG submission 67491) | Tropical forest soil microbial communities from Panama analyzed to predict greenhouse gas emissions - Panama Soil - Plot 1 (version 2) | ecosystem: Environmental > Terrestrial > Soil >...
CGGCGCGAGCTCGAGCAGCACCTTGTACTCGTTCACCGGCGCGTAGATCGTCGAGACCCACCTCGGTCCGTACGCGTCGTAGAAGGAGCTCTCAATCTGGTTGGCGGTGACGCCGAGCGCGGCCGCCTTGTCGCGGTCGATGTCGACGTCGACCTGCGGGCTCGTCACCTCGAGGTCGCTCGTCAGGTCTTCGATGCCTGGCACACGCGCGAGCGCCTTGCGCAGGCTGCGGGCCGCGGCGTACAGCTCCTCCTTGTCGGGCGACTGCATCGAATACTGATAGAGACTCTTGCTGACCTGCCCCCCGATCCGCACCGTCGGCGGATTCTGCATGTAGACGTCGATGCCCGGCACCGCGGCCACCTGCGGCCGAAGGCGCTCGATGATGTCGGTCGACAGCTCCTTGCGATCGCTGCGCGGCTTGAGGTGCACCACGATCTGACCGAGGTTTGGCCCGCCGAGCGTCGCTGCCGCGCTCCCGCCGATGGTCGACACGAGGCCTTCGACAGTCGGATCGCGGCGGATGATGTCGGCGACCTGATTCTGGTATTCGACCAGCTTGTCGAACGCCGTCCCCTGCGCCGCTTCCGTGACGACGGCAATCTGGTCGGTGTCCTGATCGGGAATGAATCCCTTCGGCACGATGATGAACAGGACCGCGGTCAGCACGAGCACGATGGCTGACGCGCCCATCGTCGCCCCGCGGTGGCGGAGCACGACCTGTAGCGTTCGATCGTAGAAGCGCAGCATGCCGTCGAAGTACCGCTCGGTGACGTCCATGAAGCGCGAGGTGCGGCCATCATGGTGGTGCGGCTTCTTCAGGAAGCGGCTGCACAGCATCGGCGTGAGCGTGACCGAGACGACGCCCGAGATGAGGATGGCGACGCAGATCGTCACCGAGAACTCACGGAACAGCCGGCCGAGCACACCGCCCATGAACAGGACGGGGATGAAGACCGCTGCGAGCGAGAGCGTCATGGAGACGATGGTGAAGCCGATTTCGCGGGATCCGACCATCGAGGCAGCGAGCGGATCCTCACCCATCTCCACGTGCCGGTAGATGTTCTCGAGCATCACGATCGCATCGTCGACGACGAAGCCGACCGAGAGGATGAGCGCCATCATCGACAGGTTGTCGAGGCTGTACCCGAGCAGGTACATGACCGCGAAGGTCCCGATGATGGAGAAGGGCAACGCGAGGCTGGGAATCACCGTCGCCCACACGTTCCGGAGGAAGACGAAGATCACCATGATGACCAGCCCGAGCGTCAGAACCATGGTGAACTGCACGTCGCGGTACGACTCGCGAATGGTGTCGGAGCGGTCGTACAGGACGTCGAGATGCACGCTCGCGGGCAGCTCGGCACGGAACTGCGTCAGGAGCGCCTTGACGGCATCGGCCACCGCGATGGTGTTCGTGCCCGGCTGCCGCTGGATGCCGAGCGTGATGCCACGCTGGTCGCTGTCCGGCGTGTAGAACCACGAGGCGGTGCGCTGATCCTCGACGCCGTCGATGATCGTGCCGAGCTCCTCGAGCCGGACGGGCGCGCCCTTGCGGTACGCCACGACCATCGACTTGTACTGCTCGGCGTCCATCAGCTGGCCGCTGGCCTGGAGCGTGAACGCCTTGTGCTGCCCGACGATGGTGCCGGTCGGTGTGTTGACGTTCCAGTTCTTCAGCGCCGTCTCGACCTCGTTGATGCCGATCTGCCGGGCCGCCAGCGCGTGCGGGTCGAGCTGCGCGTGCATGGCGTACTTCTGGCTGCCGAGCACCTGCACCTGCGCGACGCCGTTGACAGTCGAAATGCGCTGGGCAATACGTGTTTCGGCGTACTCGTCCAGCTTCCACGGCGGCAGCGTCTTCGACGTGACGACGAGGTAGAGGATCGGCTGGTCGGCCGGATTCACCTTGGTGAAGGTGGGCGGCGTCGGCATTCCTTGCGGGAGAAGCCGCGCGGCCTGCGAGATGGCGCCCTGCACGTCGACGGCGGCGCCGTCGAGGCTGCGATTGAGATCGAATTCCAGCGTCACCTGCGTCGAGCCGAGCGAGTTGACCGACGTCATCGACTCGAGGCCGGCGATGTTCGAGAACTGGTTCTCGAGCGGCGTCGCCACCGACGCGCCCATCGTCTCGGGGCTGGCGCCGGGCAACTGCGCCGTGACCAGCAGCGTGGGGAAGTCGACGTTCGGCAGGTCGCTGACCGGCAGCGATCGGTACGCCACGAGCCCGAATAACGCGATCGCCGCCATCAGGAGGCTGGTCGCAATTGGACGGCGGATGAATCCTTCAGAAATGTTCATGCGTTGCGCGCCGGGCCTCAAGGCCCGGCCTACTTCTCTCGTACGTAGGGTGGACCTTCAGGTCCGCCATCTGCTATGCCGTCGCCGGCTTGGACGACGCCATCGGGTCGGCGATCTTGCTGGTCTTGAACATGGCGGCCATGTATGTGTAGACCACCGGCGTCAGATACAGCGTGATCAGCTGCGACACCATCAGCCCGCCGATGACCGCAAGGCCCAGGGGCCGCCGCGCTTCGCCGCCGGCGCCGTAGCCCAGCGCGATGGGCAGAGAGCCAAGCAGCGCCGCCATCGTCGTCATCATGATCGGCCGGAAGCGGATCAGGCAGCCCTCGTAGATCGCTTCCGTCGGCGTCTTGCCGTGCTGACGCTCGGCCTCGAGCGCGAAGTCGATCTGCATGATGGCATTCTTCTTGACGATGCCGATCAGCATGACCAGTCCCACGAAGGAGTAGATGTTCAGCTCGTTGCCGAACAGCGCCAGCGTGACGAGCGCCCCCAGGCCCGCCGACGGCAGCCCGGACAGAATCGTGAGCGGATGGATGTAGCTCTCGTACAGCGCGCCGAGGACGATGTACACCACGCCGATCGCGACAAACAGCAGCAGCCCCAGGTTGGTCATCGACGCCTGGAACACGCGGGCGGAGCCTTCGAAGCTGGACGTGATCGTCGGAGGCAGCAGCCGATCAGCCACCTCTTTCACGTGCGCCGTCGCCGTGCCGAGCGACACACCGGGGCGCAGGCCGAACGAGACCGACACCGACGGGAACTGCCCGGAGTGGTTGATCGACTGCGGACCGACGGTCTCCTTGAAGCGCACCACCGATTCGAGCGGCACGAGCCCGCCCGTCGGCGCTTTGAACGCGAGCTTCTGGAGGGAAGCCGCGTCGAGCTGGTACTTGGGATCGATTTCGAGCAGCACGCGATACTGGCTGGTCGCGCCGTAAATGGTCGACGACCACTTCGGCCCCATGGCGTCATACAGCGCGTTCTGCACCTGCGTCGCGTTGAGGTTGACCGCGGCTGCCTTGTCGCGATCGAGCACGAGATCGATGCGCGGGCTCTTCATTTCGAGATCGCTCGAGGGGTCCTGGGCCTCGGGAACCTGGGCCGCGATCGCCTGTTCGAGCTTCGGCGCCCATTCGTAGAGCTCGTCGGTGTTGAGGCTTTGCAGCACGATGCTGTAGTTCTGGTTGCCGTTGCGACCGCCGATCTGGATCGACTGCGGCAGCCCGATGAACCCACGGAACGCCGGGTAGCGCAGGAGCTGCGGGCGGATCTGCTGCGCGATCTGCTGCGCGCTCAGGGGCCGGGTCGCGCGCGGCGTCAGCTGCACCTGCATGCGGCTGTTGTTCGCCTGGCCGCTGTTGCCGCCGTAGTTGCCCGCACCGAGCTGCGTCTGAAACGACTCGACGTACGGGTTGCGGATGAGCATGTCCGCCACCTGCCGCGTCCATCGCTGCATGTCGTAGTACGACGTGCCCTGCGCGGCGCGCAGGTTGACGAACATGAAGTCGTTGTCCTGATCGGGAATGAACCCCTTCGGTACGACGTCGAACATGTGCACCGTGGCGACGATCACGGCGAAGAACACGACGAGCATCACCGGCCGGAACCGGAGCACGAGCCGCAGGCTCCAGTCGTAGCCGGACAGCAGCGTGTCGAATGCGCGATCCATCAGTCCCGCGAACCCGACCTTGCTGTGCACCACGCGCAGGAAACGGCTGCAGAGCATCGGCGTCAGCGTGATGGACACGACGCCGGAAATCAGCACCGCCACGGTGATGGTGACCGCGAACTCCCGGAACAGCCGGCCGAGAATCCCGCTCATGAAAAGGATCGGGATGAACACCGCGGCGAGCGACGTGGTCATCGTGAGGATCGTGAAGCCGATCTCCTTCGAGCCCTTCAGCGCCGCCTCGAACGGCTTCTCGCCCGCCTCCAGATGGCGCACGATGTTCTCCAGCATCACGATCGCGTCGTCGACGACGAAGCCAATCGAGAGGATGAGCGCCATCATCGAGAGGTTATTCAGGCTGAACCCGAGCATCTGCATGACGGCGAAGGTGCCGAGAATCGAGAAGGGCAGTGCGAGGGCCGGGATGAGCGTTGCCGAGCCGTTGTGGAGGAACAGAAAGATGACCGCGACCACGAGGACCAGCGTCACGATCATCGTGATCTGAATGTCCTTGAAGGCGCTGCGAATGTTCCGCGACCGATCCTGGCGGACCGTCAAGTGCACGGACGGTGGGAGCAGCGCCTCGAAGCTCGGAAAGAGCTGCCGGACCGAGTCAGTCACTTCGATCGTGTTACTGCCCGGCTGCCGCTGCACCTGCAGCGAAATCGACTGCCGCGACGTCGGCTGCCCGTTCTCCTTCGAATAGAAGTACGACCCGTTGAAGACGTTCTCGATGCTGTCGACGACGTTGGCCACCTGCTCGAGGCGCACCGGTGCGCCGTCCTTGTACGAAACGACGATCGGTTTGAACGCGTTGGCATTCATCAGCTGCCCGCCGGCCTTGATGTTGTACGTGGCCGTCGGCCCGAACAGCTGGCCGGTGGGAATGTTGACGTTCCAGTTCTGAATCGCCTGATCAATCTCGTTGATCCCGATGCCCTGCGCGCGCAGCTTGTCCGGATCCATCTGGACGCGGACCGCGTACTTCGACGCGCCCTGCACCTGCACCTGCGAGACGCCGTCGACCATCGAAATGCGCGGTGCGATCATCGTCTCGGCGAAGTCGTCCAGCACGGATAAAGGCACGGTCTGCGACGTGAGATTGAGCTGCAGGATCGGATCGGCCGCCGGGTTCTGCCGCCGGAACGATGGCGGCGAGGTCATCGTCGGCGGCAGCAGCGGCATCGCGGCGGCGATGGCGGTCTGCACGTCGACCGTGGCGCTGTAGATATCGCGGTCGAGATCGAATTGCAGCGTGATCTGCGTGCTCCCGGTGCCGCTCTGCGACACCATCGAGTCGACGCCGGCGATCGTGGTGAACTGCCGCTCGAGCGGGCTCGCCACCGATGACGCCATCGTCATCGGATCCGCACCCGGCAGCTGCGCCTGAACGTTGATGGTGGGGTAGTCGACTTGCGGCAAGTCGCTGATCGGCAGCGCGCGGTACGCAACGATGCCGAAGAGGGCAATCGCGGCCATCAGCAGGCTGGTCGCGATCGGGCGCCGAATGAAGACTTCGGAGAAGTTCACGCCCCTTGTCTCTGGCCGCCTTGACCTTGCCCCTGCCCTTGGCCCTGCCCCTGCCCACGCCCGCGCCCGCCGCGTCCACGGCCGCCCTGGTCGCCCGTCTGCACCGTGGACCCTGGTTCGAGGCGGAGCTGGCCCTCCGTGACGATCACCTCACCGGGCTTCAGGCCCTTCTCGACAACGATGTCGTCGTCGACGTGCTGGCCGGTGGTGACGGCGCGCTGTTCGACCGTCGAATCGGCTTTCACGACGAAGACGTATTGGCCGTCCTGACCCGTTTGAATCGCCTGGCTCGGCACGACCGTCGCGTTCGGCAGAACGGCGAGCCGCAGGCTGACGCGGGCGAACTGGCCTGGCCACAGGCGCCGATCGGCGTTGTCGAACATCGCCTTGAGCTTGATGGTGTCGGTTGACGCGTCGACGACGTTGTCGACGAACGCCAGCTTACCGACGGCCTGTTTGGCATCGGCATCCTGCGGAGTCGCGGTGACCCCAAGCGGGTTCGCGCCAATGTGCTGCTTGATTGTCGGCAGGTGGACGGCCGGCACGGAGAAGGTGACGTAGGCCGGCTGGATCTGGGCGATGGTCATCAACTCGGTCGAATTCGCCGTGACGAGATTGCCGGCTTTGACGGCGAGGTTGCCGGTGCGTCCGTCGAGGGGCGAGCGGATCGTCGTATAGCTCAGCGCCACCTTCGCGTTGTCCACGGCCGCCTGGCCGGCGACGAGCTGGGCGCGGGCGCTCTCGATCGCGGCCCTGTCGGCCTTCACGACGGCGGCCTGAGCGTCCGCCGCGGTGCGCGCCTGTTCGGCCGAATCGCGCGAAATGATGCCGTCCTTGTTCAGCTGTGTCTGCCGTTCAGCCTGGAGCTGGGCGTACTCGGCGTTGGCGCCGTCGCGAGTCAGCTGGGCCTCAGCCTGGGCGAGGAGCGCCTCGTCGCGCTTCAGGTTCGCCTGTGCCTGCTCGAGCTGCGCCTGGTAGGTCCGCGGATCGATGGAGAAGAGCAGGTCGCCCTTCTTCACGAAGTCGCCCTCGTGAAAATTCACGTCGGTCAGCTGTCCGGTGACCTGCGAGCGCACGCTGACCGTCGTGTACGCCTCGACGTTGCCTATCGCGGCGATGTCGACCGGCACGTCACGCTGCCCGGCCTTCGCACTGACGACAGGGACGGCGCCCCCTTCGCCGCCGCGTCCCCCCCGGCCCCCGCGACCGCCACGGCCGCCCCCACCTCCGCCGCCCGCCGTAGACGCTGACGTGCCGCTTGAGCAGGCCGCCGAGGCGAGCGCGATGCCGATGACGACGAGGCGAAACGTTCGAACCAAAACGATGCTCTCCGGATTCGGAAAGAAAAAAGGCCGACCTTCCGATAATTACGGGGTCGGCCTCCTGGCTATTTACAGAGGGGGACGGTCTTTATGGACGTTTAACGGCTCGCTCGAGCTATGCCTGGCTGAGGGGCGCCTCGACCGCCGCGTGCGGGCGCGGCCGGCTCGCCGTACGACGGCCGGTCAGCCACTCCCGCGCCCCCTCGATATACACGTAATAGACGGGGGTGATGTAGAGCGTCAGGAGCTGCGAGACGAGCAGGCCGCCCACGACGGCCAGGCCCAGCGGTCGCCGCGATTCGGCGCCGGCGCCCCATCCCATCGCGATGGGCAGCGTGCCGACCAGCGCGGCCATGGTCGTCATCATGATCGGCCGGAAGCGGACAAGACAGGCTTCGTGGATGGCGTCGATCGGCCGCTTGCCGTGCTGTCGCTGCGCCTCGACGGCGAAGTCGACCATCATGATGCCGTTCTTCTTCACGAGGCCGACGAGCATGATGACGCCGACGAAGGCGTACAGGCTCAACTCGGTCCTGAAAATCATCAGCGTCAGCAGCGCACCGAACCCGGCTGAGGGCAGCCCCGACAGAATGGTCAGCGGGTGCGTGAAGCTCTCGTACAGCACGCCCAGCACGATGTAGATGAGGATGATGGCGGCCACCAGGATCAACCCGAGGCCCTGCAACGAGTCCTCAAACGCTTGCGCCGCTCCCTGGAAGCTGGTCGCCACGGTCGAGGGCAGTGTTTCCGCCGCGATGCTGCGAATGGCGTCGACCGCGTCGCCCAGCGCAAACCCGGGGCGGAGGTTGAAGGAGATGGTGGTCGAGGGCAGCTGTCCCGTGTGGCTGACTGACAGCGGGCCGACATCCGTCTTGAGGCGCGCGACGGATTCGAGCGGAATGAGCCTCCCCGTGTTCGCGCGGACGTAGAGCAACGACATCGCCGACGGATCGTTCTGGAACTGCGGCGCCACCTGCAGGATGACCTGGTACTGATTGTTCGGCGCGTAGATCTGCGAGACTTGCCGCGTGCCGTAGGCGTTGTACAGCGCGTTTTCCACCTGGTTCGCGGTCAGCCCGAGCGTCGACACCTTGTTGCGATCCATGTCGACCACGACCTGCGGATTGCGAAGGAGCAGGTCGCTGCTCACATCCTCCAGGCCGCGAATGTCGCGGATCTTCTGCTCCATGATCGGCGCCCACTTGTACAGTTCGGCCGTATCGGTGTCTTGCAGCGTAAACGTGTACAAGGCGCGCGAGCCGCCCTGGCCGGCGCTGAGATTGATGGGCGGCTGGTTGGTCATGAACGCGCGAATGCCCGGAATCTGGGCGAGTTTCGGCCGCAGCCCGGCGATGACCTCGTCGACCGACTTGTCGCGCTCCTTGCGCGGCTTGAGCTCCGCCCAGATGCGTCCCGTGTTAAGGGCGCCGCCGTTGTTGCCGATGGGGCCGACGTTGACGTTCGTGCTCGCGACGTCCGGATCCTTCGAGATGACGTCGGCCACCTCGAGCTGGTGCCGCACCATGTCGTCGAAGCTGATGCCCTGCATCGCTTCGGTGTTGACCTGGAAGCGGCCCTGATCCTCGCTCGGCAGGAATCCTTTCGGCACCGCCATGAACAGGTAGACCGTGCCGATGACGAGCGCGATCGAGACCGCCATGGTCGCGGCGCGGAAGCGGAGGCAGCCGCGCAGCGTCCAGTCGTACAGCCGCAGCCAGCCGTCGAACATCCGTTCGAACGCGTTGTAGAACCAGCCGTGATGCTGCGCGTGCGGCGGCCTGAGGAAGCGGCTGCAGAGCATCGGCGTGAGGCTGATCGACACGAACCCCGACACGAGAATGGCGACGCCGATCGTGACCGAGAACTCATGCAGCAGGCGGCCGACGATGCCTCCCATGAACAGCACCGGGATGAACACGGCCGCCAGCGAGATGGTCATCGAGAGAATCGTGAAGGCGATTTCCTTCGAGGCATCGAACGCGGCCTCCATCGCCGGCTTGCCCATCTCCATGTGCCGCACGATGTTCTCGAGCATCACGATCGCGTCGTCGACGACGAAGCCGACGGACAGCGTCAGCGCCATCAGCGAGAGGTTGTCCAGGCTGTAGCCGAGCACGTACATCACCATGAACGTGCCGACGAGCGAGGCGGGCAGCGCGAGGCTCGGGATGATCGTCGCCGAGAGATTCCGCAGGAACAGGAAGATGACGAGCACGACGAGGACGATCGTGACGACGAGGGTCAGCTTGACGTCCTGCACCGACTCGCGAATCGAGACCGACCGGTCGCTGCGGATGTCGAGCGAGGCCGACGCGGGCAGCTGATTCTGGAAGGTCGGCAGCAGCGCCTTGATGCGATCGACCACTTCGACGACGTTGGTGCCGGGCTGCTTGCGGATGGACAGCATCACGCAGCGCTCGCCCTGCTGCCAGCTGGCGCTCTTGTCGTTCTCCACGCCGTCGTAGACGTGCGAGACCTCGTCGAGCCGAACCGGGTTGCCGTTGCGGTACGCGATGATCGTGGGCGCGTAGCCCGAGGCGCGCAGCAGCTGCCCGTTGGTCTGGACGATGAACGTCTTCTCGCCGTAGATGGTGCCCGTCGGCAGGTTCGAGTTCGCCGCCGAGACGGCATTCGCCACCTCGTCGATGCCAATCGAACGCGCGGCGAGCTCGCGCGGGTCGACATCGATGCGGACGGCGTACTTCTGGGAGCCGAACACGTCGACCTGCGCCACGCCCGGCAGCATCGAGATGCGCTGCGCGATCGTCTGCTGCGCGTACTCGTCGACCAGCGAGAGCGGGAGCGTCGGCGAGCGAAGGATCAGCAGGATCACCGACTGATCGCCGGGGTTGGATTTGCCGTACGCCGGCGGCGACGGCATCTGCGGCGGCAGGCTTCGAGAGGCCCGCCCGATCATCGACTGCACGTCCTGCGCCGCCGCGTCGATGTTGCGGCTGAGGTCGAACTGCAGCGTGATGTTCGTCGTGCCTTGCTGACTCGTCGAGTTGATCGTGTTCAGGCCGGCAATGGCCGCGAACTGCTTCTCGAGCGGCAACGCAACCGACGACGCCATGGTCTCGGGACTGGCTCCCGGCAGCGACGCGCTCACCTGAATGGTGGGGAAGTCCACCGTCGGCAGGTCCGACACCGGCAGCAGCCGATATGCGAACACGCCGAACACCAGGATGCCCAGCATCAGGAGCGTCGTCGTGACCGGCCGGCGGATGAAGATTTCCGAGAGGTTCATGACACGTCTTTCGTGGCGTCGCTCTTGGGCGCGTCGCCGCCTTTGACGCTGATACGGCTGCCGGGCACGAGCCGCAAGTGGCCGTCGGTCACGACGGTGTCGCCGGGCTTGAGGCCTTCCTTGATGATGGTTTCGTCCCCGCTCGTGCGCGCGACGACGACCGTTCGGAACTCGACCGTCTTGTCAGCCTTGACGACGAACGCGTACGGCCCCTGCTGGCTCGGCTGAACGGCGGCCGAGGGCACGACGATCGCCTTCGGATCGTTGGTGAGCGCAATGGTCACGTTCACGAACTGGCCGGGCCAGAGCTGGCGGTTCTCGTTCCCGAACGTCCCCTTCACCCTGATCGTGCCGGTCGTCTGATCGACGTTGTTGTCGACGAAGGTGATGCGACCGTGTGCGGCGGGACCTTCTTCGGTCGGCGGCCGCGCGTCGACGGCGAGCGCGCCGAGCGCCATGTAGCGCTTCAATTCCGGAAGCCGCTGTTCCGGAATGCCGAACGACACGTAGATCGGCGACACCTGATTGATGACCACGAGCGGCGTCGTATCGTTCGCGCGAACGAGGTTGCCGCCGTGCACCATGAGCGCGCCCGTGCGTCCCGACAGCGGCGCGGTGATCGTCGCGTACTGCAGCTGGACTTTCGCGTTCTCGACGGCCGCCCGGTCCGCCTCGACCGTGGCGTCGAGCGCGGCCGCGCCCGTACGGCTGGTCTCGAGCTGTTCCTTGGTCGCAATGCCCTGATCGGCGAGATCCTGATAGCGCTTGGCCTGCGACCGCGCGTTGGCGGCCTGCGCGATGTCGCGCTGCAGGTTGGCTTCGGCCTGCTGCAGGGCGGCTTCGAGCGGCCGTTTGTCGAGCTCGAACAGGACCTGGTCCTTCTTCACGTCGTCGCCCTCTTTGAAGGTGACGGAGGTGAGCTGTCCCGTGATCTGCGCGTGGACCGACACGGTCGAGTAGGCTTCCGCGGTGCCGATGACGCGAATGTCGATCGGCATCGGTTTCTGCACGACGGTCGCCACGGCGACGGGCACCACCTGATCGCCGCCGCGGCCGCCGCCGCGCGGCGCCTGCTGTTGCTGCTGTTGCTGAGCCGATCCCGAACACGCGGCGAACGCAGTGATGGAAAGAAGGACTGAGGGCAGCAGAAAACCTGGGCA
>Ga0066903_100005197_pt1 | contig 11235 bp, 6 predicted proteins | sample PanSoiMetaGPlot1_FD_67491 | JGI IMG/M metagenome (GOLD analysis project Ga0066903, IMG submission 67491) | Tropical forest soil microbial communities from Panama analyzed to predict greenhouse gas emissions - Panama Soil - Plot 1 (version 2) | ecosystem: Environmental > Terrestrial > Soil >...
GCGCCGTCGGCGGTCCACGCGGACCCTCTCCGCTCTTCGCCGTGCCACTGAAGCAGCAGACGGTCGGTGCCCGTGGCCAGCTCCCGAATCATCAACCGACTCTGAGCGTCGTCGCCCATGAACGGTGGATGGACGAAAAACGCCACTTGATCACCGGCGGGCGACCAGCTCGGGCTGATTGTCCACTCAGCATGCGAGGAGATGACCGTCCGGAGCGGCGGCTGCTGCCGCAAGTCAGCGACATAGGCGTGCAGGAGCCGGCCATCGACCGCGTATGTCAGTGACCCGCCTGCGGTGAATCCGAGCGCCTGGTTCCGACCGACGCCTCGAAACAGCGTCACGACGCTACCGCGTGCTTTGCCCTGTTCGACATGGATGCCGAACATGCTTCTGACCCCATTGCGCTCGCTCACGAACGCAATGCCTTTCCCGTCGGGCAGCCATCCAACGAGCTCCGCCGGCTCGTCGCCGGTCGGGAGGCGTTCCCGACCGGTGGCGTCGACACGCATCGTGTAGATTTCGCCGTCGCGGCGAAATCGCCCGGAGCCGCCGTTCGGCGACCGTGTGACGGCGAAGGCGACGTATGCGCCGTCCGGAGACAAGCGTATGCCTCGGAGGAACGCGCCAGGAGACTCGAGTCCGGCGAGCGCAGCATCGAATACGCGAAACTTGCGGCCGACGATGTCGAACATCGCGAAGCTCGGTAACGCGCGTCGAACGTCGACAGTCGGTTGCAACTTGACCATCAGCCCGGCGATGTAGCGATCGTCGCGCGACCAGTCCAGCGGGAGGAACCCCTCATAATCGGCCTCGGGTTTGAACACCCGCAGGTCCGAGCCGTCCACGTTCATCACACGGAAATCGGATGCGCCGTTGACTCTCGCTGGATACGCCACGCGTTTGCTGTCGGGAGAGATGACGACCTGGGAGTTATATCCCCGCTGCCGATCGGGATCGTACGGCAGCGGTTTGACGACGGCGGTGGTCAGATCGAGTACGCCGAGTACAGAGTCTTTCGATGCGACGACCACGCGGCCGTCGGCCGAGGCGTTCGGGCTGTAGAAATATCCGGCTGTCGCCAGCTTCGAAGAGGTAATGCCTGAGGCGCGGCCCGGTGTGGCGACGCGGAGCGCCGCCAGCCGTGCCTTGGCCTGCGACAGGGTTGCGCCTTGATCGGCAAACTGATCGACGATGCGCTCGTAGACTTTCTGCGCCTCGCGGTTGCCGAGCTTTTCGTGGCACCGGCCGAGACTGAAAAGCGCTTGCGCGGCCACCGGCCGCGGCGTCTGATGATCCGCCGCGATCCGCTCGTACAGCTTGATGGCGCCGGCGAGATCCCCTTCGACCTGTTCCTTGTGCAGCGCCTCGCGCAGCCGAACATCCGGCTCCGCCTCGCGCTGCGCGCGCGCCGCCGCGCCGGCAATCGCGATCCCTCCGATGACCAGAACAAGGACCCACAGCCTGTGTGACTTCATTTCCATGTCTGACCGCCTCCATCGCGGGCGACATCAGGCTATCGATCGACTGTTAGCGTAAGTCTCGCACCTCGTCATGATTTCGTCAGGATCAGCCATCGAATCGGTAACCAAGCCCGCGCACGCTCACCAGGTATGTGGGCGCCGCCGGATCCTTTTCGATCTTCCGCCGCAAGCTGACGATGTGGTTGTCGACGACCCGGTCGGTGAGAAACGTGCCCGCGCCCCACGCCTCGTTGAGCAGCTGATCGCGGCTGAGCACCCGACCACGGTTGCGGACGAAGGCCGACAGCAGTTTGAATTCGGTCGACGTGACGTCGACGGCAGTTCCGCACCGCCGCAGCTCGCCGCGGCGTGCGTCCACTTCCACATCTCCGAAGCAGTAGATCTCCGCAGACTCCGGCGTCGCACGGCCACGGAGCGCCGCGCGGATTCGCGCGCGCAGCTCTTTCGGACTGAACGGCTTCGTGACGTAATCGTTGGCGCCGAGATCGAGGCCGAGCACCTTTTCCGCCTCCTGCGCTTTTGCCGTCAGCAGGATGATCGGCGTGGTCACACCGGCGCGGCGCAGCTCGCGACACACGTCGAAGCCGTCCTTTCCGGGCAGCATCACGTCCAGCAGCATCAGGTCGAATCCGCCCTCGCGCCCGCGCCGCACTGCAGCGACGCCGTCCGAGATCAGCTCGACCTCGTAGCCTTCGAGCTGCAGATCGTCCTGGAGTCCGAGGGCGATGCCCGGCTCGTCCTCGACGATGACGATTCTGGTCATGCGACGGCCTCCGCCGCTGCGTCGATCAGCGGCAGGCGGATTGTGAACGTGCTGCCGACGCCGACCTCGCTGACGAGGCCGATGTCACCATCGTGCGCCTTGACGACTTCTTTCACCATCGCCAGTCCGATCCCCGTGCCCTGGATGCAGGCCTGCTTGGCAGCCTCGCCGCGCACGAACTTGTCGAAGATGCGCGGCTGCTCGGCCGGCGCGATGCCCATGCCGCGATCCCGCACGGCGAGCACGGCGGCGCCGGAGTCACGCGCTGTTTCGATCCAGACCGTGCGGCAGAGCGGGGAGTACTTCACGGCGTTGTCGATGAGATTCCGGACGACCCGGGACATCGCCTCGCGATCGGCAAGGACCGCCAGCGTGCCCGGCGGCGATGCTACGATCAATTCGAACCCGTTGGTCGCCGCGTCGCGTTGAACGTCGTGAGCCACACCGCGCACGAGTTCGGCGAAGTCGATCGGCTCGCGCGCGTACTCCCGGCGGTTCGCCTCCATGCGACCGAAGTCCAGCAGGGTTTCCACCAGCCGCTGCAGCCGCACGGTTTCCTTCTGCAGGACCTCGAAGTAGGTCTGCCGCCGGCCTTCATCGCGAATCCGCCGCTCGGCGAGCAACTCGGTGAGCTGTACGAGCGTGGTCAGCGGGCTGCGGAACTCGTGCGAGACCGCGGAGACGAAATCGGACTGCAGGCGCGACGTGCGCCACTCCAGAATGACGCCCCGCGCCATCGTGTAGCAGGCGGCGCCGACGATCAGGACGACGACGGCGAGACCGACAGCCAGATAACGCGCTTGCCACGCCGTCGCCGGGTTGGCTGATAGCGGCGCCGAAACCCAGATCTGCCACGGCAGGCCGCCGACGTTCAGCGGCCGCGTAGTGCGCGTGTCGGTCGCGGGCACTGATTCGCCGAAAATCGAGGCTCCGTGCTCGTCGAGCAGGCCGACCGTGAATCGGTCGGCTGAAAACTGCGTTGAGAGGGCACCGAGTACGAGTTGTTGCGCTCGTTCAGGCGTGAACACCTGGGCGTCGAGGCGCTCTGCCGCGATGTTGCCGATGACGAGCACGGTCATGCCTTCAAGTTGGTACACCCATTCGCGGCCGTGGCGATCGCCCGTGTTCGTCGTCGCCTGCCAGTCGTCCCACAGCCGGTAGACCGCTTCTGTGATCGCCAGCCGCTCCGGCGATGGCGCGGCACGTTCAGTTCCACCGGCTATCTCACGAAGCACCGAGTCGTAATAGATGTACGAGGCCCTCCGCATCTGCCATGATCCCGATCGCAGCGCGCCCCGCACCCGGTCGGCTTCAGCGGCGAGCGCGTCGGAACGTTTCGCTGCCGCGAACAGCCGACAGCGCTCGACGCCAGCCAGCAACGCGTACGGTACCTCGAGCCGCGGATTGATTTCGGAAGCGGCAGCGAGCGTTTCGTAAGTGGCGAGGGCACCGGCCTGTTGGCCCATACGGACCTGGACGCGCGCGAGGCGGAGCAGTGCCTCGGCGCGCGTGATGCCATCCGAGTTGCCGGCGATCGCCCGGAGCGCGATCAGCAGCCGGGCATCATCTTTTTCCTGAAACTCGAGCCGGTCAGCGTCGACGAACTCGCGCTCGGACGGCAAACCCGCTGGCCGCACGGCCGGATAGTAGAGAAGAGCGTGCGGCGGGTCGGTCTGGACCGTCGTCCGATCGAAGCGGACGCGAACTGTCCCTCCAGCGCCGTGATCCGCGTTCGCCGCCGGCTCACTCGAGCGGCCCTGGCGTAATGCGACCTCAGTGAATGTTCGCAGGACGCTCGCGACGACCGCGTCCGCCATCTGCTCGAGCCGTTCCCGCTGGCGCTGCTGGTCCAGGGCGCGCTCCTGCGAGATGACTCTCCAACCGAGCCAGCCCAGGGCGAACGCGACGAGGAGCGTCAGGCCCGTAGAGAGGGCGATGACGGCGCGAATGCGTTGAGCGTGCGAACGAGGGGCACTCATGCCGAATGCCTCCCTAGCATCGATCAGGCGTGGCCTGAGTGTATCCGCGTTCGGTCAGGATTCGGTCAGGACGCGGGCACTCAGAACCGTTATGTCGTCGGCAGGTGTGCCGGCCGCGAACGCGACCGCATCGTCGACGATGTGATGGCACAGCTCAGCCGCGGTCGCCCCTCTCCGGGCGTCGATGAGCACTTCCACTCGCTGATCGCCAAATTCCTGCCCGTTCTCATTGGACGCTTCCGGAATACCGTCGCTCGTGACAACAAGGGTGGCGCCATCGAACAGGTCGAGCGTAACTTCCTCCGGCTGGATGACCGCGAACATGCCGACCGGCGGCGTCAGCGCATTCAAGCGGACGATGCGACCGGCCCGTGTCAGGAATGGCGGGTAGTGGCCGGCATTGGCATACGTCAGCCGGCGGGTCGGCGGATCGAAGATGGCGAAGAAGACCGTCACGTAACGGCTGCACGCGGATTCCTCGAAGATCGCGCGGTTGGCGCGCTCCAGGACCTCCCCGCAGGTGAGCGCGTCGAGCGCCGCTGCCCGAATCGTCGCGTGGATCGAGGCGCCCAGAAGCGCGGCCGGCATTCCCTTGCCGGCAACATCGGCGACGAGAAACGCGAAGCGCCCCGACGGCAGGAGCACGAAATCGAAGTAGTCGCCGCTGACCGGCGTGGCGGGGCGAGAGACACATGCGTACTCCAGCGCCTCCACGTCAGGATGGCCCGCGGGCAGCAGCGTCTGCTGGACGTCGCGCGCTCGGCGAAGTTCGTCGTCCAGACGATGTTCCGCGCGCCGGCTCCAGGCCGAGTAACGAAGCAGGCCGCGAGCCCTAGCGGCCAGCTCGCGGGGCGAGAACGGCTTGGTCACGTAGTCGTTGGCGCCGGCGTCGAGTCCGCCGATGCGATCTTCTTCGAGCGTGCGCGCGGTCAAGAGAATGACCGGCGTCTTTTCGTCGACGCGCCGGAACTCACGGCAGAGCTCCAACCCCGTTTTGCCCGGAAGCATCACGTCGAGAACGATCAGGTCGTACGCCCGCGGCCGCATGCGTGCGGCCGCTGTCAGGCCATCGGTGATCACCTCGACCTCGTAGCCTTCGAGACGAAGCGTATCTTCGAGACCGAGCGCAATCCCGGGCTCGTCTTCCACTACCAGTACTTTGGGCATGCCGATCTCGTTCCGGAACCTTACCGCGACGCGAGTACGGTCCGCATCCCGGTCCGGTCAGCATTTGGTCGCGAAAGACGGATCCGGATTGTCGAGGGCTCCGAGGGTGCACTCCCGGCCCAGCGGGTCGGTGGCGGCTTCGTCGCCGACTTCTTCGTCGATCTCGACCGAATGATCCGGCCGGGGCGTACGGCTGGCGAGCTGTGGGAGCCGGCGCTTCGAGAGATTGAAACGCACGTGCACGGCGAGGGGCTGCGACTCGGCGCGGACCGGCTGAAAGCGAGGGTCGATCGGCGGACGGGTATCGGTCTGGGCGCGTACCGACGATGACGCGGTGGCGACTGCGAAGACGATCAGCGAACGAGTCGGTTGCGGAGCGCCTTGGCCACCGCTTCCGACATCGAATGCACCTGCAGCTTCGCGTAGATGTTCTTCATGTGAAAGGCGACGGTATTCACGCTGCAGCGCAGGGTAGCCGCAGCGGTCTTGTAGCTGTGGCCATCGCTCAGCAGCTGGAGCAGGCGGATTTCGTGCGGCGTCAGGTTGTAGTCGGCGGTGTTCGGCGGACGAATATCCCTGAACAGCGCAATCACCCGGCTCGCGACTTCGGGCGACATCGGCGCGCCGCCGTTCATCACGTCCTGAAGGTACTGGAGCAGGTTCCCTGGCGGTGTCTTCTTGAGCAAGTACCCGGACGCGCCTGCGCACAGCGCGTCAAAAATCCGGTCGTCATCGTCGTACACCGTGAGGGCGACGAGCCGCATGCTGGCGTGACGCGCCTTCAGGACGCGCATGCCCTCGATGCCCGACATGCCGGGAAGCCCGATATCGATCAACGCGACGTCCGAGTCGCCCAGTGCGGCGGCCGGCAGCGCGTCCTCCATGCTCCTGAAGATGCCTGCGCACGCAAAACCCGGCGTGCTGTCGATCAGGAATCTGAGCCCTTCGCGGATGTGCGCGAGGTCCTCAATGATGACGACTCTGATGGGTGGGGCCGGCGTGCTCATCGACGTGTGCGGCTGGGCGAGTGGTCCATCGCGATCAGCATACGAGGCTGCGTAGCGGCCGTCACCCGCCTATTTAGGTGGGCGCGCGCGTCCAACATGACAGATCAGCGTCAATCGCGTGCCCGCGCCGACGCCGGACCGAACGTCGAGCATGCCGCCGAGCCGGCTCGCGCGGTCGCGCATGCTCTTCAATCCGTGCCCGTCGGTGGAAGACGCCGGATCGAAGCCGCAGCCGTTGTCGGCAATGACGAGCGTGAGCGTCCCGCCCTCGTGCCGCAAGACGACATTCACCGCCGTGGCGCGCGCGTGCCGCACGATATTGTTGATCCCTTCCTTGAAGATCAGAAACACCTGCCGCCGCGTGTCGGCGCTGATCCGGCGGTCCTCCTCCTCGCCCTGAATCTCGCACGTAAACGTGATGTCCTTCGCTGGCAGGATGTCGCTGCCGAGCCGGCGCATGCGCTTGGCGAGGCTGGCGAACCGGTCTTTGTGTGGATCAATGGCCCAGACGATGTCGCTCATGCTGTCGACGAGCTCGCGTGCGGTCGCGGCGATGTGGGCGAGCGGCTCGCCGATCGTCAACTCGTCCTCGCCGGCGCGGCGGCGCACGACTTCGCTGAGGATCGCGATCTGGGAGAGGCTTGCGCCGATGTCGTCGTGCAGGTCGGTGGCGATCCGCGTGCGGATTCGCTCGAGCTCGAGCAGTCGGCGCAGCCGGTAGCGAAAGCCGGCGTACACGATTCCGGCAACGAGCCCGAATGCCAGGGCGACGAACCAGGGGCGCTGCCAGACCGGTGCGAGCACGGTGAATGCAAGCGTCGCGGGCTGCGTGCGGACGCCACTGCCGTTGACGGCGCGCACGAGGAAGCGGTACGACCCTGGCGCCAGCCGCGCGTAGTTGACCGTCCGGTCGTCAGTGGGTCTGCTCCAGTCCCGCTCCGCGCCTTCGAGCTTGTATTCGTACTGAATCAGCTCGCCGACGCGAAAACTGATGGCGAAGAAATCGATGGCCAGCTCGCGTCGGTCCGACGGCAGCTCCAGGCCGCCGAGGTGCGTCTGGCCGAGGTCGGTGACCGGATACGGCTCGCCCGCGATCCGGACCCCGCCGATCGCGGCCATCGGCGGATCCAGCCGCCGGTCGGCCCGCGGCCGCAGGCGTGAGATGCCCTGAGCGGTGCCTAACCAGACGGCGCCCCCGCGATCGCGAAACGCCGTGATCGGCTCGAGCTGCGCGAGTCCGTCCGCCCTCGTGTAGCGCGTGATCTGGCCCGTTTCCGGTTCGAACCGCGCGATGCCTGGCCGGATCGTGAAGAACAGTCCGCCGCGTCCGTCAACGACGAGCGGCGCCGGCCACACGTCGTCGAGCAGTGGCAGTGGCCGTTTGACGAGCTGCGGCCGCTCGGCCGTGGGATCGGCGATCCAGCTGACGCCCGTACTGGTGGACGCCCACAGGCGTCCCTGTTCGTCGATCTGGATGAGCGAACCGCGCCATCCCGTTGTTGATTCGTCGGTGAACGACATGAAACGCCCGTTCCGATAACGCGCGATGCCGCCGTCCCAAAACCCGAACCACACGTTGCCAGCGCGATCTTCAGCAAACGAGGCGGGCGCGTTGAACGGCGGCAGCCCATCGCGATCGGAATAACGGTAGAACGTGCCCGTCGCGTGATCCCATCGAGCGAGCATGTCCTGGCGGCGTGCGCGCGTCGAATACCACAGATCGCCCCTGGAGTCTTCGAACATGCGCCAGATCTCGCCGTCGGGCAGTCCGTCTCGGCTCGTGTAGATGGCTTTAGGCGCGGCGCCCGCCAGACGCTCGAGCGGCGTCACCGCGGCAAATCTGTAGAGCCGATCGCCGACCGGGATCCACCAGTCCCCGGACTTGTCCTGCGCGGCCATTGCGTAGTTGCCCGCTGCGGGCGGCAGACTCGGGCGTACAGCATGGAAGCGGCGGCCGTCGAAGACGTTGATGAATTGGCCGATCGACACGGCGCAGATCTCTTGGGCCCGCGTCTCGAAGATACTGCCCACCCGCAGCGACGCCAGGCCGTCGTCTTCGGTATACGTAGTCAAGCCGTGACGCGCGATGCGCATGACACCTCGATCGGTGCCGGCCCAGAGATTTCCGTCGCCGTCCTCGGCGAGCGTACGGATCGGCGTGAGACTGAGACCTTCCTCGGGGCCGTAGTGGCGAAACTGGTTGCCGTCGAACTCGATGAGGCCGGTAGTGGACCCAATCCAGAGATGGGCATCCGCGGTTTTGAACAACACGGGAAATGTGCCGGTGGGCACGCCTTCGGCGGCACCGTACCAGCGAACGGGCCCGAGGCTGTCGAGCGACTGCTCGCGGGCGCGCGCGGGCCGGCTCTCGTGCGACTCAGGCGAACGTGTCAGCAGGATCACGCCGGACTGATGGCCGATCCAAATCTGGCCGGTGTCGTCCTCGAGCAGCGACAACACGTTGTCGACACCGTGCTCGGGCCGCACCGAATAACGTGCGATACGGCCGTCGCGCCCTCGCAGCCACAACCCGTCGGAGGTTCCGATCCACAGCGTGCCGTCGCGATCTTCGTAGAACTTCCAGACCTGCGGGAGGGAGTCGGGACGCTCGGCGGTGTCGCGCGAGATGCGACGAAAGCTCGTCGACGTGGGTTCGAGCACGAAGATGCCCGCGTCGGTTCCGGCCCAGAGGTTGCCGGACCGATCGCGATACAAATCGTTCACCCGGCTCGTGGCCGGCTCGTCGCCCACGGCCATCGCGGCCAACCCAGGCCGGCGCCGGTCGCGTCGCAGGTGCGGATCGAAGTGGTAAACGCCTCCGCCGTTGGTTGCAATCCAGTAGGTCCCGTCGGCGTCTTCGAGAATGCCGTTAATCGAGTGGTGTGGAAAATCCTCGGCGCGAGAGTAGGTGGTGAATCTCGCGCCATCGAAACGGCTGAGGCCGCCCGCCGCCGTACAGAACCACAAGAAGCCGTGCGAGTCGCGCACGATTTGGCTGATGCGATCGTGCGGGAGGCCGTCGGCGGACGTATAGACGCGGATCGGCAGCCGCTCGGCGCGCGCGGCCGGCGGCGCGATCGCCATCAGCGCACACACGATCAACCACGAGAGGCAGGCGGAGAACGTGTGAGGATGACGAGACGTCGGCCGCGGTCTCATCGCTCGCTCAGCATTATACCGAGCAACGATCGTTGCTTCGCATTGCTACGCGCGTTTTGAGCCGGCCGGTTCGTTACGTCAACGCTTACTGCGACCCCAGGTGGCTCGCGGAGCCAGCCACGGGCCGTCGAGCGAGAAACCCGAGATCCCTGGCGATGGTGCACGTCTCCGGTGCCGTGGCCGAGATCCCGCCTCCGGCTCGCTGGACGTGGACAGCACGAGGAATTGCTTGATCGGCCTCCTCCAACGACAACGACCGAACTCTATCGCGATCCGCTCCGCGCGCGGTCGCGTTCGTCGTGTCGACGGGCCGTGCCCAGAAGAAAGACGTTGCCGAATCTCTCCATCCGCTGATCGCTACTTGAACAGGTAGCGTCACTCGGCAGTCGCGCCCATTTCCGCCGTCGCGACTACTCACCTATGTGGCGCGCGCGGTCTGACCACGCTCGTAATCTCTAGCCGCACGGAGGAAACGCACAATGAAGAAGAGACTGCTGCTGCTCGCCGCCGCCCTTATCGTGGCGATGACCGGTTCTTCGCGGTTATCCGCGAACACCGGCCCGAACGGTACCGACCCGAGGCCGTTCTACGTCATGGCCCACAATCCGAACACACTCGACATGGTGGCGCTCGCGCTGCAGAGCGGCGCCAACGCGCTCGAGCCGGACATCATGGTGCTGCCCGACGGCGCCAGGGGGCTGCCGGCGTTCGAGCTCGATCCGCCTGGAATGGTCATGTATCACGACCCCAGTGGGCTGACGGCGCGCGTGCCGCTCACACTCGAGGAATGGTGCGACGGCGTGAACCTGCTCGTCCGAACGCTCTACCCGAATCAGCTGGCGCTGGTCGAGTTCGACGTCAAGCCACAGGCCGCGAAGCGCGAGAACGGACCGAAGATTCTCGACGCGATCAAGAACCACCTCAACGCCGGGGGCATCAACCTGAACGTGATCATCAGCGTCGGCAACCGAACCCCGGACGGGGAGTTGTTCACGGACATCTACCCGCTTCTCGGAGAGCGCATCGGCGTGCAGGTGGACTCGGAGGACGATCCGAAGCAGGTCGTCGAGTTTCTCGATCAGGCGGCCAACGGCAACATCGCGTACGGCGATGGCACGCTCGGTCCGGGCCCCCATCTGCTTCGAGCGGTCGATTGGGGCTCGTTCCTGAAAGCCAGCTGGGGCCTGCCCAAATCCATCTCAGACGTCTACACGATTGCGAACGTGGGCATGATGGACTGGTTCATGGACGCCGGCGCGGACGGGATCATTCCCGATCATTTCGTCAACCCGCTTCCGCTGCCCGGCCTGGCGGAAACGGAATTCGACCTGCTGACTCCTGTGTTCCTCGGTCTCCTCGAGGGGCGGGTCTTCAGTCGTTCGGACGTACGGTACGCGACGCCCGACGACAACCCGTTCAAGCCGAATGTCCAGGCGTACGGCCTCGAGGTGCGAACCGGCGCGGGCGGCACTGACGCACCGCTCACCTTCACGCTCGAGGGGTGTCGCGGCAGCGCGGACGTGACGGTTCACACCGGCATCGCGCCCAACCTGACCGGTACCGGCCGGATGGAATCGGGGAACACCGATCACGTCACGATTCCCAGCCTCAACCTGGGCAAGCTGACGAAGCTCACGATCCAGAACCACGGCGGCTTCTTCAACTCGCCTGACTGGGAT
>Ga0066903_100005198_pt1 | contig 11233 bp, 7 predicted proteins | sample PanSoiMetaGPlot1_FD_67491 | JGI IMG/M metagenome (GOLD analysis project Ga0066903, IMG submission 67491) | Tropical forest soil microbial communities from Panama analyzed to predict greenhouse gas emissions - Panama Soil - Plot 1 (version 2) | ecosystem: Environmental > Terrestrial > Soil >...
GGTGGTGGTGGTGGAAATACGCCGTTCGGTGGAACGCCGCCGCCGCTGCCTGGATCCGTGGAGGCTGAGAACTTCGACGAAGGTGGCCAGTCGATCGCGTACTTCGACACGACCGCCGGCAATGCGGGTAACGTCTATCGCGTCACTGATGTCGATATCGAGCCGACAAACGACCCAGCCGACAGCGGCTTCGACGTGATGAAGACCCGCGCAGGCGAATGGCTGAAGTACACGGTCAATGTCACGACGGCCGCCACCTATCAATTCTGGGTTCGCATCGCCAACGTCGGCACCGGTGCCGTCTTCCACGTCGAAGTGGACGGCGTCGATCGGACCGGACCGGTTGCCGTTCCCGACACCGGCGGGTGGCAGAACTGGGCGAACCTCTACGCGGGGAGCATGTCGCTCACGCCCGGTCAACACGTTCTCCGCGTTTCGTTCGACGCCAACGGCTCGGGCGGCGGCGTTGGCAATTACAACTACTTCTGGATCGGGTTCTGACGAGGACGACTGTAATGACCTTCTCGATCGTCATCCCGACCTACAACCGCGCGGACGAATTGCGCCAGACGATTCGCAGCATTGCGAGACTCGATGTCGCAGACGACTGGGAGCTGCTGGTCGTCGACAACAGATCGCCCGACCACACGCGCGAGGTCATCGAGGAGGAGGCGCCAGCCTTTCCGGCGCCGCTGCGCTATCTCTTCGAGCCCGAACAAGGCCGCTATGCGGCTCTCAACACAGGCATCCGCGCAGCGAGGGGACGGGTCATCGCGACCACTGACGACGACGCGCGCGTCGAGGCGGATTGGCTGACCAGGGCGGCTGCCGCTCTCGACGCGCACGGTTGCGACTACGTTGGCGGAAGGGTGCGGCCGCTGTGGGGCGGCCCTCGTCCGGCATGGCTGCCAAACGGGCCGAGCGGCGGCCACTGGGCGGTGCTCGCCTTGCAGGATTACGGCGACGCCCCGCGCGAATTCGGCGTGAACGGCATGCCATGGCCCCTGGGCATCAACACCGCCGCACGCCGGGAAACCTACGAACGAATCGATCTCTTCGACAACCGGCTTGGCAGGAAGGCCGGCACGTTGCGCAATCAGGCCCAGCGCGAATGGCATCTCCGGGCCCGTGCCGCGGGACTGCGCGGCTTCTATGTTCCGGACATGATCGTTCATCACGTCGTCGACGCCGAACGGCTCACGAAGGAGTACTTCCGTCGGTGGTACTACTGGCACGGCATCAGCCGCGCGATCCTGTTCACGAAGCTCGGCGTCGACATGGATGCTCCCGATCAGTCGCGGCTCGATTTCTCGACGGTACCTCGGATAGGCGGCGTGCCGCGATACATGTATCGAACGCTCGTGGCACACACGAGGGACATGATCCGTGCACGCCTGCGCGGTGACGCCGCGGTGGCCTTCGAGCACGAGCTCTGGCTCTGTTTCTTCGCCGGCATCGCGAAGCAGCGGTGGGCCGAACGGAAGGTCGTGATACCGTCGCCGCAGGTCAGTCTGTCGTAAGCGGCAGTCATGTGACGTGGCGAAGCTCCTGATTCTCACCTTGAGCACGGGAGAGGCGGCCCTCCCCGTACTGACCCGACAGCTGACGCGTCAGTCCTTTCAGGATTTCGAGCACGAGATCATCGGCGGTCTGGCGAACCGTGAGGCGCACAATCGCCTGTACGCGACGATCATGGACCGCGCGGCGGCGTTCGACCTCTTTCTCAAAATCGACGCCGACATGACGCTGCGGTCGGACACATCGCTCGCCGATGCGGTTCGCGCGGTCGACGACTGGCCGGACGTCGGGCACTTCGCCTTTCCGATCTGGGATTGCTTCACCGAAGAGGAGACACTCGGCGTGCACCTGTTCCGATCGGGGGTTCGGTGGGGCGAGATCACCGACGAATTGTTCGTCGACCCTGACCCGGCAGATGTCGAGCAGCGGCTGTGGACAGGGCCACCGGCGCCGTTCGTCAACCATGGCGAAATCGTCTCCGACTTCGAGTGCTTCTCGTTCGGCGTCCACAAATTCCTGAAGGTCGCGCAGCGGGCCAGAACGCGCGATGGACGGCCGTACAAAGCCCACAAGCATGCCCGCCACATGCAGAACTGCGCGCGCATCCGAGACCTCTATCGCAAGACGGGCGCACGGCGTCACCAACTGGCGCTGGCCGGGATGATGTGGGCCATGCGCGACGACGGCCTCGTCGCGCTCTCGAGCAAGGCCGCACTGCGAAACGTCTTCGACCTCGAAGTCTGTGGGCGTGAGCAGACGTGGCAGCGCCAGGTGGACCGGCTGTCTTCGAGCCTCGTCGCGTGGCGGCTTGCGCTGCTCAGGAGCCTTGGAGCGCGTCGCGCGTTCGCGTGAGCGCGAGCTCACCGCAAGCAGCTGTCCAGCCGAACACCAGCCCGTGTTTCGCTCTCCTTGTGTTGAGACGTCGGGCCAGCAGTGTGCATTGTCTGATTACAACCCTCCACTAATCTCAACAGTAAAACAGCCGGATCCAAGTCATCTGTATGAGAATCGGACGCAATCTTTGGCCGACGGCGTCCGTGCAGTGACGTTTTTGGGCGTGAAAAGCCAGCTCTGTCGAGCTGCCTGGTAAAATTTACAAACGGCAGAGTTCCGATTCTGTTCAGCTTCGTCCGCCAGGGAGCACGCAAGCCTCGAACCCGCCGGAAACCTGTGAGAAATGAGACGTTGCCGAACTGGCAACGTGCTTGCCCGTAGGCGGCCAACGGTCAGACCGTCTAGACCGTTCCCGAAAGTTCCGACCAGCGATCGAGACGTGCGCGGTGACGCCCTGTCGATGCGATGCATCGGCCGGACGCCAGACTGCACGTCTGCACGCCTCGCGTGATGCGCGCGTCGGGCGGGTCGCGTCTCGATCTCGCGCTAAGAACTTTCGTCGCGCAACCGATAAGAACGCGGAACGAAAGGTTCGAACCAACCGCAATCATCAACGCGCCGACGCCGGCGCGCGCAAATTTTCGGAGGCCCGATTGTTTATGGCGCATGTGTGCTCACCGCCCCGTACTCTGCGATTCATCCGTCAACTGGTCGTCCTGATCGCGCTGTGCGGCTTCGCTGCAAGTGCGTCAGCGCAGACCACGACGACGCTGAGTGCGCCGGGAACACAGATCAACGCCGATCTCACTATCCAGGGCGGCGCCGCCGGCATGACCGATTTCAGCAACAGCGGCGTGCTCGCCTCGAAAGTCAGCAACTCCGACAACTATCAACGCCGCATCCTCCTGAAGATCGACACCCAGAGCAACATCCCGGCGAACGCCGTGATTCAGAGCGCGACGCTGTATCTCGTGCTGAAGAACGCCGAGAGCGGTGAATACCGGCCGTTGACCGCGTTCAACGTCACACAGTCGTTCGTCAAAGGCCAGACCAACTGGTACTACTTCCGATCTGGACAGGGCTGGTCGAACTGGGGCGGCGATTACGGCGACAGTTTCGGCACTACCTGGGTGAACAACGCAATCGGATCGGCGTACGCATTCGATCTCACCAGCCTGGTGCAGCGCGCCGTCAACGGTGAATTCGGTTCGCGGTACACGCGCGTCGGCCTGATCGACACCGGCGGCGCCAACGGCGGCAACTACCGGGAGTTCTACTCGACGCGCGCATCGGATCCCAACGTCCGGCCGCGGCTCGTCGTCACCTACGGAGACTCTGCTCCACCGCCGCCACCGCCGCCGCCACCTCCACCGCCGCCACCTCCGCCGCCGACCGGCGGCACGCTTCGCGTGATGCAGTACAACATTCACAAGACGATGGGGTCGGACGGCGTCTGCAGTCCCGACCGCATCACGGACACGATCATCGCGCAGAACGTCCAGGTGGTCAGCCTGAACGAGGTGAACTTCTATTCGGGCACCTGCGCCTACAACTTCGACATGAGCGAGTGGCTGCGATCACTGATGCAGCAGAAGACCGGGATGACGTGGTACATGCAGGCCGTCAACCCGAACGGCGTCGGCAACGTGATCCTGTCATCGTTGCCGCTCGTGTCGGCGAATTCCTTCGTGCTGGACTTCGGCCGCGGCGTCGCACAGGTGGGAGTGCTCGTCGATGGCCGCACGGTGAACCTGTTCTCGACCCACATCGAATACGACAACGCCTCGTGGCGGCCCACCCAGATCGGGGAGGCGATGTGGTGGCTGTCGAATTTCTCCGAGCCCCGAGTATTCATGGGCGACTTCAACACGTGGCAGGACACGCCCGACTACTACTCCCTCGTCGGCTCGTATGTGGACGGCTGGCTGAACGCGGCGTACTCCGGAACGGCGAGTTCCTATAACGGAAGCGGCGCGACGGAAGGTCAATCGCGGATCGACTACATCTTCCTCTCCCCGAACCTGGTGTCGGTCGACGGCGTCGCCGTGCCGTACACGGTCGTCGACGGGGTCAGGCCGTCCGACCACGATCCGGTGGTTGCACAGCTCACGATCAGATAGCGACGTCGAGGTTTCGATCGACTGTTGTCACGATCCTCGCGCTAACCGATCGGCGCGAGCGCAGGCGCGCGCGGGCTTCGTGGACGCTCGGCGACCCGCTCGCAGGCCGTTTCCAGAAGGCGGAATCAACCGTGTCTCCCCGATCTGGTCGCGCAACATCCGGGCGGTCGCCCTCGTTTTTGCTGCGCTCGCGACGACACCCCCGCACCGCTCGGTTCTCAATCGACGATCAGCCGCGGTCCGTACCTGCAGCTCGGCACGCCGACCAGCATGGTCGTGCGCTGGCGGGCCAACTCCCCGAGCGTCGGCCGCGTGCAGTTCGGTCTGTCGCCGGGTGTCGTGGCTGGATCGGCTCAGGAAGCCTCCGCGGGCACCAATGGCATTGCGAACGTCAATTTTCTGCGAGTGGTGCCGTTACCGTGTCGCGCTGATCATGCGCGCATCAACGCTGAACACACTGACAGCGATGTCTGACGGTCGAGCGCGCGTTTTCGCATGTGTTCTCGCAGTCGAGCCTGCTCCGGCGTGTAAGTCTTACAACATCGACGCGTCGTCCGTGGCGCCGATCGCGTCCTTCGTGAAGCGTTGCGGCAGGAAACTCACGCGAATGCGCCGTGGACGAGCATCGGCGTCATCTTTGCGGTGAGCCGAGCCGCAGCACTTCTGCCTGATCGAGGAGAGACGATGCGACGAGTGGTGAGTTGTGTGTGTTTCTGCGCTGCGGCAGCAATGGTGAGCGGACGCCCGACCATTGCAGCGACGTCGGCGCCGTTCACCGGAACGGCGGCAGCGATTCCCGGCACGATCGCGGCGTCCGACTTCGACAACGGCGGGGAAGGAGTCGCCTATCACGACACGACGAGCGGCAACACGGGAGGGGTTTACCGACAGACCGACGTGGATCTCGAGGCCAGCACCGAGGGCGGCTACGACCTGATGAAGGTTCGCGCAGGCGAATGGCTCAACTACACGGTCAACATCGCGAGCGCCGGTTCATACACCGCCACGTTTCGCGTCGCGTCGCGCGGACAGGGCGGAACATTCCACGTCGAGTTCGACGGTACGAATGTCACCGGCGCGATCACGGTCCCGAACACCGGCGGCTGGCAGACATGGCAGAGCGTGTCGACAACCGTGACGCTGTCGGCCGGCACACAGATCGCGCACCTCGTCATGGACTCGAATGGTGCCTCGGGCGGAATCGGAAATCTGGCATCGATGACGTTCATGCAGGCGACGCCGACCGGTTCGACACCATTCACCGGGACTGCCGTGTCGCTGCCCGGCGTCGTTCAGGCAGAGGACTTCGACGACGGCGGCGAAGGGATCGCCTATCACGACGCCACCAGCGGCAACAGCACCGGCGCGTACCGATCGACCGATGTCGACATCGAGCCGGCGGCGTCGGGCGGCTACGACGTGTGCAAGGTCAGGCCCGGTGAGTGGTTGAAGTACAGCGTCAATGTCACGGGGACCGGCAGCTACACTGTCAATTTCCTCGTCGCCTCCCTCGGACAGGGAGGTACGTTTCATCTCGAGATGAACGGCGTGGACGTGACCGGCAGCGTCACCGTGCCCGATACCGGTGGCTGGCAGAACTGGCAGACGGTCAGCCGAACGGTGTCGCTCACGGCGGGACCGCAGATCGCACGGCTGGTGATGGACACCATGGCCGCGTCGGTCGGCAACTTCGATTCGATCGAGTTCGTGGCCGGAACTCCGACGCCGGCGCCGACACCGACGGGCGGAACGATCAATGTTCCCGCCGGAGGCGATCTGCAGGCCGCGATTGATGCGGCGCAGCCCGGCGACACGATCGTGCTCGATGCGGGCGCCACGTATCCCGGCAGCTTCATACTGCGGGCCAAGGGCGGCAGCAGCTTCATCACGATCCAATCGTCCGCCCCCGCATCGAGCGTGCCGCCTGACGGTGTCCGAGTCACGCCCGCCAACGCCGGTCAGCTCGCGAAAGTGGAAGGCGGCGTCGCGGGCATGGCGGCATTCATCACCGAGCCCGGCGCGCATCACTATCGGCTCCTGCTGCTCGAGATCGTCAGCACCTACGCCGAAAATCAGATCGTCGAGGTCGGCGGCTACGGCCTGAACACGTTTGACGACGTGCCGCACGACCTCGTCTTCGATCGCTGCTACATCCACGGCGATCCGGCGAACGGGGCGAAACGCGGAATTCTGCTGAACGCGGCGGCGACGTCGGTGATCAATTCGTACATCTCGGACATCAAGTCGGCGGAGAGCGACTCGCAGGCGATCGGCATCTCGGACGGGCCGGGGCCGTTCACGATCGCCAACAACTACCTCGAGGCGAGCGGGGAGAACGTCATGATCGGCGGATCGGATCCGTCGATTCCGTACCTCGTGCCCTCGGACATCACCATCTCTGGCAACACGATTCGGAAGCAGCCGGGCTGGGTCTATGAAGGCTGGATCGTCAAGAATCTGATTGAGTTCAAGAACGCACAACGCGTCACCATCGACGGCAACCTGATCGAGTACTGCTGGGCGGCGGAACAACAGGGCTATGCGTTCATGATCACGCCGGTGAACCAGGACGGCGGCGCACCGTGGGCGATGGTGCAGCACCTGCAGTTCACCAACAACGTCGTCCGTCACGTGGCGTCAGTAGCCGACGTGCTGGGCATCGCGCCGAACACATGGACCGTGACGAACGACGTGGTGTTCCAAAATAATCTGTTCCTCGACGTCAGCAGCGCGAACTGGGGCGGCGCCGGCGTGATGTTGACGGCGGACGGCGGACAGAACATCGTGTTCGATCACAACACGTTGTTTACCGATGGCACATCGGTGGTGTTTGCTGACGACCCGCCGACAACGGGCTTCGTCTTCACCAACAACGTCGTGCCCGACAACGCCTGGGCGATCATGGGATCGAACGCGAGCCCGGGCAACGGTACGATTGCGATGTATTTCCCCGGTGCGATTGTGGCGGCGAACGCCTTCATCCAGGGAAGCGCTGGCGGCTATCCGATTGCCAACTACTTCCCTGCGAGCTGGAACGACGTCGGGTTCTCGAACCTCGCGGGTGGGGACTACCGGTTGTCGGCGTCGAGCCCGTACGTGAACGCGGCTACCGACGGAGGGCCAATCGGATACGCGGGTCCGATCGTCCAGTAGCGCGGCAGGACGGGCGGGACGGGCGGGCGCTGTCCCTCCTGCCCCTCCTGCCCTTCCTGCCGTACGATGCGTCTTGCGCGGCGGCCACGCCCTCGATGTCCGAACTCATCAGCGCGCTCCTCTCGATTGACGGTCTCCTGATCGGCCTGGCCTGCGGCATCGCATGGCTCTGGATTGCGTCGCGATCGCGGGCAGCGCGCTGGGCGCTCACGGGTCTGCTGATCGTCTACCTGTCACTGAGCGTCCACGCCATCGCGCGCGTCATCAGCGCACCGCTCCGGCATGGGTTCCACAGCTTTTCGATGAGTGACGCTCCTCCGGCTCCGCGCGCGATCGTGGTGCTCGGCGCGGGCGCCCGCACTGTGCACGGCCGCACGCAGATGCTCGGCGTTCTGACGCTGGACGGCGCCGCCCGCGTCCTCGAGGCCGCTCGCGTTTACCGCCTGCTGGAGGGCACCTGGATCGTCAGCTCTGGCGGCCCGCCGGAAGGGCTCGCCATGCTGCCAGAGTCTGACGTGATGCGTCAGGCCCTTCTGCAACTCGGCATTCCCGACTCGATGATCCTTCTCGAATCGGAGTCCAAGGTGACGCGTGACGAGGCGATCGTCACGGCACAGATCCTTGGTCAACGCGGCATCACGTCGTGCGTCGTCGTCACCTCGGACATACACATGCGTCGCGCGCTTGCGACGTTCCGACGGGTGGGGCTGCATGCGGTCCCCGCCATTGTGGTCAATCCAATCTCGATGGAACACCCGTCGAGGCGGTGGGTACCAACCCAGCAGGCGGTGGAGTTTTCGCAGGAGGTCATTCACGAATACATCGGGCTGGCCTGGTATCGCCTCCGTGGCTGGATATAGGCGGCCTGGTGCCGGCCGCGTCGCCTGCTCAGCTCAGCCAAACGTGCTGATGAGGACGCAGTTCATCTGAAGAGCGCATCGGTTACTGTTTTTATGGCCGACGTCTGCCATTGACGGGACCGTTCTAGTGGCGAGCGACATGCACGTGCAGATCTTTGACTGGTCCGTTCATTGCACCAGCGGAGCGCCGTGGCCCGACCTCATCCGCCAGATGTATCGGTAGTCGTCAGCACCCACAACCGATCCGCTGTTCTGGCGCGCGCGCTCGATTGTCTTACCCGTCAGATAGTTCCCCCGAATCTCGAATACGAAGTCATCGTCGTCGACAACGCGTCGACCGACGAGACCCAAGGTACGGTCGACTCGTTCAGCGCGATTGCCGGAAACGTGCGCTACGTCCGCGAGCCGCGGCTCGGTGTGTCGTACGGGCGCAACACCGGCGTCGATGCCGCGCGTGCGCCGATCATCGCGTTCACCGACGACGACAACGTCGTCGGGAATCGCTGGGTCGCGACGATCAAGGCGCTCATGGACGCGCACCCTGATGCGTGGGCCGTCGGAGGACCGATTCGAGCGGAATGGCCGAACGAGGTACCGGAGTGGCTCGATAGCCGGCACTGGCCGCCGCTCGCGATTCTGGATTACGGCGACCAGAAGTTCTACACCAGCGTGCGAGATCCGCGCTGCCTCCTGACCGCGAATCTCGCGTTCCGCAAGGCGGTGTTCGAGCGCATCGACGGCTTCTCGGCAGAGTTCCCGCGATGCCAGGATCACGAGCTGCTGGTCCGGATGTGGCGCGCGGGTGGCCGCGCGTTGTACGCGCCCGAGCTCGTCGTCGGCGCGACGATCCCTCAGGAGCGACTCACCAGACGCTACCATCGGCGTTGGCACGCCCGGCACGGTCGGTTCTCGGCTCAGATGCGTAACGAGGAGCTGCTCGCTCGTGACGGTGGTCTTCGCCCTGAACCGCTGACTGGTACCTACCTGTTCGGGGCGCCGTCACATGTCTACGCCGAACTGTTCCGCGCGTTATGGAGTGCTCTCATCACGCGGATTCACGGCGATCAGTCGGCGGCGCTGCGCCGGTGGTATCACGCCGTGTACCTCGCTGCATACATCCAGCGCACGGTCACCCAGTATCAGCCGACGGGCCGTCAGATCGTTGTCGATCCCTTGCGCTTCGCGATCGCGCATCTGCGGCGCGAGGCGGCGGGCGTGAACCTGTCCCTCACGAGATTGCTGTTCGTCCATGTTCTTCTCGCCGTCTTGATAGGCGGATCGTTTTACGACATTTATACCGGCCGCGAGCACTGGCCCTTGTCGCCGTACCCGATGTTTTCGATCGTCGAGCCGGAAGCCTCGCTGCGGTGCCTCCGGATCGTCGGCGTGCCGGCTGGCACTGGCCAGGAGATTACGCTCCTCGACAACGATCTAATCTTCCCGTTCGACCAATGCCGTCTGACGAGCGCGTTGTCCCGCACCTATACGGACCCCGCCCGCCGCAACAACATCCACGGGCAGCTGCGCGACTGCCTCGATCGCTATGAGGAGCGGCGGCGCGCCGGGCTGCACGACGGGGCACCCCTCGAGGGCGTCCGCTTGTACGAGATGCGATGGACACTGCAGCCCGACGCAGCCAATGTGACTACGCCGGACTCGCGTCAGCTCATAGACGCGGTCTATCTCGCATCCGCCAGTGCGGTTTTTTGACGAGCGCACGTGATCTCCCTCTGGTCTCGTTTCTGGTTCACCCCGTCGTCGCCGGTTGATCTCGGCGTCGGGCGGCTGTTCTTCTTCGCGGGTGTGTTCGCCACGTACGCGACGGAGGACTTCAGCGCGTGGGGTGGGGTGTCGGACGCTTTCTGGCTGCCGCTGCCCCTGTTCACCCTCCTTCACCTGAAACCGCTGGCGCCCGACGTGCTCGCCGTGCTGCAAGTTGTATGGCGTGCCGCCCTCTTGTTGAGCGCAGTTGGCCTCTTCACGCGGGCGAGCATGGTCGTCGCCAGCCTGCTCGGCGTTTATCTCCTCGGCCTGCCACACAACTTCGGGCAGACCTATCACTTCGACGCGGTGCTCGTCATCGCGATGTGCATCCTTGCGTGTTCGCAGGCGGCCGATGCCTGCTCGATCGACGTGCTGTTGCGAGATCACCCGGCGCCGAGGCGGAGCGGCGAGTATGCGTGGCCAATCCGCGCAATCTGGGTTGCGGTGTCGCTGGTGTTCTTTGCCGCGGGTCTGGCGAAACTGCGCTACGGCGGCCTGGCATGGATCACGTCCGGTAATATGAGCATTCTGCTGACACGCGCGCTGTATCACGTGTCGGACGCCGATCCCCTCACAAGCGCGGGGCTGTGGATTGCCGCGCATCACTGGCTCGCAAGTGCCGTCGCTGCGGCAGCCGTCACGACGGAGGTCTCGTTTCCTGCAGCGCTGATTAGCCGCCGTGCGCGGATGGTGCTGGTGCCGGCGGCCATTGCCATGCTGGTTGCTATTCGCCTGCTCATGGGACCGACATTTGGAGGCTTCCTGATCGTCAATGTCTTCTGGGTACCATGGTGTGCCCTCGTAGTGCGGGCCGAGACGTGGGGCATCGTGCGACGACGTGCCGCGACGAAACCCGCAGCTGTCGACAGTCAATCGGCGCCCGCGCCCCAGTCGTCCCACTCTTCGTTTGACAGCCATCACTCCATAACACATTAGAGTGCCGCAAATCAGCACAGTGACGACATAACGGCTGCCGGTCACACT
>Ga0066903_100005199_pt1 | contig 11232 bp, 14 predicted proteins | sample PanSoiMetaGPlot1_FD_67491 | JGI IMG/M metagenome (GOLD analysis project Ga0066903, IMG submission 67491) | Tropical forest soil microbial communities from Panama analyzed to predict greenhouse gas emissions - Panama Soil - Plot 1 (version 2) | ecosystem: Environmental > Terrestrial > Soil >...
GCCGTGCGCGCTGCCCTGCGCCGCGCCGAGGAGGAAATCCTGCGGGACCATGTATCGCACTGCGTCGACCACGCGATCAAGAGCGGCAACAAGGCCGATCAGCGGCGTAAGGTTGCCGAACTCATGGATGTGATGGGCCGCGCCGCTCGGTAACGCTTTCAGTCCCCGAGCCTCCCGGCACATACCGCTCAGCTCACCACTGTTCTGGCAGACTTTGTTACTGCACACTGGAGGCTTGGCCCTCTGTGCGCCCAGGTGATCGATGGAATTGCCGCCTCTGCTGCGTCGAGCCGTCGACCGGGCATTGAACGGCACGACGATTGCCGAACTCGCTTCCGCGGCAGCCGTCCTGTCACAGCGCTATCGGGAAGAGCAACGCGACGGCAAGTTTCACGTCGGAAGTGATCGAGACGCACTCGCCTACCTGGCAGTCCGCCTGCCAGCGACATACGCTGCGGTTCGCACAAGCTTTGCAGCAATTGCCGAGGTCCGCCCGGATTTTGCGCCGAAAACCGCGCTCGATGTCGGCGCCGGCCCGGGGACCGCACTCTGGGCCGCGGCGGATTGCTGGCCAGCTCTCGCCGATGCATTACTCGTGGAAGCAAGCCCGATCTTTCGGGCATATGGAGAGCGGCTCGCCGTGGATGCTCATCTGCCGCATGTCACCTGGCGCATTGCGGATGTCGTTGTTGATGCCATCGATTGCTTACCGTGCGATTTGGTCACTTTGGCCTACCTGCTGAACGAACTCGGCCCGGAGGTTCGACAGCTGGTCGTGGAGCGGTTCTGGCGGTTGACCGCAGACACCCTCGTGATCATCGAACCGGGAACGCCGGCGGGCTGGCAGCGCATCCTCGCCGCGCGCCGTCAGCTCATTGAGGCCGGCGCTCATGTGATCGCGCCGTGTCCACATGCATTTTCCTGTCCGCTGCAGCCGCCGGACTGGTGCCACTTTGCCCAACGCGTCGCCCGCTCTCGCCTCCATCGGCAGGCCAAGAGCGCGGAGGTTCCCTGGGAAGACGAGAAATTCAGCTACTTGGCGATCTCACGAAAGCCAGCAACGACCGTCGGCGCGCGCGTTATTGCCCGTCCCCGCAAAGGGAGCGGTCGTGTCACCCTAAAGCTGTGCCGTCCCGACGGAACGGCTGGCGAACAATTGTTCTCGCGCCGCGAGGGCGCGCCATTCAAGCGGGCCTCCCGCAGCGGTTGGGGCTCTTCGTTTTGATGGGCTGCATCGATCGCCGCGGCAGGCGCCCGCAACCGCTCTGCCTCAGCGCCAGAACGCTCTCACCGGGCTGTCTCGCCTCCGCGAGCGGGGGCGGGAGTAACAGTTGGCTGACAGGCCGATGCGGGCCGAAACGCCTCTTGGCCGATCCCCTAGGCGTATTTTTTTCTCGCCAGCGCGACGCCCTGGCCGAGCGCCATCAGTTTCGCGTCCGCTGTGTCCCGCCGCATCGGGGCCATGCCGCAATTGGTGCAGGCGATGATCTTCTGTTTCGGCACGAACTTCATGACTTCGCCGATAACCTGGGCCACCTGCTGCGGCGTCTCGACCTTGTCGGTCGCAACGTCGATCACGCCGATCAGCACATCCTTGCCGTTGAGCAACGACAGGAGCTTGAGCGGAACGTGTGAATGGATGCACTCGACCGAAACCTGATCGATGCGGCTTTTGGCGAGAGCGGGAAAAATCTGCTCGTATTGCCGCCATTCGCTGCCGAGCGAATTCTTCCAGTCGATGTTGGCCTTGATGCCGTAGCCGTAGCAGATGTGGACGGCGGTGGTGCACTTAAGCCCATCGATGGCGCGATGCAGCGCCTCGATGCCCCAGCCGGCGACTTCGCCCATAAAGACGTTGAAAGCCGGCTCATCGAACTGGATGACGTCCACGCCGTCCTTTTCCAGCGCGCGCGCTTCCTGGTTAAGCAGGCTGGCGAAAGCCATCCCCATCTTGATTTTGTCGCCGTAGTGCGCGTCGGCGATCGTGTCGGAAATCGTCATCGGCCCCGGCAACGTGATCTTGAGCTTGTGTTTGGTGTGGGCGCGCGAGAAGCGTGCTTCCGTCTGATGCACGCGGCCCTTAAGCTTCAGTTCCCCACGCACCACCGGCACCATCGCCTTGTAGCGATCGGCGCGGATTCCCATTTCGACTTTGTGCGCGAAGTCGATGCCGTCGACGAATTCCAGAAAGCCGTGCACGAAATGCTGACGCGACATCTCACCGTCGCACACGATGTCGATGCCGGCATCTTCCTGCCACTTGATTGCAAGCAGGGTGGCATCGAGCTTCGCGGCGGCCAGTTCGTCGCCTTGCTGCCGCCACTGGGGCCATAGCTTGTTCGGCTCGGCAAGCCAGGACGGCTTCGGCAAACTGCCGGCGATAGTGGACGGAAACATCATGCTAACTGGCTCTCATAGCGCCCAGGCGCGCGCCAACTATAAAGCCAATCATAACGCGCGCGCAGTTTTTCTCCGCCCATTGCCCGCATTGCGAGGTTGCGGGCGAGTGCTTCCGGGCCCGTCAGCCCGTAGATGCGTCCTTGACGACGAGAAAACTGTTGGGCGCGACCGGTGCGGTGCCAGCGCGCGCCTTCGTAGGCGCGCACCGCGTCTGATGGGTCGTCCAGGTATTTGTCGAGCATGTCGGCGAGCACCGCCGCATCTTCGATCGCCATGCCGGCACCCTGCGCCAAGAAGGGCAGCATCGGGTGGGCGGCGTCCCCGATCAGCGTCACGGGGAGTTTCGCGCCCCGGAAGGGCTCCCTGCGGTCATAGAGCGCCCATTTCAGCCATCGGTCGGGGATCGAGATTAGCGCACGTGCTTTGTCGGACCACGCCCAGCGCGAAAAATGACGGAGGATTTCCGATCGGTCGCCGACGGCCGACCAGCCTGCCGCGTTCCACTCATCGTGAACGATGCCGACAATATTGATGAGATTGCCGGCCTTGACTGGATAGTGCACGAGATGTGCATCGTGGCCGAGCCACAGATGCACCAGCGGCTGGCGAAATTCCTCCGGCACCGCGTCGGCCGGAACAAGAGCGCGCCAGGCCGTGCGGTGACGAAATGCAGGTGCCGGCCGGTGCATCCTTGCGGCAACCGTCGACCAGATGCCGTCGGCACCAATCAGCACAATGCCGCGCTCGTCGAGCACCTGAGGGCCGCGCCGGCCGAGTACGCTGACGCCGTTGGTGTGCGCGGCGAATTCCTCAAGCCGGGCGCCGAGCTCGAGCTTGACGTCTAGCTCCCTTCGCACGGCGTCGGCGAGAACAAATTGCAGGTCGCCGCGATGGACTGACCAATAGGGCGCACCAAAGCGGCGCTCCATCTCTTCGCCAAGTGGAATACGAAGGATTTCACGGGCGCCGCCAGACATCACCCGGATTGCTCGCGGTGTGACCGCGACCGGTGCCAGGCGCTCACGCAAGCCGAGTGCTATCAAAACGCGGCTTGCGTTCGGCGATAACTGCAGGCCGGCGCCGGTCTCCTCAAGCTTCTCCGCCTGCTCGAACACGGTCACCCGCATGCCGGCGCGCGCGAGCGTCAACGCTGCGGTCAACCCGGCAATGCCGGCTCCGGCGACGATGACATGTCGCGCGGGCGCCATGGCCAAAAGCTCCGAAAGGGATCAGGCGGCGGCAGACAGCGGCAACGCGCACTCGGGCGGGTTCGCCGCGTACGAATCCAGCTTCGAATTGCAGCGATAAAGTGTTGAACAATAGGGGCAGATGATCTCTTTGTTTTCACCCATATCGAGGAAAACATGCGGATGGTCGTAGGGTGGTGTCGCGCCAACGCACATGAATTCCCTGGCTCCGATCTCGATGACCGCGACGCCCAGGTCGTTTTGAAAGTGGGGGACGACGTGTTCCGCCATGGAAACTCCTCAGTGTGCCGCGCTCGACGGCAATTTTCCGAGGGCACCATAGCGAGGCGGAACTGCAATGCCTAGCTCAATTGCGCGGATATTGACGCATTGCCGCTGAAACGCCTTGGTTATCGGGCACAGCGATTCGGGCAATCACCTGCCATTGCCGATTGCAAGTTTTTGAAGATTCGGAACCGAGAATTGAAAATCTCGCAGCAAAACAACTTATCCTTTCGACCGATCGGGCTGGCCTTGGTGGCGGCAGCATTGCTCGCCGCCATTGCGGCCTATGTCGTACCGCGTGCAGCCGATGTGGTTGTCAGCCTCGACGATCCCAGCCGCATCGCCAGCAATGCGCTGGCGAACAAGCTTGATGCCGCGGTGGCCCGGCAAGAAATCGAAGCCGCGCTCGCTGCCGATGATGCCGATCTCGCCCAGAGCTTTGTCGATCTTGCAGCCAGCCGGGGCATGCACATCGATGATCCCGCCCTGCTGGAGAGGGTGAAAAACGCGACCGCCGAAGCGGCTACCGTTCGGCACAAGGCGAAGAGCTTCGCACGAGGTCTTATCGGCGGGGAGCCGGACGACATGGCTGCTCTCGCCGGCACCGCCGTCGGCGATCTTTTCGTGTTTGGCGACGTCCGCGATGCCATGCGCGAGGGGATGCGGCTGGCGACGGGGCAGAAGGCCGATGAGCTCGTGCTCGGCCTTGCCTCCGCCGGAATTGCGATCACGGCTGCAACTTATGTCACGTTCGGCGCTGCCGCGCCTGCTCGTGCCGGATTGACGCTGATGAAAGTCGCGCGCAAGACCGGCAGCCTTGGAAGCGAACTCGCCGGCAGTCTTGGCCGCATGGTGCGGAAGGCCGGCTTTTCAGAGCCAGCAGTGGCCGCGCGCGCCGGGCGCGATGTCGCGAAGGTCGAGCGTGCTGGCGGATTGCTGAATTTTGCGAGTGATCTCGGCCGTGTGCAAAAAGCCGCTGGCGGCCGCGCGGCATTCGATAGCCTGAAGATCGCGAAAGAGCCAGGCGACATCACCCGCGTTGCCAAACTGGCTGAAAAAGAGGGAAGCCGTACGCGCGCGATCCTGAAGATTGCCGGTCGAGGCGCGATCATGCTTGCCGCCTTCGCTCTGGACGCAAGCGTCTGGCTGATGGGCGCGCTGTTTGTCCTGTTCGGTTTTGTTTCCGCGCTCAAGAATGCGACCGAGCGGGCAGCCTTGAGATTCTTTCGCCGCCGTAGGGAGAAGCGCAGGCGCGCACAAGCGCAGCCGATTGCCGGGGCGCTGGCCCACAGCTAAAAAAGCGCGCATGCCAAGTTTCCGGAACGGCGAAGTCGAGATTGCCTATCTCGACGAGGGTGAGGACGAGCCGATCGTGCTGGTCCACGGCTTTGCTTCCACCAAGGAGACGAATTGGGTGCAACCCGGCTGGGTGACGACGCTCACGCGTGCCGGCCGTCGCGTGATCGCGCTCGACAACCGTGGTCACGGCGATTCGACCAAGCTCTACGAGCCTAGCGCCTATCACAGCGCTACGATGGCCGAGGATGTCCGTGCTCTGCTCGATCACCTGGCAATCGAGCGTGCCGACGTGATGGGCTATTCGATGGGCGCGCGCATCACGGCGTATCTAGCCCTCAATCATCCCACCCTCGTGCGATCCGCGATTTTTGGCGGTCTCGGCATCCGGCTCGTGGAAGGCGTCGGTCTCCCCGAGAGTATCGCCGAAGCGCTGGAGGCGCCGTCGCTTGCCGATGTGCAAGATGCGAACGGTTACCTGTTCCGCAGTTTCGCGGAGCAAACTAAATCGGACCTGCGCGCGCTCGCGGCTTGCATCCGCGGTTCGCGTCAGGTCATGAGCCGCGCCGAGGTAGGCGGCATTCGCGTGCCGGTATTGGTTGCCGTAGGCACGAAAGATCTGATTGCCGGAAACGGCCATGAGCTGGCTGCGATTATTCCAGGCGCGCGGACCCTCGATATACCCGATCGAGACCATATGTTGGCTGTCGGCGACAAGGTCTACAAAGCCGGCGTTATCGATTTCCTTGACCAACGCGGATGAGCTATGCGCGGAACGCTGGTGCGGATTCTCTTTGCAACCTTGAAATTGTGCTAAAAGGTCTACGTAAGGGAGCCTAGAGGTGGAGAACCTGGATATGGCTCAATTTAAAGCGCGCCCTACACGGGGCCTCGATAAAGTCGATCCGGTCTGGGCACGCATCCGAAATGAAGCGGAGGAGGTCGCGCGCCGCGAGCCGGAGCTCGCAACCTTTATCTACGAGAACATTCTTCATCATGACTCTCTCGAAGCGGCGATCGCTCACCGCGTCAGCCAGCGGCTCGCCCATGCCGACGTTTCGGCTGATCTGATCCGCCAGGCCTATGATGACGCGCTCGAAGATCAGCCGACGCTTGGTGAAGCTTTTCGCGCCGATATCGTCGCGACCGTCGACCGCGATCCGGCGACCAGCCGGTTCATTGAGCCGGTGCTTTACTATAAAGGCTTCCACGCGATCCAGACGCATCGTCTGGCTCACTGGCTCTATGGCAGGGGCCGCAAGGATTTCGCGCTCTATCTGCAGAGCCGCGCGTCCTCGGTGTTTCAGTGCGATATCAACCCGGCCGCCACGATCGGTCGCGGAATCTTCCTCGATCATGCAACTGGCCTGGTGGTCGGAGAGACTGCGGTCATCGAGGATGACGTTTCAATCCTGCACGATGTCACGCTCGGCGGCACCGGCAAGGAGCACGAAGACCGCCATCCAAAGATTCGCCGCGGCGTGATGATCGGCGCCGGTGCCAAGATCCTCGGGAATATCGAGGTCGGTCATTGCGCGCGTATTGCCGCGGGCTCGGTTGTCATCAAGCCGGTACCGAACAATGTTACAGTCGCTGGCGTGCCGGCAAAAGTGGTAGGCGAGGCAGGTTGCCCGGAGCCTTCGCGCGCCATGGACCAGATGCTTTACGGGGTCATGCTCGACGGCTGAGGGTTGAATTCGAGTAGTGCTTGCGCCGGGCTGTCCGATCGGGCAAGGAGACGGTGTCACAGGACACGAGCGGAGCAGCCCGGTGGACGTCCAGGAAGTCAGGAAGCTCGACGGCTACATGAAGAAGCTGTTCGGCAATTCGCAAATTCGCGTCGTGCCGAAGGGCTCCGATCTCGCCGAGATTTTCGTCGGAGAGGATGATCTCGGTGAGCTTACTGTGGACGATGAGGATGGCGAGCGCTCCTACAATTTCAGGATGGTCATCCAGGTCGGCAATGATCCCAGCATCCAGCCAGTGCCGACTCTTACCGCCTACCTTCGCCGGAAATTCGACAACGAAAGCATCCGCGTGGTCACGCGTCCCAAGAAGGCGGATTCGCTGGAAGTCTATATGGGCGAAGAATTCATCGCCGTCCTGTTCCTAGAAATCGAGAAAGGTCGACGATCCTATATCCTCGAGCTGCCGATTCTTGACGTCGATCTGGTAGATTAAAGAGCCAGCGCGGCAATGACTGTAAATGACTGTACTCGTCGCCGGGCTTGTCCCGGCGATCGCACTTTTGCGACGCATTGCCATGCAAATCGGGATGGCGGGGACATGTCCGGCCATGGCGAAGGAGAGGCCTTAGTTCGCCGGATGCAAGCGCGCAAGCAGTTTGTCGACATTACCGGCGACCGTTTGCCAATCGGTCAGCCAATCGCGCGGAAAGCGGAACGTGATATCGGCATTGTCGATGCGGCGTTCGAGCAGACAAACGCCCGAATTGGTGACGCCCTTGCGTGAGCAGCGTGCCAAAAAATGCTCCGGCGCATTCGACTCGAAGACGAGATCGTCGCCGTTGTAGGGTGTGTCGTTACGAAAGCCGCGGAACGTAAGTCCGGGCGGCCCCGCAACCGGCTCCGCGACCAGGTATCGCGGATAGATCGTTTGCACGCGCTCCATTAAGGGCAGCGTCATTTCCCCCGACAAGATCGTGACAAACAGGCGTTCATTCGGATCGATCGGTGCACCGACTGTTGGCGTGGTAGCGGGATCCGGCGGTACAAGGCTTGGCCATAAATAAGAAAGATCGACGCGTTCATGCGCACCGGCACGGCGCTGGACACTCATGCGGATCGCGGCCGGCTCGATGTTGAAGGTGGTTCCCGAAATCACGACCGGCACAGTGGGTGCATCAAGCGCGACCGGCGCATCGGGCCATCGTGGCCACAGCACGTAGGCGACATAGGCCGTGGCGGTGACGACCACGCAGGCGAACAGCAAAAGCGGCGCCAGCAGCGGGCTGGGCCTCAACCAGCGGCGTCGACGGGGCGTGCGCCGGGACGGCAGACTGCGCTCGTGCGTGAGAGTGGCCAATTCCTAATCCTAGCGCGCGAATCGGGCGGATTATGCCACGGCACAGGTCGTCAGCGACCCCGCCAGGGTCGTTTACCTTTTGGTAAGGATTGGCTGGCGCCCGTTCGGCCCTTTTGCAACAGATGGCCTCGGGTCTTGCGTTGAGGTCGCAATGAGCGCGGAATCAGTTGAAATGTTGTTCGCGCTGGCGTTCGGCTTTGCTGTTGCCGGAATGTGCAGTTCCGGCTACCGGGTTTTCACCAGCCGTCTGCCGAGTTTCAGCCAACTCACGCTCGGCCCCGGTGCGGAGGCCCTCGCTGCCATCCCGGTGCTGATCATTTCTGCTCCCTTCCTGATCATGCGCAATACTATTCTTGGCCGGCGGCTCGAGAACCGCCGCTTCGAATTCGTATTTCTTGCCACGTTGATCGCCGGCTTCTGGAGCCTGATGTCGGGCCTTGTCATGGTGATGACCCTGCAGGCATGCGGTTTCCTGCTGGTCTGACCACTTTCCACGTCCCGTGAGTTCAGGCATGTCATTCCGGCGCGCGAGCAAAGCGCCGCGCCTAAGGCGCGCCTTGATAATGACGGTGGAGACGGAGAACGCCGCCATGCCTTTTTACAAGCTCGACGGACAGGCCCCGGAAGTTCCCGGGGAGGGTCGGTACTACGTTGCAGAGACCGCCGTACTGATCGGCCGAGTACGCCTGAAGGCCGAAGCCAGCGTGTGGTTCGGTTCGGTCTTGCGCGGAGACAATGAATGGATCGAACTCGGCGAAAGATCTCAGGTCCAGGACAACGCCACGCTCCACACCGATCCAGGATTTCCGCTGACCATCGGCAGCAACTGTGTCATCGGTCACAACGTCATCCTGCACGGTTGCACCGTTGGAGACGATTCATTGATCGGCATGGGCGCGATCATGCTCAATGGCGCAAAGATTGGGAAAAATTCGCTGGTCGGCGCGGGCAGCGTCGTCACCGAGGGCAAGACTTTTCCCGACAATTCGCTGATCGTCGGTGCGCCCGCACGCCTGATCCGCACGCTTGATGAAAAAACCGCTGAGATGATTCGCGACGGCGCGGACATCTATGTCCGACGCTGGAAGCAATATGCTAAGGGGCTGCTGAGGGTGGGCTAGGGTCTCAAGCAGCTATCTTCTTGCTGTCGACCTGCGGCGGGATGCGAAACGCGATCGAAATCCGGTTCCAGGTGTTGATGGCCGCTGCTGCTGCGGTAAGGTCGACAATCTCTTTCTCCGAAAAATGCTTGCGCACTTCGTCGAAAACTTCATCCGGAACGTGGTCTTTCGTCACGAGCGTGATGGCCTCGATCCAGGCCAGGGCGGCCCGCTCGCGCGAGCTGTAGATCTGAGCGTCGCGCCAGGCCGACAGCAGGTGCATCCGTTCATCCGTCTCGCCGACCTTGCGGGCGTCGCGCGTATGCATCGCAAGGCAAAAGGCGCAGCCATTGATCTGCGAGGCGCGGATCTTGATGAGATCGCGCAACTTGGCATCCAGGCCGGACTGATCAACATAGGTCTGCAGTGCGGCGACTGCCTTGTAGGCGGCCGGGCTGACTTTGGTGACATCAATTCGTTGCATGTGAACCTCGCTCTGCCCCTAGAAAGCCCTTGTGCACGTATGCACGCAAAAGGTGCCGCCAGTCTGACGGCTTCGTGACTATCATGTGGGCAATGGAACGGTGGCGAGGTTCCGGACGCGAGGCTGCATTTCAGCGGGTGTGTGCAAAATCAGACGGTTAGACGCGTCGGCACACGCCGATTGTCAGACGCCGATTGGATAAAATAATTGAAGCGGACCGATTGTGAATCACCGGTTGGGCTGCGAGATCGTGTATAGCGTCAGCCGGATCAGGATGAAAAGCTTTTTCGTCTGGCTCGTTAGTCGATCTGCAATTGACGAACTCAGACAGATCCCCGCCAGCGAATGCGTTCATATCTTTACGCACCAAGCCTGGCAGCGTCGCGCGAGGTTTTGACGAGACTGGGAGCGCGGAGTTTAGGGAATCGGAGTTTTCAAGTTAGGACGCACCCACGCAGTCCTTGATGTTTTGATAAGCTTTCCAAGCTCAATCAGACCACCAGCACGAGCTTTTTTTGGCGTCTCAAATGATTCCGCCGACGTTTGGATAGGCATGCCATTCGCTGTAATTACCCAGCGATGACGCCCTGCATGAATAGCACAAGGCCGAGTGGTCAACACGTACGCCGGTGGAAATCTATGGGCCATTCTGCGAAAGCCGGATCAGTCTGCGGGCTGTAACTGCAAAACCTCATTCCGACAGCGATCTTGTCACTTTTCTGAAAAGGATATTTGCCCCCAGGTATGCAACCAAGAGCGCTAAAACAGCCAAACTGCTGCTGGAAAGCCAATAATCGCCGCCCAGATAACCGGCCACCAGACCGGCAAACAGAACCGCAATCAGCGCAATTAACACGTCGGCGAGAAATATTACGAGTCGCTCCAGTCCTCTAATTCGCCTTTGGAGCACAGCTGACTTGCTGGCAGTCTCCTGTTGATACTGCCCCAGATGCAGGCAATACTGATCAATAAGCCGCTCAACATGATCGATACGGCTTTCCAAATTCACGATCTCGCCAGGCTTACGAGCGCCGATTTGTCGCTCGAGGAAAGCAAGGCGCGCACCTAGATCAGCCGTGGTCATATTGATGACCCCATGTCACGAACAATGCTGAAATAACAACAGGCTGTTTCCAGCCGATTAACGTCTAGTTTGTCGCTGAGATTAATTTGGGCGGCGGGTAAGCACACACCAATTTACGGTGAGTCTAGATGAAGACCCGCACAGTGTGCCGCACGAACGCAGCTGTGCAGCGTCATCGCCCAAAGAGTTCTGATCTCATCGGGGTAACCGAGTGTGTCTGGATTCAGGCACGGTCTTCGAACAAGCTGACCCATGCCCGCTTTGGAGTCATTTCCAACATTGCTCGGATTTCTTGAGGTCTGCTTTAACCCGAAATCGGTCATCCGTTGGTCAACTATTCTAGGGTGAGGG
>Ga0066903_100005200_pt1 | contig 11232 bp, 3 predicted proteins | sample PanSoiMetaGPlot1_FD_67491 | JGI IMG/M metagenome (GOLD analysis project Ga0066903, IMG submission 67491) | Tropical forest soil microbial communities from Panama analyzed to predict greenhouse gas emissions - Panama Soil - Plot 1 (version 2) | ecosystem: Environmental > Terrestrial > Soil >...
ATTCATTTCGCCAGGATGTGCGCGTTGGCTTACGCGTATTGTTCAAAGAAAAGTCGTTTTGCTTTTTGGCGACGCTTGTCCTCGCCCTCGGCATTGGCGGGGCGACCACGCAATTCACCGTGGTCAATGCCATCATACTGCGTGGGTTTTCGTTTCCACATCCGGAACAACTGGTCAGCTTTGGGCTGATCGACCCCAAGGCGACCGCGCAAAACAATAATTTCGGCAACGGGAATATTCCGACGGCCCAGGATTACGAAGACATTAAAGCGGCCCAGAAGTCATGCTCGATGACCGCTGGCTACTTAAGCGGATCGACTATCAACGTCACTTATAAGAACAATCCGCAGCGATACACCGGCGGTTACATCACGGAAGATTTGTTCAAAATCGTCGGAGTCGCACCGGTTTTGGGCCGCGACTTCACCGCCGAAGACAACAAGCCGGGCGCGGAGAAAACGCTCATTCTGGGTGACGAAATCTGGCGGCGCGATTTCAACGCCGACCCGAACATCATTGGACAAGGGGTTCGCGTTAACGGCAAAGCTGCAACCATCGTTGGGGTCATGCCGGCCGGCTTCAAGTTCCCTTTCTCCGAGGAACTTTGGACCCCTCTATATAATGAGTTCCCGGTCACGCCTCGTGGGGACCTGCGGCTTGGGGCGAACAATAACGCACCTGCCGTTGTGGGCAGGCTCAAACCGGGCGTCACGCTCGATCAGGCGAACGCGGAAATGATCGCGATCGCGAAGCACCTGGCGGAGGACAACCCGAAGACCAATCAGAATTTTACATCCGCGAGCGTCCAGCCGCTGCTGAATGCGTTCACTTTCGTTGGGTTGAGACAAACTGTTTGGGCAATGCTGGCCGCGGTCATCCTCGTGTTGATGATCGCGTGCGTGAACGTGATGAATATGCAATTCGGCCGCGCCGCGCTGCGGGCTAAGGAACTGGCAATTCGCGGAGCGCTTGGAGCAACCCGGTGGCGACTTGTTAGGCAAATGTTGACTGAAAGCCTGGTAGTAGCGGTATTTGGCGCCGCCGCCGGCGTGCTCCTGGCATACTGGGGAGTCGATTTGCTGGTGCGTGCCTTCAGCGCGTCACCGTTCCCGTTGCCCTACTGGTGGCGATTCACGATCGATGGTCGTGTTCTCGCTTTCACGCTTTTTGTCACGCTGGTAGCAACGATCGTTTCCGGTTTAGTGCCGGCTTTTCTCAGTGCGAGAGCCAACGCGGGCGAGATCATGAAAGAAGGCGGCCGCGGCAACAGCAATCGTCTCGTCAACGGAATTACCCGCGTGCTCGTGGTCGGACAAATTGCGTTGACTGCCGCGCTGCTGATCGCAGCGACTTTGTATATCAAATCGATCCGCAATCAAACCCAGCTCGATTACGGCTACGATGAGAATGCTCTTTACGCTGCTCGGATGGCTTTGATGGAAGGCGCATACCCAACCCAGCAAGCGCGCAGTGAGTTTTTTAAGCGCGCGCTTAGCGCTTTGCGGGCCAATCCGCAGTTTGACTCCGTCTCATTGACGAGCCGCTTTCGCATGACTTTTTCCGGCGCAGGTCAGTACGAGGTGGACGGAAAAAGCTATCTGACGGACCGCGATCGTCCAACGGGAAACTATGAATCAATCTCGGACAATTATTTTCCCACGCTTGGGCTGAAAATCCTGGAGGGTCGCGATTTCACAATCGACGACCTGGATTCCAAGCAGCCGGTGGCGATCGTGAATGCGAGCTTCGCCCGAAAGTATTGGGGCAATCAAAGCGCACTCGGTCACCAGATCCGCATTTTTAATCCGGCTCAACCGCAGGCTTGGCGCACAATCGTCGGAGTCGTTCCCGACACTTTGATGCAGGGGCCATTCGATCAACAGAACGACAACTCGGGGTTCTACATGCCGCTTCTCGGCAGCGATATAATAACCCAATTTTGTACGATTCTTGTCCGGCCACATAGAGGCGAGCGCGCTGAAAATCTCGGCCCGGTCCTGAGCAGGGCGGTCGCGCAGCTGGATCCTGATCTTCCAACTTATTTTCCGGGAACACCCGCGCAATTCCATCACGAAATCCTCAACGGCAATCGCGTCATCGCGACGCTATTCACCATTTTCGGAATCGTCGCATTCATTCTCTCCGCGGTTGGTCTTTACGGCGTGATGAGTTTTTCGGTGAATCAGCGGACGCAGGAGTTCGGGATTCGCATGGCGCTGGGCGCGGATGCAAAGCGAATCTTTCGAATGGTGATGACGCAGGGCGCGTGGCAGCTGGCCATAGGCCTTGTTCTGGGCGCTGGCGGAATCGCATTGCTCCTGGGCGTGGTCGCGGCGTCGGCGTTAAAAACTATGCTCTTCAAGGTCAACGCGCTCGACCCGACGATTTACTTCGCGGTCGCAGCCTTGCTCACGGCTGTCGCGGCCATTTCCTGTTTTGTTCCGGCCCGTCGCGCGACACGCGTCGATCCAATGGTCGCGCTCCGTTATGAGTAACTGCAAAAGCAACGGATAGGGAGATGTTGGAAGATCTTCGTTTCGCGTTTCGTCAACTGCTTAAGAATCCCGGGTTTACCCTGATCGCGATTTTTGCGCTCGCGCTCGGGATCGGCGCGAACACTGCGATTTTCAGCGTGGTCAATGCGGTCTTGTTGCGACCGCTTCCGTACCCGGATGCCAATAAATTGATCGTGGTCCGTGAGCGTTCGAGCAACTTTGAGCGCGGTGCGGTTGGTTACATGAACTGGACCGACTGGCACGCGACTCAACGCTCCTTTACCGAGCTTGCCCTCGCGCGTCGCGAGAATTTCAACTTTTCCATGGGGGCGGGAATTGGCGCGCCGGAACTGGTTCGGGGCGTTCGGGCCAGCTCAGGTTTCTTGTCGGTGCTTGGGCTGAAGCCGAAAATCGGCCGGAGTCTCACCACTGCGGAAGATCTTGATGGGGCGCCAAACGTCGCGTTGATCAGTGAAAATTTGTGGCGAAACAGTTTCGCCGGATCGCCCGATGTGCTTGGTCAACGCGTTTTAATTGATGGATTGGAGCGCGAGATTGTGGGGGTTCTCCCGTCGGAGATGCAGTTCGGCCGCAATCCCGATATCCTTCTTCCTCTCGGCGAGATCGTTAAAGAACCGGGGATGCAGAACCGTGATAATCATCAGGGTTTTTCCGCGGTCGGTCGCTTGAAACCGGGATTAGCGATGCCCCAGGCGAACAGCGACCTCGACGCCATTGCCGTTGAGTTGGAGAAGAAATATCCAGCCACCAATACCGGACGTCGCATCTTCATGCGCCAACTGTTCGAGACCACGGTAGGAGATTATCGAGCGAGTTTGAATCTTCTTCTCGCCGCGGTCGGCTGCGTTCTACTGATTGCTTGCGCCAACGTCGCGAATCTGCAATTTGCGCGCGCTCTCGCGCGAGAAAGAGAAATGGCGGTGCGTGTCGCACTCGGTGCAAGCCGATGGGCAATCGCGCGCCAGCTTTTGATCGAAAGCACTCTGCTCGCTCTCATTGGCGCAACGGCCGGAATTTTTCTCACGATTTGGAGTCTGGATGCCATCATTGCTCTGACGCCGCCAACCGTTCCGCGGTTTCGCGAAACCACGATCGACATGAGCGTCCTTATCTTTACCAGTCTTGCCGCTTTTTTCGCCGGAGTTCTGGTCGGTGTGTGGCCCGCGTGGCGAATGTCACATACCGGCTCTCTTTCCGTGGCCTTGCATGAAACAGGCAGCCGCGGATCAAGCGATAGCGCCGGTCGGCGACGAATGCGGTCCGGGCTCGTCGTTACTCAGGTTGCGCTGGCAATTATTTTGCTCGCCGGCGCCGGTCTAACGCTGAAAAGCTTCTGGCACGCGGAAAATGCCCCGCTCGGATTCAATCCCCACGGCATTGTAACTTTCCCTATAGCGCTGCCCGAGGCGAAGTACAAAAAGGACGAACAAAAAGACGCTTTTTGGACTCAGTTGCTCGAACGCGTCAAAAATCTTCCCGGGGTCGAGGCGGCCGCGATCAGCGCAAACAGTCCGTTCGATGACACCGAGTGGGACAGCTATTTCCATGTCACCGGAACTCCGCCGGCGCCGCTTGGGCAGGAACCTTCCACCGAAGTGACTCCCGTCTCGCCCGATTATTTCCGTGTCCTTGGAATGCCGATCTTGCGCGGCCGGGGATTCGGAGCGGAGGACCAACCCGGTGAAAAAGGGCATTCCCGTTCGATCATCATCGATGAATCGTTCGCAAAAAAATATTTCCCCGGAAAGGATCCGATCGGTCAGCACATCGACGACAACCAGACAAACGACAAGACGCAACCGCCGATGACAATTGTCGGCGTCGTGCCGCGAACGCGAAACGAAGCGCCCGGCGAAGACAACGTCGAGCGGTTGCAATTGGTCGAGGAATATCTGCTCGCCGCGCAATCTCCTCAGAGTGGAAACAATCTCCACGTCCGAACAAACGACCGCGACATCGCTCCGCTCATTGCCGCAGTCCGGCACGAAGTGGCGGAGTTAGACGCCGATCAGCCGATTGGTCCAATTAAGACGATGGATGAGGCGGTCGCGTCGAGTCTCGCGACCCGCCGCCTGACGATGGTGTTACTCGCAACATTCGCAATCCTGGCCCTCGTTTTGGCGAGTGTCGGGTTGTACGGCGTGATGGCGCTGACGGTGACACAACGCACTCGCGAGCTCGGAATCCGTATGGCGCTCGGCGCCGAACGTAACAGCATTTTCCGTTTGGTTCTCAGTCATGGGATGTCCCTCATGGCCGCGGGAATTGTGTTGGGTCTTGTCGGCGCGATTGCTGTTGGCCGCGCGCTGGTGTCGCTCCTCTACAATGTCGGCGCCCTCGACGCCGGCGCGGTCGGCACCGCGGTTTTTTCACTCCTGGCCGTTGCTCTGATTGCCTGCTGCGTACCGGCCCGCCGCGCCACGCGGGTCGATCCAATTGTCGCTTTACGTTCGGAATAAATAAAAAACAATGAATCAACTCCGCTTTGCATTTCGCCAGCTGATTAAGAATCCCGGGTTCACCGCCGTCGCAATCCTGACTCTCGCGCTCGGGATCGGCGCCAATACCGCGATCTTCAGCATCGTCAACGCCGTGTTACTGCGGCCGCTGCCTTATCCCGACGCTGACCGGATCATGGTGCTGAACGAATCTTCGGGCCCGGGGCAGGATTATGCCGTTGCGTTGCCGGACTATTTCGATTGGCAAAAGGAAAACAACGTTTTCGAACATCTTGCCGCGACTCATAAGGAATCGCGCAACCTGAGCGGTATTCCCGGGCGTGATCCCGAACGCATCTCCGGCGCGGCGGTCACGCGAAATTTTTTCGACATCATCGGACTGCCGCCTGAAATCGGCCGAACATTCAGTGAGGATGAGGACAAGAGTGGCGCACCGCCCCTTGTCGTAATCAGCGATCGTTTGTGGAGACGCACCTTTGGGGCTGATCCGTCAGTGCTCGGTCGCGCGATCACATTGCACGATCAGAGCTACACCATTATCGGCGTGTTGCCTCCGCAAATAACCTCGCCGCAGGACAGCGATTTCTGGATTTCGATGAATCGTCGAATCGCAGGCGTCTGGCAGCGGCGGGACATTCACCCGATGATTTATGTCTGGGGAAAACTTAAACAGGGCGTAACACTCCGACAAGCGCGCACCGAAATGAAGGGGATCGCCGCGCGTTTGGAGAAGGCTTACCCGGACACCAATGGTCAGGAGACGGCCGTCGTCACGCCGTTGCTCGATAATCTTGTCGGCAAATACAAAACAAATCTTGCGCTGCTGCTCGGCGCAGTTGGACTGGTGTTACTGATTGCCTGCGCGAATCTGGCCAATCTTTTTGCCGCGCGCGGGGCCGCACGGTCGCGGGAATTCGCGATCCATGTCGCCGTCGGCGCAACCCGCGGAGAAATCATAAAAAAACTTTTGATCGAAAGTTTTGTCATCGCGATTTTCGGCGGAGCGCTGGGATTTTTGCTCGCGGTTTGGGTGCGCAACGGTTTGATCGCGCTGAGTCCGGGAGACGTCGCTCGATTTCACCAGGTCGCATTCGATCTTCCCGTTCTTGGTTTTACTTTCCTGGTCGCCTCACTGACCACCGTGCTGTTCGGATTGTGGCCCGCGTGGCAGGCCTCACACGCTGATGTGCAGCTCGCTTTAAAAGAAGGTTCGTCCGGCAGCGGTGATACGCCGTCGGCTAAACGCGCGCGTGATTGGCTCGTGGTTAGCGAAATCGCGCTCACTTTGACTTTGCTCGTCGCCGCCGGGCTCGTGCTGAAAAGTTTTTCAAAGATGCAGGCGCTTCAACTCGGCTACGAGGCAAGAAATCTTTTCACTTCGCGGCTGGAGTTACCATGGAAAACCTATTCGAGTCGCGAAAAGGTCAGCGTCTTCACCAAGGCGCTGCTCGATAAAGTGACCGCGATTCCTGGGGTTAAAAGCGCGGGCATCGGGTCCAACTCGCCGCTGATGGGCGGTTGGCAAACTGGTTTCTACCGCGAAGGAAAGGAGCCTCCTTCGCCGAGCAACATGCCCTCGGCTGACCTCGAAGTGATTAGCGGAGACTATTTCCAGACATTTAATGTCCCGCTGCTTCGCGGACGCATGTTCAACGAGCGCGATACAAAAGATTCGCCGCGCGTGATCATTATCGACCAGGCAATGGCCGAGCAGATGTTCCCTGGCGAAGATCCGATAGGCAAGCGGCTTGCAGTCGACGCCGGCAATGACGACGAAAAATATGTAATGTCGGAAATCATCGGTGTCGTCGCGCGTATGCGCTTCCACGCGATCGATGAGATGACGCCGCTGCCGCTGATTTATTGTTCGCTGGCGCAAGCCGAACGGACCAGTCTCGGAATTTTTGTGCGTTCAAACATGAACGCCGCGGCGCTCACTAAATCGATTCATGATGCGGCCGCTTCCATCGATCCGAATCAACCGGTCTACGATGCGCGACCGATGTTGGATCGGCTTCAGCAAACGTGGGGGACCCATCGTCTGCTCACTTTTCTGTTTTCGATTTTTGCCGGGCTCGCTTTGCTCCTCGCGACAATCGGTCTCTACGGGTTGCTTGCTTACACGACACTCAAGCGCGTGCGTGAAATCGGAATTCGTCTGGCGCTTGGAGCGAGGCCGGCGCAGATCCGTATGCTCGTTCTTTCGCACGGACTACACCTACTTCTGATCGGATCAGCGATTGGTTTGGTCTGTGCAGTCGCGGTCTCGCGTGCGCTGCAAAGTGTTCTTTTTGAAATCAACTGGATCGATCCGCGGATTTACCTCGCCGTCGCCGTTGTCCTTTTTGGCGCAACTTTTTTTGCCTCCTGGATTCCGGCCCGACGCGCGTCACGCGTGGATCCAATCATCGCTTTACGCACCGAGTAACTCTCATGAGCGATATTCGATATGCCTTAAGAATGCTGGGGAAAACGCCCGGCTTTACCGCGATTGCCGTGCTGACTCTTGCGATCGGCATCGGCGCCAACACTGCAATCTTTAGCGTCGTTAACGCGCTTCTTCTGAAGCCTCTTCCTTTTCCAGAGCCGCAACAGCTCGTCGCGCTCGGCATGAGTGACACACGCCAAAAAACCCAGACTGGCCTCGGTTCGCTTTCTTATCCCGACTTCTTCGATTTCCGAGATCAGAATCACACGTTCGCGGCAGTCGCGGTTTATCGTGATCGCTCGTTTGCCCTAACCGGCGAACAACCGGTGGTCAGTTTACGTGGCGTGATGTCGAGCGCCGAATTTTTCGAGGTTCTCGGAATCAAACCGGCGATCGGGCGGACATTCTCGCGCGCCGACGAACAAGCCGGCGGCGGTCCGGGGGGTTTCAAAGTGATCCTGAGTGACGATTTCTGGCGGCAACATTTTGGCGGAGATCCAAACGTTGTTGGCCGCACGATCGAAATCAATCGGCGAGTCCACAATGTCATTGGTGTTCTGCCGCCGCGATTTCAGTATCCGATTTCGGCCGATCCAACCGCATTCTACATAACGACAGCGCAAGACGCGTCCACGCCGGATGGAAGTAAACCGGCAACTCAGGAGCGAGGCATGCACAGCTTGGAGGCAATCGCGCGACTCAAGCCTGGCACGACGATCGAGAATGGGCAGGCTAATCTTGCCACAATCGCGGCTAATCTCGAAAAGCAATACCCGACCACGAACTCCTATCACGGCGCGTGTCTCAAACCGCTGCGTGAAGAGCTGATCGGCGACGTGAGAACCGCGCTTTACGTGCTTTTCGCGTCGGTTGTCTGCGTTTTGCTGATCGCGAACGCAAATGTGGCGAACCTTTTGCTCGCGCGTGCCTCAGTGCGCGGAAAAGAGATCGCGTTGCGCGCGGCCGTTGGCGCGAGTCGGGCCCGCCTGATTCGGCAATTATTGACTGAGAGCGTCGTCCTGGCCGGCCTCGGCGGAATCGCTGGCTTATTGCTCGCGCAATGGGGGACCGCAGGCTTGATCAAAACAGTGCCCCAAAATATTCCGCGCATCAGCAGCATCGAGCTCGACGGCGCGGTCCTCGTATTCACACTTTTGGTTTCGTTGTGCACCGGAATTATTTTCGGACTCGTCCCGGCCTGGCAAGCCTCGCATGTCGATCTTAATGCTTCATTGAAATCCGGGACGCGCACAGGCGGCGGCGAGTACAAGCCGCGCTTGCGAAACGGCTTGGTGATCGGCGAAGTGTCGCTCGCTCTCGTTCTCTTAATTTGCGCCGGCCTTTTGATCCAGACTTTCGCAAAACTGGGCCGCGTTCAGCCCGGGATTCAAACAGAACGCTTGCTTACCGCCCAAGTCCAACCTCCCGGTGCCACTTATCCGAAAAACGAAAACATCATCGCGTTTTACGATCGATTTCTCGAACGCTTGCGCGCGCTTCCAGATGTCCAATCGGTCAGTGCGATTACTCCGTTGCCACTGGGCGGGAACAACATGGTGACCGATTTCGACAGCGAAGAGCATCCTCTTCCGGAGGGCCAGCGTCCCGTCGAGCCGGTCCGGATCATCGCCACCGATTATTTCAAAACAATGGGGATTCCCCTCCGACAAGGTCGCGTCTTCGATCAGACCGAGCGAATGGATTCGCTTCCGGTCGTGATCGTGAATGAGCGCTTCGCCAGTAAATTTTTCCCGGGCCAAAACGTCGTTGGCAAACGCATCAAGCCCGGTTTTTCCGCGGACGATTCCGGTGAAAAGATGCGCGAAATCATCGGGGTGGTTGGAAATGTAAAGCATGGCGCGCTGAACAAGGAGGATTCGCCGGAGATGTATTTGCCGCGGGCACAGATGCCCGTCGGTCTCATGTCGCTCGTTATCCGGACCAATGTTTCCGATCCAGGCTCGGTGACTTCCTCGCTACGTCGCGAACTCGCCGCGATCGATCCGACGATTCCACTCACTAGTGTCCGCGTTTTTGACGAATATGTTTCGCGCTCGCTTGCCCGACCGCGTTTTAACGCTCTCCTCTTGTCGATTTTTGCTGGAAGCGCATTGGTTTTGACCGCGATCGGGATTTACGGGGTCATGGCGTATTCGGTCGCGCAGCGAACAAACGAAATCGGAATTCGGATCGCGCTTGGCGCCGCACAGTTCAACATTTTTAAACTAGTCATCGGGCAGGCGATGATGTTGGTCGCAATCAGCATTGTGATCGGCCTTGTTGGTGCGTTCGCGGCGACACGTTTGTTGAGTAGCCTGCTCTTTGGCGTCGGAGCCTGGGATCCATTCACTTTCACCGCAATCGTGATTCTAATCGCGGTCGTTGCGTTTTTCGCAGCCTGGCTGCCTGCGCGCCGCGCATCAAATGTCGATCCGATTGTTGCCTTAAGAACCGAATAATTATGCAAGATCTTCGCTACGCCCTGCGCGTATTGGCCAAACAACCGCTGTTCACGGCGATCGTAATTTTAACATTCGCGCTCGGCATCGGCGCGAACACAGCCGTCTTCAGCGTGCTAAACGCGGTGTTGTTGCGCCCACTGCCTTTCCACGAACCGCAAAATCTCGTCGCCATCGGCGAGTTCGACGCTCGCGAGAAAGCAGATCCTGGAACTGAGATCGAATCGATTTCGTATCTCGATTACGTCGATTTCCGCGATCGAACGCAGGTATTCGACAGTATCGCGGTCTACACCAATCAAGCCGTCAGTACGTTGCTCGACGGAAACGAAGCCGCCCACGTTCAAGGCGAATCCGTCTCCGCAAATCTCTTTACGCTCCTGGGAATTCAACCAATGCTTGGGCGGACGTTTTTGCCTAACGAAGACGATCCGGGGAATTACGTTGTCATTTTAAGTAACGACCTGTGGCAACGGCGGTTCGGAGCTGATCGCTCGATCATCGGCAAGAATGTCACTCTCGATGGCAAGTCTTTTCAGGTGATCGGAGTGATGCCACCGCGATTTGCTTATCCGCTGCGATTTTCTTCGCCACCCGAGCTGTGGATCCCAATGTCTATTTTGCGCGATCCCCCGAAGGATGGCTCGCCGCCCATGACTGAACAGCGCGACAACAGTTTCTTCCAGTGCATTGCTCGATTGAAGCCGGGAGTCTCGATTCAACAAGCACAGGCAAACCTCAACACTCTTACGGCAAACTGGCGTCAGCAGTATCCGGAATCAAAACCGCACGCTGGTGTGAAAGTTATTTCCGAGATCAGCTCGATGGTCGGCAGCACCCATTCCGCATTGCTCATGCTGTGCGCAATGGCCGGCTGCGTTCTGCTGGTTGCCTGCGTCAACGTCGCGAACCTCTTGCTCGCGCGGGCGCTTTCGCGCAATCGTGAAATCAGCATTCGCGCCGCACTCGGCGCGGGACGCCGTCACATTCTCCGGCAGCTCCTCGTCGAAAGCATCCTGCTCGGCGCCGTTGGCGGCCTCGCCGGATTGCTCATCGCGACATGGGGTATCGATTCTCTCAAGGCTTTCCTGCCGAACGTTCCGCGGATTGACGAAATCTCACCTGATCCGCGTGTCCTCGCTTTTACTGCTTTAATTAGCGTTGGAGTAGGAGTCTTTGCCGGTCTGCTTCCGGCATGGCGAGCGTCACATCCAAACTTGGCCGGGTCGTTGAATGAAAGTTCGCGCGGTTCGACCGAATCAACCGCCGGCCGAACCCGCGCGGCGCTCGTGGTCGTCGAAATTGTGCTGGCTCTCGTTTTGCTCGCGAGCGCAGGACTACTCGTCGAAAGTTTTGTTCGCCTGCAAAGA
>Ga0066903_100005201_pt1 | contig 11231 bp, 9 predicted proteins | sample PanSoiMetaGPlot1_FD_67491 | JGI IMG/M metagenome (GOLD analysis project Ga0066903, IMG submission 67491) | Tropical forest soil microbial communities from Panama analyzed to predict greenhouse gas emissions - Panama Soil - Plot 1 (version 2) | ecosystem: Environmental > Terrestrial > Soil >...
AGCGCCCGCCCGCGGCGGCCGCGACGCGCGCGAGGTCGAGCGTCGGATACCGCACCCGCTCTCGCGCCGGCCGCCGCAATATCCAAACGTAGCCGAACACCAGGATCGGCACCAGCAGGTAGGCCCACAGCACAATCGGCCAGAGAAAGCTCACGGAGCTCACGGTAGCCGTCCCATCCACAGGAGTGAGAGAGCGCCGCCGCCCAGCATTAGGACGCCGGCACCGGCGACGAACAATGCTGAGACTTCGGTCTTGCGCTTCTCCCATCCTATTGTCCGGCCAAGTTCGCGGTAGATTTGCTTCAGATCTCCCGCCGTCGGCGACATGAAGAATTTACCGTCGGTGATCGCGGCGATCTGCTGCAGCAGCGTGGGATCGAAGGGCACGAGCACCATCTGGCCTTGATAGTTGAAGACGCCGCCCCCCGGCGTGCCGAGCCCGATGGTATAAATCTTGACCTTGAGTTGCTTGGCGAGCGCGGCCATTCGAATGGGATCCGCGGTACCGGCGTTCTGCCCACCGTCCGTGAGCAGAATAATCGCCGCGGGCGGCAGGTCCTTGGGATCGGGCGGCGTTCCCGCCGCGGGCGGCGGGGGCGCCATGAAGGGACTCTGCCCGGGCGGCGCCTGGCCAAACGGCGGCTGAACCGTCTGTGATTGGCCCGGCCCGCCGCCGGCTCCCGGCGCGGAACCTCCCGGGACGCTCGCGGCCCGGCCGGGAATGGCCCGCAGCGAGACGGCGATGGCGTCGCCGATCGCCGTCGCCTCCTGCGTCTTAAGCCCCGCCAGCGCCTCGCGCAGGGCGTTGCGGTCGTCGGTCGGCGGAACCATGAGCGTCGCGTAGGTACTGAACGTCACAAGACCCACCCGCGGTCCCCGCGGAAACACGTCGAGGAATCCGGACGCGGCCTGCCGCGCCGCCTCAAGACGGGTCGGCTGCAGGTCCGGCGCCGCCATGCTTCCGCTGGTGTCAATGGCCAGGATGACGGCCGCGCGGTCCACAGGAAGCGGCACCGCCGTAACCGGCCGCGCCGCCGCGCCGAGGAGCAGCGCCAGCGCCGCGAAGTAGAGTCCCATGCTGATGTGGCGCCGCACCGCGGGGAGGCGCACCGCGATTTGCGAGAACAACGGCGCCTCCGCAAAACGCTGCGCGGTCGTGCGCCGGATCCGGCGCACGCCGACCACATACCAGGCGACCGTCGCCGGGAGGAGCAACAGCCCCCAGAGCATCAATGGCCAGGTAAACTCCACCGCCGCCGCCTTCGAAGCGTAATGAACCGCAGGAGATCGTCGACGAGCCCCGCGCCGGTCGATAGCGTCAGCAGATCGACCCGGGTCCGCTGCAGCGCCTCGGTGAGCCGCTGGTCGCGCTCCGCGACGAGCGCGCGGTGCGCCTGCCGGACGCGCCGGTCCGACGTGTCGATCCACACCTGCTGGCCGGTTTCCGGATCGTGCAGATACACGCCGCCCACGTCGGGAAGCTCACGCTCCCTCGGGTCTTCGATGCGCACAGCGATGATCTCGTGCCGGCGTCCCAGTTCGGCGAGGGGCTGGTCCCATCCGGCCGGGGCGTGGAAATCCGAGATGAGAAAGACGAGCGACCGGCGCTTTGCCAGGCGCCCGAGCTGCCGCAGCACCGCCCCCAAGTCGGTCTGGCCCCCGCCTTGAACGGCGGGTACCGAGGCGAGATCGCGCATGATCCGCAGAGCGTGCAGCCGCCCGGCGCGCGGCGGGATGAACGACACACCGCTGCGCGCGGGAAATATCAGGCCGCCGACCTTGTCACCGTGCCGCGTGATGATGTACGACGCCACCCCCGCAAACTCCACGGCGAGCTGCCGTTTAAGCTGCCGGATTGTCCCGAACTGCATGGACGGCGACAGATCGACGAGCAGCCAGGCCGTGAGTTCCTTTTCCTCACGGTACTGCCGGACGAAGAGCTGGTTCATCCGGGCGGTGACGTTCCAGTCGATCCTGCGCACCTCGTCGCCCGGCTGATATTCGCGCACTTCCGCCAGGTCAAGGCTCGGGCCGTAAAACACGCCGCGGTAATCGCCGAAGAGAAATCCGTCGAGCCGCCGGACAACCTTGAACTCCAGGCGCCGCAGGATGCGCTCCGGGGTCTCCACCCCGGGCGTGAGGGCCTCGGCCGGGGTTGGGGCGGCGACCGTCCCCGTCCGGCTCGCCGTCGGGAGGACGGGCACGGTGGCGGCGGAGGTCCGGTCGGAGGGACCTTGTGGAGGGCGGCCGGTGCGGCGCGGTCGGAGACGCACGATGAGAGGCAGGCCTACCGCTCGAGAACCCCCGCTTCACGCCCTCGGGTCGCGGCATGGTCGGAGGAGGAGACCCCTGCGGGTGCCTTCCCTTCCCCGTACGGATCCCCGAGGTGAACGCGCGGGACGGGTACCGCGTCCATCATCCGCTGCAGCAGGTGATCGGGCGTCATGTCCTGCGCCAACGCCTCATAGGACAGCAGGAGACGGTGGCGCAGCACTTCCGGCGCGAGATCGCGGACGTCCTCGGGCATCGCGTACTCTCGGCCCCGCAGGAGTGCGAGCGCCTTCGCTCCGATAATGAGATTGAGCGAGCCGCGGGGACTGCTGCCGTAGGCGACGTACCGCCCCAGATCGCTGAGCCCATACTCTTGGGGTCGGCGCGTGGCGGTCACGAGATTGACCGCGTACTCGTGCAGGCGGGGATCGACGTAGACCGCATCGGCGACCCTCTGGAGTTCGAACAGCTCCTGCGCGCCGATGATGCGGTTTACGCTGGGATTCTTCTCCGTGATCCGGTCGACGACGGTCATTTCCTCGTGGAACGTCGGATACGAAATGACCACCTTGAACATGAACCGGTCGACCTGAGCTTCGGGCAGCGGATACGTCCCTTCGCTTTCGATGGGGTTCTGCGTCGCGAGCACCAGGAACGGATCGGGTAACGAAAACGTCTGTTTGCCGATGGTCACCTGGCGCTCCTGCATCGATTCGAGCAGCGCCGACTGCACTTTGGCCGGCGCGCGGTTGATCTCGTCCGCTAGGACCAGGTTCGCGAAGACCGGCCCCAATTCCACTTCGAACGTGCCGGACTGTTGGTTGTAGATACGCGTGCCGACGAGATCGGCCGGCACGAGGTCCGGCGTGAACTGGATGCGCTTAAACTCGCAGTCGAGGACCTGCGCGGTCGTCTTGATCGCAAGCGTCTTCGCGAGGCCCGGAACGCCCTCGATGAGGATGTGTCCGCGCGAGAGCAACGCCACAAGGATCCGTTCGAGCATGAGGTCTTGTCCTACGATCACTTTCTTGATCTCGTACAGCACGTTGCGCATCGTGCTGGCCGCCTGCGTGTAGGTCTCGGTAGGATAGCGGAGGACGCGCAGACGTTCCTGCGATGGCTGGTCGGCCACGATGATCACCTCATGGAAATCGCGTACTCGGCTGTAATTTTAGGGGGGCGGGCGTCGGTCCCCTCCCCCCCGCGTTCTTGTCCGCTACATCTAACGTCGTCGACGCGCCGTGACAGTTCTCAACCATTATACCTCGACACCTCGGAGACGCTCGCTCGGAGTATATGCCCGCGGCGCGGCTTCGGCTTCCGGCTCGAGCAGGTGCGCCGCGCCGTCGGGAATGGCGACCTCCACCGCATCTCCGGGCACCGGCGCAGGCACCACGCCGGCCACGTATGCTTCGAGTTCCAATCCACCGGCCGTGAGCAGGACCGTGGCACCGTCACGACGTGCCAGCACACGGTGAACGCGTCCCTCGACCGGCGGCCGACCTCCGCCCGTGCAACCGGTGGCCGCAGTTCCGCCGCCGTGGTTCAGCCACAGGTGTTCCGGCCGCACACACATTTCTACGTGCGCCGCAAGGCCGGACCGCGGCGCCACACGCACGACGAATGGCCCGGCGCGGACGACCGCAGACGCGCCCTCCCGGCTGAGGACTTCTCCAGCAAGCACATTGCTGGCGCCCACTAGACGCGCCACGGTCGCCGTCCTCGGACGCCCGGCAACGTCGGCGGGGGAACCGGTCTGAACGACCTGGCCGGCGACAAGCACGACGACCATCTCACCCAGCACGTGGACCTCGTCGAAGTCGTGGGTGACGACGACCGCCGGCAGATCGCGGCTTTCGATGAGTACCAGCAGGTCCCGCCGCAATTGTTCGCGCACCGGCGCATCGACACCGGCGAACGGTTCATCGAGCAACAACGCCCGCGGGTCGCTCGCCAATGCGCGGGCCAGGGCCACCCGCTGCTGCTCACCCGCGGAGAGATCGAGGGGCCGCCGCTCGCCGTAACCGGTGAGCCCGACCGACGCGAGCAACGCGAGTGCCCGCGTCGCCTCGCGGCCCCGCCACATACGGCGCATCCCGTACTTCACATTGTCCGCCACGCTCAGATGAGGAAAGAGCCCGTCCCCTTGGAGCACCGCGCCGACCCTCCGCTGCCACGGCGGGACGTTGACGCCTCGGGCCGTGTCCAACAGCACCATGTCGCCGACGGCCACATACCCTCGCGGCGGTGTGACGAATCCGGCCATGCACTGCAGCGTCATCGTCTTACCGGCGCCGGATGGACCAAACAGCACGGTACGCCGGCACTCCGACCGGAAGGCGACATCGAGCGAGAACGTTCCGAGGCGGCACGCCGCGGCGACGTCGATCATGTTCGTGCGCCGCCGCCGATGCCGCCGGCCGCCCGCACGGCCGCAAGCGCGGCCAGGCCAAGCATCGCCAGGAGGGCCGCGATAGGCAACGCCGCGCGCAGCCCTTCGGCGCCGAACTGGACGAACAAGTAGACCGGCAATGAGTAAGGATGGTAGGCCAGCATGACCGTCGCGCCAAATTCGCCGAGCGCGCGCAGCCATACAAGCGGGAGGCCGGCCAGAATACCGGGCCATGCGAGCGGGAGCGACACACGGAAGAAGGTCTGGAGCGGCGGGACCCCAAGGGCGTACGAGACACGCTCGAGTGCGGGGTCGACGCCGCGGAACGCCACTTGCGCGGCCACGATGAGGAACGGCGCCGCGACAAAGACCTGGGCGAGCACGATTCCAGGCCACGCGTCCGCCAATTGGATGCCGCGAACGTCGAACCACCCGCCCACCGGGCCGCGCGATCCGAAGACCGTCAACAGCAGGAGCCCCCCGGCAAGCGGCGGGACGACAAGCGGCAGATAGACCGCGGCACCGACGAGCGACCGGCCGGGGAAGTCGCCCCGGGCCAAGACATACGCGAGCGGGACGCCAAAGACCACGGCCGCGGCCGTCGAGACGGTTGCAGTGGCAAGCGAGACGCCGACCGCACCAGCCCTTATGGCGTCGCGAACCGCTGCTGCTGTCGCAGATGGCTCGAGCGACCCAAAGCCCACGACGAACGGGACGGCGAGATACGCCACAAGCACCCCGGCGAGCACAGCGAGGACGCCAGGAGCGCGCCCCGGGGCTGCGCGCGCCGGCGCAGGCGCTCCCCCAAATGCCGATCCGGACGCACCTAGCGGCACGCGGGCCCGCGCCGTGCCCGCGTCGGGCTGGCGGGGACCAATCGGTCCGGCCGTTTCGGATGTCGGGCGTACCATTGCGATGTCAGTATACTGGACGCGCCGCCGCGCGAAAAAGTGCGTTTTCGGCGCCCGGGTTCCGGCACCGCGCGAATGAGCGGGGGCGGCCGGCGAAGACCGGCCGCGAGGCCGCAGAAGCGTCTTGTGGAGTTGTTTCGGCGGTTACTGGAGCCCTGCGATTACTGGAGCCTCGTGTTTATCGTTCGCGTGCCGTCGTACATCGTCCGCGGAGTGGCGCTAAAGCGCGGCGGGGAGGGCATTCGCCCTCCCCGCCGACGAGTGGCGAATTGAACCGATCCGCTTACAGTCCGCGCTGCTGGTTAACGATGCGTTCCGCTTCTGTGCGGGTCAGCCACTGTGAGGTGTGCTGGTAGACCAGATAGCGCAAATACCCGGGCAGGGACATATAGTTGGCTTCGGCCGCGAACGGCTTCAGGTTGGCCACGCTCGGGTACTGCCCCGTCGTAGCCGGAGCAGGCGTGGCGGGCGCGGTCGTTTGTGCCAAGGCAACGCCCGCAAACGCGGTGGACAGGATCACTACGCCGAAAGCGAGCATTAGGATCTTGCGCATAGAACCCTCCCTTTATCTGATCGAATGAGATCGATCAAGAACTCTATGTGTGACCGCGGAGCAACCCTCTCGAGCTTCTGGTCTCCGCGTTCTCCCCCCTGCGGCATCACCCCCTCTCGTGCCCCTCTTTCATCATCTTCATATTTTTCCCCTCGCCGAGAGTACTCGTAACACCGGAGCAGGATGCTTGCGGGCTATCGGGGTGTGCGGGAAGGTCGGCCGGGGCGACGCTGAGGGCCGCCGAGCGATGGGAATGAACTAGCGAATGCCGGGTTCGGGCAGGGGAAGCACGACCCGGCGGTCGTCGCGCACGGCCTCGTAACTCGCCACCACGAGTTCCGTCGCGCGGTATCCGTCGGCCGCTGTGACCGCCGGCGGACGCTCGCCCAGCACGGCGTCGATAAACAGCCGGTCCTCGACTCCGTATCCCCATTTTTGCTCGAACGGCATCGCGGCGCAGTCGATGGCCTCGACCTGCACGCGCACGCCCGGGCTGAACGACGCGCGCTCGAGTTCTTCGGTCACGACGGACGCGTGATCGCCGTACACTTCTATGCGCTCCGACGGGAAGAGCCAGCTCGCGTGCGCGACGCTGGTGAGCGACGCGATGACGCCGCTGTGGAACCGCAGCAGCAGCGTAAACGCGTCCGGCTCCGTGTACAAGCTCCGGCGAGCCCACCCTTGTAGTTCGGCGACCTCGCCAAAGAGAAACCGCGCCATGTCGAACAGATGAACCGGCGTCTCATAGAGGAAACCGCCGGTTACGGTGACGTCCGAGGTCCACGGCGGCTGCTGCAGTTCTCCGCGGTTGTGCTTTAGTTGGGCGGCGAGCGGCCGCAGGCGCCCATCGTCAATGAGACGCCGCGCAAACGCATAGACGTTGGCAAACCGCCGATTGAAGCCGATTTGGTAGACGCCGCGTGACCGTTCCGCCGCCAGGCGGATTCGCTGCGCCGCCTCGAGGGACGTGGCCATCGGTTTTTCGGAGAACACGTGCGCCCCGTGCGCAAGGGCCGCGAGCACCGGTTCGACGTGGTGTGTGTTCGGCGTGGCGATGTAAACTGCGTCGACCCCGGCGTCGAGCAGCGCCGCCAGGTCCGGCAGCGCGGGGGCCTGCACTTCGGCGGCGAGCCGCGCCGCAGCGGCCGGCACCGCATCGGCGATGCCGGCGAGCGTTACCCGGCGGTCCCCCTTGAGATTGAGCGCGTGAATACGTCCGATGAAGCCGGCGCCGAGAATCCCGACCTTGACCGCCATCGCCGTCAGGCGGCCGTGCGTCCGCCGTCGACCGGAATGATCTGACCGGTGATGTAGTCCGACGCGGCAGACGCGAGAAACACCGCCACGCCCTTGAGTTCACCCGGCCGGCCGATGCGGCCCCAGGGGATCTGCGCTTCGACGCGGGATTGATTCCGCTCAAGGAGCGATTCCGTCATGCGGGTACGGAAGAATCCCGGCGCGATGCCGTTGACGTGCACTCCGTACGGCGCCCATTTGACCGCCAGGTCCCGGGTGAACGCGACGACACCGCCCTTTGCGGCGCTGTAGCCAATCGTATCCAGCACCTCGGACGGATTGCCGATCAGTCCCGCGATCGAGGCCACGTTGATGACCTTGCCTCGACGGCGGTCGATCATGGCGCGCCCGGCGGCCTGCGTCACCAGGAACGTCCCGGTCAAGTTGGTGTCCAGCACCCGCTGCCATTTGTCAAGCGGCATGTCGAGGGCCGGGGCCCCCCACGTCGCGCCCGCGTTGTTGACCAGAATGTCGATCGGACCCAGTTTCGCCGTTATCGCGTCGACCATCGCCCGGACGGCGTCGGGCCGGCTGATATCGCAGGATACGGTCATGCAGGTGATCCCCGCCCCCCGCAAGGCGCCTTCCGCTTCGCGGAGCCATTCTTCCCTGCGCGCCGTGAGCGCAACCGCCGCGCCGGCTTCGCCGAGCCCTTCGGCGATCTCCCGGCCCAGGCCGCGCGACCCGCCGGTGACGAGGGCGACGCGGCCGTTCAGGCTAAACAGGTCGCGGACGTGCACCGCCGCTCCGTCAGGCGCTACGTGACATACCCCCCGGCATCCAACACGCGCCCGGCGATCCGCCGCCGCAGCCGAATGAGGTCCGGCGCGGCGTCCCCAAGCACCCGGCGCACGGCGCGCAGACGCGCGTGCGGGCCGCCGTCCCCTTCACCCATCGCCCCGAGGATTTCGCGGCAAGCCATGTCCATGCGCGCGGATCCGCCGGCTACGGCGAGGCGCGCCAGATCGTCCTTGGCCTCCACCGCGAGCCCGTCTGAGGCGGCGCGAAGGGCGCGCACGACCGCGCTTTCCATAGCGAAGATCTCGATGACGAGATCGGCGATCCTGGCGAACACCTCCTGCTGTTCTCCGAGCGCGTCCCCGTACGCGCGCAGCGCGTGGCCGGCTACGACCAGGGCCGCGCGTTTGGCGCGCTCGACCTGGGCACGAAGTGCGTGGAGCGATCCCGCCGTGTCCGTATGCGGCGGATACCGATTGCCGGGCGCGCGGTCCCTGGCATCCACGGCCGCCGCCGCGTCGCCCTCCTCCGACCGGTCCGCGGACTCCACGGCTGCCTGAAGCGCCGCCAGCAGCGGCAGACGGCCGCGCCGGGCGCGACGCAGGAGCATGCCGGCGATGAGCAGCCGGTTGATCTCGTTCGTGCCTTCGTAGATGCGGCTGATGCGCGCGTCCCGATACGCGCGGGCCGCCGGGTAGTCTTCGATGAACCCGTAGCCGCCGTAGATCTGCACGAGTTCGTCGACGACGATCCCGGCGGCCTCGGACCCGTAAACTTTGTCGATCGCGCATTCGACCGCGTATTCCTCGACGGCCGCGACGGCGGGGGACGCAGCGCTTCCCGCCTCACGCGCGGTCTGAATCAAGCCGCCGGTCCGGTAGATCATGCTCTCGAGCACATAGATGCGCACGGCCATTTCGGCGAATTTCTCCTGTACGAGCCCGAAGGACGCGATGGGACGCCCGAACTGCTGGCGCTCCGACGCGTACGCGAGCGCCTGCCGCAGCGCGCGCTTGGCGGCGCCGATGCACGCGGCGGCGAGTTTCAGGCGGCCCATGTTCAGGATGTTGAGGGCCACGCGGTGCCCGCCGCCGATCTCGCCGAGCACGTTCTCGACGGGCACGAGCGCCTGGTCGAAGAAGAGGCTCGCCGTCGACGATCCCTTGATGCCCATCTTGTGCTCTTCCGGCCCGACTTCGAGGCCCGCGGTGCCGCGCTCCACGATGAACCCCGTGAAGCGCTCGCCGTCGACCTTGGCATATGTGGTGAAGAGGTCAGCGAATCCCGCGTTGGTGATGAACTGCTTCGTCCCCGTCAGCCGATAACCGCGACCATCGGCGGTGCCCACCGCCCGCGTCTTCGCGGCCAGCGCGTCCGATCCGGCGGTCGGTTCGGTGAGCGCGTAGGCGCCGATGATCTCGCCCGCCGCAAGCCCCGGTAGATATCGGCGTTTCTGGTCCTCCGTCCCGAAGAAGACGAGCGGAAGGGTGCCGATGACTGAGTGGGCGCCGTAAGCGACGGCGAACGAGCCGCGGCTCATGGTCTCGCCGACGAGCAGCGACGTAATGAAGTCGAGACCGGCGCCGCCGTACGCCTCCGGGATATCGACGCCGAGGAAGCCGAGCGCCCCCAGCCGGCGCAAAAGGTCGCGCAGCAGCGGATAGTTGTGGGTTTCGAGTTCGGCCGTCCGCGGCTCTACTTCCGCTTCGAGGAAATCGCCCAGGGTGCGCGCCGCCAGCCGGTGCTCCGCGGAAAACTCTTCCGGCGTGAAGACGTCACGCGGCGATGCCGCCGTCAGCAAAAAGCTGCCGCCCGAAGCCAGTTGAGTGACGTCCATCCCCGTCTCCTCTCTCCCTCCGATACGCGGAGCTACGGGCGCTCGAAGACGCCCGCCGCTCCCATGCCCCCGCCGATGCACATCGTCGCGATGCCGTACCGGCCTTCTCGCCGGGCCAGTTCGTATAAGAGCGTCACGGTGACCCTCGCCCCGCTGCATCCCAGCGGATGGCCGAGCGCGATGGCACCGCCGTTCGGGTTCAGCCGCGCTTCGTCGAGTTCGAGCCGGCGCGCCACCGCGACCGCCTGCGCGGCGAACGCTTCGTTCAATTCGATCACGTCCACATCCTGAAGGCGGACCCCGGCCTGCCTCAGCGCCCTGGGAACGGCGTCGACGGGGCCGATCCCCATGATTTCGGGCGCTACGCCCGCGACGGCGAACGACCGGAAGACACCGAGTGGCCGCACCCCGAGCCGCTCCGCTGTTTCGCCGGTCATCACGACCACCGCCGCGGCGCCGTCGCTCGTCTGCGACGAGTTGCCGGCGGTGACGACGCCGCCGGCCGCGAAGACCGGCGGGAGGGATGCGAGTTTGTCGAGCGACGTGTCGCCTCGAACCCCCTCATCTATCGCGAACGTCACGTCGCGCGGCACAGGCCGTCCCGCAGGCGCTGCCTGCGCGTCCCACCGCCGCACCGAAAGCGGAAGCACTTCATCCCGAAAGCGGCCGGCCTCGATGGCCGCGGCCGCCCGCGTATGACTGCGTAGGCTGAAGGCGTCCTGGTCTTCACGCGAGACGTCGAAACGTCGCGCGACATTCTCCGCCGTGAGCCCCATTGAGAGGTAGACGTCGGGCCACTCCTCGGCAAGTTGCGGATTGGGCGCATACTTGTTGCCTCGCATCGGGACCATGCTCATACTCTCGACGCCGCCGGCCACGGCCACATCCACCTGTCCGGTCATCACCTCGTAGGAGGCGAGCGCGATCGCCTGCAGTCCCGAGGAGCAGAACCGGTTGATCGTCTGTCCGCACGTTGTGACCGGCAGGCCCGCGCGGAGCGCGGCCACTCGGGCCATGTTGAGCCCCTGCTCCCCCTCCGGAAGTGCGCAGCCCAGGATAACATCCTCGACCGCGGCCGGCCGGAGGCCCGGGACGCGCCGGACGGCTTCGCGAATGACCGACGCGGCCAATTCGTCCGGGCGCGTATCCTTGAGCGCGCCGCGCGGCGCCTTGCCGATCGCGGTACGCACTCCCGAGACGATCATTGCCTCACGCATGGCTGCGAAACCCCTT